>Ga0105047_10011955_pt1 | contig 14034 bp, 10 predicted proteins | sample MAT04_FD_78384 | JGI IMG/M metagenome (GOLD analysis project Ga0105047, IMG submission 78384) | Freshwater microbial communities from Lake Fryxell liftoff mats and glacier meltwater in Antarctica - MAT-04 (megahit assembly) | ecosystem: Environmental > Aquatic > Freshwater > Ice > Liftoff...
AGCGTTTCTCCATCCACGATGGGCCGGGCATTCGCACCGCGGTCTTTTTACAGGGCTGCAATTTGCGCTGTACCTGGTGCCACAACCCGGAGTCGCGCCCGCTGGCGCCGGTGGAGGCCACCTTTCCTAGGGTGGTGCAGTTTTTCCCGGACAAATGTATTCAATGCGCCAACTGCGTGGCCGTTTGCCCCGAGGGCGCCCAACAAATCCAGGACGGCACGCGCATTTACAACCGCGACCTGTGCCAGGCCTGCGGTACCTGCGTGAACGAGTGCTATGCCCGCGCGCTGGTGCTTCCCGGCCAAATCATGAGCCCGGCGGGTGTGCTGGCAGAGGTATTGAAAGACCGCGATTATTACGTCGATTCGGGCGGGGGGGTGACGTTTTCGGGCGGCGAACCTTTCATGCAAAAAGACTTCCTGATGGAACTGCTGACCCTCAGCCGGCAGGCCGGGCTGCACACCGCGGTGGATACCGCCGGCAATATCCCCTTTGAGTGGCTGGAGGAAGCCCGCCCCCTGACCGACCTCTTTTTGTATGACTGCAAGGTCTTCGACGAAGACCAGCACCGCGCGGTGACCGGCGTTAGCAACCGGCGCATTCTAGAAAACCTGCGGCGGTTGGGGGGCCTAAGCGGCGGTGCGCGGGTGTGGGTGCGGGTGCCGGTGATCCCGGGCGTGAACGATGCCCCGGAGGAAATGCGCCAGATTGGGCAATTTCTCAGCGGTATCACGGGCGTGGAGCAGGTGGAACTGCTGCCCTTTCACCATCTGGGCGCCGGAAAGTATGCAAGTCTGGGGTTGGAATACCCCAGCAAAGCGCTCACACCGCCCAGCGAGGAGCACATGGCGGCGCTGCTGCGGGTGCTGCTGGACTTGGGGCTCAATGCCCGCCGGATGGTGTAAAGCCGCGCTAGTTAAATGGAGAGAATGATATGCCTTCTGAAAATCAAATGCGCGCGGCCAATTTCCAACAATGGTGGCAACGCAGCAATTCTGCCCCACTGGTGCTCAGCTACGCCCGCGTACCCTTCCCGGTCAGCGGGCTGGATGTGGATGTGCCCCCCGCCCAGATTTTGGAACGCAAGCTGCAAAATCTGGCGGTCGAGCGCCAGATTCCCAACGATATTCTGCTGACGCTGCGGGTGGAATACAGCATGGGCTTTCTGCCGGCGCTGTGCGGGGCCGGGTTTGAGTACAACGAACACACCTCCTGGGCTATTCCCTGCTGTGACGCAATCACCGACCTCAAAATTCCGGCCTTCAGTGATACGCACCCCCTGATGCAGGCTTACCTGGCGCGTTGGGAGCCCATTCTGAGCCATTGGAGCTGGGACACCTACTTGCCCGGCATGATCACCATGTTTGGGCCGGGCGACCTGCTCTCCGGGCTGATCGGCCCCACCCGCCTGGCCGAGGAGATTTACGACCACCCGGATTTCGTTAAAGGCAAGGCCATGGAAGCCGCCCACTGGATGCGCGACTTTGCCGCCTACGAGATCCGCCGGCGGCGCCAGGCCGGGTTAATCGGTGGCATCCCCACCGCCTTCCGCCACTGGCTGCCGGGAGATGGTTTTCTGATTTCGGAAGATTTCACCGCGCTGATCGGCAGCCGCACCTACCGCGAATTTTTCTCCGCCGCCGACCGCCACCTGACCGAAGGCTTTGACTCGTGCGTCTTCCACATCCACACCGTGGGCAACCAGGTGCTTTCCAGCGTGCTGGAAGCACCGTTTTTCCAGGGGATGGAGATCAGCAACGACGTCAATAATCAGGATCTGCCGCGCTTTATCCGCGGGGCACAGGCTATTCAGGCCAGAGGCTACCCCATCCAGGTCTCCAATTGGGAGCATCCGCTGGCCCGCGCAGACATGGAGACGCTGCTCGCCGCCCTCGACCCGCGCGGCCTGCTGATCGGATTTACCTCGGAGGATATGAGCGAGGCCAGGGAGATTTACAATTGGGTGAAGGAATTTTATCCAGTAGAGCAGTTGAGGATTACCCGATGAGCGAGATCCCCTTAATTCTGGGCGGGCACACCTATATCCAACAACTCGGCAATGATCCGTGCCCATCCCCGGCCCAGATCGATGAGATTGTATCAAAATGTCTGGATGCCGGTATCTGCTGGTTTGACACCACCTACCGTCCAGAGCGCATCGCGCTGGGTGAGTCGCTCCAGCGCTTGGGACGGCGTGCTGAAGCCCACATTCTGGTGTGGAATTTCTTTAAATTGTTTGAGCCGGGTGAAGAAGTGGGCGGCCCAAATGCTTACCAAAACCACCATCTGCAGGAAATTCTGGAGGATCTTCGCTGCGATTATATCGATGCGCTGGTAGTGCATGCGGTCAACCAACCGGATGAAAACGAGCGCCAGACCCGCCTGGCAGTTGCCTGGCAAAACCAGGGATGGGTTGGCCAATTAGGACTTTGGTCGCCCGGAGTCCAGGCAGCTCAGCAGTCTCGGCTAACCGGCAGCCCCTATCAATTTGTCGTGGAGCCCCATAATATCACCACGACCGAATCGCCGGACAAGTTAGAAACTTACGCACAGGCAGGCTGGGTGATATATGCCTGCTCACCCTTTGTGCGCGGATGGGAATTAGACCGGTTGGTTGAAAGGGCAGCGCAGCTAGATGGGCCTCCCCTTACAAAAACACGCAGCCAGGTTTCTGATCTACTCATCCGATACAGTTTATTCAGCCCACACGTCAACCGGTTAATCATTGCGATGCGCCGCCCAGAATGGGTAGAAGCAGCAGTTGCAGCGGTTCGGCGAGGGCCGTTAACCATGGAAGAACAAGTATGGCTTAACTCATTGAGCGCAGCTTGATGATCTTAAATGTTTTGATATTCTTTCTTGAACCTATCCTACCCTATTTGACGAAATAGCCCCAGTTCTTGTGGGAAGTATTTATCGTATCAGGAGAAACTATGACGATTAACGTTGATCAAAAAGCTGACTACCATGATTGGATTGAAGCGCTGGCAAAAACCAAACTGGAATTCAACCACAAGAAGATTGCCAGAGGCGGCTACCATGACACCGACGACCACGGCGATATCCCGTGGGACGAACCGATCCCATTCCAAAGAATCAGCAATCATTGGGATGGCGGCAGCTACGGCGCGCGCTGCATCGGCGAGAACTTCAGGCATTGGCTGGATGTGCACCCCGTTTATATCCACCCCCAAAGCGCCGCGGCGGGCGCGCTGGTGGGGCAAATTCCGGGCTTTCGCGAAAGCCGCTGGAAGCCCGAAGACCGTCCCACCCAGCTTGCAGCGCTGCATCAGAAATATCATTTTATCAACACCGGCATCGGCGCGATGAACCACATGGGCCCCGATATGAAGATCGGCCTGGACCTGGGCTGGGGTGGTTTGCTTAAAAAAATTCGCTATTATCGCGCGTTTAATCATCCTACTGACACCAGCTTTTACGACAGCGAAGAAAACCTGGTGCTGGGCATTCAGGACTGGATCCGCCGGCATGTCGTGCGGGCGCGTGAAATGATGTCCCAAGAAACCGACCCGGCTGTGCGCCAGAACCTGGGCGAAATTGCCGAAGTTAACGAATACCTGGTCGAAGGCGCGCCGCGCAGCCTGCGCGAGGCGATCCAGTTCCTCACCTGGTTCCAATCAGTCGACCGCATGTGGTTCCTGGGCGGGGCGCTGGGCCAGCTCGACGAGCTGCTGCGCCCCTACTACGAGCGCGACCTGGCCGCCGGCCTGATCACCGACGAGATGGTGGTGTGGTTTTTGGCGAGCCTGTTCTTCAACGACACCCATTACTCACAGATCAGCGGGCAGGCGCCGGACGGGCACGACCTGACCAGCCGCATGTCTTACCTGATCCTTGAGGCCCAATCCCTGGTGAAACTGCCGTCCAACCTCGCCATCCGCCTGCATGATGGCCTGGACCCCAACCTGCTGCGCCAGGCGCTGATCTACAATCTGCAAGACGGCACCGGGCCGAGCATCTCGTGCGCCAAGGGTCTCGATGAAGGCTACGCCCGCAACGGCGTGCCCATTCAACTGGCACGCATGCGTGCCAAGGTGGGCTGCAACTGGACCGCTCTGCCCGGGATCGAATACTGTCATCAGGATACCACCCGCCAGTGCCTCATCCAGCCCTTCCTGCTGGCTTTGTACGATCTGGTCGATGACCCGGCGGCGCCGCGCAGCATGGATGAACTCTGGCGGCGCTATGCCGAGCACCTGGGCATTTCGGTTAACATTCTCAAAGAGGGTTTTGACTGGCACATGACCCACCAGGCCGACAACCGCACCGAGATCGTGCTTAACCTCTTCAGCCACGGCCCCATCGAACGTGGGCTGGATATGGTGGCCGGCGGGGTGGATCTGTACTTCTTGACCTGCGATGGTCTGGGCCTGCCGGTGGTGGCCGATTCGTTTGCCGCCATCGAGCAACGCGTGGTACTGGAAAAGCGCATTAGTTGGGAAGAACTGGCCCTGCACCTGCGCAGCGACTACCAGGATGTGCCCGGATCTGGCGCAACCATGAAGGGCGAAGCCGTGCGCCTGATGCTCAAGAACATCCCCCGCTTCGGCACGGGCGGCTCGTGCGCCGATCTGTGGGCCAGGCGTATTTCCGATTTGTATGTTGGCCAGGTGCGCGGCACACCCACGCCCAAAGGCTACACCATTCTGCCCGGGCTGTTCTCGCACGGGGGCATCGCCAAATACGGCTCAGACCTGGGCGCCACCCCCAACGGGCGGCACCAGGGCGCGTCTATCTCGCACTCGGCCAATCCCGATCCCGGCTTTATGCCGGATGGCGGCGGCGCGCTGACCGCAAAGGCCAACGCGGTGGCGGCAGTGCAGCCGGGTTGGGGTAATTCGGCGCCGCTGCAGCTCGACGTGGATGCGCGCCTGCTCAAAGAGACGGGCGGGCTCGAGGCGCTCGAAGCGCTGATCCGCACGCACAACCATCAGGGCGGCACGCTGATCAATCTGAACATCGTGTCCAAGGCTAAGATTCTGGAGGCGCACCAGGACCCCTCCAAATATCCCGATCTGATGGTGCGGGTGACCGGTTACAGCGCGTATTTCTATTCGCTGTCTCCGGAATACCGCCAGCAGATTGTCGACCGTCTGCTGGCTTGAGGAGAAGACTTGCACGCTTTTGATATTCACACCCACATTGGACGGCTGTTGTACGGCCTGCCGTACAACCAGCCGGAGGATTTGATCGCCTTCCTTGATCAGCACCAGATCGATCAGGCGGCGGTGATGGCGGTTGAAAACAGCGGGGAAGTCGATTTTTACGTGACCACCGAACAGGTGCTGGCGGCGTGCGCGCGCTACCCCGACCGGCTGCTGCCATTTTGCAACTACGACCCGCGCCACCGCTATCCCGACCAGTTTAATCCCCGCCCGATCCTGGAAGAATATGCCAGGCGCGGCTGCAAGGGCTTCGGTGAAGTGCTGGCAGATGTGCCGATCGATCATCCTGGCTTGCAGGCCATTTACGCCGTCTGCGGCGACCTGGGCCTGCCCGTGCTGTTCCACGGCGACCACTGGCTGTGCCGCGACGAACCCGGCGCCCCCCGCCTGGAAAAAATACTGCAAACTTTCCCAGAAACCGTGTTTATTGGGCATGCCACGCGCTTCTGGGCCGAAATTGGCTCCGGGGTGACCCCGGAGCAATTTGCCAGTTATCCCGCCGGCCCGGTGCTGCCCGGCGGGCCCACCGAGCGGCTGCTGAGCCAGTATGCCAACCTGTATGGCGATCTGTCCGCGGGGTCCGGGTTTAATGCGCTGACGCGCGACCCGGCCTTTGGCCTGGAATTTCTGGCGCGCCACCAGGGGCAGTTGTTAATGGGAACAGACTGCCTGAAACCCGGACAGGCGGCGCCCATTGTCGAATTTCTGCGCACGGCAGCCATTCCCGAAGCGGCGCGCGAAAATATTCTATGGAAAAATGCCGCCCGGCTGCTGCACCTGGAAGCTCACACCCCGTGAGCCACGCGTTCCGGATGGCGGATGACCCACCCGGCGGAGGCGATCAGCCCGGCCATGATGAACAAATAGGGCAGCCCAAAAGTATCCACGCTGAAGCCTTCGAACACGAAGGCCAGCAGCGCCAACTGTCCGGCCAGGGCCACCGTGCGCAGGGTGTCATCGCGGCTGCGCAAGCTTTTGCTGGCCGAGCTCCATAAAACCAGCAGCCAGGTGACAAAGATGGAGAAGCCCACCAGGCCCGTTTCTGCCAACAAGCGGTACCAGATGCTTTTGATGTTGGGCAGCCCAGCATTGGCGTTAACAATGGCGCGCACCTCAATCGATGACCAGCCCACTGCCGGCAGGCGCGGTATAAAATAGAATCCCGCATTTCCCAAACCGACCCCCAGCAGCGGATAATCATTAAAAATGCGCCAGCCATCCATCCAGTACACCGTGCGTTCCATAAAAGCAAAACGGAGGCCCAGATAAAACAAGGTGTTCTCATTCAGCGCGCTGAGCTGCTGAATTTCGGATTGCGAAAGCGGCGATTTGATCAGCAATGCCACCCGCCAGTCGCGTTCGCTGACCACCTTCAACACCAGCGCACTGAAGCCCACATACATGCCAATAAACCCGATCACCAGCACCACGCCCACCCCGAACTTGATCAACCCCGGTCGTTTCAACGCGCTCCATAAGGGCGTCAGACGGTGGATCACCCAGCGGTAAACTGCCACGTTAAACATCAGGAACAGGTAGAACAGCACCAGCATAAAGGCAACCCCGCCAATGCGCGGCGAGCCCAGGAAGAAAACCACCACGCCCAGCACCAGAAAGATATTTTCGACGGAAATCTTCCAGAGGCGGGGAAATACCGTGGTACGCTGGTAGCTGGCGGCCAACCACAGCGGCAGGTAGAGCATATTGAGCTGGTGCGCGAACCAGGAAGGCTCCCAGGTTAAACCGGCCAGGCGGGGGTTGCCAGCCATATTGGACTGGGTGACCAGCGCCGTCCGGATCCAATCCATCCACGCGGGGTACTGCCAGCGGAACCCAATCACCACCATCGCCTGCGCCACCGACCACACCAGCAGCACAAAGCCGCCCACATGGATCCACTGCAGGGTGCGGCGGATTGCCAGTGTATCTTTATGCCAGGCCGAGGTGAGCAGAAAGAAAGCCGCGCCCATGCCGACCGGCACAAACGTGCGCAGGGTCTGACCCAGCAATGTTTTGTCGCGGAAAGTACTTTCTACCGTAAAAAACGCAAACAACGCCAGCACAAGCGCCAGCAGCAAAAAAGCAACCAACGGCAGCGTCTCCCTGGGCAAACTGCCGCGCCGAACCAGGTATGGCACAAACCAGAGCAGGATCAAAACTGCCAGGGGAATGGCGGAAAAAGGCGCCACGGTGGCCCCGGTGAGGCTGGTGATGAGCGGGAAGCTGGTGAGCGGCAGGCCGATCAGGGTGAGCGCCCACAAAGCGGTCAAAAGTACCTGCCGCCGCTTGAGCCAGGAAACTGCCCGTGAAAACATCTCAGCGCTCCTGCTTCATTCTGAAAAACGGGAGATTGACCGCCAGCAGCCCGGCGATCAGTCCCAGCAGCACACCAGACAGCACAAAACTGTTGGTCTGATAATAAGCGGGGGCGGCAGGCAAATCGGCCAGTTGGACCAGGTCAAAGAGGATATAAACGGGAAGCTGCCCGGCCATTTTTTTTGCCTTCAGGTCGGCAAAACCCTGCTGGGCCCAAAAATTGACCACCTTTTGAGCCAGGGCAGGGTCTGCGCTGCGGTAGCGCAGTTGCCAAAAGGCATGTTTGCGTTCAATGGTTGTCTGGGCCTGCAGCGCGGTGGCATCGACCGGCAGCCCATTTTGTTGCGCAAACACCAAAACCTGGGGCACGACCTGCCGCAAAGAAGCCTCAATCAGGGCCAGCGAGATATCTTCATCATACTGAGAGAATTCGTATGGCACCCCCGGTTTGGCCGCGGCGGGATTCATAAAATCGATTTTGTTGAAATCGATACTGGCCATAAAGACCGCCTGCGCTTCATAGACCGGCGCTTTCAAGCGGTGGATCAGCAGCGCGGTCACGCCTCCCAGTACAGCGCATAAGACGACGACCCACCAGAAGCGCGCCAGGCGGGTAAAATGGTCGAAAGGTACAAATTCTTCATCCACTGGCATCTGCAAGGTTTCCTTAAATCTGGCCGGGGTGCGCGCTCACGCGCCCTTACCGCTGATCATGATCCAGACTGTTTTAATCAGAATAAAAACATCCATCCACAAAGACCAGTTGCTCAAATAATACTCGTCCAGGTGCAGGCGCTCTTCAAAGGTGGTGTTGTGACGCCCCATCACCTGCCACCACCCGGTCAGGCCGGGCGAAATTCTGAGGATCAGGGAGGCATAGGCGCCCATCTCGGCACATTCACCGGGCATATACGCGCGCGGCCCCACCAGGCTTAAGTCCCCGTTGATGATATTCCACAGTTGGGGCAGTTCATCCAGGCTGAACTTGCGCAAGATGCGGCCCACACGCGTGACGCGCGGATCGTTGGTCAGCTTGTGGTACAACTGGTATTCCTGATTGGCCGCCGGGTCGGTTTCCAGCAGCTTTTTTAGGAGCGCCTCAGCCCCAACCTGCATGGTACGAAACTTAAAGCACGGAAACAAGCGCCCCCCCCGCCCCATGCGTTCCTGCGCGTAAATCACCCCACCGGGCGAATCCAGGGCAACCCATAAAGCGATCGCCGCCAAAAATGGCAGGCTGATCAGCCCCAGGGTGACGCCGATCAGCAGGTCAAAGGCGCGCTTGAGGATGGTGGCCTTTCGGTCGAGCAGATGATATTGCGTTTTAAGCGTCAACCGGCCTTCCAGGTCCATCGTTCTGACCCACAGCGAGCCCAGCGGTGAAAAATCGAGCACCACCAGCACACTGGAAAAACGTTCCCCCAACCAGCGCAGAATGGGGTCCTGGATATCGGTACCCACAAACACGGCGTTTTCGATGTGCACCTGTTTCAATTCAAGCTCAACCGCCGCGGTGGTATTGACGACTGGCACATGTTGAATTTGAGTGATTCCGGGCGGGCAGTGCTCATCCAATACCAACACCGGGCGCAGCCCCAGGCGGCGGCTGTTGCTCAGGCGGCGCACGCCATCGCGGGCGCGTTCCACCGGACCCACCACCAGCACCGGGGTGCCCCACCAGCGAAACAGGGAAAAACGGTTGCGCGCGGCAAAGCGGAAAACCATATTGAAAAAGCAGCCAAAGACCCAGCCTATGAAAAACGTCCAACGTGAAAGTTCAAGGCCGGTTTGCTGAAAATAGATGGCAAGCGCCAGCACGCCGTAGCCCAGGGTCAGCGAATAAAAGATCTGCTGAGTCTCTTCCACCGCGGTGCGCCCAAAGCCGGGATACAACCCATTTAAAGCATAGATGACGACAAAAATCGCCAGGCCCTGCAGCATGATCACAGAAAAGGCATCCGCCGGAATGCTGCCACCCATCCAGGGGATCATCCAGCGGCGAATTTCCACCGCCAGGCGAAACCCCAGGCCGATGCTGATCAGGTCCACCAGGACCATGAGTATCACCACCAAAAGCTGGCTGCCGCGAAAAACGTCACTGGTTTTAATGAGTTTCTGGGTCATAGGGATTGAAGGGAATGCAAGAATTTCTCCAGGACGGTCTCTTTTGCCCAGGTTTGCTCCACAAAAGTGCGACCACGCCGGCCGAGTTCAGCCTGAAGCTGGGGCTGGTTTACCAGCGCCAGAATTGCGTCTGCCAGGCAGTCGGCGCGGCCCGGCGGAATGACAATTCCAAGCGGCTCCATCACGTTCGCCAGTTCGGTGCCGGGCAGCGCGGTCACAATCACCGGGCGGCCTGAGGCCAACATTCCGCTTAACTTGGATGGCATAACCAGATCTGCCGCGGACGCCGATTGGGGGAGCACATGAATCGCGGCCAGATTGAGCAATTCATTCAGGCGCGCGAGGGGTTGCAACGGAATAAAGCGCACATTCGGCAGGCCGCGCGCCAGATCTTCCAACTGCGCTTTTACTGCCCCTTCCCCGCTCAAGATAAAAATAATATCGTTTTCGTTCCCGCTTTGGGTGCCCGAAGCGGGTTCGGGCAGCGGGCGGGTTTGCAACCCGCCCGTACATCGGTTGGGTGGGTGGGCATTTTGCAGCCGCTGCGCCGCTTCCACCAGCACTTCCAGCCCCTGTTTTTGACCCATATTTCCCGAATATAAGATCACCAGCTGCTGGTCGGCAATATTTAACTCCTGACGAAGAAAATTATACCCGATAAGCGGAAAAATCTGCCGGGTATCGACCCAGTTGGGGAAAAGGGCACAGCGCTCGGGTGGGACGCCTTTGGCGCCAAGCTGCTGCAGCATGCGCTGGGATATCGTTGAAACCCGGTCAAAACCGCGGTACAGCCAGCTTTCAGCCCGTAAGCCCCAATGCAATAGCCGGCCCAAACCGGGCAGCATTTCCAGGCGCATGGCGGCATCCAGCTCGAAATCCTGGATATGCAGCCAGGCTTTGGCCCGCGCCAGACGCGCCACCAGCAGCGCCAGCGGGGCGTTAAACAGCGACGGAGCCAGTACAATCACACGCTGCGGCCGCCAACCGAGCTGCGCCAGGGCCACCGGAAGGCTGGAAAGCGCAAAAGAAACCAGGTGCAGCACACGCTGAGCACCGCTGATTCGTCGGCCCCTCGCAGCAGGTACGGGGGGCAGCCACAGCGGGCAGCGGTAGACGCGCACCCCCAGCCAGTCCTCCCGTTTGTATCCCCACCCGCGGTAGCCGGGCTGCACCCGCCAGTGCGGGTAATAGGGCGGAGTTGTGATCACACGCACCTCATGGCCCTGTGCCGCCAGAAATGCCGCCATTTCACCGCTGTATTTGCCAATACCGGTGAGTTCAGGGGCAAAATTGATGCCATAGATCAGGATACGCATACGCCGTCCGGGTGGTTTGCCACCAATTCACTGTACACATCCTGCCACTGCTGCCCGACCCGCGCCCAACTGTACTGCTGCTGCACCAGGGCGCGCAGCGCGGCCCCGCGCGCCTGCCGTTCTGCCTGAGCCCAGGCCGCGGCCTGGCACAGGGCGGCGTAGATCGTCTCCTCCTCCGGGTGGAGCAAAATGCCCCCGCTGCGCTGCCAATCCGCGGCGATGCCGGTCTCATACGAGGTGATGACGGGGGTTCCAGCCGCTGCCGCTTCCAGGTTCACCAGGCCGATCACTTCGCTGAAGGACGGCAGGCAAAAGGCCCAGGCATCGCGGTACAACTGCCATTTGGCGGCGCCGCTCACCGCGCCGGTAAATATCACCCGGTCTGTCAGACCGAGCTCGGACACCAGGCGGTGGATTGAATCGGCATAAGCCTGCTCGCGCTGCTGGGTGGGCCCGGCAATTTTTAAAATAAATGGAGTCTGCGGCAACCGGGCAAAAGCCCGGATCAGCAGGTGGATGCCCTTGCCCGGATGCAGCCGTCCCAGAAATAAAAAGTAGGGGGCGTTACCTGAATTGGGGGTCTTGGGGGGCAGCCCCGCCAAAACCTGATCGGCCGCGGCCTGGTCGATGCCGTGCGGGATCACCCGGAGGGGGGCGCCCGGGAAGAAAGCGGCCAGCACCCCAGCTTCACGCGGGGTAAGGGCGTGGATCAGGGCGGCTTGCCGGAAAGCCGGGAAAGCGAGGCCGTACCAATAAATGTTCTTTTTCAGGCGGTGCAGCCAGTTCTGGCGCTGCCACTGCCACGGCTGCAGGAAGCCATGCGAGGTGACCACCAGTGCCTTGGCCAGGCGCGCCGCCAGGCGGGCGGCCGCCCACTGCGGCCACATCCACAAGCCATGCACATGCACCACATCAGTTTCAGCCACCAGCCGCGCCAGTTCTTTTTCTGAGCCGGGGGAATAGCGCCATTTGGCGGCCAGCCCCGAGGTAGGCAAGGTGTGCAGCGCCACACCCGGGCGCGCCGCGATCGCGTCTGTGCCCACGCAAACGATCGCCGGCTGAATGCTTTCCGGCACGCAGCGGGTCAGCGCATCTAGCGCACTGGTAATGCCGGTATTGACCGGGGAATGATCTTCGGTGACATGCAGTACGCGGATCATAGCGGTTCCTTCCCGCTTTGGGTGGGCAGGTGGGCAGGTTCCAGCCTGGCAACCGCCCCCGCCCCCGCCATCAGCGCCAGCGCCAGCCACAGATGCGGGGTGACAATCGGGTACGCGCCCATCAGCCCAACCAGGCAGGCCAAAAACATGGCCCGGTGGCGCGGCGCGGCCAACTGCCGGTAAACCTGGATGAAAAACCCAACCAGCAGCGCCAGACCCAACAGACCCAGGTCTACCCCCACCCCCAGAATGACCGACCAGGGCTTCACATAATCACCCGGAACCGTAAGGGCACGGTGGACTTCTCCATACAGGTCAAAGCGGGTGTAATCAATGTTGCGCAGGTAAATTTCTCTCCAAAAATAGCCATACTGCCCGATTCCCAATCCCAGCCCGCGCGATTCCAGCATGGCATATACCAGGTTCATCACATAATAAAAACGGATTTGGAAGGAAATGCTCATGTCTTTCATGCGCTCAACCGCGAAAATCGTAGTGGTCAGATGGTCGGCGGCCTGCCGGGCCAGTGGCGCCCACCACACTGCCCACAGCGCCAGGCCACCCGCGCCGGCAGTGACCCAGACCAGGCGGGCCAACACGCGCCGGCTGAAAGAGAATAAGAGCCACAGCCCGGCATAAATGGCGATCAGGCCCACCGCCGTACCGCTCAGGGTGAAGATCAGACAGACCAGCACCAGGGCCCAACCGCACCATTTCAGCCATTTTGGGGTGACATAGGGCAGAATCAAAGCCAACAGGAGAATCTGGAACCCGACAAAGGAGGGCTCCGTGGCCAGCAGAGACAGGCGGCTGGCCCAGGAAAACGGCACCAGGAAGGTGGCCCTGAACCACTGGATCCATTGAATAGCTTCTGGCTGCTTAAAAATCGCGACGATTTCCACCAGAGCGTATACCATCACCGGCAAATAGCCCCATACGATCCAACGCGCCACACGCGGCATGCCGTAGCGCGGCAGGCTGTACGCGCCCATAAACAGGGTAATAAAGATGGCCACATACCCCAGCAGACGGGTGAAGGCCTCGCGGGGCAGGCCATAAAATGGAGTGAGCGCCGCCGAGAGCAGCCCCAGACCCATCAGCCCCAGCCACCAGCGCAGCATGGGCCAATTATCCCAGCTCACGGGCCAGGCCAGCCAGGCTCGCAGGTTCAGCCGGTTGGCCAGCAGCGCTTGCAGCCCCACCAACCCAAAAGCCAGCGCGAAGAAAACGATGCTCACCGGCCGGGTCAGCCCCAGATCTGGCATCCATTTCAGGTGGGTATACGGCAGGGTAAGAAAACCCAACATCACCAGCCATTGAATGAACGGGTCGATCCGAGCTGCGACGAGCTGCCGGTTCAAGCGACCTCTCCCAACTCAGCGGGCAGGCGCATGCGCCGGCGCAGCGCCAGCGGCAGCAGCCGGCGTATGCGCGGCGAGGATAAGACCAGCACATATCCCTGCGCTTTCAACAAAGTCGGTTGAATAACAACCGCCTGCCGAAAGTAGAGCAGTGCCTGGCCCTCACTGGCGGCTTGCAGGCAAACCCGCCCTTTGATGTATTCCAGATTGGCGAGCACTGCGCGGCGAACCTGCGCGCTCAGCGTGGGATGCGCGGCGAAAGCTTTTGCAATCACCCGGTCGTGGGCCGCCAGCCAGGGCTGAATATTGGAGGTTAGTTTATCGCGCCGGGTGTGTTCAAACGCGACCAGGATTTCGGGGATGTACTGGATGGGGTACTGGCGCGAGATGCGCAGCCATAAATCCCAATCTTCACAGGGTGACATGTGCGCGTCGAAGCCCCCCACTGCTTCCAGGCACGCTCTTTGGATGACAGCCGAAGAGGTGGCCAGAAAATCGCCCTTTAACAGGGTCAGGTAGGCGGGCGGGGACGACGAAGCGTCGCCCCCCTTCGGGGACGACGAAGCGTCGC
>Ga0105047_10011956_pt1 | contig 14034 bp, 11 predicted proteins | sample MAT04_FD_78384 | JGI IMG/M metagenome (GOLD analysis project Ga0105047, IMG submission 78384) | Freshwater microbial communities from Lake Fryxell liftoff mats and glacier meltwater in Antarctica - MAT-04 (megahit assembly) | ecosystem: Environmental > Aquatic > Freshwater > Ice > Liftoff...
CATACTAGGGATAACTTATTTTATTATTGAAATAGTAATTATCTTTGGACTTGCTTACATTGAACTTGAAGTTGCAAGATCTATCAAACAAAACAGAATAAACGGACACCAATAACTAAAGTGTAGCCAAGCCTCTAGTTAAACATATTTTACAATAAGGAACATCCATGACTTCACAACATTCGAGACAACTGGATAATCATTACAGTCTCAAAAGATTCTGATTATTTCGGTTTTATCATCAGTACTAATGGACATTTTGTTATTTGTTATTACTCCAAGAGTGGTTGGCAATTACAAATTAGGTCTTCGATTATAACATACTTGTTGGCAGTCATTATTCATGGACTAGATGGGTTGTTGGGAATAATTTCAAGCAACTTAAAACATGGACCGTTTTTTGGGCTGTAAAATAAAGTGGCTTAAAATGTCCCAAAATCACTTGTTTTTTTATATTTTTGATAAAAATTGGAATTTTTTTGACTGACTACTATTATTAGGAATTTTAACAGACAACCTTAATGACAGGGAGAACATTAATTTTAATAGGATTTATTCTAGCAAAATTTCTTTTGCAATATTTATTATTTAATCCGAACTATGATTTGCATCGGGACGAATACTTGCATCTTGACCAAGCCAACCATTTAGCTTGGGGGTATCAATCTGTTCCGCCTGTAACTTCTTGGATTTCCTATATCATCAAACTACTTGGCAACGGTGTATTTTGGGTTAAATTTTTTCCAGCTTTGTTTGGGGCATTGACAATGGTAGTGGTTTGGAAAGCTATTGAAGAATTAAAAGGCAATTTATTTGCATTAATATTAGGAGCAACTTGTGTTTTATTTTCAGCCCTTTTGCGTTTAAACTTTCTTTTTCAGCCCAATTCATTTGATGTATTATGTTGGACAACTGTTTATTTTGTCCTTATTAAATACATCAATTCTAAAAATGTACAATGGCTTTTTATAGGAAGCTTTGTTTTTGCTATTGGTTTTTTAAATAAGTATAATATTGTATTTTTATTTATTGGACTTTTTCCTGCTATTTTATTGACAGGCGAGCGTAGCGTCTTTATCAAAAAAGAATTCTATATTGCAATTACATTCGGCCTGCTACTTATTTTTCCAAATCTATTGTGGCAATACAAAAATGGCTTTCCTGTTTTTCATCATCTGAAAGAATTAGCAGACACTCAATTGGTAAATGTTAACCGTTTTGACTTTTTTAAGGAACAACTTTTATTTTTCGTAGGGGCTTTGCCGGTTATTGCAGCTTCTTTATATGCTTTATTGTTTCATAAACCATTTAAAAAATTCAAGCTGTTTTTTGCAACAATAATATTTACACTTATAGTCTTTGTTTATTTTAAAGCTAAAAGTTATTATGCCATAGGACTTTATCCGATTTATATTTCGTTTGGCTCCGTTTTTTTAAGTAACAAACTAAATATAGGTTGGAAAAAACATATGCAACCAATTTTAATAGCTATTCCTATTATATTTTATATGTTTTTATTCAATATCGTTTTTTCAGTGAAAGCCCCTGATTATTATATAGAAAATAAAAATAAATACAAAAAATTAGGTTTGCTTCGTTGGGAAGACGGTAAGGAACATTCTTTACCACAAGATTTTGCAGATATGCTTGGATGGAAAGAATTAGCCGAAAAAGTTAAAGTAATTTATAAAAAGTTGCCCAATAATGACCAAACTATAATCGTGTGTGACAATTACGGACAAGCAGGTGCAATAAATTATTACACCGAAAATAAAAATATCAAAGCAGTTTCATTCAATGCAGACTATATCGATTGGTTTAAACTTGATATTAAAATTCAAAATTTTATTAGAGTTAAAGAGCTTGACGGAAGTACCGATGAGTTAGAAGAAACAAGTCCTTTTTTTGAAACGGCTTATATAGCAGACTCTATAACAAATTTATTGGCCAGAGAATACAGAACAACAATTTTTGTTTTTAGCAACCCGAAAATTGACATTAACCAAAGACTAAAAACAGAAGTGGACAAGAAGAAAAATTTCCACTAAGGTATTGGCAAAAGCAAAGCTGAAATGCAAACTAAAGCTTTTGTGCTTTTAATAATGTATTGTAATTTAGACATGCCTTAGTACTTATAATTCCATCCCTTAACCATTATCTGGACAGAGCACTAGATTGAAGAGTGGTGTCTATATTTTACAAACTACAGATAAGAATGGTAAGAGACCGAATGTACGTTGGGTGAAAGAGTGATAATATAAATACTCTTATATCGTAAATTTATTATTGCCACTAATTCAGATATTTACCTACTATCGGCATCCTCCTGCCCATACCAAATGCTTTTGGGCTTACCCTAAGTACAGGTGCTGTCTGATATCTTTTGAACTCATTGATATTGACCAATCTGAGTATTCTCCGTACAAGTGCCGGATCGTATCCCATATCTATAATGTCCTGGGGCCCTTGTCTTTTTTCGATATATTGATACAAAATCGGGTCCAATATGTCATATTCAGGTAGACTGTCGCTATCTTTTTGATTGGGACGAAGTTCTGCAGACGGTGGTTTTACAATAGAGTTTATGGGGATGATCTCTTCATCTTTATTGATGTAGTTTGCCAGTTCGTATACTTCTGTTTTATACACATCGCCTATGACCGATAATCCGCCGCAAAGGTCGCCATAAAGGGTACCATAACCTACAGCCATTTCGCTTTTATTGGTAGTATTGAGTAAGATGTTGCCATATTTATTGGAGATGGCCATATTTAATATTCCTCTTACTCGGGCTTGTATGTTTTCTTCAGTAACGTTGAATGGTAAGTCACCAAAAACAGGCGAAAGCTTTTCCATAAAAACATCATACATATCTTTAATGGGGAAGATATCATGCATCAGGTCTAATTTTTTGACCAATCCCATAGCATCATCCACGGAGTGATCGGTAGAAAACTGAGAAGGCATCAGAAGCACCCGAACATTTTCCGACCCCAAAGCTCTAGCTGCCAAAACTGCTGTAACAGCAGAATCAATCCCTCCGGAAAGACCGAGGACCGCTTTGGTGAAACCAAGTTTTCTGAAATAATCTTTAAGTCCCATCACTATTGCGTCGTGAATAAGGGCAATTTTATCTTTATCCTGATGTTTACTATGTCCACCTTCCAGCACATCATCCAGCTGATAGTGTCTGATATTTTCTTCAAAATAAGGAAGTTCATCATACAAATCTCCATTCCCAGACATGACTATGCTTCCTCCATCAAAGATAAGTTCTGTCTGAGCACCACAGTGATTGATATAGAACATAGGAATTCCATACCTAAGCACATTGGCACTTACGGTGTCTATTCTTTTTTTTGCATGATCATAGTTGAAAGGTGATGCAGAGACATTTATAATAAAATCAGGATTATATGGCATCATTTCATCCAAAGGTATAATGGTATACAATGGATCATCAGTCCCCACATCCCATATATCTTCGCAAACTGTCAAGGCAATTTTTTTTCCTTTATATTCCACCACATTCCATGATTTTGCAGGCTCAAAATACCGGTACTCATCAAAAATGTCATAAGTAGGCAGCAATGTTTTATGCTGTACAAACTGTATCTTACCATCTGCAAGAAAATAGACAGAATTAAATAGACTTTTTCCTTTAGGCTCTTTATTATGTGAAGGTGCGCCTACAACGACTGCTATATCCATGGCATGGTTACATAGGGTCTGAATACATTCATCTGACAACCTGATAAAATCATCAAACTCAAGAAAATCTCGTGGCGGGTATCCACACGTAGCCAGTTCGCTAAAGCAGACAATATCTGCTCCTGCTTTTTTTGCTTCATCAATTGCATCAATCATTTTGGCTGTATTGCCTTCAAAATTTCCTATATGATAGTTGAGTTGTGCTATGGTGATTTTCATTGGGGACTATACTTTTTATATTGAATATGAAATACGAAAGTACTGGTTTTATTATTTGATCGTGACTTTGTGGTCAAATTTTTTATTGTTTTAAATAAAAGTCAGTCTAGTTGATCAGCATTTATTGCATTTTTACTGTAAGCCAAATACCAAAACCAAGATACAAAAAAACTGTAAACAAATAATGGGAGTTGACCTTCAAGATGTGTTTCATACATAAAGCTAAAAATAGCGGGGATAAAAAAAGCCATAAACCAAACGTTATTTCTTAAATATGGGGTAAAAAAGGGCAAAATGATATGTGTTAAAAAAACGATCAATCCTAAAATACCACCTGAAGCCCAATAAATAAGCATTTGATTGCTTGGCAAAAAATAGTTTTCACCAGGCATTTTAGGGATGTTATTTTTGTACCACTCATTTGTTTTATCTTGCAAACTACTGAATCCTGTACCAAATAAAGGATGAGATTCAATGATATCTTTACCGGCTCTGAGCGAATAAAATCTTACTGCATCACTTAATCCTTCCCGATATTCTCCCCTGATATAGTGTTCATAATCATATTTGATAAAATTAAATCTTTGTTCGAGAGAAGGGATCGTTTTGTAAGCGATTAAAGGTAGTGATAAAATGAGTGGGAATATCAATATTAAAAACCATTTTGCTTTTCCTTTTAAGGTATATAATGTTAATATCATCAAAGTCAGGTATAAAGAAATAAGGCCTGTTTTTGATCCCAGCAAATGCAAAAATATAATTTGAAAAATGATGTATCCACCCAGACTGTATTTTATTCTCCTTGATCTAGATTCACTCAATAAATAAAAAGCCAAAAGACAACTAATCAACGTCGCCCAACTAATCCTGATATGATCGCCAAAAGAAAGTACTGGCATTACTTTTGATACTTTGTATACCGATGCCATATTACTAATGTCAGAAAAATACTGAAAAAGGCTGTAAAGGGAAGATATCAGCATTAGTCCAATGAAAAAATAAATAAAATTTCTGATTACATTCTGATTTGGTTTAAGCGCAAAAATAAAAAAAGGAAAAAGGACCAGGATAAATTTCATGATTCCCCGAAACCTGAAAAAATCAAGACCTTCCAATAGGATATCACTCAGCAAGGGAAGTAAGGCAAGACTTAAAAAAGTGAGTAACCATTTATCCTTAAAGAGCCACTTGACGTCGTTAAATTTGGATAAAGTGTATAAACCTATCACCACAAAACCTGCATTTGATACTACTCTGTTGAATAAAAAGCCCAAAAAAAGTAAGACAATACCAATATAAGCTACTATCTCAAGATGTCTTTCTGTATTTGTATAGGTAAGATTCCGGTTCAAAATATACTGATGATTTATATACTCATGACGTATAACGAAAATGCCAAAATTAATATTCTGTTAGTGAATTAAAGATTTCAAATGTGTGATTTATAATTTTACGCGGTAATTTGTACCTTTGTACTGTTTTTAACTCAAAAATCATATACATGTCAGCCGATATTTTTGCACGCGTACAACGTATTTTGGATGCTATACAATCTGAAAAAATTGAAAATATAACCGAACTGGAAGCATTCAGAATCAAATATGTGGGATCAAAAAATGAAATAAAATCGCTTTTTGGTGAAATTAAAAATGTCGAAACTGATCGTAAAAAAGAATTCGGACAACTGCTAAATGATGTCAAACAGGCCGCGGAAGAAAAATACGAATCATTAAAAACTACCCTTGAAGAAACTTCCGGAAATCAAAGCGGCTCGGATATTGATCTCTCCTCCCCGTGTGAACCTATTCCTTCAGGATCCCGTCACCCAGTTTCTATTGTGTTAAACAGAATCATCAGCATCTTTGAAAGGATAGGATTTACAGTGGCTGAGGAAAGAGAAATTGAAGATGACTGGCACAATTTTACCGCGATGAACACGCCTGAAGATCATCCGGCAAGGGACATGCAGGATACTTTTTATCTAAAAGATTCCACAACTGAACTTTTGCGGACCCATACTTCATCTGTTCAAGCCAGAATTATGACATCTCAGAAACCACCGATTAGAATCATCGCACCTGGTCGAGTGTATAGAAATGAAACCATATCATCAAGATCACATTGTCAGTTTCATCAGGTGGAGGGATTATATATTGATAAAGGCGTATCCTTTGCAGATATGAAACAAACCTTGTTATATTTTGCCAGAGAAATGTATGGTGAACAAACCAATATAAGGTTAAGGCCTAGTTTTTTCCCTTTTACAGAGCCAAGTGCTGAAATGGATGTATACTGGGGACTCAATAATGAAGATGACTACCGAATTACTAAAGGTACAGGCTGGTTAGAAATTCTTGGGTGTGGAATGGTAGATCCGAATGTACTGACCAATTGTGGTATTGATCCAAATGAGTATAGTGGATTTGCTTTTGGAATGGGTATCGAACGCCAGGCCATGCTGCAATTTAAAATCACCGACATCAGACAGTTATTTGAGAATGATACCAGATTTTTGAAGCAATTCAGTGGAGTAATCTGATGGATAGCAATCGCAGGTTTGGCATATTAATGACGATCCTGGCAGCTATATTATGGAGTACAGGGGGATTATTTATCAAATTATTGCCACTTGATGCATTTACTATACTTTTTTATCGGAGTTTTTATGCTGCTATCATTTTCATTATCATTTTCAGAAAATCACTTTTTAAATATAATAGGCTTTCTCTCATCAGTATTTTGTTTTATGCTCCGTTATTGATTGCGTTTGTTACCTCTACAAAGCTGACGACTGCAGCAAATGCTATATTTTTGCAGTATACTGCACCGGCAGTTGTTCTTTTGCTAGAGCCCTATTTTGTCAGAACCAAACTGACCAAAATCAATATATTTACAGTTGCGGTTTGTTTTGCAGGCATGTGTTTGTTTTTTGTGGAGCAATTTTCCCGTCCGGACAATTGGCTGGGTATTTGGATCGCATTTTTTAATGGGCTAATTCTAGCTGGATTCCTCATCACCCAAAAAATGAATAAACCTGAGTTTCTTCCTGGAGCAGTTTTTCTAGGTAATATTGTAGTTTGTCTGATAACTCTACCTTGGTTTATTGAAAACCCATTTCCGACATTTCAGGAAAACAACTATCTGATGATATTGGGATTTGGGCAATTGGGTTTAGGATTTGCTTTATTCCTTTTTGGACAGAAGTATCTACCAGCCATTGAAAGTTCCTTGATTTCCATGTTGGAGCCGCTTTTAAATCCGGTTTGGGTATTTATCGGTTACGGTGAAAATCCCGGATACTGGGCTTTGGTCGGAGGATTGGTCATAATAGCCGCATTAATATTCAGACTATATTGGATCGAAGTTCGTGAAAAACAGCGTTATCCAACATAGAACTCATCATAAACCACTTTTTCAACTTCTTTCCTATAGGCGTTTGGATTTTTGCCGGTTTTCTGTTTGAATAATCGATTGAAATGAGAAAAATTATTAAATCCGCTTTCATAACATACTTCAGAAATGCTGAATTGCTCTTCGCTCAGCAACTTACAGGCATGCACTATTCTGAACTCATTTACAAACTCCGTAAATGTTTTGCCGGTTACCTTCTTAAAATACCTGCAAAACGAAGGTATGGTCATATTCACTTCAGCAGCAATTTCTTCTAGTTGGATAGATTCAGTAAAGTGGCTTCTTACATACTTATATACAGCATCTATTCTATTGGTATCTTGAGCCTGAATGACTAATGCAATCCCGGATACATTGAGAATATTATACTCTTTTGAGATAGACAGAATTTGAAGAATTCTTAAAAATTCATTCAATTTATCAAACTGATCCATGTAAAAAAGACTATTAAGTCGGGCGCCGATTTCAGTTTTTGTGTTACCATAAAAAGACAATCCTGATTTAGATCTTTCAAAAAGCTGATCAATCATATGCATTTCCGGCAATTTGAAAAAATTATCGCCCAAGAAGTCTTCTTTCATCTGGACTACAATCTCTGAACCACTGCCGGATAATCTATCTGTAAATCCATAATGTGGTAGATTTGGACCAAGAAATATCAGATCACCACCACTATAATAAGAAATGTGGTTGCCAATGTGTCGTTTCCCGCTGCCATGCTTAATATATACAATTTCCAACTCAGGATGGAAATGCCAGAAAGGTTGGGTATTGGGATTGTTGTCTTCAAATTTCCTCAAAGCAAAAGAGTGACCAAAATTTGGTTCGATTCTTTCTAGAGAAGGTGTAGTTACCGGTACTCTTATCATAATGTCTGTTTATTCTACAAAAATAGCAATAAATCAGTATAAACATTGGTATCGGAACATGACATTGTTTTATATTAACTTAAATTTAACTAAATTTAACAATTATAGTTAAAATAGTACAACTATTGGAAAAAATAGGAGTAGATAAGCCTAAACATAACCCCTTACCTTTGCAGTGTCAAAATGATTCAATAATCTTTTAAATATTTTTAAACATGAAAACACAAATTTTAATTCTAATCGTTTCAGTATTCTCTTTGTCTGTATTTGCCTCAGGTAATCCGACATTAGCTGCTGATAAATCAAAATCATTGGTAGTGGAAACTTCACTTTGGAAATCTGATAAAATAAACATCCAGATCAAAGAAGCTTCAGGTGTAGTAATCCTTGATGAGACTGTGAAAACCACAAAAAATCTCAGAAAGTACAATCTTAAAAATCTTCCTGAAGGTACGTATACATTGGAAGTTTCCAATGAGCTAAAAATTACTACACAGGAATTCAGTATTAATTACACCACAGTAATCCTGTCAAAAGAAATCAAAACAGTGTATAAACCAGTAATCATCTGGAACAATAACGGTTTTGATGTCAATTTGATGACATTGGGTAACACGGCTTTTATCAATATTCAGGATAAAGACAATAATATTGTTTTTGCAGAAAAACTGGAGACTCCTGCTGTACACAAAAGGTATGATATTTCGTCTTTAGCTTCAGGAGAATATACGGTTACAGTAGCGATGAATGGCAGATCTTTTGTCAGTTCCAATACAAAGAAATAGATTTTAGGATGACGACCGATAGTTAAGGATGTTAATAAGAACTATAGGTTTTCATGTAAAAATAATGTGGCTTTAATGATTTTGAAAAGGCTACCGGATAAAGTTTCGGTAGCCTTTCTTTTTTTTGGAAAAAAACAGCGCATTAATATTTTGCCATTATGAATAATTTTGTCTTTAAAGTGCTTTATTTCCTTTCGATTTAATATTTTTGTGGCTTATGACTCAAAAAAAATTTACGTTTGTTAAAACCATTTGAAAATAGTACCTATTTCGAATCCATTTTCAAAGAGTATTTCAACCCACTTGTAAACTTTGTAAACAAGTATTTGAATAATTTTGAAAACAGTAAGGAGGTCGTACAAATGACCTTTGTGAAATTATGGGCCAACAGGTCAAACCTTGAAGTCAAGAGCTCTCTAAAAAGTTATCTTTTTCAAACTACCAAAAACACGATGATCGACTATATTAGAAAGAACAAAAACATTCTGAATGCTAAAGAATTGGAAAGTTCTATAGCAACAGAACTGATTGATGAGCAAAATGAATATCTTGATCCATATATTATCAGGAATGTAGTAGAAAAATGTCTTAATACTTTAAAACCAAAAGCCAGGGAGATTTTTGAATTACACAAGTTTGAAGGATTGACATACGAAGAGATAGCAGATTATATGAAAATATCAAAAAGAAGTGTAGAAGATAACATGAGTAAAATAATGATATTCTTAAAAGAAGAACTTAAGAATCATCCTGACTTTTTTGACTAAAATGATGTGTGATTTATGATCTCGTACGTCTAAAGCAAATATAAAATTGAATTATAAAAATATAACAATAATTAAAATTGAATAAGTTCAACTTCATATTAAATAAAACCAAAGAAATAAAAAATTTCAAGGTTTTTGATGTGGATGATGAATGGAATTTGTTCAAACCCTTGATTGATCAGGAAACAACCAACATCTCTGATCTATCAAATAATAATTTGCATGACTTTACTAAGGAAACTGGCAGACAAGTAGTCTTTTTATTAACGTTTGCCGCAAGTTTGATATTGATTTTTGGATTTTTATCTTTTTTTAGTTCTCCAGAAAAAATAGTAGATGCACGTACCACTGATTCTGGGACTGATTCTATCAGACTCATAGACGGATCTTTGGTTCATTTGCTGCCTCATTCAAAGTTGGATTTTTATATATCTCTGAACCATGCCCAAGAGAGAAGTCTACGTTTGAAAGGTGACGCAGAATTTGATATTTCTGCATCAATACTTCCGCTTATAGTATACCATGATAGTATTAAAGTAGAAGTATTGGGCACTAAATTTAGGATTAAAAAAGTCAATGAATCTGTTGAAATAAAAAACTTGAGCGGTTCAGTAAAAGTCAGCGAAATTAATAACGCAGAAAACGCACGAATACTTAGAACCGGTGATATTTTTTACTACTTAAACGGTAAGTTCATAAATCCTGCAGATACTTTAATTATAACAAAATCAGAGATAAACAAATCGGCTGAAAAGATCAAAAAAACCAGACCCACTGAAGAAGTTACATCAGGCTCAATATATTTACTTAAGTCAGTAATAAAGAACCATATCCTTAAGTACAATAAGAAAAAAATAAAACTAGAGAAAAAAATAAAACTTGATGACAATGCCCGGGTTAAATTAGATCTTTCAAAACCTTATCTGAACATTCTTGAAGATCTCAAGAAGCAAGGATTTATTGATTTTAAAAAGGGAGATTGTCCTGATTGTTTCATTATCACCTCTCCAAGTAAAAATTAAAACAGAGAAATTTATGGTATCATGATGTCACTACCACCTGGTGTACTTCTGTCAACTTACGCTGTATATCCTGCAGTTTTTCTTCCAGCATATTGTTAAAAGTATATTTGGAGTCCGAAAAACTCAGGTGCGCGTAGTACTGCCATACTTCTGCAATATTCGAATAATTGATCTGATAGGGGAGATAAGATTCATTATCAGAGAAAAGCATGAGTTGACCGGTTTTGGCATCGTTTTTCACTCTTTTGTATACTACTCCATCCGTCTTGCTGATGATGACATAAGTTTTTCCGGCTTTGATGTCTTTGAGACTTTCCACATAGGCACATATCACGATGCTTCCTGATTCCAACGGCAACATAGAGTCACCGTGTATCTCAAATCCGCGGTAAGTACCCTGAGGAATATTGGGAAAAGCAATCTTGGGGAGGTCCCTGATATACTCAGGATCAGCAAATGACTCCAGATAGCCGGCTTCTGCTTTAGTTTCTACCAGTTCTATATTGCTGTTATTATCTGCGTCATAAGAAATGGCAAGTACACGCAGCTCGCGATTGCGTATGATCTCAAGGTCCTGGTGGCTTAGATTTGACCGGAGCAGATCATCGATACGCACATCAAAGATATCAGACAACCGGATCAGAATATCGATGCTTACCTGCGTATGTCCGCGCTCATAGTCGCTCAGGGACGATCGTGGTACATTTAGTTTTTCAGAGAGCTCCTGTTGGGAAAGTTTGTGTTTGTTACGGAGGTATTTGATGTTATGGCCGATCATGGATTTAATGGTTGATTTGTTAATTTGTAGAATTGAGAGATGACAAATAAAGATTGAAATCAATGGAGTGCTCTTCCTTACCATTAATTACAATGGCAATCTGATGAGGTCCCGGATAATGCTTTCTGGTGGTCAGATCTGCGAAAACATGACGCTTACTAAAAGCCACTTTTTCATTTTTTATCAGGGATTTGTCCGACATTTTAAATATCTTTCGGGAATGCTTTCCATTGGCTTTCAAATAACGAATGATATATTCCACCCGAAATGCAGCAGGGTGATTATCTGCGTTGCGTAGTGCAAAACGGAATGTAAAATCATCACCGATTTGCAAAGTCTTTTTACTTATTGTAAAATCATTCACTTCAAATTGGATATGCTGATGATTTCCAAACAGAGACAAAACTTCCGACTCTCCTTTTTTCAGTAAGGTCCTTGCCCCGTGTCTGAGTATCCAGTCTGTATTTTCTGATATACCTTTCCATTTTTTAATAAAGTCTATGACCAGGCCGGGATGATCTTTGGAAATATCATTGAGATTATTGGCTACACTCTTCCTCACATAAAGAGCAGGATCATCGATCAGTTGCTCCAGTACGGGCATGATGGGTTTGGGGTCTGCTATTAGCATTTTGAGCTGTGTGCCCCAAGGCAGTCTCGGTCTGCAACCTTCGGAAGCATATCGGCGCACATTGTCGTTTTTGTGGGCAGTCCATCGCAACATTTGCCGCATCATTTCTTTGGGATACCTGATGATAAAAGCCCTACCTGCAAATTCAAAACTGACAAACTGCGTGATATGCTCTATGGAAAACAAAGATGTTTTTAGATCATCCAAGCCATATTCGGCAATGATATCTGCCAGAAAAATATATTCCAGATTCTGATCCTTTGCACCGCGCTTGCGCAATGCATCTATTAGCCGGAGTATGGTTTTGACTTTTTCATCATATTTTTCAGGTAGGATTTTAGCGGTGGCATGAGCCAGAAACGCCATCCTTTGCTTTAGTTCGAGCGAAGCCCAGTGTGCTGTACCAAAGGAAGCAAAAAATGCACTTTTATCCAATGAGGGGATCACTTCCTCGAGAGCATCAGAGTAGATATCAAAAAATGAAGTGTTGTATATATGTTTCAGTAATTCGGCCATCCCGACTCATTTTTATGGGCGTACAAAAAATAATATTCTGGTGCAAATATACATTTATATTTTATATTGTCGTATATTGCGACGATAATTTGACGTATATGTCGTCATATTAATTGTATCGGACAATTTCACAAATCAGCAAATCCGCAAATCAACCGTAAAATGTACGATCGCGCCATACTCCATCTTGATCTCGACTCCTTCTTCGTATCGGTCGAGTGTCTCAAAAACAGCAGCCTGCTCGGCAAGCCGCTCCTCATTGGCGGCACGTCCAATCGTGGTGTCGTAGCATCATGCAGCTATGAAGCTCGTCGCTTCGGTGTCCACTCCGCCATGCCTATGAAAATGGCACTCCGGCTTTGCCCACAAGCCACTATCATCAAGGGTGACATGGACAGCTACTCAAAATATTCGGGTATCGTTACCGACATCATAGCTGAAGAAGCGCCCGTATATGAAAAAGCATCCATCGACGAGTTTTATCTTGATCTCACGGGTATGGACAAACATTTCGGTTGTTTTAAGTGGTCATCAGAACTACGTCAGAAGGTCATATCGGAGTCAGGACTTCCCATCTCCTTAGGCCTATCCGTCAATAAAACCGTCTCCAAAGTAGGCACCGGTGAGGCCAAACCCAATGGCACCAAACATATACCCAATGGCACGGAAAAAGGATTTCTCGCACCGCTACCCGTAGGCAAGATACCCGGTGTGGGAGATCAGACGCACAAAAAACTCAACTTCATGGGCGTGCGTACCATCGAGACACTCAGTCAGATACCTATCCGACTGCTTGAGCGTGAATTTGGCAAGCCTGGTCGCACACTTTGGGAAAAAGCCAATGCCATCGATACTACGCCCATCGTACCCTATCATGAGCAGAAGTCTATGTCCAAGGAGCGCACCTTTATGGAAGATACGCTCGATGTCACCATGATGAAACATCTCCTGCTCGATATGGCGGATAAGCTCTCCTTTGAGCTCCGTGCATCTGGTAAACTCGCATCTACCATCACCGTCAAGATCCGATACGCCGACTTCAACACCTACACCAAACAAAAAAACATCTCCTACACAGCCAATGATAAGCTACTTGGTCAGCACGTACTCGACCTCTTCGACAAGGTATATGAACGTCGCCAGCTCATCCGTCTCATCGGTGTCAAGTACAGCGGCCTCGTACAAGGCAGCTATCAGATCAATCTATTTGACGATACGATGGAGCATATACAACTCATGCAGCAGATGGACAGGATTCGGAGACGCTTCGGTGCAGACGCTATCATGCGGGCGAGTGGACTGGTGAAGGCGAAGGTGCTGTACAA
>Ga0105047_10011957_pt1 | contig 14033 bp, 8 predicted proteins | sample MAT04_FD_78384 | JGI IMG/M metagenome (GOLD analysis project Ga0105047, IMG submission 78384) | Freshwater microbial communities from Lake Fryxell liftoff mats and glacier meltwater in Antarctica - MAT-04 (megahit assembly) | ecosystem: Environmental > Aquatic > Freshwater > Ice > Liftoff...
CGAGCCGAGCGTGAAATACCACAGGAGGTACGCGATCCACGCCACCAGGAGCCTCCGATCTTGCACGAACGCGGCCGTGCTCCCCCGGAAATACGCGAGGAACGGCGGCGTTTTCTCGTCCGGAACGGCGATCGGTCGGGAGCGACCCGAAAGCACCCCTCCCAGCACCATGCAGGGCAAAGCAACGAGGTAGAGAACCGTAAAATTAAACGGGTAATGCAGGCCGGGAATCTTCTCGTCGGGATTGGCATGTAAGTGTTCGTCGACTACGACGATGTCGTTAAATGCGGGCGGGTTCGGCGAATCTAAAACTGGCGGTTAATCGCACGTTGCGTAAACCGCAAACAGCCGCGGCTCGGGATAGTCCCCCTTCCTCAGGCGAACGAGGAGGCGCACTTTTTGGTCGCGGATCGCGTCAAAACTCCTGGCCGGCCAGCCAAGCGCACAATCCAAACCGTGCGAGGCCGTGGATACCCCGGCGTTTTTACCGGAAAATGCCGGTAAGAGACGAAAATTTTCATCCGCAATTTCGACCGTCATTCCCTTCACCCCGTCAGCATTCAAGGAAATCCGCGCATTCGCTCCACCCAATTTCAACGGCGCGGTCCAAACCGTGCAATTCGAATTTTGGGCTGAAACCGGAAGCGAGGACATGGCGGTCGAAAGCAAACCAATCCGAATTGATCGTGGAAACCGACAAAGATTAAAGAACTCCCCGGTTGACGACGGTGGAGGACCGGAGGAGTAGGCGCTCCAGGCGAGCGACGGCCCGCGACGAAGAAACTCAGTTCCCGGCGATTCGTCCGATCTGAAACGTCGACGGATGCCACAGGCGCGTTCCACCTTCGCCGCCAAAACAATAGATCGTGTTCCCGTCGATCGTGGCCATGGGCCATGCGGAAGGATCCAAGAGCGGTGCGGTCGAATGAAACCGATCGGTCACTGTGTCGTAGACGGTCACGGTCCTTTGAATAAGAGAAGCCGCCGCCATCTCCGACTTCTTCGCAAGCTGCATTTTGGTGACCGCCTTTTCCTCCTCCGTATATGCGTCCGTCTGGCTGCCATCTTCCTGCCAGGTTTTCGCGTACTTGAATCCACCCATCAGCACCAGATAACGGTTCTTAAAGGAGACCGTGCGGACATTCGCATTGTCTGGAATGTTCTTCAATTTTGTCCATTTATCCTTTGCGGGATCGTACACCCATCCGCCCTCGGCGTTGTAGTACCATTCGTTCAAATCCTGCGACAACGCTGCCTCGCCTTTTCGCAAGGGCGCGTAGAGGCCACCCAAAACATAAAGTTTTCCACCTGCCGCCTCCGCCGAAGCGTAGGCACGCGGCACACCCGGAAAGTCTGCGAGGCGTTTCCAACCGGCTTTCAAATTTTTTGTATCCAGCACCAGCAGTGCCTTCGACACCGGACTCCGGTCCCTCCCCGCCTCTGTGTAGAAATTGCTAACGCTCGCACCGGGCGGGGTGAAGAAGTCCGCCGCGGCAATGAGGTAGATCCTGCTGCCGATCGTCACGGCGCTGCCTTGGCAGACGGGCCAGGGAACCTCGCAGCGTGTGTCGGTCCAAACCCACTTCCCTCCGTCACGATTCAGTCGATACGTCGATCGGTACGAATAGGGAGCGGTGTAATTGAAGCCGCCGATGGCGTAGAGCTCATTGTTTACCACCGCGGACAATGCGGCCTGACGGGGTGGCCCTGGAATATCGGGGATCCGTGTCCATCCGTCACTCGGCTTGGCGGGGTCGAACTGAAACGAAATTGCGGTGAATCCATCGGGTTTACCGCCGAACGCATCCGGATATTTTTGCACGACGTCTTTGGCATGACGCTAAAAACCGCCGGCTGAAATCAACTTGCCGTGCACGATCCCGCAGGCCGAATCCTGAATGCCCATTGGATATTCAGGACCCTCGGTCCACGTGATTTGAGGGACACCAGCCACGCTCGCCAACGGTGGAAAGCTCGCGGCCACCAGCAGGTATCCGACGAGGATTGAAGCACCATTAACGAGTCGCTGGTTCATATTTCTCGAGATGTTCGCTTTCGAAACTGTGGTTGCGGACATCCGCGGATGTCGCATTCGAACCGACCTTTACGGTCGCCCAAAACAGACTTAACCGATCGGGCACGCCGGCATAGTAGGAAAGCATGACCTTGCCTTCTCCCAGCGACCGAATCGCCGGGTGGCCGTAGGTCCATTTTACCATGTCAGCCCAGTATTCGACATAGTCGACGTTCTCCACGCCCTTTACCGGCTGGCCACGCACGGTCGTGGTATAGACGACCAATCGTTCGGGCCACGTCTTACCGCCATCGTGCGAAAGCCATAGCGTGATGGTGCCGGGCATTTCCCGATCGACGACAAACGCGAGAAGTCGGCCGTCCTCAAGGAGCAAGGGCGCCGAAATCTGACCCGGAATTCCCGTTTCGCGAATGACCGGACTAGGCGCCGCTGGGTCGGTGAGAGATCCTTTACAGAAATGGACCGTCAGGTCCCGTTTTTGTTCGATATCGTGCGTCCAGAAAAGCGCGAGAAAGTCGCCCGAGGCCTTACCCGTACACAACCGCTGATCCCAGTAGAAGACTTTGTTTTCGGGATGGCGTGCAATGAGGCGCGGTTCGCCGAACGTTTTTCCGTTATCGTAAGAAAGGACGCACCAAGCACCCGGAACCGCAGGCTTGCGATCGTTATAACTCTTGAGGCTTTCGAACGGGAAGGCGATCACCCCGTTCGACCAGCGCAGGATCGGGCCCGTGCTCGAACAACCGGTGAGATCGCCCACGCCGATCTGCTCCCATGCCGTCCACGTATTGCCGTCATCGGTTGAGAACGATTTGAGCTGTTTGCTGAACAAAAGGCCCTCGGTGACAGGATCGAACAGTTCACGCGAAGGGTCACTCCGGTCGTACCACGTGGAAATCAGCAGGAGTCTCCCCTTCTCTACTTCGACGATTTGGCAGGAAGAGAATGAACCGGGCACGCCTCCAAATTTCGTTTCGAAACGTGTCCCGAGCTCGATCCAGCTTATTCCCCCGTCGCGAGAACGAAACAGCTTCAATGTCGACGTGGACGAGTTCTTGGCGGGACCGATCTGACAACTGCAGAAAATTGAGCTGGAGGTGGCAATAAACAAACCGTTGAAAAACGCGATTCGCTCCGCTTCGGACCGTTTCGTCGTATCGCAGATGACTCCGTGATCTTCAAGTTGCATACTAGAAAGAGATGGGATTCAGCTCGGCTTTCTCACCGAAATTGAAAAGCGTAAAGTTTTACATTTCTCAGGTGAAAACGGAGTTTCACCGGCTTGCCCGCCCATAACTTCAAGTCCGGATTTCCCTTCCACTGCACACGCTGGGACAGGTCGGTTGCCGTATTGGTCACCGCGTCATCGACGCTGAAACCGGGGATCGCTTTACCCTCGGCGTCCAGCAGTTCGACACGCACAGAAGTACCTTCATCGATCCCATAGCCTTTGCGACTGGCCTCCATGTTGATCGTGAGCTCTTTTCCGGCGAAAACCATGGGCTTGGTCGTAAGCGTGCCAACATTGGGTCCGGCCTCAATCGAGGCGAATCCGTCCAGCGGAAGCGTAGCCAGGCCGATCGAGTCATAGACATTGTCTCCCAGTTCAAACAAGTCGTAGGACCCGCGCCAACGCGTGCCTGTGTAGTAGAGCCAGATTTTGCCATTGTGAGCGACGGGCTGAACGACGTAGGCGTTGCCATCGTCGAAAGCGCCATTCGCCCCCAAAGGGATAGTCTCTCCACGGAGCGGAGTGCGCGTGAAGCGAAGCCCATCGCGACTGAACGCAAGCTGCGGCACATGGGTAAGCAGGTTGGTCCGAAAAATCCACGGAAAGCCGAGATACATGCCTTCGTATTTCATCACCGGCATTCCGTAGAACTGGGTGTCGACCGGATCGATCTCGTCCGGCACCAGCGCGGGAACGATCGGTGTCCAGTGCTCAAAGTCATCGCTCGTCGAGTAGCCGATGATCCGCATGAGCCCGTTGCCCGCGGGCGGTGCAATACCCTGTTTCGAGCCTGGACGAAAATATGCCACGTACTTTTTAATCCGTTCGTCCCAACCGAGCAACGTGTGCACGTCGCTCGTATCGCGGATCACGGGGTTACCCGCATGGGTGGTCCAATGAAGACCGTCGGGCGAAAAATAGACGCCGACTCCAAAAACACCTTGCGCGTCTTTGGGACGCCAAGCGACGGCCTTGTAACGCCTGGCTGGATTCGGGTCGCGCATGTCCTTAATGATTCCCGCGTAGTTATGCATCCTCCCATCTGTGACTGGCGGAAGGAGATTGTTCGCAGTCGAACCCTTGAAATCGACCAAACCCAAGTTCGGTCGGTCCCATTTCAACCCGTCCCTCGAGGTCGCGTAACAAAGCGAGAAGCTCTCTTTGTACTGCGCGGCTTTCATCAAATTCTCATACTGGGAGAACGGCTTGGGGGGCACGATGTACGACATGTTCAGCACCCAATACCACATCTTGAAGATTTGCTCCTCCTCGTCGAAGAGAACGGAACCTACGTAGATGGTCTTACCCTCCCACGGCTTCTCCCCCCGCATGATCGGGTTGGCGAGGCTTTTCTCTGCAGGATTGAAGACGCGTGACACCCCGACGCGCTTACTGATAACATGATCATCGATCAGTAGCTGTTTCGCACTACCAATGACGACCGATTCGACTGTCTCCCCTGCAGATTCGAGGGGAACAAGGGACGAAACAACCACGACGAGCGCAACCCATGTCGCAGAGCATCGATTGAAAACGTAATTCATGAAGATTCCTTCGAGCTTTCTATTCCGTGCGTAGGCGTATCGATCTACCATTTGCGCGAAATGGTCAGATTGTAAGTGAGCGGAGGCGCCAATCCGAGCAGGCCTGGCCCTTCCGCACCGGTAATAATCCCCCGCTTGTCCTCCAGATTGTTGGCATTGATGGCGGCCTTGTATTTACCGAATGAATAGGATGCGAAACCCGTAACAAAGCTGTACGCCGGTATCTTTGGGAATCCTATGCCAGGCGACGCGCCCACCTCCGAGTAACCGAAGCCGACCTCGAGTCCCTTCGCGTTTCCGCCTTGGAAGAGAAACTTCGTGAGCGCGGTGTACTTCGTTTTGACCGCACGTGAGGGCTGCAAGCCAGCTTCGTTCTTCGGGTCAGCCGAATACGCCGTGACATAGGTCGACCATTCTCCTGGCCCAAGCGTCTGCACCCAACCAATGTCAGCCTCGAAGCCTTTATTCGTCTGGTTGCCCACCTGTTTGTTCCCAAATATGGTTTGCCCAGCGGCGTTTACGCCGAAAACTTGGACAAGGACATTGTCGTTTAAGATGTCGAAGTACGCGACCGTGCCGAAGAGGTGCTCGTTGATCGCATTGAACTTTACACCGATTTCTTTGCTTGTCCCCTTTTGGTTGACCAAGGGCGTTCCAAACGCGTCAAAACCGACTCTCGGAACGAACGACTCACCATAACTTCCGTAGATCGAGACGCCGGGGGTGAGGCGATAGACGGCACCGTAGTTCGGTACAATGGCCTTCTTAGCCTGATTGTTGGTTCCTGGCGTGACGTAGAGCACACCCGCCGCAAAGATGAGTTTTCCCTTAAGTGCAGTGAGAGTGTCTTGGGCGTAAGCGGTCCAGCCACCATTTCGAACAACCGCTTTCGCCGCCTGCACCTGAGGACCGGTGCCGCTGGGTACTAGGGTATCGGGAGCACCCGGACGGGATCTGACCGGTGCCGCAATCACGAACGGCGCCAAAAGAGTGTTGTACAAATCGTAGTTGTTTTTGTTTCGGAAGTAATTGAAGCCAGAACTCAATTGATTCTTAAAGCCTCCAAATTCCTTGATCCATGTCGCGTCCACATACGAATTGACGTTTATGGTTCTGAAAGGGAATTTTTCCGCGTAGACGCTGTTCACCGTTCGGTAATTGGGATATTCGGCCGGATTGAGAATCTGCGCGGCCGAACCCTGTGCGGTGGGCTGGTTGTAGTCCCAAAGCGTATAATAGCTCGTGCTACGAGCGCGCAGCGTAATCTCTGACGAAAGCTCGTAAATTCCTTCGATCAAGAACCGCTCCGTGTCCAAATCGAAATACGACCATTCCGTTCCCAGACTGAAACCGTTCTTGGAAATCTCGGAGACCTTTCCAGTGACCGGATCGATCAAACCCGAACCATAGGAACGCCCCTGTTCTCTCTGCAGCCCGGCGGAGAAACGCATCAAGAACTTTTTCGTCGCATACCAATCGACGCTGCCGCTGACCAATGTGTTGTTCTTGTAGTTATTGGAAGCGGTGCCTTTCCCCTGCCATCCCGCGTTGAACTGCTGCCCAGCGGTCACCCGGTAACGGATCGATTTGTCGGCGTTCAGCGGACCGCGTGCGGTGGCCGACGCGATGTAGGTGTCATAGTTTCCGATCGTAAACTGAACGTCGCCGGTTTGAACGGCGGTAGGCTCCTTGGTCACAAAGTTGACCCCGCCACTGATGTTTCCAAAGCTGTTAAATATCAGCGCTGTGGGACCCTTGACGATCTCGATCCGCTCAATGTCATACATCGTGACAAAACCGTAATTGGGATACGGGGTGCCATCCCTGAGCGGAGATTGGCGGAAACCGCGGACCGTAAAGTCTTCACGGTAAGACACGCGGTTGGTGACGCCACTACCGGCGTACTCCAAGACGCCGAGCAGATTGGTCGCGCCAATATCTTTGATGAAATCGGCGGTGATGATCGAGATGGACGTGGGAATCGCCAGCAATTCACCGGCACTTTTACGGCCGGAAAACGTCATCTGCGAATTCCAGCCGACGACATTGCTCTCTTTCAATACGTACGGATTAAGCGTCACTACATCGACATCCTCCGTTTTCACCGAAGGTAGCGAATCGGCGCGAGTGGAGGTGGTTGGTTTCTGGCCCGGTGCACTGGCTTGCGCGAACGAGTTCGAAGGCTCGAGCACCCAGACGATACCAACTAGGGAGAACAAAAGCGCAGCTTTCTGAGCGCTGACAGGCATGTGCGTACGAATCCAAGTCATTTCGGTTTTCATGTTTGGTTTGCCCCAAGGTCCCTTGCCCGCGGCTCGGCAAGCTCAAGGTCCTTAGGTGGGAGTATATTGCAGCGGCGTGAGGAAAGTGCCCCTGTCAATTTATGTACACCAGCGCGCAATACGTGTTCATGTCCAGAAGAAAATGCAATTCTTGTCGCTAGCATGCATTGTAAAAAACAAATAGGATGTACTTCTTCCACGACATTAAAAACGAGCGTAAATTTTATTCTAAATATTTTTATAATAAGTTGTTATGAGATTTCGAAATGCACTTACCCAGTCGCTTACTCTGTGAGAAAAAGACTGCAAATTACCTAACTGAAAATAAATTGGTTTGACCACAATCTGTTTTCCATGCACTTGCATGCTTCAGCATAGCTAATCTTTTCGTTTGCCCTTGGGGAAGACACCGCTCTATGAAATCCGCGTTTGCAAGGCTCTCCGTCCTTTTGGCTTTGCTTGTAGTCCGCACCGCCGGACTCGCCGGCGAACGCGTGCTCTTCGGATTCGATGACCATAGCATCCCGTGGCAGCACAACCTGAAGCTGGTACCGGTCGCAGCCACGAAACATCCACAGAACCCGGTACTGCGTCGCGGACCCAAGGGGAGCGCAGATGAGTCCCACGCCATTCTTTACGGCTCCGTGTTCAAAGACGGTGATACCTTCCGGATGTGGTACCTCGGGATGCACGAGATAGCGACCGAGCCAGGCCGGCCACCCGACAGCTGGCGGCCGATGTGCTACGCCGAAAGCAAAGATGGCATCGCTTGGACAAAGCCCAATCTCGGACTGGTTGAGTTAAACGGAAATAAGGACAACAATATCTGCCTTATCCAAGGAGAGCCCCACTCCCTGACGCGGATCGACGATTTTCTTTCGATTCTCTACGAACCGGAAGATCCGAATCCGTCCCGTCGTTACAAATGCGCCTACATCGCCCATGTGCCCTACGACGAGATTCGTGGAGGCTTGAGCTCGATCGGGAAAAGAGAAACGGCGCCGTGCGTAACCATCTGCGCGACGAGTCCCGATGGATTGACGTGGCAGGTGGTCGGCGACCGGCCCGCGAACGCGAGCGGCGAACGCTTCGAAGTCGCGGGACTTTACCGTTTCGGCAACTTCTATTACTCGACGGGCCAACTCCTTCCCCCATGGACCTGGCGAGCCGATGGCAGGGATGCCGGCCGAATCATGCTGGCCTATCGCTCCCCCGATTTTGTCACGTGGTCACAAGCGAAAGCGCTCTCGTTCGCACGCCCCGGCCAACTGATGAACCCCCCTGTCGCCGGGCAACAAACCCACATGGGCGCCGGGTTGTGGAATCGGGGCAATGTGCTCGTCGGCCTTTACGGCATGTGGCAGGACGGTCCGACCGACCGGCCCGCTGGCGTCGATCGCCTCTGGGGTACACACATCGACCTCGGCTTGGTGGTGAGCAATGACGGCGTTCATTTCCGCGAGCCGGTCACCGACTTCAAAGTGATTCCCCGCGGTGCCAAAGGAGAATGGGACAGCGTCGCCTTGCTGCAAGGGCACGCCTTCGTCAATTCAGGCGATCGAACGATGATTTGGTATTCGCATTGGGATACAGGCGGCCCGACCGAGACGATGGAAATCGGCCTCGCAACGCTGCGGCGCGATGGCTTTGGATACCTTTCGTCGAAGGAGACCGGCGAAGGCGGACATTTCATCACGAGCACGATCGACGCCTCGAATCGCATCCAACAACTGCGAATCAACGCGGAGGGAGTGACCGCCACCTCGCCCCTGACCCTCGAGCTGCTCGACGACTCCGACCGTCCCATAAAAGGGTTCTCGGGCGTCGACAGCGCCAAGGTTACCGTCGCGGGGACCCAACAGGAGGTGATCTGGCCGAAAACGAAAGGTAGCAAATTGCCGATCGGAAGACCGTTTGCGATCAAGGCTACCTTTCCGAGGATCGGCGATGTGTAAGTCTATGCGCTCTATCTTGTCGACTGAGACAGCGACAGCGGCTCAATATGTGGAGAGGCACATTACGAACCGAAAAATGAGCGCGTTTCCGCACGGCTTTATAGCGCTGGGATTGACGGTGGGGACACTCGCGACCGCCGCACCGCTCGATTACAATTTTCACATTCGTCCGATCCTGTCGGACAACTGCTTTGCCTGTCATGGGCCGGACAAGGATGCGCGCAAGGCACGCCTCCGACTCGACAACCGCGATTCGGCGACCGCGCCCGCCAAATCCGGATTGATCGCGATTACTCCCGGGAGTTTGTCCGAAAGCGAACTCATCGCCCGCATCACGAGTGACGACGAGGAGGAGCGTATGCCACCGAAGGACGCGCACAAAGTCCTCAAACCCGAAGAGATCGCGCGGCTTAAACAGTGGATTGCCGAGGGGGCCGTTTATGCACGGCATTGGGCGTTCGAACCCTTGCTCAAGGCGGACATCCCCATCGTCACACACGCACCGGCGTCGGGCAATGCCGTCGATCGGTTCATCCTTGCACGGCTCGAAGCGGAAGGACTCCACCTTTCACCCGAAGCCGAAAAGCCCACGCTGCTCCGTCGTGTCACTCTGGATTTAACCGGGCTCCCCCCCACTCCGGTCGAAATCGATGCCTTTCAAAGCGACACGTCACCTCAAGCGTACGAAAACGTCGTCGAACGCCTGCTAGGCTCACCTCACTACGGGGAGCGCATGGCCCTCGATTGGTTGGATGCAGCGCGCTATGCCGACACCGATGGTTATCAGGCAGACCGCGATCGTGACATGTACGCGTGGCGCGATTGGGTAATTCAATCCTTCAACGAGAACAAATCTTTCGATGTCTTTACGATCGAACAACTGGCGGGGGATCTCCTCCCCAACCCAACGATCGATCAAAAAATCGCCACGGGATTCAACCGCAACCAGACCTTGAATCTCGAGGGTGGTGTGATCGCGGAAGAGTTTCTCGCGGAGTATGCGGCGGATCGGGTTGAAACCACGTCGACTGTTTGGCTCGGCGCAACCCTCGGATGCGCACGCTGTCACGACCACAAATTCGATCCGTTCACGCAAAAGGACTTCTACAGTCTCAAAGCGTTTTTCCACAATTCGTCCGAAGCCAATGCCGCCGACTCGAAACGCAGCAAACCTCCCTTCGTCAAATTACCCGCTCCGGAAATTCAGGCAAAACTGAGCGTGCTGCGTGGCCAAATTGCCGACACTCAAGCGCGAGAAGCCAAAATCTCCGCTCCTCCCGAACGGCTGTCCGCTTGGGCCGAACGATTGGCGCAGGCTACAGTCGAGTGGCACCCAACCGAACCCACCGCCGTCAATGCAGGCACGGCGACATCCGGAATCGATCCCAGCGGAAAACGGGTGCGTATTGGCGGCGGGGTTGGTCTCGGCACCTACGACATCGCCCTGACCGTCCACACCCCTCTTACGAAAATCACGGCGCTTCGACTGATGTGCGGGTCCGTCGAACCCGAGGCGACCCTGCAGTTGAAGGCCATTCGGGTAAAGCTAGCGTCAAAAACCGGCGCTGTGTCCAAACCTCTCACGCTCCACCCAGCCGAGGCAGACGATTCATTGAAACGATCGTCCGTTGCAGCGATCCTCGATACGTCCGATTCGACGCTCGCGGCGATCCAATTGAAATCGACGGCGTTGAGCACCATCGCTCTGGAATTGGATTCGGCGCTCGACGAAACGCGACCGATCGACTTGGAAATCGTCGTGACGATTCGCAGCGCCGACAGCGACACCGTCTGGAGCGTCGAAGCGACCAATGCCGAGCCTGACCTGATCGCTCCAACTGCAGCGATGGCCGCAGCGCGGGTTTTGCCGGATGCGTGGGCCAATGAAGAGCGAAATCAATTGGTGGATACGTGGACCTCACGGCTCCCCGAACGCCGCCAGCTCGTCGACCGGATCGCCTCGCTCAACCTCGAGGTTGAAGGACTCGAGAAGCAAATCCCCACGACGATGGTGATGGATGAGATGTCGCCGCGCAAGACGTTCGTCTTGATGCGCGGCGCCTACGACCAACCGGGAGAGGAAGTCTTCGCAAATACGCCAGCCGCACTCCCGCCCATGGGAGCGAATTTGCCGCGAGATCGACTGGGGTTAGCTCGCTGGCTGACGGATCCCACTAATCCCCTGCCCGCTCGGGTGACAGTCAATCGATTCTGGCAATCGCTCTTCGGAAACGGCCTCGTCCGCACCGCCGACAACTTCGGATCGCAGGGTGAACCTCCAACGCATCCGGAGCTGCTGGACTGGCTGTCGCTGGAGTTTATCCGCAGCGGATGGGACGTGAAGGCGACGATGCGCTCGCTCGTGATGAGCGCGACCTATCGCCAAAGCTCGCGGCTGACGCCTGCTCTTAGAGATCGCGATCCTGAGAACCGTCTCCTCGCCCGTGGATCGCGCTTCCGGCTCCCGGCGGAATTCGTGCGCGACCAGGCACTCGCGGCCAGCGGATTGTTGGTGGAGAAAATCGGCGGCCCCTCCGTCAAGCCGTACCACCCGGCCGGCCTTTACGAACAAATTGGATATGACCAAAAGGCCGTCTACGCGCAGGGTAAAGGCGACGATCTCTACCGCCGCAGCCTCTACACGTACTGGAAGCGGTCGATCCCCAGCCCGACGATGACCGTATTCGACGCGCCCTTCCGGGAGACCTGCACGATTCGGCGGCCGCGCACCAACACTCCGCTCCAGGCATTGGCGCTCATGAACGATCCCACGTTTGTCGAGGCCGCTCGTTTCCTCGCTCAGCGCATGCTGCTCGAAGGCGGCGCAACAATTACGTCAAAGCTCACGCTGGGTTTTCGACTGGCAACCGCGCGGCTCCCGCGCTCCGAAGAACTCGCCGTGCTGCTGCGTGCGTGGGAACGCGCGTTCAAAGATTTTCAATCCGATGCTCAAGGATCATTGGCGCTGCTCAGCGTCGGCGAGACCCGTTCGGACGCGGCCCTGGATCGCACCCAACTCGCCGCGCTGACGATCGTGGCGAGTTCGATCCTGAACCTGGACGAAATCGTCACCAAGGAGTAGCCAGCCATGCACGTCCCTTCCCTTCTCCACGTCACTCGGCGGCAATTTCTCGGACGCGCCGCCACCGGCGTCGGATCTGCCGCGCTCGCAATGCTCATGAACCCGCGGATCTTCGCCGCACAAGGCATCGCCGGACTCCCGCATTTCGCGCCGAAGGCCAAGCGTGTCATCTGGCTCACTCAGGCAGGCGCGCCCTCCCAGCTCGATATGTTCGACTACAAGCCGACGTTGCATGAGCGGTTCAACCAGGATTTGCCGGACTCCGTCAGACAAGGTCAACGCATCACCACACTGACCTCCGGCCAGCGCCGGTTGCCGGTCGCACCGTCGCTCTTCGCGTTCCAGCAATACGGTCAGTCGGGACAGTGGATGAGCGAATTGCTTCCGCACACAGCTCGCCTGGCGGACGATCTCTGTGTCATCCGATCGCTCCACACCGAAGCGATCAACCACGATCCGGCGATGACAATGCTGCAGACGGGTCACCAGATTTCCGGTCGGCCCTCGATGGGTGCCTGGGTTTCCTACGGTCTGGGCTCCGAAAACGACAACTTGCCGGCATTCGTCGTGATGATTTCCCAGCCGAGCACAGAGACCGGTTCGCAGCCCCTGCACGAACGCATGTGGGGCACGGGGTTCATGCCGTCGAATTACCAAGGCGTGCGTTTCGGATCGGGCAACGATCCTGTGCTTTTTCTTTCGAACCCGGATGGCATGACCGATGAACGGCGTCGCGCGATGCTCTCCGATGTCGCCGCGTTGAACGAAATGAAGTTTCAGGACTATCAGGATCCGGAGACGCGGTCACGAATCGCTCAATACGAGATGGCATTCCGCATGCAGGCGGCGGTCCCCGAGCTCGCCGATCTTTCGCGAGAGCCGGCCTCCGTTTTCGAACGTTATGGACCGGAGTCGCGAAAGCCCGGAACCTACGCTGCGAATTGCATTTTAGCCCGTCGCCTGGCCGAGCGCAACGTGCGCTTCATCCAACTCTACCACCGCGGGTGGGACCAGCATCAGAAGCTACCGGAGAAAATTCGCGTTCAATGTGCCGATACCGATCGACCCTCGGCAGCGCTGCTTCAGGATCTCAAGGACCGTGGTCTGCTCAAAGATACCCTCGTCATCTGGGGCGGTGAATTTGGACGTACCGTGTATTCCGAAGGCGCGTTGACCGGGACAAACTACGGACGCGATCACCACCCGCGTTGTTTTACGGTTTGGCTGGCTGGAGCCGGCGTGAAACCCGGGTTCAGCTTCGGTGCAACGGACGACTATTCCTACAACATCGCGCAGGACCCGGTCCACATCCACGATCTCAACGCGACCGTCCTACACCTTCTCGGAATAGATCACACGCGGCTCACCTACGCGCACCAAGGTCGCGACTACCGGCTCACCGATGTGCATGGAGCCGTGGTCCGTGGGATTCTGAGCTGACTTCCAAGAGTTGTTTTACCGCCCCTCCACCACTTCGCTCAACCCGGTCCGGTTTCGGGACATCAATCGATGAATTCTCGCATGAACACACCTCTCAACGTCACCGCAATTCTCTGTTTCGCCGCCGCCCTTCTTACCCCCGCTCGGCTTAAATCGGCAGAACCCAGCGGAAACGTTGCGACGGGATTCTACTTTCCGTCCACCGGCGTAACAGTGGAAAAGCAGGCCCTTCTCCTGTCGATCGACGACTACCTTCTGCCGATTCGAGAAAATGTTGGGATCTACCTATCCACACCGAAAACACGCAAAGAGCCTGTACTCGTTCCAAGCAAGGAGAACTCCGCAGCTCCGGACCAAGTCGCAGCCAACTTCTACGGCGCAGTCCTCCATGAAGAAGGAAAATACCGCATGTGGTACTACGCGATTGGACTCAAAGAACCCGGCAATGCGTACCGGCCCGACCA
>Ga0105047_10011962_pt1 | contig 14027 bp, 15 predicted proteins | sample MAT04_FD_78384 | JGI IMG/M metagenome (GOLD analysis project Ga0105047, IMG submission 78384) | Freshwater microbial communities from Lake Fryxell liftoff mats and glacier meltwater in Antarctica - MAT-04 (megahit assembly) | ecosystem: Environmental > Aquatic > Freshwater > Ice > Liftoff...
CCCGTCTGGCCGTCGTATCGACCGACCCCATGCACGCGTTCGTCTCAGACACGCGTTTCGCACGCCTGCCCTGTGACCGCCCGTGAGCGGGAAGTATCGCCGCCCGCTTCGCACAAGTCAGGCGTGCCCATCCGTGTTCGGGATTCGATGATATGCAGCATCGGTCGCCGGTCCGAGCAGGTGAATCCGCTGTCAGTCATGCCGCGCCCTGCGACGAACGATGACCGGCGCAGTAGACCCTGTCAGATGTTGAGGGCGCGGAGGGCGTCGTCCGAGCCGCCGAAGATCGGCCGCAGGTGCAGGCCGCCATCGACCATGAGCTCGGTCCCCGTGATATAGCCCGCGAGGGTATCGGAGAGCAGGAAGACCGCAGCAGGTGCGACCTCCTCCGGGCGGGCCTCACGGCGGAGCGGTACCTCGCGGATGGAACGCGCGCGCTGCGCGGGCGACGCGCCGGCAACGAATGGCGTATCGGTCGCGCCTGGTGTGAGCAGGTTGACACGGATACCGAATGGTGCCAGCTCCACGGCCGCGACCTCAACGTGTGCCTGGAGCGCGGCCTTGGACGCCCGGTATGCCGTCTCACTCGGCTGGGCGCTCACGGTGGCGGTCGAGCCGACGACCAGGATGGTGCCAGCCTGTTGCTCGATGAACCGTCGTGCCACCTCGCGACAGCCCCACACGCAGGCACTGACGTTGGTCGCAAGCGTACGTGTCCAGGCGTCCGTGGTCAGTCGTGTCAGCGGCTCGTGCCACGCACCAGCCGCTGCATTGACGTAGATGTCGAGGCCACCCAGGAGCGCAACGGCATCCGCCACCATGCCCTCCACCTCCAACTCGACCGACACGTCCCGCTGCAAACCGTGCGCGATGACACCCATCGAGGCAATCTCTGCGACCACGTCCGGATGAGCGCGACGGCCGGCGATCGCCACGTGCACCCCCTCGGCAGCGAGGGCCAGGGCGATCGACCGCCCGATGCCGGAGCCACCCCCCGTCACCAATGCGCGTCGACCTGCGAGGCCACTATCCACAGGGGCCATCCAGGGACGCCCGAGGCGCGTTCACCGAGCGGTCCAGCCACCGTCGATGAGCTGGGCGGACCCCGTGATGGAAGCGGCCGCGTCCGAGCACAGGTATCCGACATAGGCTGCGACCTCATCGGGTTCGATGAGGCGTTTGATAGCCGAGGGACCGAGCATCACTCGACCAGGAACCTCGTCGATGGCGAGGCCTTCGGTACGGGCGAGGTCCACGATCTGCCGCTCCACGAGCGGCGTTCGGACGAACGCCGGGCAGACGCAGTTGACCGTCACGCCGTGAGCCCCAGCTTCCAGAGCGACGGCACGGGTCAGTCCCAGGAGACCATGCTTGGCCGCAACGTACGCGGACTTGTTGGGATGTGCGATGAGGCTGTTGATGCTGCCGATGTTGACGATGCGGCCCCAACCTGCCGCATACATCGCGGGCAAGGCCGCCCGGATGAGCATCGCCGGACCCAGCAGCAAGACACGCAGCAGGTGCTCGAACCGTTCCGGCGGAAACTCGTGCAGCGGCGCCACGAATTGCAACCCGGCGTTGTTGACCAGGATGTCGATGGCGCCGGCGCGCGCCAGGACGCCGGCGACGAGATCAGCGCATGCCTCGGGGGACGAGACATCCACCGTTACGGGCCACGCCCCAGGCAGATCCGCCGCAATGAGATCTGCGCCGGGCCCGTCGATATCCGCGACGACCACCCGCGCGCCACGGGCCGCAAGCTGCCTGGCAATGGCCCGGCCGATGCCGCTCGCGGCCCCCGTCACGATCGCGACGCGACCGGTCAGGTCACTCCGTGCGCCGTCCTGATTCAAGCGGGATGTGCCTCGGGGAGCGTCAGCCCGGCATCAGCCGCCACCGCGGCAAGCGCAGCCCATGTCGGCGCGTCGACGAGCAGCCTGGTTGCGCCGCTGGCAGCCGCACGTTCCCGATCGCCGGGCATCAACACTGGCCGCATCGGGTCGATCGGCAACGTCGAACGGATGTGTTCCGACAGGCGCGCCGCGAGCTCACCGAATCCGTCGGACGGCTGGATGGCGATCAGGGTCATGTCGGTGCCGACGCGGGTCGGGTCGTCGACGGACTCGTCCGACAGGAGGGTGGTGAGCACCTCTACCAGCAACGCCAAGGCCGTGCCGCGGTATCCGAGTGGACCGCCGAATGCCTGGATGGCCCCTCGTGGCGTCTCATAGAGCGCGCCGGGGTCCATCGTCGGTAGCCCATCGGCATCACGCAGGAACCCATCGGGTGTTGGCAGGCCACGGTTTCGGAGGCTCCGCACGACCCCCTCGGCGGTCGCTGCGGTCGAGAAGTCGGCGACAACCGGTTCTGCCCCCCTCGCCGGCCAGGCGAACGCGATCGGGTTCGTCGAGATGTGTCCCTCGCGTCCACCGAATGGTGCGACCCAGTGGCCTGAAGGTGGACCACTGCATGCCGCGATACCGATGAGCCCGGCACGTGCCAATGCCTCTGGATACGCGCCGACACGACCGGTGTGGCCCAGGTGGCGACCAGCGGCGATCGCCATGCCCAGCTCCCGAGCGACCGGGATGACAGCATCGACCAGCGCCATGCCTATGACTTGACCAAAACCATTGCGGGCATCGACGGCGATCCTGCTCGGTGACACCTGGCGAACATCGGGAACCGCGGCGGGATCGATGGCACGCGTCGCCACCTCCTGGAGGTACTGCGGGATGCGCATCAGTCCGTGCGAGTGGAGACCCATGGCACTCGCGTCCGCCAGGTGATCCATCACGATAAGGGCGTGTCCAGACGGGACGCCGGCACGTTCCAGGAGTCGACAGCCCAGCGCCACCATGGGCGCTCGGTCAACCACGAGCGACGCACTCGACGGTTCAGGAACGGACATCGATGACCGCCTTTCCAGGGACCTCGCGGGCGCGCAACGCATGCAGTGCGTCGTCGATGGACCCGAGGGGCCAGACAGAGATGGGCGGCACTCGCACGCGACCGGTGGCCACCAGCTCGATCATCAACGCGAGGTCGTCGCGGCGGCCAGATCGCACGCCGCGGATCACCAGTTCCTTGCGTGCCGCAGGAGCAAGATCCAAACCGTCAACGAGGCCATAGCCGGCCGCCACGTAGATACCCTGTGGCGTCAGGGCGTCCAATGCCCACGGCAGGATCCCTGGCGCACCTGCAGCGTCGATGACCGCGGCGGGGGCTTCCTCGATCTCTTGGGCCAACGCCACCACGGCATGCCCGTTCCTTGTGAGGGCGTCGCGGCGGGCCTCACTCGGCTGGACCACGATGTAGCGCCGCTGTGCATCCCGAAGCAGCTCAGCCGCGAAGTGACCCACCGGCCCGCCGCCGACGATCACCGTCAAGGCACCTTGCGGGACTGGGGCATTGCGAACGCTGTTGGCGGCCGTGGCGCCAGCGTCCACCAGGCTCGCCGCGGCCGCGTCCTCCACGCTATCCGGGACAGGCAGGACCCGACCCGCGCCAACGACCAGGAGCTCCGCGAAGCCGCCCCACGCGCCCATGACGCCAGTGATGGATATCAGGTCGGCGCAGAGCCGCTCATCACCGGCCAGACATCGGGCGCAGGCGCCCTCGCCCCGGAACAGCGTCATGGTCACCCGTTGCCCGATCCAGCCTTGGTCGACTTCGTCACCCGCTGCGACGACCCGCCCGACCGGCTCATGACCCAGCACGAATGGGAGCTCCGGTCGGTACGAGTCACCCTCCAGGATGTGCAGGTCCGTGCCACAGATGCCGCAGGTACTCACGGCGACCAGGAGCTCACCGGGTCCGGGCCGCGGGTCAGGCACGACCCGGACCGGCAGGTGTCTCGTGGGGAGGGTCGTCAACAGGGCGGCGCGCACCGGATCAGCCGCTACGGAGCGGCGCAGCGTGACGCGCCACGAACGAGCGGTACGCATCCATCCGCTCGAGCATCGCGTGCCGGGGCGCAGGCCATCCGAACAGGTCCCAGCTCACGGCGATGGGTTTGCCGGCAAGGCGGTGTCCGATCGCAGCCAGGTCGAGGGCGCCATCGCCGGGCGGGAAGTGCAACTCGGACGTGACGAGGTCAGTGTCGGAGTAGTGCACATGGTCGATGGCCGCGAGGACGTCGTCATCGATGGCGGCCAACAAGTCCGCACCCAATGCCACCCCGAAGTGGCAGAAGTCGAAACAGATGCCCGCGCCAACGGAGGCGAGTGCTGCCCCCAGCGCTGGCAGCACACGATGCTGGAGTCCGAACGTGAAGGGATGCAGCTCGACCGAGATGGGTGGCGGGTCGGCCAGGCCGGAGCGCTCCCGGGCACGTGCCAGACAATCCGTCAGGGTGCGCAGCGCTCCGTCGAGATCCTCGCGTCGAGCGACTCGGCCCTCCCAGATGAGCAGTCGCGGGGCACCCATGGCAGCCGCCAGTCGCAGCTGTTGGGCGAGGGCCGCCACTGTGCCCTCGAGGGCCGCTGGTCCGCCGAAGGGGTCGAAGGATGGATCGCCCGCAGCGTTCAGAGTAGACACCAGCAAGTCGTGTCGGCGGATCAGTTCGCCCGCCGCCGCAGCGTGCGCCTCGTACACGGTCACTCCCGGCATGCCGGGCCCCAGGTGGCTGAGGTGCACCTCCATGCCCTCGAAGCCCAGGTCGTGGAGGGTCGCCGCCGCCGTCTCCAGGTCGTCGCGCAACATGACAACGGACATGCCGATGAGCTTGCCGTGGTCGGGCTGGATGGTCTGACGGCTCACCGGTGGTGACCTCCCAATCGACGTGTGACCTCAACGAGTCGCTCCCCGATGGTTCGGATCCGATCGTCGTCGAAACGGCTCGATGGTCCGGACAGTCCGACAGCGCCGACGAGTGAGCGTCCGATGAACACCGGCGCCGCGACGCACGTGCCACCATCGAATGTCTCGTTGCGATCGACGGCATAGCCACGGGCACGTCCCAACCCCAGTCGCTCACGCAACTCGATCGGCCCACGAGCTGCCAGGTCTGTGCCGCCCCGGAAGGTCAGCAGGGCGAGTTCGGCGTCCAGGGTGTGCGCGGATAGCGCGGCAAGGTATGCCTTGCCCAAAGCCGAGCAGTGCATCGGCCGGGTCGTGCCCAGCCGCTCGCGGACCGCAACCAGATGGGCCGACGGGAAGAATGCCAGATAGACCATCGTGCCGTTCGCGGGGACGCCCATGATGCCGGCTTCCCCGAACTCGTCTCGCAGTTCGGCGAGGAGTGGATCGACCACATCGCTCCAGTCCGCGTGGTCATCGTTGTTGGCAACGAGCGCATAGAACCGGGTCGTGACATTGGCATAGCGTTTGGTCCGGGCATCTCGCTGGACGTAGCCGGTCGCGACGAGTTCCTCCATGAGCCGCAGGGCGGTGCTTCGATTGACATCCAGGACGCGAGCGACGTCTGCGGCAGCCCGCGGACCATCGGCAAGGGCCTCGATGGCCAGGAACGCGCGCTGGAGCAAGCCTGGACCGCCGCGCCCCGACGGGACCTGGGGCTCAGCGTCCGGCATCGATCTCGGCGCCATGGCCGTCCTTCCGCACTGTGAGGGCCAAGCCCACTGCGGACATCAAGCGTCGGACGGCAGCCAGGTTATGCCGAAAGGAATCCTCCGCTCGCTCGTCCCAGAAGAACACGGATGTCGTCAGGACGCCATCGAATCCGATGTCGGCGAGCGCCCGGAAGAGCGCCTCGAAGTCAACCTCACCCTGTCCGATGTCCAGGTGCTGATGGACGCTCACGGCAGCGTCCGGCGGATTCACGACGATGCGGTCGGGGCGGAATGTGTCGGCAAGGTGCACGTGGCCGAGGTCGTCGCCAGCCGCGCGAACCACCTCCAGGGGACTGGCGCCGAGATGGAAGGTGTGCGGAGCGCAATGTAGATATCGGAGGCTCCGGGACCGAACACCGCGCAACAGGTCGAGCGTCTGCTGTCCGTCCTCGGTAAGGTCGCCAGGGTGCGGCTCAACGGACAGAGTGAGTCCTTCGGCCTCCAGCCGAGGGACGATCACATCCAGGGATCGCCAGAGCGCTGCTTCCGACGCTTCCCGTCGTAGAGGGTCACCACTGAGCTCGGTGTTCAATCGGTCGCAACCCAACTCCACCGCCAGGTCGATCGCCTGGAGCCAATAGCGGACAGCGGCTTCGCGTTCGTCGCGATCAGGACTCGACCAGCGGTAGACGACCCATACGGAGGCGATGCCGACACTCGAGTCGGCGGCCGTTCGCCGCACGCGCGCGGCCATGTCCCTGCCGGCGCGTCGACCAGTGAACAACGGCAGGATGTCGGCGCGCGGCGACAGTTCCATCCACGGATAGCCCACCCTCGAAATGGTCTCGAAGACCTTCTCGACAGGCTGGGCTCGAAGCATGTGTGGGTCCACTGCGACTCGCATCGGTTCGTTCTCCAAGGCCGAGGCTGAAGTTGGGTTACGTGCCAGCGTCGAGATGGCACGTTAGCGATGGAGTCACCGGCTGATCATCCCATCAGGTCCAATACCAGGGACCGAGGGCTCCGAACATGGACGTTGGGGTTCCACGTGACGTCGCCTGCGAGCCGGGCGGCGGGAAACCGTCGGAGCAGCGTCGAGATGGCGATGGGCGCCTCGATCCGGGCGAGCGGCGCTCCGATACAGAAGTGGATGCCGTAGCCAAAGGCGACGTGGCGGTTGTCGGGTCGGAACGGCAGGAAGCTGTCGGGATCGGGGAACCGACGCTCGTCCCGATTGGCTGAGCCCAGCATCATGAATACCAGTTGACCCTCCCGGAGGGTCCTACCTGCCATGTCGTGGTCCCTCGCCACGCGCCGCCAGGCCCGCTGGATGGGGCTCTCGAAGCGCAGGCACTCCTCGATCACGGAGCCCGCCACGACCCGGCCCCCCTCGACGTCATCGATCTTTCCCGGATGTCGCAGGAGCGTGAGCAGGCCATTGGCGATCAGGCTCTTGGTCGTCTCATGTCCAGCGAAGAGCAGGTTGACGCTCATGTTGATGAGTTCCTCATGACCCAATCGATCGCCGGCATCTTCGGCCGCCATCATCACGCCGATGAGGTCGTCGGACGATCCCCCCCGGCGGTGCGCGCACAGGCGGTCGAAGTAGGCCTCCACGTCGAGGGTGGCGGTCGCCGCCCGGAGTGCGTTCGTTGCTGTCGCCTTGCCGGTCGCCTGGAAGGAGCTGACGGCCTCCGCCCAGGCGAAGAACTGCTCGTGATCGCGAGGAGGGACGCCAAGCAGCTCGCAGATCACCTGCATCGGCAACCGGTAGGCGAGGTCATGGACGACCTCAATGTGCCCCTGCAGCGCTGCAGCATCGAGGATGCCGTCGACGATCTCCTGAACGCGAAGGCGTATCGATTCGATCACCCTGGGTGTGAAGACGTCCCGGACGAGTCGTCGCAGGCGCGTGTGGTCGGGCGGGTCACTCTGCAGCATCCCAACGGAGTTGTGTCGCACGAGCGGCTGGACCTGGGCCTGCACATCGCCGGGGAGCATCTCCGCCATCGCGGAGAAGCGGTCTCGATTGGAGTAGGTGACTGGGTCCTTGAGAAGCGCGACCACATCGTCGTATCGGGTCACGACCCACACTCCCCAGGCCTCGCTCCAATGCACGGGGTCGGCCTCTCGCAGGATCCGGTACGCAGGGTATGGATCATCGATGAAGGCTGCAGACCCCAGGCCGACGTCCATCGCTCCTCCTGATGTTGCCTCTGCCGCAACAGAGGAGAAACCACATCTTGACAACCCGCCACGTCATCGTAACACTTCCCCCCACGCGGGGTCGCACACGTTGCAGCATGTTGCATGTGGTGCAACACTCAAGACGCCGCATTCCGTGTGGGCGGAAGCCACAAGAAGGAGATGGGATGATCACATCGCGATCGAGCCGTCGGATGGCAGTCGGCGTGGCTGCAGCCGTACTCGCGCTCACGAGCGTCGGCGGCGCCGCCGTCCTTGCCCAGGATGCCAAGCCCAACATCGTGGTCGTCGTGCCGGCCCTCGACAACCCGTTTTGGCAGGTCCAGAAGAACGGGGCGGACCAGGCCGGCACCGACTTCGGTGCCAACGTCCAGGTGCAGGGGCCACCCTCGGATACGGGTGACGCCAACATGATCCCCTTCGTCCAGGCTGCCATCGCGGCACAGCCTGATGGCATCGCCCTGGACTACACGTCGAAGACCATGGAGGCGGCGGTCGTGGCCGCGCTCGATGCTGGCATCCCGGTCGTGCTGTACAACAACGATCGCTTCGAGGGCGACAACGCGCCCGACGACCCGCGCATCGCCGGACTCGCCTTCTCGGGCCAGGATGAGCAGATCTCGGGTGAGATCCTCGGGAATTCGTGGGCGGCGGCACTCAAGGACAGCGCATGCCCGGTCCTGATCGTCAATCCATACCCCTCAGCATTCGTGCTGACGCTGAGGGCTGACGGGATGAAGCGCGCCCTGGCCGCCCGCGGCAACCCTGTCATCGACCTCGAGGTCAACCCTGACCCCGTCCAGGCAGAGGGGTCCATCAGCGCCAAGCTCCAGGAGTCACCGGATATCTGCGGCATCGTGGGGCTTGGGAACCCCGGCGCCAATCCTGCCGCCAAGTACGTGAGCGAGAACAACCTGGGGATCCCCATCGCGACCTTCGACGTGGGTGCCGAGGCGGCGAAGTGGATCAAGGACGGGGTCATCACCATGGCCATCAACCAGCAGCCGTTCCTGCAGAGCTATTTCGCAGTGGCGAACCTCGTGAACCAGGTCAAGTACAACCTGAGTCCGGTGAACGTGAACACCGGAACGTCGCTCGTGACCAAGGACAACATCGCATCTGTGCAGGCCTGCATCGACGCTGGTCGCTGCTAGCCCGCGTACTCGTCCATCGATCCGCGAGGCCCATGCACGGGCCTCGCGGATCCGTTCCACCCCTGAACACCTGACGAGGTCCCGAGTGGCATCCGACGCATCCCCTGCAGGTCTGGTGACGAACGGGTCCGCCTCCGGTGGCGGGACTCCGTCAGGCACTGGATCCTGGCATGCAGGGGTCCTGGCCCGGCTGCGCGAATTCGGCCCAGCGATCGGCCTCATCCTGGTGCTACTGGTGTTCACCGCGATCGCCGGCCAGAAGATGTGGTCGACGCAGACGATGAGCGCCATCAGTACGGTCGCCTCAACGGTGGCCATCGTGGCAGTCGGCGTCACGCTGCTGATGATCTGCGGCGAGTTCGACCTCTCAGTGGGTCAGAACTTCGCCTTCACGCCCATCGTCTGGACGACCCTGTTCGTCACCAACGGCATGAACGAGTGGTTGGCGCTCGCCATCGCACTTGGTTGCGCGGCCTTCGTGGGTGTCGTGAACGGCTGGGTCACGACGCATTTCCGCATCCCGTCCTTCATCACCACCCTGGGGATGTTCTTCGTGCTGCAGGGCCTCAACAACCTCCTCATCAGCGGCCGTCAGCTCATCGCGTTCGAGGAATATCCTTCCCTGGACCTGCTGGGTGCCAAGCTGCCCGGCACTCCGTTCTATCTGCCACTGATATGGATGTTCCTCATTGCGACCATCGCCTGGTTCGTCCTCACGCGGACACGCATTGGCAACTGGACCTACGCGACCGGCGGCAAGGTCGGGCCAGCCAAGGCCATGGGGGTGCCTACCGACCGGGTGAAGCGGATCAACTTCATCGCCTGCTCATTCCTGGCGGGACTCGCTGGATGCATGCAGTTCGCGTATGTTCGAGGCATCACCCAGGGCCAGGGCGACAAGTACGAGTTGTTCGCGATCACGGCCGCTGTCATCGGCGGCACGTCTCTGTTTGGTGGCGTCGGCACCATCTGGGGTTCCATCATCGGGGCGTTCCTGTTGGCGACCATCCAGATCGGCCTCGTGCTCTCGGGCGCTCCGGGCTCCTTCTACGTCACCTTCATCGGGTTGATGCTGGTCATCGTCGTCATCGCCAACGTCCGGCTGGCTCGGTCGGGAGGGCGCCAGGCGTGACCCAGCCGACGATGCAGACTCCGGCCCTTGGTGGCCTGCCGACGGTATCCGTTGCGGGACACGCCCGATCTGTCGATCGGAGCGCCGAGCCGGTGTTCGAGCTGCGCAAGGTGTGCCACAGCTACGGACCAAACCGGGTCATCTTCGATGTCGACTTGGCGGTCTGGCCGGGGGAGGTAGTGGCCCTCGTCGGCGACAACGGGGCGGGCAAGTCGACACTCCTGAAGATCTTCGCGGGGTACCAGCCGCCGACGTCGGGAACACTCCGCTTTGGTGGCCAGGATGTTCGGTTCCGGTCGCCAGCGGATGCCCGGGCGCTGGGTATCGAAGCGGTCTACCAGGACCTTGCCATCATCGATCAGCTGTCCTTGTGGCGGAACTTCTTCCTGGGCAAGGAGCAGATGCGCAGCCTTGGACCCCTTCGCGTCCTGGACAAGGGGCACATGCGTCGGGAGTGCGAGGCCGCGCTCGCGGAACTGGGTCTGACCCGGATCCGGTCGGCCGACGCACCAGCTTGGGCGCTCTCGGGTGGAGAGCGGCAGTCCATCGCGATCACGCGCGCGATGCATTTCGGTGCGCGCTTGCTGCTACTGGACGAGCCGACCGCCGCTCTCTCGGTGCGTGAGACCCGCAACGTCCTGACATCCATCGCACGTGCCCGAGACCAGGGACTCGGCGCTCTCTACATCGATCACAACATGAGTCATGTGCTGCCAGTGGCCGACCGCATCGTGCTGCTCGAGCTGGGGCGCGTGGTGCGTGTCATCGATCGTGGCGAGGTGTCCGTGGAGGAACTCCAGGAGCTCGTTGCGCGCCGCGCCCAGCCATCCATCACTTGATCCCACACAGCGCAAGGAGATTCGTATCCATGGAGAAGTTGGTCATCACCGTCACGTGCGATTCATCGATGTCGTACCCGGGCAACCCGCACATGCCGCCCATCGACGATGTGGTGACGATGTCACGGCAGTACATCAATGCCGTGAACGCGGGTGCCAGCCTCATCCACCATCATGGCGTGCACTATCTCGAACACGAGATCCAGGCGGACGGCAAGCAGCTATCCAAGATCGACTTCGACGGCTGGTTGCGCCTGACCCAGCTCATCCTCGATGAGGTCGATCCCATCGTGCAGTTCGGTATCGCCAGTGCCCGCTTGGACGAGAAGATCGCGCTCATGCAGCTGGGCCCAGACATGATGTCCTACGCCTTCAACGTCCATGACGAGTACTTCCAGCCTGACCCCGCATACCCTGCGAACGAGATGTATTCGCTACATCCACGCAAGGAGTTGGAGGCCTTCTCGCGCGCCGCACAGGAGCACCGGGTCAAGCCCGAGATCGAATCGTTCTACACCGGAGCGTTCTGGAACCTCGAGTTCATCCGACGCCAGGGGTTGCTGGACGACCCGGTCTGGACGACCCTGTTCCTGGGCTGGCAGGGTGGGGCCTGGACACCGCCCACGCACGAATCGCTCCTCTACCTGGTCCACCACCTGCCGCCGCGTGTCAACTGGAACCTGAGTGTCATGGATGCGGCGACCCAATGGAAGCTGCTGCCGCTCGCCATCGCCATGGGCGGTCACGTGCGGGTCGGCTGGGAGGACAATCCGTTCCTGCCGGATGGCAGCTTGTCCGAGCAGAATGCCCAGCTGGTGGAGGTCGCCGTACGCATGGCCCGGGAGATCGGTCGCGAGGTCGCCACACCCGCGGAGGCGCGCTTGATCGTCGGTGTGCCGACACGCCGGTGGGTCGGCGCCGCAGGGGTAACGGCCACGGCGTGACCGATGCAGAGGTGATGGCGCTCTTCGAACGCTGTTCCAATGTCGGTCGCTGGGGTCCCGACGACGAGCTGGGCACGCTCAACCACGTCACCCCAGCGCAACGGCTGGCGGCGCTGGCTCAGGTCCGTGCCGGCGAGGTCGTAGCGCTTGGCCGAGCGCTCGCCGTAGGCTGGTCGCGAGAGACGCCGCCCAGCGCACGGATGAGCGTCCGGCGGGATGCGCTGAGTGCCTTCGATGAGTTGACGCTCGACATCCATGGCTATGAGGCGACGCATGTCGACGCCCTGGGGCACATGTTCTTCGGGGAACGCGCCTGGAATGGCCGGACCTCTGCCGATGTGATGACGGCCGAAGGTTTGGCATTCGGGTCGATCGAGGCGCTGGCTGTCCAGGGCATCGTCACCCGGGGCGTGTTGCTGGACGTGGCGGCCGCCCGCGGTGTTGCCCATCTGCAGGCCGCCACGGGGATCGGGGTCGCTGACCTCGAAGCGGCCGAGGAACTCGCCGGGGTGGAGGTCGGGACCGGCGACGCCGTATTCGTGCGCTCTGGACACGGTCTGCGCGCGGCTGCGGAGGGCGACGCGCATGATGAGGCGGACCCACACGAGGGGGTGCTGCCGGAGGTGATCCCGTGGCTCCACGAACGTTCGGTCGCCGTCTATGCGGGTGACTGCATCGAACAGCGACCTTCGGGTCATCCGCTCGTACCCATGCCCCTGCACCAGGTGGGGCTGGTCGCCATGGGCCTGTGCATGCTCGACTGTCCGGACGTCGAGATCCTCGCCGCTGCGTGCCGGCGCCACCAGCGGGCTGACTTCCTGCTCATGATCGCGCCGCTCCGGTTGCCGGGTGGCTCCGGTAGCGCTGTCAACCCACTGGCCATCTTCTGAGGTCTCTGATGCCTGACACTCGCGCGCCAGCCGTCCGTCTGGGTGCCTGGTTGATCATGCCCGAGCCACTGGTCGTGGAGGCCGCTGGTCGAGCCGGTTTCGACTGGGTGGGCATCGACTTGCAACACGGGACATGGGACATCAACCTCGCCTTCCGGGGCATCCAGCTGTTGGACGCCCTGGGAGTCCCGGCCTTGGTCCGTGTCAGCGAACTGGAGTTGCCGCTCATCCCGCGGGTGCTCGATCACGGTGCGTCAGGGGTGGTGATCGCGATGGCGTCGTCGGTCGAGCTGGTGCAGCAGGCCGTGTCGATGGCCCGTTACGCGCCTGAAGGGACTCGCAGCTACGGCGGTCAGCGCTACGGCATGCGCCCGGAGCCAGCGGATGTGGCGGACGTTCGGCCCGAGATCCTCCCGATGCTGGAGGACGCGCGAGGCGTCGCCGCTGCCGCCGAGATCGCAGCGATACCCGGGGTGACCGGCTTGCACATCGGACCAGTGGACCTCGGCCTTGGCATGGGCCTGGGGATGGACCGGTCGCACCTCCGAGTGCAGTCCGCGTTCGACGACATCCGCGACGCTGCCCATGCCGCCGGGCTCCCCGTGGCGATGCACGCTGTGCGACCCGAGGACGCGGCCGTCTGGATCGAGCGGGGCTTCGATGAACTGGTGTTCACCGCGGACATCGAGGTGCTCAGGCGAGGGTTCGCAGACCAGGTAGCAGCAGGTCGCGGGACGGTTGCGCCTCGTATCGGGACGTACGGGACGTCGGCCTGAACGAGTGGCGGTTTCGTAGAGATGGACGGCACCATCGACGACTTCCTGGAGACCGGCGGCACGGTCCTCAACTGCGTGTTCCATGCCGGAGACCTGATCATCACCGACATGGGCGACATCACGGAGCTCATCGATTCGGCCCCGATGGACGGTCGACTCTGGCGGGTCAGTGTGGACGTCGCTGGCATGCCCCTGTTCCGGGGAGCCATCTCTCCCGCCATCTGAGGCATGCCCCGCGCCGTCACTGAGCGGCTACCGGGTGCCGCTTGCCTGCCGGTACCAAGTCACGCGCCTCGCACCCTGGCCGCCATCGCAATGTGCACCCCGTGGTCGATACGTCGGTCGACCGCAGCAATCTCGCGCCCCTGACCGATATGTCGACCGTCCCCCGCACATCCGTCGGCTGGAGGGCCGGACAGGGCCTGCCTCGACCCGTCTGGCCGCCGTATCGACCACCCCATGCACATCCGTCGGCTGGAGGGCCGGACAGGGCCTGCGTCGACCCGTCTGGCCGGCGTATCGACCACCCCATGCACATCCGTCGGCTGGAGGGCCGGACAGGGCCTGAGATCGG
>Ga0105047_10011963_pt1 | contig 14027 bp, 11 predicted proteins | sample MAT04_FD_78384 | JGI IMG/M metagenome (GOLD analysis project Ga0105047, IMG submission 78384) | Freshwater microbial communities from Lake Fryxell liftoff mats and glacier meltwater in Antarctica - MAT-04 (megahit assembly) | ecosystem: Environmental > Aquatic > Freshwater > Ice > Liftoff...
CTCTCGTACGGGGACAAGCCGAACGTCTATCGAATACTGTTTACCATCAATACTGCGGCGCGATCGGTCTTCGTACTGACCATCCGACACGGTCGGCGACCTCCGGCGACTGGGCTGTAGCAACTCCGCCCTGTCCCGTAGCCCGTTGGCAGTACCAATCCCCCTACTTCCGCAGCACCACCCTCCCCGCCCGTAGCCCCGTCGCCTTCCCACCACTCACCGCCACCACGCCGTTCACTATCACCGTCTCGATCCCCACCGGATACTGGTGCGGCGCCGTGAACGTGCTCATGTCTTTCACCGTGGCCGCGTCGAACACCACCACGTCGGCCACATTCCCCACCTTCAGCACGCCACGATCCGATAGACCGAGTCGCACGGCCGGCATCTGCGTCATCTTCTGCACGGCCGTTTCCAGCGACAGCAACTTCTGGTTGCGTACATATTCGCCCAGCACGCGCGGAAACGTACCGTACGCGCGCGGATGCGGATGGCCGTCGCCGGGACTGGAAATGCGCCCGTCGCTGGCGATCATCGTGAACGGCGCCACCATGATGCGGCGCACGTCCTGCTCGTCGAGCACATGATAAATCGCGTTGCCGCCGCCGTTGAGCATCGCTTCGAGCACGAGCGCGGCACCGTTCTCCGGCGTCGGCGCGAGCTGGCGACGCACCGCCCAGTCTTTCAGCGTCTTCCCTTCGAGACTCTTGTCCCACGCCACGCGAGAAAACTGCACACGCGCCAAATCACCGCCGCCACGATCATTCAGAATGTTGTCGACAATGCCGCGCGTGATGCTGTCCTTGAGCGTCGGTACCGCCAACCGCTTCCGGAACTCCGCATCACCGCCGGCCATCGCCCAACTCGGCACCAGCACGCCAATGCCCGTATGCGTTGCGGTGTACGGGTACTGATCCACCATCACGTCGGTACCGGCCTTCCGCGCGCTATCGACCATCGCCAGCGTGATCGTACTCTTGCCCCACATCTGCTGTCCGACGGCCTTGTGGTGCGTGAGCACCACCGGAATGTGCGCCCGCCGTCCGATCTCGAGCGCCTCGGCCACACCGTCCAGCAAGCCGATGCCTTCTTTGCGTAAGTGCGAAGTGTAGATGCCGCCGCTGTCACTCGCCACCTGCGCCAGCGCGATCACTTCCTCGATGTTCGAGTACGTGCCGGGGAGGTACAGCAAACCGGTACTCAAACCGAAAGCGCCCTGCCCCATCGCCGTCGCGACCAACTGCTTCATGCGCGCCAACTCGTCGGTAGTCGGCGCGCGCGCTGCCATACCGAGCACGGCGCGACGCACGTCGTTGTGCCCCACCAGATACGCCACGTTGATCCCGATCGTGGCGATGCGCACTGAATCGAGATATGGCGCCAGCGGCAACGGTGAGCCGCCGTCGGGTCCACCCAGCGCCAACGTGACGCCCTGCCGCAGCGCACTCTCCATGAGCGGGTACTGCAGCAACGGCTCCAGATGCGCGTGCAGATCGATGAACCCCGGCGACACCGTGCGCCCCGTCGCTTCGATCACGCGCGTGGCATTCGCGCGCGCCAGTGAAGGTGCCATCGCCACGATGCGATCATCGCGAATGCCGACGTCGAGGCGCTGTGCTGCGCGCCCCGTGCCGTCCAACACCGATCCGCCAACGATCAGAATGTCGAATCGTTCGGCCGTCGCTTGTCCTTGCACCCGCGCAGCAGCGAACGCCGAAAGCGCGGCGAGCGCCAATGCGAGCGAGCGCGCCGAAAGAAGTCGTGCGATCATGAGTCGTACGAAAGGCAGTATGGGGTAGGGAATCGGGAGTAGGGGGTAATCAAGAACTTACTGCACGCCGAGGACTTCCACGTCGAACACCAGCGTGGAGTTGGCTGGGATCGGGAACTGACCCTGGCTACCGTACCCGAGCGCCGATCCAATCACGATTCTGCGCTTGCCGCCCACCCTCATGCCGAGCACGCCCTGATCCCAGCCAGCGATCACCTGCTGGGCGCCAAGCGTAAAGTTGAACGGCCTGCCGCCCACGTTCGTGTCGAACCGGCTGCCGCTCGTCAGCCATCCCGAGTACGTCACGCTGACCACGCGTCCGGCCGCCGCTTCGGCGCCCGTACCGACCACGAGATCCTGGACATACAGGTTGTCACTCCTTTTCGTCATGCTTGCGATCGTTACGCCGAGTGACGACGCGTACGTCTCGACCGCCGGGTTGGATGGGATGTTGGGCGCCGTGCTGTCGCCACCGCAGGCGTTCAGGAGAGCGGCCACACCGAGCATCGGCAGGGCAACGACGCGACGAAGCGCGGAGCGAGTCAGAGACGGCAGAGAAGAGCGCATGATTTTTGATGAAGGAGCGGACAGTGACCGCGTAACGAATCGAGTGCGGAGCAGGATCCGATCCTGCTACCAGTACCGTTAAAAGATAAGCCGTTGCGCTCCACGCCGGCTTCCCCTACGCTCCGCCACATGACCCGGCTCACCCTGCCCGACGCCCTCAACACGACCGAAAGCCCATTGGATGTTCCAATGGGGTCGACCGGCGGCCATTCGGCGGTGTCGCGGCGGTTTGTGCTGCAGTTGGCGCGGGCCCTCCACAAGCATGGCACGCCGGCGCATCGACTGGAGACGGCGCTCGCCATCACGGCCAGACGACTTGGACTCGAGGCCGAGTTCTTTTCGACCCCGACCAGCATCATGGTGGGAATCGGCAATCTCGACGACCAGCGCGTGTCGCTGCTTCGCGTGGAGCCGGGGGAGCCGAACCTCGGGCACCTTTCCACGTTGGGCGACATCACGCGCGGCGTGATCGAGGGCACGCTGTCACCGGTCGAAGGCCTACACCAAGTCGAGGCGCTCGATCAGCAACCGCCGCCGTACCCGCCGTGGCTGGTGCTCTTTGCCTTCGTCTGTGCGTCGGCGGCGGTCTCGTGCTTTCTGAAGGTGCGCGTGGGCGATGTACTCACAGCGTCGTTTCTGGGGCTGATCACGGGCGTGTTGGCACTGCTGGCGAGCCGTCGGGAAAGCACGCGACACGTGCGAGAACCGCTCACGGCGTTCGTGGTCACCGCGGTCGCGTTCACGATCGATGGCATACTGGGCACCCGCAGTGGCTTTGCCACGTCTCTGGCGGGACTGGTGGTCTTGCTCCCGGGACTCACCTTCACTGTGGCGCTCACTGAGCTGTCGACTCGACATCTCTCGTCGGGCACCGCACGGTTGAGCGGCGCGATCGTCGTGTTCCTGGGGCTTGGCTTCGGTCTCGCGCTCGGGGCGCAAACGGGCGATGCGCTCGGGCCGATGCTGCACGAGGCGTTGCCCTCACTGCGTGGTGCGTTGTCGCGCGCCGCGCTCCCCGGCTGGGCGGAATGGATTGCGCTGCTCGTCGCGCCGCTCTCGTTTGCGGTATTGCTCAGCGCGCAGCGGCGTGACATCGGCAACATCGTCGTGGCGTGCGGCGCCGCCTACCTCGTCTCCAAGTTCGCGGGCGCATCGCTTGGCGAGCAGCTCGGCGCGTTCCTTGGCGCGTTCGTGGTCAGCGCCGGCAGCAATCTCTTCGCGCGCATCAAGCGGCGCACCTCGATGGTGACGCAGGTGCCCGGGCTGCTGATTCTGGTGCCGGGCAGTATCGGCCTACGCAGCATGCAGTCGATGCTGGGTCAGGACGTGGAAATGGGCATCGCCACCGGATTTCGCGTGGCGATCATCGGTATCTCGTTGGCCGCCGGTTTGTTGGCCGGCAACGTGGTCACGAGCGCAGTGAATCGGATCCGGCGCTAAGCGGTCGAGTTGGCTTCGGTTCGAAGACGCTGCACCGTGGCTCTAAATGCCGGTCGCCCCCATGCGAGGAACGCCATCGCGAGCGACATACCGACAACTGCCGACAACGACAGTGAGTATCGGATGGCGAGTGGATCGCGAAACACTTTGTCGGTGAGCAGCGCGACCGCAGTCGGACCGAGTGCTCCGGACAGCAAGTTCACGATAAGTTGATATATCGCGCTCCCCTGGCCACGCATCCGTGGCGGCATCGCCTCCGCGATAGCTGCGTTCGCAGCGCCCCATGGCATCGCGGCAAAGATATTCACGGGTACGAGCATCGCCACCGCCAGCATCGCAGAGGGCACGATCGGATAGATCCCGGCGAAAATCAGCATGCCGAGTGCTCCGAGCATCCCCACTCGCAGCGCGGCATCGAGGTGTCCCCGCTGCGACCAGCGGTCCGTGAGACGACCTCCCAGCATCACACCGAGCGGCCCAATCGTAAACGTGAGGACGCCCTGCAGCGTACCGGCCTCCTGCACAGTCCACCCGTGCGTACGAATCAGAAACGTGGCAAGCCAAGCGCCGACGCCGTAGTTCACCGACGCCGAGCACGCGAATCCGAGCGAAAGCGCCCCCACCGTGCGCGCGTTGGCCCGGAGATAAGCGAGCACGTCGACGAACGGAGCCTGCCGATCCATCGCCGATGTTTCTTCGCGCGCGCGCAAAACGCGCGGCTCTCGAATAGTGAGCGCCAGCAGCGCCACCACGAGGCCGGGTAGTCCAACGAAGAAGAAGACCAACTGCCACGGAAACACCTCTCCTACGAACGGCAAGGCGATGAGCCCCGGCTTGTCCACTCGCCCGACGACATATGCGCCGAGCGCGTACGCCACCCCCGATCCGAGGAAGGTGCCCATCATATACGTACTCATCGCCACGCCAAGACGCCGTGGCGGAAACTGCCCGGCAATGATCGACACGGCCGCAGGTCCGAGCGTGGCCTCTCCCGCGCCCACGCCGATACGGGCGAAAAACAAATGCCCATAGCTCCGCGCCGTACCGGTGAGCATCGTCATCAGGCTCCATACCGTGGCACCGAGTGCGACAATCCGCGGACGGTGTCCGCGGTCGACCCAGCGTCCGATCGGCAGTCCGAGCAACGAGTAGAACACCACGAAGCCGAGCCCCATGAGGAGGCTGACCTGGGTGTCGGTGACGTGGAGATCGCGCTTGATCGGCTCGACGAGCAACGAGAGAATCTGTCGATCGACGAAGCCCGACACATTGGCGATCGTGAGGACCGCGACGGCGTACCAGGCCTGCGCTGGCGTGACCAGCGGCGCGTTGGCCGATGGGCGTACCGTCGATTCGGAGCGGAGTGGCGGAGTCACCAATGAAAGCTGAACGTGCACGCAGGGAATTGCACGACCGGCCGCAGTAGATTTCAGAATGTCCGACGTGTCCGCTCGTCCCTCAGCACTTCTCTGGCCGGCTCCGCAGTTCGTGCCACCGCCAAGCGACGCACCCTCGGCGTTCACGTTGGCACGGGTCAACGTGCCGGAGCACCTGGACGCCGACACCAGCCACTGGCTGGCGGCATTGGTATCTGACGCCCGATTGCACCCCGACGAAGCTGCGTTGGTCGAGGCGATGCCGCCGGCCCGTCGCGGCACGTTCGTGGCCGGCCGTCTCGCCATGCGCGCGGCGTTGCGCGGCGCGCGCTCGTCGCATGATGCTCGGGTGCCGATTCTTCGGTCGGAACGCGGCGCGCCCGTGCTGCCGCCTGCCGTAGCCGGCTCGGTGAGCCACAAACACGACGCAGCCCTCGCCTTGATGATGCCGCGCCCGACCGGGATGGCCGGCGCGTCGTTGCACGTGGGCGTCGATCTCGAGCACCGGCCCACAGGACGCGACCTCGCGCGGCCCTCGATAGCCCGGCGCATTCTCACCGCCGACGAACTCGATGCAGTGGCGATGCTCGATCACGATCCGCTCGCGCAACGTGACCGTGTGATTCTGTCCTTCGCGATCAAGGAAGCGATCTACAAGTCGATCGACCCCACCGTACAGCGGTACGTGCGCTTCACCGAAGTCGCGTTGCGCTTCACTGACGAAGGCACGGTCATTGTGTCATTGCTCTTGCCCGAGTTGGCCGACGGCGAGATCGCCGTGCGTGCGCAGTATTCGCTCAACGATCGCTGGATCGTAGCGACGGCCGTTGCTTCGACGGAGTCCGGTTCGCGTTAACAAAGCAACAAGTTCGCGCGAAGTTCGCGGAGAACACGAAGAGACGCGAAGAGACGCGAAGAACAGCGTTTCTTTCTCGATTCTGTTGCTGTTCTTCGCGAGCCTTCGCGTTCTCCGCGAGCTTCGCGCGAACCAACCCGACCATCAACGACGCGCGGTACCATCAGCAAGCACACCCGCCACACACCAGCTACGCAACCCGCCGCGCCACATGCTGCGCGATGCCGCCAAAAAAATACCGCTTCACACTGACGATTTCGAATCCCTCCCGCCGCAACAACGCCGAAAATTCGTCAGCCGTCATGAAATCCTGGATACTGCGCGCGATGTAGCCGTACACGATCGGATCGCGGTGCCAGAGCCAGCCCACCAGATTGCCAGCCACCGACAAGTACCACAGGAACAGCGCGCGCCACGGCGCGAAGCCCGGGCGGTAGAAGTCGAGCGTGACCACCGCGCCACCCCGGCGTAACACACGGGCCATTTCACGCACGCACTGCGCCGGGTCGGGCACGTTGCGCACACCATAGCTCGCGCTGACCACATCGATGCTGGCGCGCTCCTGCGGCAGCGCCATCATGTCGCCCACTATCGGCGTCACGCGCCCCGACACGTCGGCGTCGACGGTGCGCAATCGCTCACGCGCCGCGTCGATCATGCGTGGTGACGCATCCAGTGCCGTCACGGTGGCCTGCGGCAACGCCCGTGCGAGTTGCGCCGCCACGTCACCCGTGCCGCTCGCCAGGTCGAGAACGGAGCGTGCCATCGGCGCTACCGCCAGTACCGCCGCGATCGCCCGTCGCTTCCATCCCGCGTCCATCCCCAGCGAGAACAATCGCGTGAACGCGTCATACCGCGGCGCGATGATGTCGAACATCGGCGTCACGAAGGCCTGCTTGCGCGACGGATCGGCGAGATACGCGTCCACATCGAGGGAGCCGAGCTTTGCGTCGGGCGAACCGGTCGGCTGCGTCATTCGATCCAGGACAGGGTATATTACAGGGATGTCGGCACCGATGCGTTCTCCTCGCGGCAGCATCAGCTTCAGCACGCTGGCCCTCGCGCTGGTGGCGCTCGCCTGTACCGTGCTCGTCGCCAAGCGCGCCACGGCCGAGAAGGATGTGGTGAATCTACTGGCCGACCACGGCGTCGTGACGGGCACCGACACCGCGCCCTCTACCGCGCCCACAGCTGAGCAGGCTATCGGCACCTTCAAGGTGACCGCGTTGAATGGCAAAGTGATTCCCCTGCATACGAAGGGGGAACCGGCCATTCTCATGATCAGCTCGGTCACCTGCAGCTGGTGCAAGCGCGCCCTCAAGGATCTGGGCATCATGTCGGCAGGACGTCCGTTGCCGCGTTTGAAGCTGCTCACGCTCGAGGGGGCCGGCGACGGCGTGCCTATGCTGGCCAAAGAAAAGCTCACCGGCGTGCAGCTCATCGGGCCAGCCAGCAGTGCCGATCAAGTGCTGCTCACCTTTCGCTACCCCGGGACGCCCACCTTCGTGGCCATCGATCGCAACGGACGCGTGGTACGCACGCTCCCCGGCTATCCGATTCCCGACGAGATGAAGCACTGGTACGCGGTGATGGTCGGCGATCAAGAGGTCCCCTAGTTCGACCGCTGGGCCGTTACAGCCGGGCCAGCCGCTTCCGGTCCAGCGTTACCAGAATCGCGCAGAGCGTGATCGTGACGGCGGACACCACGCACCACGAGCAGAAGCCCTTCAGCACGATGAACTCGCCGTACTTGAGCCGGAGCGTGAACAACACCGCCGGCCAGATCATCAGTTGCATCAGCGTGTTCGGCCACGTCGCGTCTTCGTACTTCGACAATGTGCCCATCGTCGCGGTCACGAACAGCATCGTGTAGCCGACCGCGCCGATCAGGGCGACATCGACGCCCAGAAACATTCCGTACCGGCTGCCTTGCACGTACTCGCAACCACCGGCGGTACTGCAGCCAAGCGCGCCGGTGAGGCCGAGCTTCCAGAGGTGCAGATAGAGCGCGACCAGCCCCGAGATGAGGCTGCTCAACGCGATGCCCATGCGCTGTGTCACGTGATACGAGGAGTGAGACGAGGAGTGAGACGAAGAAAGGAAGATCACACGGCCGCGAGCCGCTGCCGTGTAAGATGCCCTGCCCCGACCGTCGCGCGCCACGACGACTTCCGCTGAGTCCCGAGCGCGCAAATCGGCAAGAAATGCCGCACCGGTCCCGGCGGGATTGCCCGCCTCGGGCCAACCACGCAGACCGGCAAAGACTGCCGACTTGCTTGGAAAACCGAAGGTCGGTCAGCAGTGCCGTTAACGACATAAACTATTGTACAAGAATGCCTTACCGCACTGCCACAGGCCACGGAAACCCGCTGGCTGCGCCCGTATGGATGAGCGGCACGCAGGTTGCATAAGTGACGGGTGCCACACGTACGGTGCGACGTGGGCGGGAATTTCCTCGGACCGACGGCGGTTCCGATATCCCGATAAGCATCAATCCCTTGGTTCATGTTCGATCGTCTCGCTCTTCGCACCCCCTTTTGGGGCGTCATCACCATCCTCGCGCTCACGGCCGCCGGTTTGTCAGCCGGCGCGTCGTTCGGTGTCGTACCCAGCTTCGTGGACGCCGCGCCGTTGCTGTCGGCCGCGGCGCTCATGGTTGCGATCGCCGGGTGGCGCCTGCTGCACCGCGAACTGCTCCATCGCATGCAGGAGGATGAGTCACTGCGTGATCGGGTGCGCCGCCTGCAGGACGCGATGCAGTCGAATGTGGACGGCATGTTTCTGCTGCGCGCCGTGCGCACGGCGGCCGGCGACATCACTGATTTCGAAATCGCCGACGTGAACAGCAGCGGCGCCGCGACGCTCTACCGTACGCGCGATCAACTGGTCGGTCGCCGGATTCGCGAAACGCTGCCGATGCCGATGGCCGACATGCTCTTCGAGCGCTACGTCGATGCGATCACGTTGCGCACCCCCGTCGTGGAAGAACTCCGCGTGGACCGTCGTGCCGTGGCCGCCAGCTGGCTCTTCCATCAGGCCGCACCGACGGCCGACGGACTGGCCGTCACGGTGCGTGATGTCTCGGCGCGCAAGCGTGATGAGCTGCGCCTGAGGAAGGCGTGCCTGACCGATGATCTCACGCGACTCTACAACCGGCGCGGATTCATGGCCCTTGCCGAGCAGCACCTGCGCCTCGCGCGCCGGCAGGGTAAGGACACCGTCGTCATGTACGTGGATATGGACGACTTCAAGCAGCTCAACGACAGCTACGGTCACGCCGCCGGCGACCGTGCCCTCATGGCGGTGTCACGGTTGCTGCAAAGCACGGTTCGTGACTGCGATGTGGTCGCGCGCATGGGTGGTGATGAATTCACCATCCTCGCGCTCGACGCCGATCGCATGGGTGCCCGTGCGATCCAGAAGCGAATCGACGAACGCCTCGCCCTGTTCAACGCGTCTGGCGAGTTGCCGATGGCGCTCTCGCTGACCGTCGGACATACGCGTGTCCGTCCCGGCGACACGGCATCGGTGAGCGAGTTGCTCGCCCGCGCCGACCAATTGTTGTACGCGCGCAAGCGTCGTCGACTGGTGACGAAGGTGGTCGAAGCGAGCCGACAACAGCGCGCGACGCGCGTTATGCCGCGTCTGGCCCCGATGCCGATCCCGGCCGAGGTCGCCGCTATCGCGCGGGCCGCCGCCATGGCGCTCCCCAATGCCGCTCCGCCGAGGTCGCCCGCGCTTTCTGTGCCCATGTCACCGCAGATGGCCAACGCATTGCCGGTCGTGACCGGCACCTTTCTCCCCACGCACGCGGCGTAGCTGCCTCGACGCCAGCGCGTCGACGCGCACTACACGGCTCACCTCGGCGCTTGACCCTCATAGGGGCAGGCGCCGAGGTTTTGTGTATGACATTCCGCGCAGTCAATCCGGCAACCGGCGTTGCCTTGCATGAGGTGCCGCCGCTCTCCCCGGGCGATCGCGAAGCGCTGATCGCACGCGTGCACCGCGAACAACAACAGTGGCGTCGCGCCGACCACGCGCGCCGTTCACGCTTCGTGTGCGCGCTCGGTGTCGCGTTGCATGCGCATCGCGAAGCGCTCGCCGAGTGGCTCTCGCTCGAGATGGGCAAGCCGATCTTGGCTGCTCGCGCCGAGGTCGACAAGTGCGTATCACTCTGCGAACAGGCGCCGGCACTTGCGCAGGTCGCATTGGCCGATGAGGTGATCGTACACGATGCCATCAGTGATGTGCGCGTTCAGTACGCGCCTCTCGGCACCGTGCTGGCCATCATGCCGTGGAATTTTCCGTACTGGCAGGCGCTGCGATTCGCCGTGCCAACGCTGCTCGCCGGCAACGGCGTCTTGATCAAGCCGGCCGGTTCGGTGCCCGGCGGGGCGCGTCTGCTCGACGACTGTTTCGCCGAAGCACGGGCCGCCGTTCGAACCGATGATGCGTCAGTCCCCGACGCGCCATGTCACATGGCGTTCATCGAGGTGGACGCAGTCGACAGCGTGATCGCCGACGCGCGCATCGCGGGTGTCACACTCACCGGCAGCGATCGCGCCGGCCGACACGTGGCGTCGGTAGCGGGAATGCACCTCAAGAAAGTCGTGCTCGAACTCGGCGGCAGTGATCCGTTCATCGTCCTCCCCGACGCCGACGTCGCGCTCGCCGCGGCGCAGGCCGTCGGCGCACGCACGGTGAACTCAGGACAGTCCTGCATCGCCGCGAAACGCTTCATCGTATGCGACGCGGTGTACGATGAGTTTCTGGCGCAATTCGTGAGCGGCATGCGGGCGTTGCGCGTGGGTGACCCGCGCGATGAAACTACGCAAATCGGACCGATCGCCACCGAGAGTGTACGCGACGGCCTCGCCAAACAAGTGCACGATTCGATCGCCGCCGGTGCTCGCGTGCTGTTGGGCGGATCGACCGACGGACTCGCCGGATTCTTCTATCCGCCCACGGTGCTCGTCGACATTCCCGACGATGCTCCAGCATGTCGCGAAGAGCTGTTCGGTCCGGTCGCATCGGTGTTCCGCGTGGCCGACGTCACCGCCGCAATTGCGAAGGCCAACGACACGCCATTCGGGTTGGGCGCCAGCGTCTGGACGCGCGATCCCGTGGTCGCTTCGCAGTGCATCGAAGCACTCGACGTCGGCATGGTGTTCGTGAACGAGATGGTGGTGTCCGACCCGCGCTATCCGTTCGGCGGCGTGAAGCAATCCGGCATGGGCCGCGAACTGGGCTCACTCGGATTCCGCGAGTTCACCAACCCGAAGGCGGTTCGACGGGCTCGTCATCCTGAAGCCCCCCGATAAGACGCCGCCACCACGGGCGCTGATCTTCTGCGCGCCTCGTGGCACGCACCACCTGTCGCCAGGCGATACGCATTTCGAGCGCATCCTCGAATCGATCTTCCACTCGCGCCGCGAGACCACGCAGTAGCCAACCGCCGAGCGCCTCGGGAAATTCATCTTCCTCGAGCCGCGCGGCCAACGTCCCCGACAGCTGTTGGGCCAGGATTGTCTCCGTCGAACCGTCGCCGAACGGCGCGCGTCCGGTGATCACGAAGTACACGATGCTCGCCAAGGCATAGCAGTCGGTGGCCGGCCCCTGCGCCTCACCGAGCAGCTGCTCGGGCGCGGCGAATGACGGCGTGCCCGACGTGCCGACGCGCTCGTCGCCGAGCGCGTAGGCAATACCGAAGTCACCGATCCGCCACCGGCGGTACCGATCGATCAGGATGTTCTCCGGCTTCAGATCCCGGTGGATGATGCCACTCGTGTGCGCAGCATGTAGCGCTTCGAGCACCTCATCGACCTGCGGCGCGATCTCTTCGAACTGGCGCGGTCCACTGCGCGAGACGAGACTGGCCACCGACCCGCCTTCCGCCAACTCCATCGTGTACCACACGATATCCCCACGACTGTCGGTATCGTAGATCGGCACGATCGCCGCGTGCGCGAGCTGCGCCGCGAGTCGTGCTTCACGGCGAAATCGCGCCACGGCGGTGTCGTCCTTCGCGATGTGCGGATGCAGCACCTTGATGGCCACTTCGCGCGACAGCGACAGATCGCGGGCCCGCCACACGCTCCCGAACATGCCACTTCCCAGCGGAGACAAAATCTCGTAATCGTCGGCGGTGGCCCAACGGAGCCGCGCTTCGGCCGAGTTGAGCGCGAGCGGCAACTCATCGCCCTCGGGCGCGATCATCATTTGACGCACCGACACATGCCGATCCATGTCTCGCAGCATCGCCGCGATGCTCGGGAACCGGTCTTCGGGCTTCGGCGCGAGGGCGCGCTCCAGGACGGCGGCCAGCGCCTGCGGACAGTCCGGGCGCAACAGCGCCATTGGCGGTGCATCATGCTCCGGGGGGGTCTCGCCGGTCAGCATCGTGAACAGCATGGCCGCCAGCTGCCACTGGTCGGACGCCGGGGTGGGACGCCAATCCGTGGCCGACCACTCTGGAGGCCACGGCGTATACGCCGGGTCGGGCTGGAGTCCGGCCGGACGCTGGTCGCGCGGCAACACCCATTCCCACCCCAACACCCACAGACGCCCGCCGGGGGTCAGCCAGATCGTGCTCGCCGAGATCGCCCCATGAGACGCGCCCGTATCATGCAGATAGGCCAGCGTGCTCCCTGCCTCACGCAGCACCTGCATCGCAAACGGGATCGCCTCCGGCCCCAGGCGCGTGACGCGGGACAGCACGGTTTCCCCACCGATCCAACGGCGGAGATACCCCGGGCCACGACGACTCTCCTGATAGGAAGCCCAGTAATGGTAGGTCGTGGGAATCGACGGATGATTCCGGTGCGCCAGCGCGCGGGCCTCGTTCTTCAGCCACTCATCGTGGCTGGAGTCCGGTGCGCTCACCAGCGAGAGTGAGCGACCGAGCGCGTCGATCACTTCCTGGTAATGCCGATGCTCGCGCTGAATCGCTTCGTGTCCCCACGACCAGCCGGGGGGCAACGACCACGCCTCGAGATGCGGAGCCGGCGACGTCGTTGGCCGATGGTCGGGTGGAGGCGCGGACTGACTCATGGGAGACAGTTTAATGACCCGAGCGACGTCATGGGCGGGCTGCGCGTCGCAGCGTGAGCCGAACCGTCGTTCCGGCGCCTGGGGTGCTCGTGAGACCAATGGTCCCCCCCCATCCTTCGATCAACCGACGGCTGATCGCCAACCCGAGGCCACTGCCACTCGTCCGAGTCGAAAAGTGCGGCTCGAATACTTGCGGCAGGACATCGGCGGCGATACCCGTGCCGTCGTCTTTCACGTCGATCACGACGTGGGTGGCCGTCCCTGCGACATGCACCGAAACCGTCCCGGCATCGGCCAGCCGGGCGTTCTCGAGCACATTCAGGAGCACGTCCTTCAGTTCGTCCCGCTGGGCCAGTGCCTCGACGTGTTCCGCACCGACCTCAGGCGCCTCGATATTCCAGCGAATACCGGCCTCGCGCTCGCCATCCTCACCCAGTCGTTCGAGCGCCATCACGTCGTGTACGACCGCCGAGACATCCACCGGTACGGGCGGCGTGCGATCCTCCGGCGCAGTGCCGTAGCGACTGAACGCCCGCGCGATCTCATCAAGATGATCGATCTCGGCCAGCACGCGCGATACGTTCGTGTCGAGGATCTCGCCGAAGTCGCCGCGCTTGTCGCGGTAGGCGCGACGCAGGTGCTGCACCCCCAGACGAATCGGCGTGAGCGGATTCTTGATCTCGTGCGCGACCTGCCGCGCCATCTCACCCCACGCCAGCACGCGCTGTGCCGACGCGAGCTCGGTCACGTCGTCAAGCGTCAACACGGCACCGCTCGGGAGTCGCGTGAGTCGCGCGCGCATCTGACGTCCGAGCACCATCAGCTCAAACGCTTCCTCGTCGTTCGTGCCCGCGAGGAACGCCGCGGAGCGTTCCACGAGCGGCGCGAGTGCGGCCGGTAGCGCTCGCAGCGACACTTCCGACGTCCGTAACGACACGCCGAGCATCGCTTCCGCGCGCGGATTGGC
>Ga0105047_10011965_pt1 | contig 14026 bp, 10 predicted proteins | sample MAT04_FD_78384 | JGI IMG/M metagenome (GOLD analysis project Ga0105047, IMG submission 78384) | Freshwater microbial communities from Lake Fryxell liftoff mats and glacier meltwater in Antarctica - MAT-04 (megahit assembly) | ecosystem: Environmental > Aquatic > Freshwater > Ice > Liftoff...
GCCATTACCTACATCGACGGTGACAAGGGCGAGCTCCTGTATCGCGGTTATCCGATCGAGCAGCTGGCCACCCATTGTGACTTCATGGAAACCTGCTTCTTGCTGCTGTACGGAAGCCTGCCGGACCAGGCTGCCAACATCCAGTTCAGCGACCTCGTGACCAAACACACCATGGTGCACGAACAGATGCACTTCTTCGTGCGAGGATTCCGCCGCGATGCACATCCGATGGCCATTCTGACCGGGCTGGTCGGCGCGCTCTCGGCGTTCTACCACGACAGCACCGACATCCATAATCCGGAGCACCGCAAGATCTCCGCGATCCGCCTGATCGCCAAGATGCCGACCCTGGTGGCGATGGCGTACAAGTACAACGCCGGCCAGCCCTACATGTACCCGCGCAACAGTCTGAGTTACGCTGCCAACCTGTTGCACATGATGTTCGCCAACCCGTGTGAAGACTATGTCGTCAACCCGGTGATCGAGAGGGCGCTGGACCGGATCTTCATCCTGCATGCGGACCACGAGCAAAACGCCTCCACGTCGACTGTGCGTCTGTGCGGCAGTTCGGGCACCAACCCATTTGCCGCCATTGCTGCGGGTGTGGCCTGCCTGTGGGGACCAGCCCATGGCGGTGCCAACGAAGCCTGCCTCAAGATGCTGGAAGACATCCAGAACATGGGCGGGGTCGAGAAGATCGGGGAATTCATCAGTCAGGTCAAGGACAAGAATTCCGGTATCAAGCTGATGGGATTCGGACACCGCGTCTACAAGAACTACGACCCGCGCGCCAAGCTGATGCAGGAGTCCTGCAAGGAAGTGCTCAGCGCCCTGGGCCTGGAGAACGACCCGTTGTTCAAGCTGGCCATGGCCTTGGAGAAAATCGCACTGGAAGACGACTATTTCGTGCAGCGCAAGTTGTACCCCAACGTCGATTTCTATTCCGGCATCGTGCAGCGCGCGATCGGTATCCCGACCTCGATGTTCACCGCGATCTTCGCACTGGCCCGCACCGTGGGCTGGATCGCGCAACTCGACGAGATGATTGGCGACCCTGACTACAAGATCGGGCGGCCACGCCAGCTGTATACCGGCTCCGGCCAACGCGACGTGGTTCCTATCGGCCAACGTTGATCGATCACGTCATCGGCCCATGCCGAGTGCCGCGGCCGCCGGAACCGCACCGGTGCCCGCGGCATGTTCGTTCTAGAATCCGGCATGTTCGGAAGTTGAGACCATGACTCGCACGCTCTACGACAAGATCTGGGATGACCACGTTGTCCACACGGAAGAGGACGGCACCGCCATTCTCTATATCGACCGGCATCTCGTGCACGAGGTGACCAGTCCGCAGGCATTTGAAGGACTGCGCCAGGCCGGCCGCAAGGTCTGGCGCGTCAGCTCCATTGTCGCCACGGCCGATCACAACACACCCACCACCGGTTGGGAACTCGGTTACGACGGCATCACCGACCCGGTGAGCCGAGAGCAGATCACGACACTCGATACCAACATCAAGCAATACGGCGCTGCGGCCTATTTTCCGTTCCTGTCCAAACGACAAGGCATCGTACATGTGATCGGCCCGGAAAACGGCGCCACGCTGCCCGGCATGACGGTTGTCTGCGGCGATTCGCACACTTCGACGCACGGCGCATTCGGTGCGTTGGCCCATGGCATCGGCACCAGCGAGGTCGAACATGTGATGGCAACGCAGACCCTGCTGGCCAGGAAGGCCAAGAACATGCTGGTGCGGGTGGAAGGCGTCCTGTCTCCCGGTTGCGTGGCCAAGGACATCGTGTTGTCGATCATCGGGCGCATCGGTACGGCGGGTGGAACCGGCTACACGATCGAGTTCGCAGGCTCCGCCATCCGCGCGCTCAGCATGGAAGGCCGCATGACGGTGTGCAACATGGCCATCGAAGCGGGTGCGCGCGCCGGGCTGGTCGGCGTCGACCAAAAGACGATCGACTATGTCAAGGGGCGACCGATGTCGCCGACCGGCGTCGAATGGGACCACGCGGTGGCCTATTGGCGCGGCCTGCAATCCGATCCCGCAGCCAGTTTCGATACGGTCGTCGAGATCGATGCCGGCACCATCGTTCCCCAGGTGACCTGGGGAACGTCGCCGGAAATGGTGCTGGGTGTGGACGCCCGGGTGCCGGATCCGGACAAGGAAAAAGACGCCAACAAGCGCGCTGCGATCGAACGTGCGCTGACCTACATGGGCCTGGAGCCTGGCAAAGCGCTGAACGACATCTATGTCGACAAGGTCTTTATCGGCTCGTGCACCAACAGCCGGATCGAGGACATGCGCGAGGCTGCCGCCGTCGTCAAGAAGATGGGCCAGAAAGTCGCAAGGAACGTCAAGCTGGCCATGGTCGTACCTGGCTCGGGTCTGGTCAAGGAGCAGGCCGAACGCGAAGGCCTGCATGAGATTTTCCTGGCGGCCGGTTTCGAATGGCGCGAGCCGGGCTGCTCGATGTGCCTGGCCATGAACGCAGACCGCCTGGAGCCGGGCGAACGCTGCGCCTCCACCAGCAATCGGAATTTCGAGGGCCGCCAAGGTGCCGGCGGCCGAACCCATCTGGTCAGTCCCGCCATGGCCGCTGCAGCTGCGGTGCAAGGGCATTTTGTCGACGTGCGTCGATTTCTCTGAACCGATGAACACGATGCAGATCGAAGACGCAGAAAAGAAGTAGCCATGCAGAAGTTCACCGTGCACAAGGGTCTGGTCGCGCCGATGGATCGCGAGAACGTCGACACCGACGCGATCATTCCCAAGCAGTTCCTCAAGTCGATCCGCAAGACCGGGTTCGGCGTCAACCTGTTCGATGCCTGGCGTTACCTCGACGACGGATATCCGGGCCAGGATCCTGCCAGCCGCAGACCCAACCCGGACTTTGTGCTGAACCAGCCGCGTTTCGCTGGTGCCTCCGTCCTGGTGGCGCGCAAGAACTTCGGCTGCGGGTCGTCGCGTGAACATGCCCCGTGGGCGCTGGACCAATACGGGTTTCGCGCCATCCTGGCACCGAGTTTTGCCGACATCTTCTTCAACAACAGTTTCAAGAACGGGCTGCTGCCCATCGTGCTGCCGGAATCACAGATCGCTCAGTTGTTCGACGAAGTGGCGGGCCTTCCCGGCTACGCCCTGACGATCGACCTGGAGCGCCAGAAGGTCGTCAAGCCACAAGGTGAGGAACTCGACTTCGAGGTGCAGCCATTCCGGCGGTATTGCCTGCTCAACGGCCTGGACGATATCGGCCTGACACTGCGCCAGGCGGACAAGATCAAGGCCTTCGAGGCGCAGCGATTGGCAGAAAAGCCCTGGCTTGCCAACGCATTCGGCAACCATGAGTCGGCATGACCAGCCTTTGCAAGACGCTGGGTCCGGACGGTCGTCGTCCCCTGTCAGTTACAACCGGGCCTAGCGGCAGCCCCCTTGGGGCTATGAGCACTTTATTGGCGATTCCGGCCCCGCTAGAAGCCTGTCGGTCGATTTGCAGCCTTCGCTCCCCCGGTCCGGCAGGCTGCTAGGCCGCGCCATCCGGCTTTTCCCCACTTCCACCGCGTCTGCCCCATCATGAAAATCGCAGTCTTGCCAGGCGACGGCATCGGCACGGAAATCATTGCCGAGGCCATCAAGGTCCTCCATACCCTGGACTTGTCCTTCGAAATCGAAACGGCCCTGGTCGGCGGCGCGGCTTATGAAGCCCACGGCCATCCATTGCCAGACTCGACACTGCGGCTGGCCAAGGCCGCCGATGCCATCCTGTTCGGTGCCGTCGGCGACTGGAAATACGACAAACTCGAACGCATGCTGCGTCCGGAACAGGCCATCCTGGGCCTGCGGCGAGAGCTCGGCCTGTTCGCCAACCTGCGCCCCGCCATCTGTCATGCGCCGCTGGTCGATGCGTCGAGCCTCAAGCCCGAACTCATCGCCGGCCTGGACTTGCTGATCATCCGCGAACTGACCGGCGACATCTATTTCGGCCAACCCCGCGGCAGGCGCAAGGCCACGGACGGGCACTTCCCCGGCGCGGACGAGGCGTTCGACACCATGCGGTATTCCCGGCCGGAGATCGAACGTATCGCCCATGTCGCGTTCCAGGCCGCGCGCAAGCGGGGCAGGAAAGTCACCAGCGTCGACAAGGCCAACGTGCTGGAGACGTTCCAGTTCTGGAAGGATGTCGTCAGCGAGGTCGGCATCGCGTATCCGGATGTCGAGCTCGACCACATGTATGTCGACAACGCGGCCATGCAACTGGTGCGAGCGCCCAAGAAATTCGACGTGATCGTCACTGGCAACATGTTCGGCGACATCCTGAGCGACGAGGCCGCGATGCTGACCGGCTCGATCGGCATGTTGCCTTCGGCCAGCCTGAACGCCAGCAATCAGGGTCTGTACGAGCCCAGCCATGGCAGCGCGCCCGATATCGCTGGTCAGGGTATCGCCAACCCACTGGCCACCATCATGAGTGCTGCGATGATGCTGCGTTTCAGCCTGAACCAGGCCGAGGCCGCCGATCGGATCGAGGCTGCGGTTGGCACGGTGCTCGCGCAAGGACTGCGCACTGCCGACATCCACGGCGACGGCAACACCCGGGTCGGCACTCGCGAAATGGGCGACGCGGTGGTCAAGGCCCTGCGCGGTTGAATCTCCTACAATTGCCCGATGGCTTGGAAGGCAAACGCTCTCGAACACGCCGGTCCCCAGTGGCCGGCGCCGGTCTTGCCCGTGGACGTGGCGTCCACCAAGACGACGACCACCCAAGGCTGACGCAGCCCGGTTCGTCGCGCCCTCCCTGGCCAGACGAGCCGGGCAGCTGAACTATCACGACGTTTCAGTTTGACACGAGGCAACACCATGAGCAGCGCACGCAAGGTAACAGGTTTGGTCGGCTGGAGAGGCATGGTCGGGTCCGTCCTGATGGACCGCATGCAGGCCGAGCGCGATTTCGAGCTGATAGAACCCATCTTCTTTTCCACGTCCAATGCCGGTGGCGACGCGCCGGCGTTTGCCCGCTCGGGCGAAAGACTCCAGGATGCGATGGATATCACCGCGCTCAAGCGCTGCGACATCATCGTCACCGCGCAAGGCGGAGACTACACAGCCGAAGTGTTTGGCAAACTGCGCAGTGCCGGATGGACGGGTCACTGGATCGATGCTGCCTCCAGCCTGCGCATGCAGGAAGACGCCGTGATCGTGCTCGATCCGGTCAACCTGCCCGTGATCCAGAAGGCGCTGGTCAAGGGCGGCCGCAACTGGATCGGTGGCAACTGCACCGTGAGTTGCATGCTGATGGGTGTTGGCTCCCTGTTCAAAGCCGGACTGGTCGAGTGGATGACATCCATGACCTACCAGGCCGCATCGGGTGGTGGCGCCCAGCACATGCGCGAACTGCTGACCCAGTTCGGCTCCCTCAATGCAGAGGTACGAGACCTGTTGAACGACCCGAAGTCGGCGATCCTCGAAATCGACCGCAAGATCCTGGCTCGGCAACAATCCCTGTCTGCTGACGAGATGGCGCACTTCGGCGTCCCGCTCGGCGGCAGTCTGATTCCGTGGATCGACAAGGATCTGGGCGACGGTATCAGCCGCGAAGAGTGGAAGGGCGGCGCGGAAAGCAACAAGATCCTCGGTCTGGGCCCGGCTTTCGGCTCGCCGGCAGTTCCCGTCGATGGATTTTGCGTTCGCATAGGCGCCATGCGATGCCACAGCCAGGCACTGACCTTCAAGCTGAAGAAGGATGTCCCGGCAGCCGACATCGAGGCCCTGATCGCGGCAGACAACCCATGGGTCAAGGTCGTTCCCAACAACCGGGAGGCCACGATGGCAGGACTGACGCCAGTGGCCGTCACCGGCACGCTCGACATACCCGTCGGACGAATTCGCAAACTGGCCATGGGCCCGGAATATGTGGGCGCTTTCACCATCGGCGATCAGTTGCTCTGGGGAGCCGCCGAACCGTTGCGCCGGATGTTGCGCATTTTGTTGGATCACTGACATCCAGCGGGCCGAAAAACCGGCCCGAATCCGACTACCATTCTTTCAATCGTTGCCGATTGGCAACACAGAGCTGTCACATCAGGTGCTCGCGATTGCGCCAAAAGATTTGAGCGCTTTCTCACCTTGTCAGTCTAAGACATTGATGTTATGGTCCTTTTCGAGGTTAGAGTGTCGCGGCGTTTGAACCCACAATGCGCGGTCGTTGCGGTGCGCCCGTACATCGGAGGCTATTAAATTGATCCCAAAGTCACCTGGCTGGCGCAAGACCGCTGTTGCATCATTGGTCATTGCTCTTTTTGGCCTGCCTGCGTCGTCGGCTTATGCCCTGGCACTGGGGCGCATCACAGTCCAATCGGCTTTGGGGGAACCCCTTCGGGCCGAAATCGACATACCCGAGATCAACGCTGAAGAAGCAGTGTCCTTGAAGCCATCGCTGGCCCGCCCCGAGGTTTTTCGCGCTGCAGGGCTGGAATTCAACCAGGCCCTGACCGGATTGCAGATCTCGCTGCAGCGTCGCGCCGACGGGCGCTCTTATATCCGCCTGGTCACCGACCGTCCCGTATCCGAGCCCTTTGTCGACCTGATCGTCGAGGCGACCTGGTCCAGTGGCAGGATCGTTCGTGACTACACCGTCCTGCTGGATCCGCCGATCCTTCGCGCCCGCGCACCGGTGCAGGCAACAGCGCCCCAGGTTGCGGCGGCTACGCCGGTGACGCCACCGGCCAGAGTCGCGGCCGCACCGGTACCGGCCCCTGCTGCCGCCGCTGCCCAGCCCGCCACCAGTGCGCCGGCTTTTGCACCCGCGGCAGCAGCCCGCAGCCGGCCGAACAAGGTCACGGTACGACGCGGCGACACTGCCAGCCAGATAGCGCGCGAGATCAAGCCGGCCCAGGTATCGCTGGACCAGATGCTGGTGGCACTGCTGCGTGCCAACGCCGATGCCTTCATCAACGGCAACCTGAACCTGATCAAGGCGGGTGCCGTGCTGACAGTACCCACTGACGACCAGATCACCGCTGTTTCCGAGGCGCAAGCCTCGCAAACCGTCATCGCCCAAAGCCGAGACTTCAACGCCTTCCGTAGCAAGCTGGCCAGCAATGCGCCGGAACAACAGGTCGCGAGCGCGGACCGTACCGCTTCCGGCGCAGTACAGGCGCAGGTCGAAGACAAGCGCACCAGTGCTGCTGCACCCGACAGGCTCACCCTGTCCAAGGGCGCAGCCGACGCGAAGGCGGCGGAGGAAAAGATCGCCCAGGCCAAGGCGGCGCAAGATGCGGCTCAGCGGACGGCCGAACTGGCGCGTAACGTAAAGGATCTGAGCAGCCTGGGTGCAGCTTCGGCGGCCGCGGGATCCACCGCACCTGCTGCGCCTGTGGCGCCCGCTGCAGCTGCAGCCTCGGCCGCGGTACCGGGCGTGGCGGTGACCGTGGCGGCGACGGCCCCCACCGCGACGGCGCCCGCTGCACCGGCGCCCGCTGCACCGGCGCCCGCTGCACCGGCTCCCGCTGCACCGGCTCCCGCTGCACCGGCTCCCGCAGCATCCGAGGCAGCCGTGCCCGCACCGGCCCCGGTCGCGGCTCCAGCGCCGGCACCGGCTCCTGTCGCGGCCAAACCCCCGGTCGAAGAACCCGGAGTGCTGGACCAGTTGCTCGCCAACCCGTTGACCCTGGTTGGCGGCGGCTTGCTGATCGCCTTGCTGGCCGGCATGGGTATCTACCGGGCACGCAAGCGCCGCGAAGCCGCCGAGGTCGACAGTGCGTTCCTGGAAAGCCGACTGCAGCCGGACTCCTTCTTCGGCGCTAGCGGTGGGCAACGTGTCGATACCAACGACGGTGGGGCCAGCGGCTCCTCGATGGTCTACTCGCCAAGCCAGCTGGACGCAGCCGATGACGTGGATCCGGTGGCCGAGGCCGATGTCTACCTGGCCTATGGACGCGACATGCAGGCCGAAGAGATCCTCAAGGAGGCGCTGCGTACCCATCCCGGGCGTATCGCGGTGCACCAGAAGCTGCTGGACATCTACGCCAAGCGGCGCGATACCCAGGGCTTCGAAACGATGGCCAAGGAAGCGTTCCGGGTCGTCGGTGGCGAAAGCCCGGAATGGGCCCGCATCTGCGAACAGGGCCTGGGCCTCGACCCCTCCAACCCGCTGTATCGTCCCGGAAACGAACCGCCAAGCATGGTGGACAAGACCATCGTGACCAAGACGATTCCAGGCATGGCCGCTGCCAGCATGGCGACCCAGAAGATCGACCTGTCGACATCCGATGATGCGCCAGCGTCGACTGCAATGGATCTGGACCTGGACCTGGACTTCTCGCTCGATGACAAGCCGGCCGTCAGCGCCATCGAGGAGGCGCAACCGAGCCAGCTCGAGCCCACGATGGCAATCCAGCCACCCGACTCCCAGCCGGCGACACTGGATGTCGATTTTGGCGATTCCACCGACGCGATGGAGGTGATCACCTCCCCTGCGGCCTTGACGGATTCAACCGACGTTGCATTGCCCGAGATCGACCAGGTCGAGGACACCGTTGCGCTGAACGCGTTGGAGCCCGACGATTTCCGCAAACAGGCCGCAGTGAGTTTTGGCTCGACCAATCCGGCGCCGCTATCCGACGGCGATACCGGCAGCGGTGTGTCACGCTCGGGCCTGGCATTCGACGCAACTGCTCCCAACAACTTGACGGCTTCCCAGACGCCATTCAAGGCGCCGGATGTGTCCGAATCCGGCATGCTGGAGTTCGACCTGGGTACCTTGTCGCTGGACCTGAACACGCATGAGGCGACTCCTTCGGACGCGCCAGCGGAGCCCGAGGACCCGCTCTTGACCAAGCTGGCACTGGCAGAGGAATTCGTATCCATCGGCGACGACGACGGTGCGCGTGCTCTGATCGAAGAGGTCATCGCCGAGGCGTCCGGAGATCTCAAGGCCCGGGCATTGCGCGCGCTGAGCAGCCTGAGCTGAGTGGTTACGGACGCGGCACCGATGCACCACCGCATCGCGCGTCAGGTGTGAGAGTCGCCCTCGGCATCAGCTACGACGGACGGGGCTACCACGGCTGGCAAAGCCAGTTGTCGGGCCACACCGTTCAAGACCGGCTCGAATCGGCGCTGTCGCAACTGGCGGACCAGCCGATTTCCACCGTGTGCGCCGGCCGCACCGACACCGGCGTGCATGCGCTGATGCAGGTGGTGCACTTCGACACCACGGCCCTGCGACGCGATGTGTCCTGGGTACGTGGCGCGAACGCCCATCTGCCGCGCGATATCAGCGTGGAATGGGCGCAACAGGTGCCCGAAGCCTTTCATAGCCGTGCCAACGCCTTGACGCGACGTTATGCGTACTCGCTGTATGTGTCACCGGTGCGCCCCAGCGTTCACAACGGTCGCGTCGGCTGGGCCATGTACGCGCTGGATATTGAGCGCATGCGCGCGGCCGCGGCGTTGCTGATAGGGCAGCACGACTTCTCGTCGTTCCGGGCTGCGCAGTGCCAGGCGCTGTCTGCGGTCAAGGACATGCGCAGCATCACGATCGCGCAGCGCGGCGCCTTCCTGCGCTTCGAATTCGAAGCCAACGCCTTCCTGCACCACATGATCCGCAACATCATGGGTTGCCTGGTGGCCATCGGGCAGGGCAAGCAGGCACCTCACTGGATTAGCGACGTATTGCACGCACGGCAGCGCCGCGGCGCAGCACCGACCTTTGCACCCGACGGCCTGTATTTCCTGGGTCCGCGCTACGACTCGCGCTGGGGCCTGCCGGAACGTACCGCTGCGTATGATGGACTGCCATGACGAATTTTGATGCGCTGCCGGCCAGCCGCACGCGGATCAAGATCTGCGGCTTGACACGGGAACAGGATGTGGACGCCGCGGTCGCCGCCGGTGTCGATGCGATCGGCTTCGTGCGTTACCGCAACAGCGCGCGCCTGGTGTCGATCGAACGCGCGGTCGAACTCGCGCGCCGGCTGCCGCCATTCATCACGCCCGTTCTGCTGTATGTCAATGAAGACACGCAGACCGTGCTGAACGAATGCGCCTGGCTGGCGCCGGCTCTGGTGCAGTTCCATGGAGACGAAACGCCCCAGCAATGTCTGGACGCAACCCATGCAGGCGCGCGCGCATTCATGCGGGCGGCACGCATTCCGCTCGGCCCCGAGGCGTCGGCATTCGATCTCGTAGAATACGCAGCTCGATACCATCGCGCCCATGCCATCTTGCTCGACGCCCATGTCGAAGAGTATGGCGGCGCAGGCCGGACATTCAATTGGTCACTGCTTCCACCAAGCGTCAACTGTCACCTCGTCTTAAGTGGTGGACTCACGCCTGCAAACGTGACCGATGGCATCTTGCAGTTGCGGCCGCGTTGTAGAACGCTGTCCGTCGATGTCAGCTCCGGTGTCGAGGTCTCCAAGGGCATCAAGGACACCGGCAAGATCCATCAGTTCGTCGCCGCGGTTCGCGCGGCAGACGCGCAACTTGCAAAGACCCCTCATGCTCGATTACCAGCAACCTGACCCGACAGGCCATTTCGGGAACTACGGCGGCAGCTTCATCAGTGAAACGCTGACCCACGCGATCCAGGAACTGCAGCAAGCCTATGCCCGCTACCAGCACGACCCGCAGTTCGTCGCCGAGTTCCACTACGAACTGGCCCATTTCGTCGGACGTCCCTCCCCGATCTATCATGCGGCCCGCATGAGCCGTGAACAGGGTGGCGCACAGATCTACTTCAAGCGGGAAGACCTGAACCACACCGGAGCGCACAAGATCAACAACACGATCGGCCAGGCGATGCTGGCGCGGCGTATGGGCAAGCCGCGCATCATTGCGGAGACCGGCGCGGGGCAGCACGGCGTGGCGACGGCCACCATCTGTGCCCGCTATGGCCTGGAGTGCGTCGTCTACATGGGCAGCGAGGACATCAAGCGGCAAAGCCCCAATGTCTACCGCATGCACCTGCTTGGCGCCAAGGTGGTGCCTGTGCACAGCGGCAGCCGTACGCTGAAGGATGCACTGAACGAGGCAATGCGCGACTGGGTCGCCCATGTCGACAACACGTTCTACATCATCGGCACCGTGGCCGGGCCCCATCCCTACCCGATGATGGTGCGCGACTTCCAGAGCATCATCGGCAAGGAATGCATCGAGCAGATGCCAGCCATGCTCGCGGCGCAGGCCTGCCACCACAAGCAGCCCGATGCGGTGCTGGCCTGCGTGGGCGGAGGCAGCAATGCGATGGGCATCTTCCACCCCTACATAGGCTACGCCGACACCCGCCTGATCGGTGTCGAAGCGGCCGGCGAAGGGCTCGACAGCGGCAAGCACTCGGCATCACTGCAACGGGGCAGCCCTGGCGTGCTGCATGGCAACCGCACCTACATCCTGCAAGACGACAATGGCCAGGTCACCGAGACGCACAGTATCAGCGCCGGATTGGACTATCCCGGAGTCGGGCCGGAACATGCCTGGCTCAAGGATATCGGCCGCGCCGAATATGTCGGCGTCACCGACACCGAGGCCCTGGAGGCTTTCCACTACCTGTGCCGGACGGAAGGCATCATTCCCGCGCTCGAGTCCAGCCACGCAGTGGCCTACGCCATGCGACTGGCCAAAGCGATGCGGCCCGACCAATCCATTCTGGTCAACCTGTCCGGACGCGGCGACAAGGATATCGGCACGGTGGCCGACCTCAGCAATGCCGACTTCTATTGCCGCCCGAGTTGCAAGGGCCAGGCGGTCAAGGGCGGCAACGCGGTGGCCATGCCGACATCGGGAGCACGGGCATGAGCCGCATCGGCCCCGTGATGGGAGAGCTGCTGTCGCGCAAACGCACGGCGCTGATTCCTTATGTCACGGCTGGCTTTCCGTATCCGGACATCACGCCTGAACTGATGCACGGCATGGTGGCCGCCGGCGCCAACGTGATCGAACTCGGCGTTCCGTTCTCGGACCCCAGCGCCGATGGTGCAGTGATCCAGCGCGCTGGAGACAAGGCGCTGGCTGCTGGCATCGGACTGACCCAGGTGCTGGAGATGGTGCGGGTTTTCCGGCACAAGGACGACATCACGCCGGTGGTACTGATGGGATATGCCAACCCGGTGGAACGTTACGACCAGCGCCGCACCAACACGGGTAGCTCGGGCAGCGCGTTTGTCCGCGATGCTGCAGCCGCCGGCGTCGACGGTCTGCTGATCGTGGACTATCCGCCGGAGGAGTGCGTCGCGTTCGCCGAGGATCTGCGCCGCGGCGGCATGGACCTGATCTTTCTGCTGGCACCTACCAGCACCGAGCAGCGCATGGCCCAGGTGGCCAAAGTGGCCAGCGGTTATGTCTATTACGTGTCGCTCAAGGGGGTCACGGGAGCAGGCACGCTGGACACCGCGGCCGTGGAGGCCATGTTGCCACGGATCCGGCAACACGTGAAGCTGCCGCTGGGCGTCGGCTTTGGTATTCGCGACGCGCAGTCCGCTTGCGCTGTGGCGCGCGCCGCCGATGCGGTCGTCATCGGCAGCCGCATCATCGAGCTGATCGAGGCCTTGCCGCGCGAGCAAGTCGTGGCTGCGGCCCAGACTTTCCTGCAAGACATCCGCAGCGCACTGGACGCGCAGTCCGCGCCACAATCGTGCGCATTGATTCAGGAGCAGACCCCATGAGCTGGCTCGAAAAACTGTTACCCGCCAAGATACAGCACACCGACCCGGCCGACCGGCGAACGGTACCCGAAGGCCTCTGGATCAAGTGTCCGAGCTGCGAGACAGTGTTGTACAAGACCGACCTGGAGCAGAATCAGAACGTCTGCCCCACCTGCGGGCGCCATCATCGCATCGGCGCGCGCGCGCGCCTGAACATGTTTCTGGACAATGAAGGTCGTTTCGAGATCGGGCAGGAGATCCTGCCGGTCGACGCGCTGAAGTTCAAGGACAGCCGCAAATACCCCGAGCGGCTGAAAGAGGCGATGGACAACACCGGCGAGACCGATGCGCTGGTCGTCATGGGTGGCAGTGTGCACAACATCAGTGTCGTCGCAGCCTGCTTCGAATTCGACTTCATGGCCGGTAGCATGGGTTCTGTCGTGGGCGAGCGGTTCGTGCGTGGTGTCGAAAACGCCATCGAGCAAAAGACCGCCTTCATTTGCTTCACCGCCACCGGCGGTGCCCGCATGCAGGAAGGCCTGCTCAGCCTGATGCAGATGGCCAAGACCAATGCCGCGCTGACGCGCCTGGCCAAGAAGGGCCTGCCCTTCATCAGCATCCTGACTGACCCGACCACCGGCGGCGTCAGTGCCAGTTTCGCCTTCATGGGCGATATCGTCATCGCCGAACCCAAGGCACTGATCGGTTTTGCCGGGCCGCGGGTGATCGAGTCGACTTTGCGCGTGACCCTGCCAGAAGGTTTTCAGCGCTCGGAGTTCCTGCAGGAGAAAGGCGCGGTCGACATGATCTGCGACCGGCGCGAACTGCGCAAGGTGGTGGCCAACGCGTTGGCGATGCTGCAACGCCAACCTGCCGACGCCGTGGTCTGAGAGCGCCCGGGGCGAGCGTCGCTGCAGATCACAGCGCAATATGCGCGAGCGTCGACTCCAGCACAATGCCACCGACCTGCAACAGCACCAGCAGGATCAGCGGCGACAGATCCAGGCCACCGACCAGCGGTATGACGCGGCGGATCGGCTGCAGCAGCGGTGATACCAGCCGCGCCAGCAGGCCCATCATGGGCGAATGCGCCTGCACCCACGACAACACCGCGTAAACGATCACCAGCACGCTCAGTCCGGACACGGCCAGGCGCAATACGCCGAACACCGCCAACACCGGAATGAAAGCCGGCGACCCCTGTCCGCCAGCCAGCAGCCACAAAATCAGGTACTGGGCCAGTTCGATCAGCAGCGCAGCAACCACGCTGGCAATGTCCCAGCGACCGATCGCGGGAATGATTCGTCGCAGCGGCAATACCAGCCAATCCGTCAGCGCAAAGATCAGCGGCCCGATCGGATTGCCGGAGCGCGCCGAC
>Ga0105047_10011966_pt1 | contig 14026 bp, 10 predicted proteins | sample MAT04_FD_78384 | JGI IMG/M metagenome (GOLD analysis project Ga0105047, IMG submission 78384) | Freshwater microbial communities from Lake Fryxell liftoff mats and glacier meltwater in Antarctica - MAT-04 (megahit assembly) | ecosystem: Environmental > Aquatic > Freshwater > Ice > Liftoff...
GGAGGAGGCCCGCGACTGGCTGAGGGACATCCTGCCCCGGCTGTCCGACTGGACCCTGCTGGAGCGGGTCGCACCGGTTCGCGACGGGGAGGGGCCGAGCCAGGCCAGCCTGACCGCCTCGACCCTTTCGGCCAGCCTGGAGCTGGTCAAGGAGGGCGCGATGGATGTGCGCCAGGAGCAGGCGTTCGCCGATCTGTGGCTGAAGCGGCGCGAGACGGGGCAGCCGCTGGAGCTGTTGCCGTGAGCGGGCTGTTCGCCCCCGATGACGCCGAGATCGAGCGTCGGGTCGAGGCCCTGCTGTTCGCCGCCGCGGGCCCCCTGTCGGCCGCCGATCTGGCCCGGAGACTGCCCGAGGGGGCCGACGTCGGGCGGGCCATCGCGGCCCTGAGAGGGCGCTATGAAGGCCGGGGCGTCGAGCTGGACTGCGTCGCCGACCGCTGGCGTTTCCGCACCGCCGCCGACCTGTCCTTCCTGATGACCGAGACGCGCGAGGAGCCGCGCCGGCTGTCGAAGGCCGCGCTCGAGACCCTGGCCATCATCGCCTACCACCAGCCCGTGACCCGGGCCGAGATCGAGAGCGTGCGCGGTGTGTCGCTGTCGCGCGGGACCCTGGACCTGCTGCTGGAGATGGGGTTCGTGCGGTTGCGCGGCCGCAGACGCACGCCGGGGCGGCCCGTGACCTATGCGACCGCCGACCGGTTCCTGGAGCATTTCGGCCTGGCCAGCCTTTACGACCTGCCGGGCGCGTCGGAGATGAAGGCGGCGGGGCTGCTGGACCTGTCGCTGCCGGTCGGGTTCGAGGTGCCAGACCCGTCGCGCACAGGCCCCGACGAGGAAGACCCGATCGAGGAGGGCGAGGCCCCGGAGTTCGCCCAGGACTTCGTCGGCGACTGATCTCGCCGGTGCCGAGGCAACCAATCGGCGACCTTTGCCGTTTGTCGTCGAACGCCGACACTTCAGAAGGAGACCGACCCATGCGTATCCTGTTCGCCGTGCCCGTGGCCGCCGCCGCCCTGGCCATTGCCGCCTGTACGCCCGCAGCCGAGGCCCCCGCGACCGCGCCGGCCCAGGCCGAGATCGAGTCCAGTACGGCACCCGCCATCGGCGGACCGGCGCAACTGCCGACCGACGGGGGCGTCACCCCGGCACCGGAGTCGATGGACGACGCCACAGCCGAACAGGTCGAGGCCGCAGTGTCTCCGGCCCGCGCGGCCGAGCTTTCGGGCGGCTCTCAGACCCCCGGCACGCCTTAGGCCCGGTCGGCTTGACGCGGCGGGGGGGCGTCTCTATACGCACCGCTCCGCCGCAGCTTCGCCCTGCGGCCTTTCTGTTTTGCTTTTGCCTCAGGACGTCCGACCATGAAGGTCCGCAGCTCGCTCAAGTCGCTCAAGACCCGCCACCGCGACTGCAAGGTCGTGCGCCGCAAGGGCGTCGTCTTCGTGATCAACAAGACCGACCCGCGCTTCAAGGCGAAGCAGGGCTGATCCTCTTGGTGCGCTAATGCGCGCGACCCGGTCGCGCGCTGCTTGAGCGCAGGGTCTATCCACAGGTCGCGGGCTTTGTCCGCGACCTTTTTCGTGTCCGGCGTTGAGCCGGCTGGCCGGGCATGGTTAGCGTCCGGGCTCGCTTTTCCGGAGACTTTCCCATGGCCGACGACGCCGCCTTCGACGCCTCGCCCGACGTTCTGAACTCGGCGGCCCAGGGCCGGCTGCGCACGATCATCGAGCGGATCGAGCGCCTGGAAGAGGACAAGGCCGCCGTGATGGAAGACATGAAGGAGGTCTTCGCCGAGGCCAAGGGCGAGGGCTATGACGTCAAGATCCTGAGGAAGGTCGTCCGGATCAGGAAACAGGACAAGGCCAAGCGTCAGGAAGAGGATGCGATCCTGGACCTGTATCTGTCGGCGCTGGGCGAAATCTGACACCCTCGCGGGTGTGAAGCGCAAACCTCCACCCAGTCCATACGAAGCCCAGCGCGAGGCCGCCAAACGGGCCGCGCTGAACGCCCTGAAGCGCGCCCGCCGCTCGGCCGAGAAGGCGGGCGTTCCGCTGTCCGAATGGGAGGGCGAGTTTCTCGATTCGGTGGGCGAGCGGGTGAACACCTACGGCCGCGCCTTCGCAGACCCCGAAAAGGGCGCGGCGGGCCAGGCCCTGTCGTCGCTGCAGGGGCGAAAGCTGAAGGAGATCACCGCCAAGGCCAGGGGTGAGACGCCCAGGCCGCGCTGGGGCCGCAAGCCGCCCCGTGATCCGGGATCCTGAGCCGCAGGCCCTGTCACGCCGTCGTTCCGGGGGGAGCAAGGCCACGGGGTGGTCGGGGTGACGTCCGCGAAAACACCATGACATGGCGTGACATTTCGAAGCCGGCCTGAGCAAAATCAGTAAGTTACGAGACGCGGAAATGTCACTATGACGGGATTATCGGAAATTCAGGCGCGCCTGTTTCGGGCGTCGCTGCCTGATAGACCTGTCAAAGACCGGGGTTGACATGGCCCCTCGCGAGTTCGGGTCAAGAGGTGGCAGGAAATTATTCCTGGTTCTGTGGGCTCGCGGCCTTCGCGGGGCACGCCGGATCAGGCACCGGGCGGATTGATGCCGACAGCCGCGCCGAATGTCCGCTTCGTGGCACCAGACCGATGTCGCGGTTCGACCCATCTGTGATGTTCGGAAGCTCCGCTTCCGGAGAGGACCACATCGCGCCTCCATCGGCCGTGGGGGCCGCGCGCGTATTACAACCCGTTTCGACCGAAACCCGGCAACTTCCCGGGGAGCCATCGCCATCACATTCCGACGCTGAGCCGCAGAACTGGTCGCTCCGCAACAATTATTTTAACAATCCATCGGAACCTTCTGTCTCTTAACGCGCTGGCGATGCTGGTAAGCCAAATTACCGAGGTTGGGCCGGGGGGTCAGGCAATGCAAAGTTCACACCCACAAGCGGCCTGATGGCCTGTATATTGGTCGTTGAAGACGAGCCGTTCATTCTGCAGAACGCCGAGTGGATCCTGCAGGACCTGGGCCACAGTGCGCTCATCGCCTCCGACTTGGGGGAAGCGCTGGTGCATCTCTCGGCGCAGGGCTGGATCGACGCCCTTTTTGTCGACATTCGTCTGAACACACTGGCCTTGGGCGGCTGTGACGTCGCCAACCAGGCGGTCGTGCTCAGGCCGGATCTGCGCGTTCTCTACACCTCCGGCAGCGAGCTTACGGACGGCATGAAAGGTCTGTTTGTCCGCAGCGGCCAGTTTCTCCAGAAGCCCTATACGGCGCAACAGCTTGAGTTTTCTGTCGGCGGACTCCTTTCCCAATAATCGAATGAAGCGGCGCACACCGTGCGCACGCAGCTGAGTCAGGGCGCACCATCTCAAACCCAGACATCGCGGTGGGCCAGTCACAGTCGCCCCCGCACGCATCCGACGAGGCCGCGTATCAGCGTACGGAAGAGACTCTGCTCAAGGCCGGAGCCCTGCAGAGCGCCATCTTCAACAGCGCTAACTTTTCCAGCATTGCCACTGACGCCAAGGGGGTAATTCAGATCTTCAACGTCGGGGCCGAGCGCATGCTCGGCTACACGGCGGCCGAGGTGATGAACACCATCACGCCGGCGGACATTTCCGATCCGCAGGAGCTGATCGCCCGGGCCCGGGCACTCAGCTCGGAGTTGGCGACGTCGATCACGCCCGGCTTCGAGGCGCTCGTGTTCAAGGCCTCGCGTGGGATCGAGGACATCTACGAGCTGACCTACATCCGCAAGGACGGCACACGTTTCCCGGCCGTTGTGTCCGTGACGGCCCTGCGCGACGCCCAGGATGCGATCATCGGCTACCTGTTGATCGGCACCGACAACACCGCCCGCAAACGGGCTGAAGAGGCGCTGCTCAAGGCCGGAGCCCTGCAGAGCGCCATCTTCAACAGCGCCAACTTTTCCAGCATTGCCACTGACGCCAAGGGGGTAATTCAGATCTTCAACGTCGGGGCCGAGCGCATGCTGGGCTACACGGCCGCCGAGGTGATGAACACCATCACGCCCGCCGACATCTCCGACCCCCAGGAACTGATCGCGCGGGCGGAGACCCTGAGCGCGGAACTGCACACGTCGATCACGCCCGGCTTCGAGGCGCTCGTGTTCAAGGCCTCGCGCGGGATCGAGGACATCTACGAGCTGACCTACATCCGCAAGGACGGCACACGGTTCCCGGCCGTTGTGTCCGTGACTGCCCTTCGCGATGCCCAGGACGCGATCATCGGCTACCTGTTGATCGGCACAGACAACACCGCGCGCAAACTGGTCGAGGAAGAGCAGCAGCAGTCTGACCAGCGGCTTCGCGACCAGCAGTTCTACACCCGCTCGCTGATCGAATCGAACATCGACGCCCTGATGACCACCGATCCGGCGGGCATCATCACCGACGTCAACAAGCAGATGGAGGCGCTGACCGGCTGCACCCGCGACGAGCTGATCGGCGCGCCCTTCAAGGATTTCTTCACCGATCCCGTGCGGGCCGAGGCCGGCATCAGGCGAGTGCTGAGCGAGAAGTCCGTCACAGACTACGAGCTGACCGCCCGCGCCCGCGACGGCAAACAGACCGTCGTCTCCTACAACGCCACGACCTTCTATGACCGGAACCGGAAGCTGCAGGGCGTGTTCGCCGCCGCGCGGGATGTCACCGAGCGCAAGCGGGTCGAGGCTGAACTGCAGCAGGCCAAAGCAGCTGCGGAAAGCGCCAACCAGACGAAGTCCGACTTTCTGGCCAGCATGAGCCACGAAATCCGAACACCCATGAATGCAATCATGGGCATCGCCGACCTGTTGGCCAAAACCAGCCTGACGCCGGAACAGGACAAGTTCGTCCAGATCTTCCGCCGGTCCGGTGACAATCTGCTCAACCTCATCAACGACATCCTCGACTTGTCCAAGGTCGAGGCCTCCCAGCTCGATCTGGAACGGACGGGCTTTTCGCTGGGCGACCACCTGGAAAAGGTGATCGAGATGGTCGCGCCGCGCGCCCAAGAAAAGGGTCTGACCCTGACCTGTGAAATCGGGCCCGGCGTGACCAACGACCTGATGGGCGACCCCACACGCCTGCGGCAGGTGCTGCTGAATCTGCTCGGCAACGCCATCAAGTTTACCGAGTCCGGCTCCGTTGCGCTGAGGGTGGTGCCCCATGAAGCCGCCCCGGTTCCCACGACCCTGAGGTTCACCGTCTCCGACACGGGCATCGGCATTCCCGGCGAAGTTCTGGCCCGGGTGTTCGAACGATTCACCCAGGCGGACTCGTCCACGACGCGCAGGTTTGGGGGTTCCGGGCTGGGCCTTACGATCTCCAAACGTCTGGTGGAACTTATGGGCGGCAGCGTCTGGGCCGAGAGCGAGGTCGACAGGGGCAGCGTGTTCGCCTTCGCTGTGCCTTTCGAGCCTTGGCTGGCCGTCAGCCGTCCGGTCGCGATGGAGGTCGGCGCGGATTCGGAAGAACTCTTGCCGGCACTTCGCATCCTGATGGCGGAGGACTCCGCCGACAACTGCACGATCACGCTCGCCTATCTGGAGCACACGCCCTACCAGATCGCCGTGGCCGAAACCGGGGCCATCGCCTGTGAGATGTTCATGGCGGGACGGTATGATCTGGTTCTGATGGACCGACAGATGCCGGTCATGGACGGTTTGACGGCGACCCGGTCCATCCGGGCCTGGGAAAAGGCCAACGGCCGATCGCCCACCCCGATCATCGCCTTGACGGCGTCCGCGCTGAAGGGCGACCGGGAGACCTGCCTCGCCGCCGGGTGCACGGCGTACCTGACCAAACCCATCAAGCAGGATGTGCTGCTGCAGGCGATCAAGGACTACTCGGCGTTTGGGGCGTCGGCGGCACAAGCGGTCATCACCGCGGAGGATCGGGCCTTGAGGACGGCCTCCAGGCTGGCGGAACGCACGCCTGCCTATCTGGAAAGCTGCCGGCTCAATGCTGTCGCGATGCAGGCGGCGCTGGATCGCTCCGACTTCCAGACCGTGACGATCCTGGGACACAATCTGCGCGGATCCGGCGGCGGTTTCGGACATCAGATCATCACCGACATCGGCGCGCGGCTGGAGCAGGCGGCGGACGACGCGGACGTTAATGAATCGCGGCGCTGGGTGGTCGAACTGTCCAGCTATCTGGACCGGATAGCGGCCGAAATCCGGCTTCAGTAACGAACGAGCCACTGGACTTGGCCGCGGACGCTGCCGTGAAGTTCGCAGCAGGCAAATGTCGTCTTCCCACCCGACCCGATTATCCGGAATGCCCCCTGCTCAGCCGGGACGCAGCCGTCAGCCTCTTCATCTAGAACAGCACCTTGCGCAGGCTGACCCGCAGGATGCGGCCCTGGGGGTCGAGGAAGTCGGGCTGGTAGTTCAGGGCGACGTCGCCGGTCGAGGAGGTCACTTCGGTGCGGGTGTCGAACAGGTTCTCCACCCCGAAATTGATCCGGGCCCCCTTCAGGATCGGGAAGCGTGCGACCCAGGTGGTGCGCGACGACAGGTCGGCGAAGACGGTCAGGTTGACCGTCGTCTGGTCGCTGAAGTTCAGGTCCGAGCCGTCGGGACCGCCGTCGACCCGGGTGGCCTCGCGCCAGTTGGTGTTCATGAAGGCCCCCAGGCCGTTGCGGAAGACCCCGCCCTGGACCTGGAGCTCGTTGCGCGAGGTGCCGCCCCGGCTGCCGGTGGCATTGCCATCGAGCAGGTCCAGAACCGGCAGGCCAGGCCGGATGGTCACCGTGTCGGTGAAGCGGACGGTGTGAAAGACCGACAGGTTGAAGCGGCCCTGACCGGGCATCATGCCGCCGCCCCGCCCGCCACCGAAGCCGCCGCCGAAGCGGAACTGACCGCCGCCTCCGGCCGGGGGGCCGCCTGCGGCGGGACGCCCGCCGGTCGCGCCCTGGGGCCGGACAGCGCCTGCCGGAGGGCCGCCTGCGCCCGGACGCCCGCCGAACCCTGCCGCCGGCGGCGTCGCCGTCCCGAAGGCGCGGGAGAAGTTGAAGCCGCTGCGCAGCTCGGATCGCTCGGTCTGGCTGAAGTTCAGCGCCCGGGCGTCGATCGAGATCAGCTGACCGGTGGCGTCGCGCACGAACCGTCCGGGAAGGGCCGCCTCGAGGTCCGGCGTGATGGTCGGAAAGGTGGTGATGGCGTCGTCGATGGTCGAGCGGGTGTAGTTGGAGGAGAAGGTGAGGTCGCGTTCCGACCAGGGCTTCCAGTTCGCGCCCAGCTTCAGGACCCGGCGATTGTCGGCGGTCAGGCCGGCGTTGCCGCCGCTGATGCGGGTGACCAGCACCGTCTGGCCTGTGCGGAAGTCGAACACCGGGCTGTTGGGGGTCGAGATGACCGGATCGTTCAGCTGCTGGATCGAGGGCGCGCCGTCCTCGTCTGTGTAGCTGGCAATCAGGGACAGGGGTTCGACCGGGGTCCAGTTGGCCCCGACACCCAGGGTGACGATGCCGCCGAAGTCGGACGCCTCGTCATAGCCGGCGTTGGCGTTAAACGAGAGGTCGCCGAACCGGCCGAGCACGTCGCGGCTCCGGCTTGCGACCGGCAGGGTCACGCTGGCGGTGCCATAGACGCGGTCGCGGCCGATCGAGCGTGCGCTGAACACGCCCGACCGGGTGCTTTGCGAGCTCAGGTCACGGGTGTCGACCCCGACCTTGAAGGTGGAGTTGAGACCGCCCGCCGGGGCGTCCAGCAGGTTGCCGGTAAAGACCGCCTCCAGATTGCCGCCGCTGGCGACGGAATTGGCGGTGTCGCTGAGACGGGTGAAGCTGGACGGGGACAGGGGTCCGAAGGGATTCAGGGTCCCGGCGGTTACGGCGGTCTGGGCGGCCGTGGCGTTCAGGCCACGCCCGGTGGTGGTGTCGTTTTCGACCCGGTCGTAGGCCCCCGACACCGTCCAGCGCCAGTCGCCGAGGAAGCCGTCCAGCAGCAGGCCGAGGTTGGCGGTCAGGGTCTGGGTATCGCGCGTGAGCGCTCCCGGATCATCCAGGTAACGATAGACCAGCACTTCACGGCTAAAGGGCGAGCCGTTACGCCCGGCCGGGGCGGTCAGGGTGACCCCCGGCAGGCCGAGGTAGGAGAAGCTGGATCTGTCGACCAGGTTCAGGCTGACCGTGCCCTTGGTGGTCTCGTTCAGATCGCGCGCGATGGAGGCGTTGAGCGTGGCGCTGTCGCCGCGCGGCAGCAGGGTGCGATAGTCGCCGAGATCGCCGGTGCGGGGCGTGTTGGCACCGGCGACGAAGGCGGCCAGCGCGGGATTGGCCCCGCCGGGATTGGCGGTCACCGTCACCGTCTGGCCGGTCAGGGCTGACAGGGCGGGGTCGATCTGGGACCCGGAGGGCAGGCCGCCGACATTGCCGATGCTGTCGAACGGCTGGGACCCCGGCGACCGGGTGATGTCGCGCTCGTCCTCGAACAGGGCCGTGTCATGCTCGTATTCGAGGCTGACATTGATGCGGTTGCCGTCGATGACGCTGAAATAGCCGCTTTCAGCCTCGGTCGAGAGGCGGCCGCCCTGGGACGGGCCGCGCGCGCTGATCTCGGCCGAGGCCTGACGGAACTGCGCCTTGAGCACGATGTTGACGACGCGCTGATCGGCGCTGAAGCCATAGGTCAGGGCGACCTCTTCGGGCAGGATCTCGGTCCGCTCGATGGCCTCGAACGGGATGTTGCGGATTTCCTGGAAACCGGAGGTGCGCCGTCCGTTCAGCAGCACGACGGGGCCGCCGCCGCCGCGTCCCCGGGCGCTGCGGGTCAGGGGCTCGAGCGCCGCCAGAAGCTCGGCGACATTGCTCGCCCCGTAGGCGCGCAGCTGTTCGGCACTGAGGGTGATCTCCGGCTCGATGTCGCCCTGGACGCTGCCGCGCGGCCGGCCGGCGGTGACGACGACGTCGTCGAGTCGGAAGCCGGCCGCAGGCGCGCCGGTCGGACGCTGGGCCTGCTGATCGTCGTCCTCACGGCCGGGGGCCGCCGTCTGCGGCGCTGGCGCAGTCTGGATTGCGCCCGAGGCGAGGGCGTAGAGCAGGGCAACGGCGAGGGTCATACAAGAATCCGGACGAGGCGTGAGGAGGGGCTCGTCCAAGTGAAAACACTCCGACGGCCTGCCTTATACGCCGCAGTCGTCGGCATCCGTCGCGGCGTCAATGAGGCGGATTGTGTCAGCCGTGACTTCCGTGCGGCAGGTGTGTCCTTTCGGTCAGCCGTTGTCCCTGAGCGCGCCTTCCAGCCCCTGCTCGCGGACCTTGCGGTACAGGGTCGAGCGGCCGATGCCCAGGCGACGGGCGATCTCGGACATGTGGCCGGCATAGACCTCGATGGCATGCTGGATCAGGTCTCGCTCGATGTGCTCCAGAGTGCGCAGGTGGCCGCGCTCGTCGAGGATGCGGATCGGCTGGTCCGGCAGCGGCGGCAGGTCGGCGTAGGTGGTGACGGCAGAGGACGGCGCGCCGGCTTCCAGGGGCATGGCCACGCCCGAGATGGCCGGGAAGTCATGCGGCTGCAGGAAGGGGGCGTCGGCCAGGACGATGGCGCGATAGATGGCGTTCTCCAGCTGGCGGACGTTGCCGGGCCAGTCGAAGGCTGTCAGCAGGGCCAGGGTCTCGGGCGAGGCCCCGGCGATGCGCCGGCCCTCCTCGACATTGAAGCGGCCGACGAAATGATCGACCAGGGCGGGGATATCCTCGCGCCGCTCGCGCAGGGACGGGGCCTCGATCGGAAAGACGTTGAGGCGATAGAACAGGTCCTCGCGGAAGCGGCCTTCCGAAGCCGCCGTCGAGAGGTCGCGATTGGTGGCCGAGACGATGCGGACATCGACCTTGACCGAGCGCCTGGATCCGACTGGGTCGATCTCGCCTTCCTGGAGGGCGCGCAGCAGCTTGACCTGCATGTCCAGCGGCAGTTCGCCGATCTCATCCAGAAACAGGGTGCCGCCATTGGCCTCGGCGAACTTGCCGAGGTGTTTGTCGGAGGCACCGGTGAACGACCCTTTTTCGTGGCCGAACAGGATCGACTCGACCAGGTTGACGGGCAGGGCACCGCAGTTGACGGCGACGAACGGCTTGCCGGCGCGGTCGGAGGCCCCGTGAAGGGCGCGGGCGATGACCTCCTTGCCGACGCCGCTCTCGCCGGTGATCAGCACGGGGATCGTGGATTTTGCGGCCCGGGCTCCCAGCTGCTTGACCATCTGCATGGGACGGCTGTCGCCGACCAGATCGGCGAAGGTGACGCGGCCGGAAACGTGCTTCTTGAGCCGCCCGACCTCGGCGGTCAGCTGGGTCAGCTGCAGGGCGTTCCTGATGCCGACCAGGATGCGTTCGGGGCTGGCGGGCTTGATGAAGAAGTCCTGGGCCCCGGCCTGCATGGCCTTGACCACGGTCTCGATACCGCCGTTGGCGGTCAGGACAATGACGGGGGTGGTGACCCCTGCGGTGCGGATCTCGGCCAAGGCCTCCATGCCGCTCATGCCGGGCATGACCAGGTCCAGCAGGACCACGTCGGCTCCGCCCCCCTTGGTCAGGCGGTCGATGGCCTCGCCACCCGACGGGGCGTGAACGACGTCATAGCCCTCGCGGTCCAGCACGGCCTGAACGAGGCGGCGCTGGGTCGGATCGTCGTCGACCACCAGAACGGTCTTGGCCATGGAACACCCTCATTCACCGGATCGGCTGTCGCCGTGGAGGCGCAACTGGTTCGTTTCGGGACGGTTTTAGGCCGGATGCGGTGAAGATCGGGTTGTGGGGCGTGGTGTGCGGGGGGTTAACGGGGGGCGGGTTCCGGGTTTGGCGGGCAGCCGTCTCCGGCCGGCTGAAACCGGCCGGTCACGCGGTCACCGGCGTCGATGTCCGGCCATGGCGAGGAGCGGGGAGTGATCAGGCCCCGGCGGACGGCCTCGCGGGGGTCGACCGGATCCACGCCCGTGCAGCGGGGCCGGCTCCATGCCCCTTCATGGGTCCAGCCGTCCGGGCGGCGAGCGAACAGGCTGATGTCCCAGGCACGGGCCAGCAGTACCTCGACTGTCCCATCGCCATTCAGGTCCAGGGCTGTGGCGAGGCAGTCGTCGGCGGCGCGGCAGGTGGCGCGCGGGTCGTCCTCGACAACGGGGCGGACGAAGCCTTGCGGATGAGTGGCCCCCGCCGGCCAGACGGCGATGACGGGTGTCCGGGTCGAGACCGGCGCAGCCGGCTGCAGGGCGCTGCGGTCGGGCGCATCCATGGCCTCGGTGGCGCGGCGGGCGATCTGGGGATCGGTCGAGGCGGCGAGTGCGGCGAGGGCGACGCGCCCGGCCTTGCCGCTGTCGAAGGCGAGGAAGGCGTAGTCGAACGCATCGGGCGCGACCCTGCCGCGCTCGAGACGTGAAACCTGGTCGGCGACCGACAAGCGGGCGGGGTCGGACAGGGGGGTGAACAGGGCGAGGATGACGCCGACCACCCCAAAGGCGGTGACGATATTGGTGCGCTCCAGCGCGCGCATCCAGTCGCCCTTCGACCAGAAGGTCCGGAGCGCTGCGAAGCCGTAGCCGGCGGCATGGGCCGCGCCGACGAAGGCGCAGGCGATGGCGATGATCCGGTCCGGCGTCAGACCGTGCTGGTTGATGCGCAGATACAGGCCCCAGGCCGCGATCAGTACCAGCGGCGTCAGCAGCAGCGAGGCGACCCGCACCGCAACGCGCAGCACCGGTGCCGGCCGGGTGTCGGGCCGGCCGTCCTGATAGGCAGCGTTGATCAGGATGATCAGCACGCCCGCCGCCGACAGCACCAGAGCCGTGGCGCTGCCCGTGGCCCAAAGGCCGGTCAGGCCGGTGAAGGGCAGGGCGGACAGAAAGGCACCGACCAGCACAGTCAGGACCAGCAGGAGCCATGACAGCAGCATCAGGGCGACCGTCCGGACGCCCCGGATCAGCCCGTCGCGCACATCGGTCAGCTGGACGGCCGTAGCGAAGGCCAGGCCCGTCAGCGGCAGGGAGAACCAGCCCTGTTCCAGCAGGTCACCGAGGAAACTGAGCCCGATGACGTTGAACAGGGCCGCACCGAGGAACAGCAACAGCCAGAAGGCCCCGGCGAAGGCGATGGACAGCACAAGTTGAACGCCGGCCATCCAGGCTGCGTCGAAATAGGCCGGGAAGGACGCGATCAGGCGCCGTTCCCGGTCGGCCGGGACGATCAGATGGTGGGCGATGAACAGGGCTGCGGCCGCGAAGGCGAACAGGGGGAAGGTGGCCTCTCGGCCCTCGCCCGCCTGGCGGGTGACGTCGTGCCAGGCCAGCAGCGCCAGCGCCGCGCCCGCCACGAGGCTCCAGACGGCATAGACCGCGAGCCTGAGCTTGCCGACACCCGAGAGCAGGACCGCCGGCAGGAACAGGGCCACCAGAACGGCCGGGGTGAACAGTTCAGGATGGCGCTGCGACCAGGTCGCGCCTTCCCCCTCCGAAGCGCGGAGGAGCAGGTAGAGGACGATGCCCTGTACCAGCCCGATGGCCAGCCGAGCGAAGGCGATCGTGCGCCGGTCGCCAGCCTCGTCCCCGTCATGGTGGCGCGCGTCCCCGGTGTTTTCAGTCGTGATCGTCATGGCGCGCCCTTGGCCCGATCCGGGCGCGCCATTTGACCGCATGCGCGTGCTTCAGGAAAGCGTCGCTTTCTGACAATCTCCGCGCGCAAGAAGGTTTGGGAACAGCCCGGCAGGGCATGCACTGGCTGGGGGGGCGGGATCACCAGTCTGCCATCCTGTCATTGCGCCTGACCGCTGCCGACCCCACAACGAAGTCCATGAACGCACCCTTCAAAGCCCCGCCCCACATCGATCCCGCCGAGCCACCGCTGTGGGACCTGTCCGACCTGTATGATTCACGCGAGGACGCCCGGATCGCGACGGATCTGGACGACGCGCGGGCGGCGGTGGCCGAGATGAATGCGTTGCAGGGCACGTTTATCGCTGGCCGCGCCGATGCGGCGGCGCTGGCGGCGACGCTGGATCGGGCCATCACCCTTTACGAACGGGCGTCGGAGCGGCTGGGCGCGCTGGGGGCCTATGGCTTTCTGGCGGCGTCGACGGCGCGGGACGATGCGGGGGCCCAAGGGTTTGAAGCGGACCTGCGCGAGAAGATCACGGCCATCGCCACCCCGACGGTCTGGCTGACGCTGGAGATCAACCAGCTGGACGAGGCCGAGATCGAGGCGGCGCTGGCGGCGGATCCGGGTGCAGCGAAATGGCGGCCGTGGCTGCGCCGGGTCCGGGCGATGAAGCCGCATGAGCTGTCGTCGGAGCTTGAGACCTTCATCGCCGAACGCATGCCGATCGCCGCCCAATGGCCCCGGCTGTTCGACGAGACCTTGGCGGCGTTACGGGTCGAGAGCGGCAAGCAAAAGTTGACGCTGGCAGAGGCACTGAACCAGCTGTCCGATCCGAAGGAGGCGAAACGGCGCAGGGCCGCAGAGGGCTTGAACGCGGCGCTGGCGGCTCGGACCTCGACCCTCGCTCTGGTGCTGAACACGGTCGCGGCCGACAAGGCGATGGAGGACCGCTGGCGCGGCTTCAAGCGACCCGCCGACAGCCGGCATCTGTCGAACGAGGTCGACGGTGAGGCGGTGGACGCCATGGCCGACGCGGTCGCCGCCGCCTATCCGAAGCTGTCGCATCGCTACTATGCGCTGAAGGCGAAGGCCCTGGGCAAGGCGACGCTGGACCAGTGGGATCGCAACGCGCCGCTGGAAACGAGCGCCCCGCGCAGCTTCGACTGGAAACAGGGCCGCGAGTTGGTGCTGGAGAGTTTCGGCGACCTGGGCGGGGAGTTCGCCGAGCGAGCCGGGCGGTTCTTCGACCAGCCATGGATCGACGGCCGGGCGCGGGCGGGCAAACAGTCGGGGGCCTATGCCCATCCGGTGACGGCGAACCGGCACCCGTATGTGTTCCTGAACTGGATGGGCGAGCGGCGTGACGTCCTGACGCTGGCGCACGAGCTTGGCCATGGGGTGCACCAGACCCTCGCGGCCGAAAAGGGCACGCTACTGGCCGACAC
>Ga0105047_10011967_pt1 | contig 14025 bp, 9 predicted proteins | sample MAT04_FD_78384 | JGI IMG/M metagenome (GOLD analysis project Ga0105047, IMG submission 78384) | Freshwater microbial communities from Lake Fryxell liftoff mats and glacier meltwater in Antarctica - MAT-04 (megahit assembly) | ecosystem: Environmental > Aquatic > Freshwater > Ice > Liftoff...
ACTCCCTTGCGGAGCAGCTTGAGGAATCTGGGGTACTGGACGTCCCACGCAGCAACATCCTTCGCGGGGAAGGTCTTCATCTCGTCTTGATAGGAGTGGCGGACGACATCGCGAATCTCGGCGAGTGACCCGATGTCCCCAGCTGCTCGGGCTTGAATCAGCACATTGCCGAGGGCGGTTGCTTCGGTCGGTCCGGCGATGACAGTCTTGCCGCTGGCGTTGGCGGTGAACTGATTGAGGACTTCGTTTTTGCCGCCGCCGCCGACGACATGGATAACCTCGACGGCCTCGCCGGTCAGGCCCTCAATCCCTTTGAGCACTTGCCGGTACTTGAAGGCCAGGCTTTCGAGGCAGCAGCGCACGAGTTGGCCATCGGTCTCGGGAACCGGCTCCTTGTTCGCGCGGCACCAGTTCTGGATCGAAGTCGCCATGTCATCGGGGCTGAGGAACGAGTGATCGTTGGGGTCGACGAGAGTCCGGAACGGCTCGGCGGCCTCGGCCAGCTTGACCAGTTCGGCGTACTCGTACTTGCGGCCCTTTCGCTCGAACGAACGGCGGCACTCCTGCACCAGCCACAGACCCATCACGTTCTTCAGCAGTCGATACGTCCCGTCAACGCCGCCCTCGTTCGTGACGTTCAATTCCAGCGCCGCCGGTCCCAGGACCGCGTCCTGCACCTCAACCCCGATCAGCGACCATGTCCCGGAACTGATGTACGCCCAGTTCGCCTTCCCCGTGTTCTGCGTCGGCACAGCTGCAACTGCCGCCCCGGTGTCATGGGTGGGTGGGGCGACGACGGCGATCTTCTTGAGGCCCGTTCGCAACACCACATCATCACGGAGCGACCCCAGCTTCGTGCCCGGCGGGACGACCTCGGGGAAAATGTTCGTCGGCACATTGAACTTTCGCAGCATGTCAAACGCCCAATCGCGATTGGTCGGATGGTAGAACTGCGTCGTCGTCGCGTTGGTGAACTCGACGACCCGGCTGCCGCACAACAGCCAATGGAAGAAGTCGGGCATCATCAGGAACCGGTCGGCGTGGGCCATCAGCTCCGGGTCTTGCAGCTGCATCGCGATGACTTGATAGAGGGTATTGATCTCCATGAACTGGACGCCGGACTGGGCGAAGATGTCGGCCTTGGGCACGAGCGTCATGGCATGTTCCAGCATGCCCGTCGTGCGGGGATCGCGGTAATTATACGGCTGGCCGAGAACCTCGCCGCTCTTGGAGAGCAGCACATAATCGACCCCCCAGGTATCGACTCCGACGGAGACAATGCTGTCGCCGTACTTCCGGGCGGCGAGCGTGAGCCCGTCCTGGATATCGGACCAGAGTCGCAACACATCCCAGCGGCGCGTCCCTGCCATGTTCACCGGCCCGTTGGGAAATCGGTGAACCTCCTCCAGAGAGACCTGCCCACCGGCGAGTTTGCCCGCTATGACGCGACCACTCTCCGCCCCGAGATCAACTGCCAGATAGACACGTTCAGACATGGTTGGCTTAGCATCGAAGGAGGTGAACCGAGAACCGACTCCGGTTCGCATCCAAAGCGAAACTGAGCGAAACTCAACCCGATATGATACTGGAGTCAGAGGGCGATGAAAAACGCGACACGATTGCAGCTCTCGCAACGCTTGAAATCGTTTGATTCAGCGCACTGCACGCGTCGGACGCCCCGCTATTTCAAATGTTCGTCGAACCAACTCCAGACTGTGGGGTACTGGTCCATGACTCCAGGCCAGGAACTGTGCCCTCCCCCGGGATGGACGACGAGCTTCACCGTCAGGCCCAATTCTTCGTACCTGGCCTTCAGGACTTCGGATTGCTGCAAAGGGACCGTTTTGTCACTGTCGCCGTGGATGAGCAACAGTGGCGGGGAATCCTTCTGAACCAGATAGAGGGGCGAAATCGCTTTAAGTTGAGCCTCCAGATCAGTCACCTCACCGAGGATGCGTTTGAAGAAGCCGGGACGTGTCAGTTCGATCAACTGGTACGAGCCCGGTGCCCCCCAATTCACCAGATCCGTCGGGGGAAACCACGCGACCACCGCTTGGACTCTGCTGCTGACATGCTCGAGTGGATCTTTCGATTCCGGTTTTCCATCGTCGGCGGTTGTCGCCGCCATCAAAGACAAATGGCCCCCCGACGATCCACTGGTGATCCCCAGTTTATGGGGGTCCACTTGGAATCGAGCAGCGTTCTGCCGGACGAAACGAACTGCTCGATTCATATCGGGGACCATCTCGGCCACGGTGTAGCGCGGGCTGCTGCCATGGCGGACGACGAAGAGCGTGAAGCCCCCTTTGATCAGTCCCTGAAACCAGTGGTCCGTTTCTCGCCGATTCTCCTCTTCCCCCGGAATGTCCGATTTTTTCGAGTTCCAGCTGCCGCTCGAAACCAGAATGAGGCCGATCCGTTTCGCGTTCGTTTCCGGTTCGATCACATCCAACGTGAGCGCCATACCGTCCTTGTGACCATAAACCACGTCCTCGGTGGCCCGATATCCGGAGGGCTCGTCATCCGCCACACCCAGTGTGCCAGTCAGCACGCAGGCGAGCGCCAGTAGCCAGACCTTGAGAGTTGTGACTGACAGTTCCATTTCACGATCCTGTTTGTGTTTGAGTTCCACTCATCTAAAATGCGAGTCAGTTCCGAGATGAGTTAGAGCTTTCCCCGCATTTCGAACAGCCAAGTCAGCGCGGTGTTCATCAGCTTCTCTCCGGCCCCCACCTCGACCGGTGCCACTTGGCTGTCCGCACCATAGCCACCTTGGGCGGCCGCTTCGATGGTGGGGAAGTATTGGTGGTACCCGTTGTTATAGCCAAAGAAGAACAGCTGCTTGACCTGGGCCCGCTCACGCAGACGGATGGCATGCTGGCAGAAGAACTCGCCAGAACCACCGACAAAAGCCGTGTCTCCGTTGAGCAGGGCGACTGTCAAACGAGGCTTAATGCCATCGGCGTATTCGTCTGCGAAGTTCGCTACCAGTTCGGGGAAGAAGGCGATGGAGTAAGCCACTCGAGTCACCGGATTGTTCAGATTGGTCCGAGATTCGAACTGGAACTGCTTCTCACGGACTTCGAGTGAGGGCTTCTCGGGGACTGACGGCTCCAGCGCGGACGCGAGCTTCACGACCTCGCCACCGAGGGCTTGGCCGAAACCGATGTAGTCCTTTCGCTCACCCCTATCGATCGAAAGGTCTCCGCACGCCCCCTGCATAAAAATGGCCTGGCCACCAAAATCCTGCTCGATCTGAACACGCATCGCTCCGACATAGTCTGCCGAGAACTGGAGGATTTCCCCCGCCACGCTCGTCGGGTGACCCGCGAAATTCACGAGGACAGCAATTGGCTTTCCTTCGATTGAATCCAGACGCATAACTGCCAGCAGACTGTCCACAGGCTTCGGCAGCAGCTTCGTGTGCCGGTTTCGGTTGAAGCCTTCGAGTGTTGTCGACCCCGAAGCGATCTTGGCCGGGACGAGATTCCGATTCGCCTCGACGATGGCGTCTACGATGCCGTCTTCGAGTTGCTTGTAGTAGCGGATGGAGGCGTCGAACTTACCTTGGCCTTTCCCTTTCTCGTCGCTCAGTTCGAGGACGGGGCCGTGATGGGTGTGCGATCCCGCGATGAAGGAATGTTCGATTCCCGCATCGGTCGTGATTCGCTCGCGGATGTGCTGCAGCGATCGCTCCGAAGGCGACCGCCCCAGATCGAGGCCGACGATGGCCAACTTCTTGTCGCCCGCTTGAATGACCACGACCGAAGCCATCAGTGGGTCAAGCGTCCCCTTCGACAGCAAGTCGTGCCGCGCCCCGTACCCCCACATCGGCACCGGCTCTTGGGGAGTCACGTCTCGCTGCGAGGCTCCTGCCAGGAAGACGGCTTCCGCAGCTGGGGCTTGCGTGCCCAGTAACAGACCCAGCCCGAGGGCCAGTGCAACGATACAAAATGGGCGAGTGTTCATCGGCGTCATTCTGTCGGGTGGCCACCCGTCTGCCAAGTAACTCGATTTGTGGGGCACGTTTCCGACGTACCTGATTGGACGTGGGGCACGTAGGACACGTGCCCCACAACACACGATCACCTATCCCTTGATCGCCTGCTGAATCCCGTCCCACTGGCGTTGTCCGGTGGACATCACCGCTTCATCTGGCCCAATGTCCGTCGGCGTATACCCTGGGTGACGGCCCGGCTTGTACGGGTCGTTGCGGCGAGTGTTGTAGCAGCTGATCAGAGCCCAACGCGGGTTGTCGCTATGGTTCTGATCGGAGCGGTGCAGCAGGTTTCCGTGGAACAGGACAGCGTCGCCCGGCTCCATTTCAACGTAGACCAATTCCATCCGGGCGAGGGCTGCGTTTACCCGCTCCATGTCGGCGCCCGTCTGGTCGCCGGTCTTGCCGTGCTCGATGCGGCCCAGTAAGTGCGAGCCCTGGAGCACCTGCAAGCACCCGTTCTGCTGCGTCGCCCGGTCGATCCCGATCAGGCAGCTCCCCATGTCGGGCAGCAGGCAGCCATTGTTGTACCAGTACCCATAATCCTGGTGCCATTCCCACGCCCCGCCGACGCGCGGTTCCTTCAAGATCAGCTTATGGTGATAGTGGTAGACCTCTCCATTGAGGAACGCTGCCATGGCCGACACGATTCGGCGGCTGCGAGCGATGGCACTGTACATGTCATCGGTCAGCTCGTTGCGGACAGCGAGCGTGATGACGGCTCCCTTGGCGTCCTCGCGACCGTAAGCGGTCTCGGCGAGGTGTTTGTCCGCGCGGGCGACTCGGTGGAGGAGGTCGACCTCTTCAGGAGTCAGCAGGTTGCGAACAATGACGTACCCGTCTTCGCGGAAGCGGGCGACATCGGAAACGGTGGGGCGGTAGAAGGTCATGAGGGGTTCTCTGGAGTGAGCGGCACGGCGCTAGCCGCCGGTTCTGATCATCGTCCGAACAGCAGAACCGGCGGCTAGCGCCCTGCCGCTCACAGATTCCTCAACTCAACAGATCATGCACCACATTCGCACCCTCGACCCCGGTGAGCTTCGAGTCGAGACCCTGGAACTTGTGGGTGAAGCGGTTGTGATCGATGCCGAGTTGGTGCAACAGTGTCGCGTGGACATCGTGGACTGATACGCGGTTCTCGACGGCACGATAACCGAACTCATCGGTCGCCCCATAGCTGAATCCGGGTTTGAAGCCACCGCCTGCGAACCACATCGTGAAACCGGCCAGATGGTGGTCGCGCCCGTTCCCTTGAGCCATCGGCGTGCGTCCGAATTCCGACCCGAAGACGATGAGCGTGTCCTTCAGCATGTCTCGCTGCTTGAGGTCGGTGATGAGTGCCGCCACCCCTTGATCGACCTCTTGAGCGGTCCCGGCGGAGTGCTCCTTCACCGCCCCATGATGGTCCCAATCGCGATGATAGAGTTGGATGAAGCGTGTCCCCCGTTCGGCCAGACGCCGAGCCAGCAAACAGTTCGACGCGAACGATCCATCGCCGCCCTTCGAGCCATACAGGTCGAAGATGTGTTGCGGTTCGCTGCTCACGTCCATCAAATCGGGGACGCTCGACTGCATGCGAAACGCCAACTCGTACTGGCTAATGCGGGTCGCGATCTCGGGGTCATCGAGCCGCTCGTTGGCCAGCCCGTTCAGCGATTGGACAGCGTCCACGATCTCGCGCTGGCGACCAGCGGTGACCCCCTTGGGGCTGTTGGCGTAGAGGACTGGATCACCCGTGCCGCGGAACTCGACGCCCTGGAACTGCCCGGGCAGGAACCCCGAGTGCCACTGCCGGGCCGCGATCGGCTGCTTCTGTCCGAACTTGCCCGTCGAGACCATGACTACGAAGCCCGGCAGGTTCTCCGACTCCGCCCCGAGACCGTACAACAACCACGACCCCATTGCCGGTCGACCCGCGTTCATCGTTCCCGTGTTCATAAACGTGTGGGCCGGGTCGTGGTTGATCGCATCGGTATGCAGCGACCGCACAATGCACATGTCATCCGCACACTTCGAGGCCAGCTGGGGCCAGATCTCGGAGATCGACTGCCCCGATTGTCCCCACTGTTTGAATGCGTGTTGCGGGCCAAAGCAGGTGAGTGCGGCCCCTTGCAGCTGGGCAATCTGCTGCCCCTTTGTGATCGACTCAGGCATCGGCTGTCCGTTCAGCTCGGCCAGTTTCGGCTTGTGGTCAAACGTCTCCAGATGGGTCATGCCCCCCGCCATATAGAGCCAGATGACTCGCTTGGCTTGCGGAGCATGATGCAGCGGGTTGAGCACCCCGTTCCACTTCGGAACGAGTTGCTCGCCCGCCCGAGCATCACGAGCCAACAGGGAGGCCAGGGCCATCGATCCGAGGCCGACCCCGGACTGTTTGAGGAAGGAGCGTCGGGCGACAGATTGGGGGAGTTCGAACATGGGAGCCTCGGGGTTGTGGGTTGAGCGTTGTGGGTTAAGCGTTAAGGAGTGGTCACCGTGATCGTGTCGTGCTCATTGATGCCACACGACAAGTCGTCTTGAGTCGCGACGCAACGACAGCGAATACCCGTGGGCGAAAGCCCGCGGAACCGATTCATCGCAGGAGAGCAGTCGCGAAGCGGCGACAGGCGATCATCCAAGATGCTCCCCCTCGAACAGGTACTTCGGGTCAAACGGAATCTCGTGACGCTTGAGAAAGGCGACACGCTCTTCTTCAAACGTGTGCTGCTTGTGATGCTCCTCTTGCCCTCGCAGGTACTTTCGCCATGAGTCGAGTTGCGAGCAGCTAACTGTGAATGCGGCGTATCCCTTCTGCCGTTCGAACCGACTCGGAGTCAAGCACGAGTCGTTAATCCACTTCGAAGCATTCGCTTGGATGTCGCGAACCGCATCCGAGAGACTCAGCGACGGCGGAATGCTTGTCAGCAAGTGGACATGATCCTCAACCCCACCAATCTCCAACAGGTGTCCATTCATGGCTCAGATCGAACCTCCCATGTAGTCGTACAAGCGACCTTGAAAGTCGGAATGAATTGTCGGCTGGCGGAATTTCGTTCCGAAGACAGTGTGATAGGAGAGTTTGGTGAATGCTCCCACGACTCGCTCCTGTCACCGCTTCGCGGCTGCTGTATCTCTGGGACGGGGGTCCGTGGGCTTTCGTCCACGGCGATACGCTGTCGTCGCTTCACGACTGGGGGAAGCTGCACTGCCAAGTTACACACTCGTCGCGATGCAGTGAGAGTGAATCGTTGTTCGCCCGCCACTCAATTCCGCGTGATGACTTCATGCAGATTCAAAATCGTCCGCGCCACGCTCGTCCACGCGGCGAGTGTGGCGGGGGCGAGGTCTGCGGGAAGAGGCCTGGCTCCGATGGAAAGAAGCTCCTTTGCCGCAGCGGGGTCGGCTCCGTACGCACTGAGGTGGGACTGGAGCAGCTTCATCAGGATCTCGGACTCATGAGGCTCGATGGGGCGGGAGAGTGCCCGCTGGAAGGCGAAGTCGAGACGCTCGGCATCGGTTCCATCACGACGCAGGATCAACTCGGCAAACGCCCGGGCCGCTTCCACGTAGGTCGGGTCATTCAGCAGCACCAGCGATTGCAGCGGCGTGTTCGAACGCGGCCGGTCAGCTGTGCATTCCTCGCGGCTGGGGGCGTCAAAGGCGAGCATGCTGGGGTGCAGGTATTGCCGTTGCCAGTGCGTGTACAGGCCGCGACGATACAGCTCCTCGCCCTGTCCGTTCTGCCACTCCCGCTGCGGAAAGTTGAGGTAGGCCCAGTACCCCGGCGGTTGATAAGGACGCACGCTCTTGCCGCCGATCTGATTGACAAGTAACCCGCTAACCGCCAGGGCGTTGTCCCGGACCAGTTCCGCATCGAGTCGGAACCGCCCTTGCCGAGCCAACCACCGGTTGTACGGGTCGGCCTCTTGCAGCTGGGGGCTGGGGTGCGATGATTGGCGATACGACTGAGTCATCACGATCGTCTTGATCAACCGTTTCACATCCCAGCCCGTATCCATAAAACGAGCGGAGAGATAGTCGAGCAACAGCGGGTGGCTGGGCCATTCGCCTTGCGCACCTAAGTCGTCAAGCCGACGCGACAATCCCGCTCCGAAGTAGATCTTCCACAATCGATTGGTAATCGCCCGCGAGGTGAGTGGTTGATTCCGACTGACGATCCACTGGGCCAAGTCGAGGCGTGTCAGCCGCTTGTCGGATGGCGGAGGCGGCGCGAGCGACTCGGGAAACGCGGGCGTGACGACTTCGCCCGTCTCGTCCATCCAGTTACCACGGGGCAAGATACGAACCATGCGAGGCTCGACGACTTCCGTCGTGAGTGATACCGGGATCTGAGAATCGAGATCCTGACGCGACTTCTGCAATGCGGCCAGCTCCTGTCGCTGCGTCTCCAATGCCGGTGCGATGGAACGATAGTACGCAGCGACCTCAGTTCTCTGTGCCTCGTTCCGGTCCGCAGCGGGGATCGCCAGAATCGCGGCCACACTTGGCAGCGGAATATCGGCCACTCGCACGGGACGTGCAGCCGTTGTCACCGCCAACCGAAATCGACCGATGGTGTGCTGCGGATTGTCGAGATTCTGGAGCAGTTGAATCGTCAGAGACTCTCCTTCTGCGAGCGCCAAATCCGCAGCTGTCTCGAAGACTGCGGAATGCGGCTGGCCAGCCTTTTCCATGACCGCCCAGCCCCAGGTCTTTCCGCGGACATCTCCGTCTATGGCTGATGCGATCGTCCATTTTTTATCCGGGTGAGCCTCAGCCGCCCCGGTCTGCTCGTAACTGGCACTGGCGTCCTGCCAGGCCACCGAGCGTTCGTCGCCGGTCGTCGGTTTGACCTTCGCGATAAACTCCGACAGCACAAAGTTCCCGTTCCCTGCTCGCCCTGGACCTTTCTGTGGGAATGAGTCATCGGGAAGGACCTCCAAGCGGAAGGCGGTCACCCCCACGGGCAAGCTCTTCACGACGAGCGTATAGGTGTCGTTTGTCGGGTTGGCCCCACTCGCGAGGATCGAGCCATCTTCTTTAACGGTCAGCGTCACGCCCTCTTGCGAAGCGATCGAATCGGCTTTCACAACCGTCCAGGGAACCTGTGTCTTCTCCCACTCGGATTGGGCAGTTGTCAGCTCCGGAGTCGCGGTCTCCAGCAGGGTCTTCACAGCCGCGAGACGCTGGTCGAGAGCTGCCAGATCGGCTTCCTGTTGTAGTGTAGGAACCGCCACAGCTGGACCCCACGCACCCTTCGCATCCGCTCCCGAGTACAGGCCGCGCTCCTTGATGTCCGCAAAGAACGCCTCGAAGCGGTAGAAGTCGCGCGCGGTCAGCGGATCGAACTTGTGGTCATGGCACTCGGCACAGCCAAGAGTGACTCCCATCCACGTCCCGGTCGCATTGCGAACTCGCTCGGCGATGTACTTCGCGAGGTACTCCTTGTCCTGGACGCCCCCTTCCTGGCTCATCATCCCCAGCCGGTTGTACCCGCTGGCGATCTTCTGCTCGCGGGTCGCATTCGGTAGCAGGTCGCCCGCCAGCTGCTCAATGGTAAACTGGTCGAAGGGCTTATTCGTGTTGAATGCTTCAATGACATACTGACGAAACGGAGAGACACTCATCTCTTGGTCGCCATGGTAACCCACCGTGTCCGCATACCGCACCAGATCGAGCCACCACATCGCCAGCCGCTCGCCGAAATGGGGCGACGCGAGGAGCTGATCGACCTTCTTCTCAAAGGCTGTGGATGATGTGTCGGCCAGGAAGTCGACCACCTCTCGCTCGGAGGGTGGCAGCCCCGTTAAATCGAAGTGCAAACGCCGGAGGAGTGTCGCACGATCTGCCTCGGACGACGCCAAAAGACTGTGGTTCGAAAGGGTCGCTGCGATGAACTCATCGATCTTCGCGGCGGCCTCTGCATCAGTCTGGGCAGCCACGGTCGCATCGACCCGCAATGGCAAGAACGCCCAGTGCCCCTCGAACTTGCCACCTTGCTCAATCCACTTCTTGAGCAGTTCAATCTCGCGCGGCTTGAGTGCCTTGCCACTCTCCGCCGGAGGCATGTGCTTCTCCGTGTCGGTCGAAGTGACTCGCTGGAAAAGTTCGCTCTCGACGGGTCGACCGGGGACCACGGACCCGTGCTTGTCTCCCTGGCCGAGCAGTCCCGCCTCGGTGTCGAGCCGCAACTCTGCCTCGCGCTTGTTCTTATCCGGTCCGTGACACTGAAAACAGTTGTCCGAAAGTATTGGCCGAATGTCTCGATTGAATTCGACCGTCTCTGGAAGTGGGGCCGTATCGGCAGCCTGCCCTCCACTGACCGGGGACAACCACGCCGCCCCGCAGACAAGCATCGCACAGAACAAAACACGCATCGTCACTCTCCACGTCTTCGTCGATCCCAGCCGACGAGTGAGTTTGGACATCGACACGGAGTATCTCGGGATTGAGTCACATCAGCAACGCTGAGACCTCGCTATCTTGCAACCGGGTTCTCGACCCGACACACTGAGTTCAGCTCGGCTTCCCCTTCCTTTTCCTCCGCCCGGACCTGAACCATGATGCGTCAATCGTCTCTTTGGATCGTCGCTGCCGTCACGCTCGTGGCTGGGGCATGGGGCATGACCGACGAGTGGAAGAGCGGAGTTGATTGGACCGAACCTCGACTGGTCGACACCTCCACGCCGGTGCCGTCGGATGCCAAGGTGCTCTTCGGCGGCGACAACATGGATGCCTGGAACGGCGTGCAGGACTGGGTCATCGAGAATGGCTACGCTCAGATCGGCAGCAGTGTCAGCAGCCAAGACAAGTTCGGCGACTGCCAGCTGCATGCGGAGTTTGCGACTCCGGAAAAGGTCGAGGGAGAGGGGCAGGGACGAGGCAACAGCGGCATCTACTTCATGGGCCGTTATGAAGTGCAGATCCTCGACTCATGGGAGAATAAAACTTATTTCGATGGTCAGTGTGCCTCGATCTACAAACAGCGGCCTCCCTTGGTCAACGCGTGCCGCAAGCCGGGTGACTGGCAGACCTACGACATCATTTTCAAGGCCCCTCGCTTCCGGGCCGACGGCTCACTGAAGTCTCCCGCCTATTTTACTGTGCTGCACAACGGAGTGTTGGTTCAGGACCACACCGAGCTGCGCGGAGCGACCGATTACGAGACCCCGCCAAAGTACACGCCCCATGACGGGAAAGATTCGCTGATGCTGCAGTTCCATGGAAATCCCACCCGCTATCGGAACATTTGGGTCCGAGACTTGTAGGGCAGGGTGCCTCGGTTTGAAGTCCTCCCCGACTCCATTCGTCTGATTTCTCCCCGGCTGCGCCTCACATGACACTCGGTAGCCGAATTGTTTCCCCTTCTCTAACGATGCGTCTCCCTCTAGCAGGTCACCTCATGAGCCAGAAGTTCAACGTCGCGATGGTCGGTCTCGGATTCGGGGCGGAGTTCCTGCCCATTTACAAGGCCCACCCGCTGGCCAATGTCCAGGCTCTCTGCCAGCGCAATGAAGAGAAGCTCAATAAGGTCGGCGACCAGTTCGGCGTGGCCAGCCGTTATACGAAATACGAGGACGTCCTCGCCGATCCGAAGGTCGACTTCGTCCACATCAACTCGCCGATCTCCGACCATGCCTGGATGAGCATGGAAGCCCTGAAGGCCGGGAAGCACGTCATGTGTACCGTGCCGATGGCCACCAACATCGCCGACTGCGAGAAGATTTGCGATCTCGTCGCCACCACCGGCAAGAAGTACATGATGGCCGAAACGGTCGTCTACTCTCGCGAATTCCTCTTCATCAAAGAGATGTACGAAAAGGGCGAACTCGGCCAGATCCAACACCTCGCAGCCTCCCACCCGCAAGACATGGACGGCTGGCCCGACTACTGGGAACGCATGATCCCCATGCACTACGCCACCCACGTCGTCAGCCCGGTGCTCGGCCTGATGAACAAGCGGGCCGAGTACGTCAGCTGCTTCGGCTCGGGGACGGTTCGCGAGGACATCCAGAAAAAGTCGGGGAACAAGTTCGCGGTCGAGAGCTGCCATATTAAGCTCCAGGACAGCGACCTGACCGCCCATGTGTGGCGCTGCCTGTACGATGTGGCCCGGCAGTACCGCGAGAGCTTCGACGTGTACGGCACGAAGAAGAGCTTCGAGTGGACCCTCGTGGAACATGAATCCCACGTGTTACATACCGCGAAGCGACCGGAACCGGAGATCGCCGAAAAGATCACCGTGCCCGACTACGCCCACCTGCTCCCCGAGCCGATCCGCAAGTTCACCAAGCCCAGCGAAATCCACGACGCCGACCACTTGTCGTTCCTGCAAGGCGGCGGCCACGGCGGCTCACACCCGCACCTCGTCAACGAGATGCTGAACTCCCTCGCCGAAAACCGCGACCCCTGGCCGAACGCCACCCTCTCCGCCAACTGGACCTGCGTCGGCATCTGCGCCCACGAGTCAGCCCTCCAAGGCGGCCAGATTGTCCACCTGCCAGAGTTCACCCTGAAGTAGAGCCACTCCAACGAGCCGGAAGCGTCAGCGCCCGGAGTCCCCCCGCGAGCGGTAGACATCAGTCTGCCGAGAATGCCACCCAGGTCTGCACGTGTGCGGTCGCACCAGAGGTTCTTGCGTCGAGGTCACCGGAGAATTAACCTCGCCGGCCAAGCCACACAGGCAGCCCAAATCGGCAACCTTGCCACCCGGCTAGGATCGCCTAAAGTGGCGAACTCAAGAACGGATGTGTGAGAATCCATACTTGGAGACAACATGAAGCCGCGAGTTTTCATCGCTTCGTCCGTCGAAGGTCTCAATATCGCATATGCGGTGCAAGAAAATCTTGAACACGACGCCGAATGCACGGTTTGGTCGCAGGGCGTTTTCACGCCCTCAGCATATCCCGTCGATGACCTCTTGGCGGAGCTGGACAACTCAGACTTCGGCATCTTTGTCTTCTCTGCCGATGACATCGTGAAGATGCGAGAGGAAGAGTCGAAGGCCATCCGTGATAACGTGGTGTTCGAGATTGGTCTCTTTATCGGCCGACTCGGACGCTCACGAAACTTCATGGTGCAACCGAATGATGATGGCGATTTGCATATTCCGAGCGACTTGGCTGGGTTGTCCCCATTGAAGTTTGACGCAAACCGTCAAGACAAGAACACGGTCGCGGCTCTCGGCGCTTCCTGCAACAAAATCCGCTGCGCGATCCGGAAGTTCGGGCCCGTCACAGAGACAGTTGATAAGGTCGTTTCCGAACTCGACGAGAAGTGTCTCAAAATGATGGCCGTTTTTGGCCCTCATGCGTTCTTCTCTGCTCCTGACAGGAGCAACGACAACTCCTTAGCGATTGATGAATTCAATCACGCAGTGAACCGACTTCGGAGCTTGAAGACCATTCGCTTCGACACCGATGGCACGAACTACGCATATCATTGGACGGATTTGGGCAAGCTGGTTCTTGAGAAATTCGGCTATGACAAAGCTCCTCTCTTGAGCGCTATCCATCCTACTGTAAGCGTGTCTAGCGGTGGCAATTTCGGGATCTCCGAAACCGCGAGGATTCTGCTGCTGATTGCAGTCCAAACGGGAAAGGTGTATATGAGCAGCACAATGGAAGGGCTCACGATAAACACCCAAGGACGTATGTTTTGCGACGGCACAGACGTTAGAGAGGAAGCACGTTGGAGGGGGGCTGTCGGCGACTTGGAAAGCCGCCGTCTTCTGGAAGACCTAGGTCATAAGCGTGAGGTATTCACGGTGACCAACAAAGGCTACGAGGTCGCAGATAAGCTGAAAGCTTAGGCGGAGTGGCCCGGGCGTGGCTTTGAACGTCCGGGTGACGCAGGACCAAGTGGGTCAACCCGAGGGATCGTCACCCCGCAGTTCCTCTGGTGGCCCGGTTGATTGAGGATCTTGTCGGATGCTACGGCTTTGTCAGCCGTGCCGAGCGACCCCGGGTGTCCGCGAGCAAGCTGCACTGCTCACAGAGCCGTGGCACGCGAAGCCGTTCCGCAGACGGGGCAGGGGGCCGCGGGAGGGC
>Ga0105047_10011968_pt1 | contig 14025 bp, 8 predicted proteins | sample MAT04_FD_78384 | JGI IMG/M metagenome (GOLD analysis project Ga0105047, IMG submission 78384) | Freshwater microbial communities from Lake Fryxell liftoff mats and glacier meltwater in Antarctica - MAT-04 (megahit assembly) | ecosystem: Environmental > Aquatic > Freshwater > Ice > Liftoff...
GAGGAGCGCCAAGCCCTGCAGGCCGCTATCGCCGCCCGCCAACCCTTCCTGGATTTTGCTTTCAGCCGTGTCAACGCCGACGGCTCGACGCAGCATTTCAGGGTCAGCGGTGAGCCGATTTTCAGCGCGTCGTGCGCCTATGTCGGCTTTCGCGGCATCGGCTCGGAGGTCACGGGCCGGGTCTGAGCCGGCGCTGGTGCACGGTGCCGGCTTCGCGCCGTCCGGGCATCAGCCTTGGTTGGCGGCGGCGGCCTCGTCAGCGTGGTACGCGGTGGCCCGTTCCACCTCGTTTTTCGAGCCCAGGATCACACTGACCCGCTCATGCAGCTTGGTGGGCAGGATGTCCATGATGCGCTGCTTGCCGTTGGTGGCAGCACCGCCCGCCTGCTCCACCAGAAAGGCCATCGGGTTGGCCTCGTACATCAGCCGCAGCTTGCCGGGCTTGTCGGGTTCACGCTGGTCCCAGGGGTAGAGGAACACGCCGCCGCGGCTCATGATGCGGTGCACGTCGGCCACCATGCTGGCGACCCAGCGCATGTTGAAGTCCTTGCCGCGCACCCCATCCTTGCCGGCCAGGCATTCGTCGATGTAGCGGCGCACCGGCGGTGCCCAGTGCCGCAGGTTCGACATGTTGATCGCAAACTCCTTGGTGTCCGGCGCAATCGCAAGCGCGCGGTGGGTCAGCACCCAGGAGCCGGTCTCCCGGTCCAACGTGAACATCACCACGCCGTCGCCCACCGTCAGCACCAGCGTGGTCTGCGGGCCAAAGACGCAATAACCAGCGGCAGCCTGGGCGCGGCCGGGTTGCAAGAAGTCCTCTTCGCTGACGCCGCGGTGGTGGCCCACCTTGCGCAGCACCGAAAAGATGGTGCCGATGGAGACGTTGACGTCGATGTTGCTGCTGCCGTCCAGCGGGTCGAACAGCAGCAGGTACTCGCCCTGAGGGTAGCGGTCGGGTACAACGTGGATGGTGTCCATCTCCTCGCTGGCCATCGCCGCCAGATGGCCACCCCAGACGTTGGCCTCGATCAGCACCTCGTTGGCGATCACGTCCAGCTTTTTCTGCACCTCGCCCTGCACGTTTTCGTTATCGGTCGAGCCCAGCACATCGCCCAACGCGCCTTTGTTGACCGAAATGGCGATGTGCTTGCAGGCCCGGGCCACCGTCTCGATCAGCAGGCGCAGCGGCGGTGGGATCTGGCCCCGGTCACGTTGTTGTTCGACCAGGTACTGGGTCAGGCTGATGCGTTTCATGGCTTCAATTCTCCAGCGACTTCGTGACGATCTCGCGCACGTCGTCGCTCAGCTTGGGGTAGGCGGCCACACGGCCGACGGCCTCGCGGGCCGCGCTGCGCCAGGGGTCGGCCAGCATGCTCCAGCGGTCCATGCTGCGCGCCAGGCGGGCGGCCAGTTGCGGGTTGATGGCGTCCAACTCCAGCACCCGGTCGGCCCAGAACACATAGCCCGCCGCGTCGCTGCGGTGGAAGGCGGCCGGGTTCTCGCGGCAAAAGCCTGCCAGCAGGCTGCGGGCGCGGTTCGGGTTTTTCAGCGAGAAGTCGGGGTGCTGCATCAGCGCCTTGACGCGTGCCAGCACGCTGCCTGCGCTGTTGCTGGACCCAGTGCCGCCGTCCAGCGGCTCAGGCGCACGCGCCTGCAGGTTGAACCACTTGTCGATCACCAGGTCGTCACCGGCAAACAGGGCGTGGAAGCGCTCCAGCGCCGGCGCGGCCAGCGCTGAATGGCCGTCGACCAAGGCCACCAGCGCGCCGAAGCGGTCGGTCATCTGGCCGGCATCCTTGAAGCGCTGGTAGGCCCGGCCGGGCCAGACCGCGTCGCCGCTGTGCCCGGCGTCCAGCACCAGCATCTGCAGTGCCAGGTTGGCCAACGCGCGGCGGCCGGCCTGTGCGGCGTCAGGGCGGTAGCCCTCGGCGACCTGGTGTTGCTCAAAAGCCCCGACCCAGTCTTCGTGCAGGCTGGCAGCCAATTGCGCCCGCATCTGCTCGTGCAGTTGGTGGATGCGCTGGGGGTCGACCGCGCTGCAGTGTTCGGCAAAATAGCTCTCGCTGGGTAGCGTCAGCACCAAGTCCTTGAAGGCAGGGTCCAGCGTGGTGTCAAGCAACACCCGGCGCATCGCCGCGAGGTAGGCGTCGTCCAGCGGCGGCAGGTCGCCGGTGCCTGGCAGCGCGGCCATCAACCGGCCCAGCGACAGGCGCTGGCCAGCCTCCCAGCGGTTGAAGGCATCGGTATCGAACTGCAGCAAGGTCAGCAGTGCCGGATCGTCGAGCCCGTCGTCCAGGTGGGCGGGTGCCGACAGGCCGCGCAGCAGCGACGGCACCGGCGCACCAGCCATGTTGACGAAGGTGAACTGCTGCTCGGCCTCGGTCAGCACCAGCACCCGCTCGGTGCCTGCGGCCTGGGCCTCGCCCACCAGCCGCAGTGGCAGCGGCTGGCCGGTGGTGGCGTCCAGCAAGCCCATCAGCACCGGCATCACGCTGGGCAGCTTGTGGGCCTGGCCGGGCGAGGGCCCGGCGTTCTGGCGCAAGGTCAGGGTGTAGTGCAGCGTGACCGGGTTGTACTCGCCGCGTGCGGCCAGCGTGGGCGTGCCGGCTTGGGCATACCAGCGCTTGAAGCCGTCCAGGTGCCCGGCCAGCGCACTGCCGGGGTTGGCATCGGCAATCGCCTGGGCAAAGTCGTCACAGGTCACGGCCTGGCCGTCGTGGCGGCTGAAGTACAGGTCCATGCCGGCGCGGAACCCGGCGCGCCCGACCAGCGTGGCCATCATGCGCACCACCTCGGCGCCTTTTTCGTAGACGGTGGCGGTGTAGAAGTTGTTGATTTCGGTGTAGGCGTCGGGCCGCACCGGGTGCGCCATCGGGCCGGCGTCCTCGGGATACTGGGCGGCACGCAGGCCGCGCACATCGTCGATACGCTTGACAGCACGGGCGGACGCACTGCCCGCCATGTCCATCGCAAACTCCTGGTCGCGGTAGACCGTCAGGCCTTCTTTGAGCGACAGCTGGAACCAGTCGCGGCAGGTGACGCGGTTGCCGGTCCAGTTGTGGAAGTACTCATGGCCGACCACGCTCTCGATACCGGCAAAGTCGCTGTCGGTGGCGGTGGCGGGGCTGGCCAGAACGTACTTGGTGTTGAAGATGTTGAGGCCCTTGTTCTCCATCGCGCCCATGTTGAAGTCGCCCACCGCGACGATCATGAAACGCTCCAGGTCCAGCGGCAGACCGAACCGCGCCTCGTCCCAGGCCACCGACGCGATCAGCGAGTTCATCGCATGCTCGGTCTTGTCCAGGTCACCGCGGCGCACGTAGACCTGCAGCAGATGGTTCTTGCCAGCGCGGGTCTGGATGCGCTGCTCGCGGCAGACCAGATCAGCCGCCACCAGCGCAAACAGATAGCTGGGCTTGGGGAAAGGGTCGTGCCACTGGGCCTGGTGGCGGCCGTTGGCCAAGGTTTTTTGCTCGACCAGGTTGCCGTTGCTCAGCAGCACCGGGTATTTGGCCAAATCGGCGCGCAGCGTGACGGTGAACACCGCCATCACGTCCGGCCGGTCCAGGAAGTAGGTGATGCGGCGGAAGCCTTCGGCCTCGCACTGGGTAAAAAACCCGCCGCCGCTGGTGTACAGGCCTGAGAGCTGGGTGTTTTTGTCCGGCGCGCAGGTGTTGCGGATCTCCAGCGTGAAGCGGGCCGCCTCGGGCGGGTTGTCGATCACCAGCAAGCCGTCCGCGCCGCTGCCCTCGTGGCGGAACGACACGCTTTCGCCATCCGCCAGGCAGCGCAGCAGCGTCAGGCCGTCGCCGTGCAGGCGCAGCGGCTGGCCGGGCGCCGCATCGGCGTTGCGCTCGATGGTCAGCTTGCTGGCGACGATGGTCTTGACTGGGTCGAGGTCGAAAGTCAGCTCGACGGTGCGGATCCAGAAAGCCGGCGCGGTGTAGTCCTCGCGGCGGATGAGGGTGGCAGGTCCTTCACGCATGGTGGGCCTCTCAGGGGGTCAGGGGGTGGGCCGCTGGCGGCAGGGTGCAGTCGCCAGGGGCAAGGGCAGGGCGGATCAGGCCGGGGCCGCGTTGGATTCTGACCGGGACGCAGTCCGGTCAGCCGCCAATCAAAGCCCGGACTTCAGGCTGGCTTCGATGAACACATCCAGATCGCCATCCAGCACCTTCTGGGTATTGCTGATCTCGACGTTGGTACGCAAGTCCTTGATGCGGCTGTTGTCCAGCACGTAGCTGCGGATCTGGTGGCCCCAGCCGACATCGGTCTTGGTGTCTTCGAGCTTTTGCTGCTCTTCTTGGCGCTTGCGCATCTCATGGTCGTACAAGCGCGAGCGCAGCCGCTTCCAGGCGACATCGCGGTTGCTGTGCTGGCTGCGGCCGTCCTGGCACTGCACCACGATGCCGGTGGGGATGTGCGTGAGACGCACGGCAGAGTCGGTCTTGTTGATGTGCTGGCCACCGGCGCCCGAGGCGCGGAAGGTGTCCACCCGCACGTCCGACGGGTTGATGTCGATCTCGATCGAGTCGTCGATCTCGGGGTAGACAAACAGGCTGGCAAAGCTGGTGTGGCGGCCACCGGCCGAGTCGAACGGGCTCTTGCGCACCAGCCTGTGCACGCCGGTCTCGGTGCGCAAGTGGCCAAAGGCGTAGTCGCCCTCAACCTTGATCGTGGCGTTCTTGATGCCGGCGATCTCGCCCGGCGTCTCGTCTTCCATCGTGGTCTTGAAGCCCTTGCGCTCGCAGTACTTCAGATACTGGCGCAGCAGCATGCCGGCCCAGTCGTTGGCCTCGGTGCCACCGGCGCCGGCCTGGATGTCGACAAAGCAGTTCAGCGGGTCGGCCGGGTTGCTGAACATGCGGCGGAACTCCAGCCCCTCCACCGTCTGGCGCAGCTTGCTGGCGTCGGCCTCGATCGCGGCCAGGTCGTCGAAGGCCTCGTCGGCCTTGGACATCTCGTAGAGCTCGCTGTTGTCCGACAGGTTGCTCTTGAGGTGGTCGATGGTGGCGACCACGTCCTCCAGCGACTTTTTCTCGCGGCCCAGCTCCTGGGCCCGCTTGGGCTCGTTCCAGACGGTCGGGTTTTCGAGCGCAGCGACGACCTCGTTCAGGCGCAGGGATTTGCGGTCGTAGTCAAAGATACCCCCGGAGCTGCTCGGTGCGGGCGCTCAAATCGGCGAGCAGCGTGCCGATGGCGTTGACTTGTTCGATGTCCATGGGGGTGTTTTTCGGGTTTCAAGCGGGTGTTGATTCTCGCATGGGGGTTTGCGCATGGCCCACCAAGCACACACAAGCACGCACACCCGGTGCTCGCGGGTTGAACCGGGTCACAGCACAGTGGCGCTGGGCTAGGATCGTGGCCGATGCTGTCCGTTGCCCCCACGCCCAACCCGCCAGACCGCACCGGGCCATCGGCCTACTGGCGCAAGACGCTGCGCCTGTCGCGCTGGTTGTTGGGCCTGTGGTTTTTGCTGACGCTGGGGGTCTGCCTGTTTGGCCAGGCGCTGGACTTCAACTTCTTCGGCTGGCCGTTCGGCTTCTGGGTCAGCGCCCAGGGCGCACTGATCGTCTATTGCCTGATCGTCTGGTACTACGCCTGGGCGATGAACCGGCTGGACCAGGCCGAGGGCGAGCCGGACGACGACTGACGGCCCGCCCGCCACCCGACACGGCAGCGACCCGAAGCCCCGCCTGAGGTGTCGCGCTAGCCCGCCTGCACCGGCACGATCGTCATCGTGTCATTGCCAAAGATGTCGATCACCTTTACGGCGACCTGGTAACGGCCAGGCCGGGCGTAGGTGTGGCTGACCGACCGCAACTCCAGCGCCCGGTCTTGCCGGGTGCGAAAGCTCTGCCACTCGTTTTCAAAAATGTAGCCGCCGGTCCACCAGTCTTCCCACTCGACCAGTTCACCCTGCGTCGGCGCAATCAGGCTGCCTTGCGAGGCCATGCTGCGCGGGCGCTTGATGATCTCCTTGCGGGAGCCGTAGTCAAAGTCCACCGCCCAGTAGTCCACCCAGTCGGTCCAAGCCTTGGTCAGCTTGTCGCGGCTGACCACCCCGGCTTTGCTTTTGCTGACCTTGTAAAGCTGGCCACCGTCGCACACCACCTGACTCTTGCCCTCGCGCAGCTGCGCGATCACCGCGTCCATCGCGCCCTGGGTGTAGTAGACCGAGAAGTCGGTCAGCTCGATGGCCAGGGCGTGGCGGTCGCGGGCGTCGTAGCGTGGCGTGGCCTCGATGAAGGCCATGTCGTGAAACACCACCTGGCCGCGCTCGACGGCACGTTTGTCAAACACCTCTGGCGGGATTTGCTTGGGCGTCAGCTCGATGCCCTTGCCGCGCGCCTCGTCCAGCACCGCCGGAAACAAGCCCATCTCGAACTCGAACGCCAGCAAGTCCACTCGCGAGGCACCGCGCTTGCGGCATTCGGTGATCACCTCCTCGACAAACAGCCGGCCCACAGGCAGGTTGATCGGGCCGATCACCACCAGCCGGCCGTTGTGGGCGCCGTGGAAGAAGCTGGCCGTCCCCGCAGGCAAGGGCTGGGCCTTGTAGGCGCGCAGGATCAGTTCGCGAAACTCGCGCTCTTTCTGGGTCAGCGCGGCCTCCTTTTGCGCCGCTGTCAGCCGGCCGCCGATGTGCAGGTAGGCCTGGCGCTCGTAGCGACCCAGGTTCAGCACCTCGAAGGCGCGAAAGGGTTTGCCCTCGTTTTGCAACTGGCGCTGCACGCCGATGAGTCGTTTGCGGGTGGTGTGGATGCCGAACTTGCCCAGGTCGGTGGCAATCCATTTGCGACCCAGCTTCTCGGCTACGGCGGCGGTGGTGCCACTGCCGATGAAGAAGTCGGCCACCAGGTCGCCTTCGTTGCTGCTGGCCTTGATGATGCGCTCAAGCAGCGCTTCGGGCTTTTGGGTGGCGTATCCCGCAGACTCTTTGGCTTGCGAATTGATCGGATTGAGGTCGAGCCAGAGGTCTTGCGACGGCACGCCTTGCATTTCATCAAGATAGCGTTTGTAGCGCGGGACCGCACCGGGACTCGGTTGCACGATTCGACCCTCGGCATACAGCTTGTGCATCCGCTCTTCCTTGAAACGCCAGAATCGCGTGACGCCCAAGAACTCGTAGCGCGGGTTGCCTTTGGACGCGCCGCCGGGCGCGTTCAGATCTGCCAGTTCATAGAGTCGCCCTGTGCCTTCTTCGACTTTTTTGTAATGGGTACGCAGGTACTCCGGGTCGTAGGCCGTGTACTGCACATTCCAGTCGTAGCGGTCGGCCTTGGTATAGAGAAAAATCACATCATGAACACGGCCCAGGTGTTGCGATCCCTGGCCGCTGTCGCTGTGCGCGGTTTGCCGCTTCCAGACGATCTGGTTGAGCACCCGGTCTTTGCCAAAAACCTCGTCGAGCACGGTGCGCACGTAGTGCGAGACCCCCCAACCCATGTGCACATAAATCGACCCATCCTCCGCCAGCAAATCCCGCATCAACACCAGCCGCTCGTAGATCATCGCGATGAAGCTGTCAGCGCCCCGGCCCCAGGTGTCGCGGTAGGCGATCTGCTCCAGGATGTTGGGTGCTTTGTGAAAGGTCTCGCCGCCGATCTCGATGTCGAGTGAAAAATCGGCACCCACGTCAAACGGCGGGTCGATGTAGATCAGCTTCAGGCCACCGGCGGCCTCGATCTGCTCGCGCAGCGGGCCGCTTTTGAGCGAGCTGAGGATCAGCTTGTTGTCGCCCCAGATCAGCTTGTTGGTCCAGCCCTGGGTTTGCCGGCCGCGGGCGTCGAACAACTCGGCTTGCGGCGATGTCTTGCTCTCGGCGCGCGGCTCGTCCACATGCTCCAAGGTCTGGAACGGCAACACGGTGGTGCAGACATCGCGGGTCTTGCCGTTCCAGACCAGCTCCACTTCGCGCTTGTCCTCAAACAGCATGAAACGGTACTTCTCGGGCAGGGGCTTGCCGCCTGGATCAGCGCGACCAGGTCGCGCTTCTCGGCGTCGCTCAACTCATAGCCCTTGGCGTCAGGGCGGCTCATGCGGCGGAGTCGTTGCCGTTGGCGGGCATGCCGATGCGGTCGAGGATGGACACGGCCAAACCGCGAAAATCGCTCCACGCGTCACGCACTGCGCCGGCATGGCTGCCGATGGCGCCGTCTGCAGCGGCCAGGTGAAAGATCGGTTTGTGCGCCTCCTGCGCCATCGGCATCAGGCTGCGGTAGTGCTTCAACCGCGCCAGGCAATGGCTGTCTTTGGGTGGCAGCAGTGCAGACGCTGCCTGGCCGAGGATGCTCTCCCGGTAGGTCGACGGGATGCGGTCCATCCACTTCTTGTAGGCGCGCACCGGGCGCGACAGGCGGTCTATGTGCTGCATGACGATATAGCCCTCGGGGTGCATGGCGCCGCTTGGCAGCTCGAACTCGGGCGCCGGCCAATTGTCCAGGCGTTTGCGCCAATCATTGCGCCAGGCGCGCAGCGTGGGCCCCAGGTTGCGCAGGCCCTGCAGCGAGAACAGGTCTGCCGCCAACGGGATGATCACGTGGTCGGATGCGATCAGGGCTGATCGGTTGATCGCGCCCAGATTCGGGCCCACGTCGGCCAAGATCAGGTCGGCGCCGTGCTGTGCCGCTGCCTTTTGCGCCAGCACCCAGAAAGCCGACAGCACGCGGAACGGCTTGTACAGATCGCTGGAGCCCATGGCGGCAGACCACTGGTACGACAGTTGGTCTTCAAACCCCGCCAAGCCCAGGTCACCCGGCACCAGGTAAAGGTTCGGGTTGATGCACCGGGTCTGTGGTTCGAGGATGTCACCCACGCGGGTGAGTGGCCGCAGACATTGGTAGACGGTGTCTCTGCGCTCGCCCGTGGCGTCCACGTCCCACAGCTCTTCAAGCGCGTCTTCCGACAAAAACGCCGTGGTCAGGTTGGCTTGGGGGTCAAGATCGATGGCGACCACGCGTTTGCCCATCTCCGAGAACATCCAGGCCAGGTGGTAGACCAATGAGGTCTTGCCAACGCCGCCCTTGTTGTTGAAGAAAGTGATGACCGGAACACTCATGGCGCACGCCTGACCGTGGCCAGCACGGTGGCGGGCTCAACCTGGAACTCAAGCGCGGGGTTGCCGTTGGCTGCCAAGGCCTTGCGCGCATCGGCGATGCCAAAGCCGAAACGCTGCGCAAAACCCAGGGTCTTGAGCACGCCCGCGATGCTGGGGTTGCGGTAGTCGGCAAAGCCAGGGAGGCCAAAATTTGCCTGCGTCACACTGCCGAATGGGCCGCCGGGGTTGGTGATCTCAATGCGGTCGTCAAACCAGTAAACCCTGACAGGCGCGTTGGTGTGCTCGTAGGTGCGGTGCATCACAGCATTGCGCGCCAGTTGCTGCAGCGCAACCAGCGGGTAGGCGCTGCGGCGTTCTTCTACTGTGCTGCCAGAGGTGAAATCCACCGCCGTGGCAAGCGTGGCACGCAGCTTGTCGTCCAACCGGCGCAGTGTTTGCTCCAAGGTGCCATCGATCTCCATCTCATCGGCCACCGGGTCGCCCCACTCGGTGCCGCGGATGCGCAGGAACTGGATGTAGGCGCAAGGCACCCAACTGCGTGCTGACGTGCCCAGCGTGAGCAGCCCAAGCACCGTGGGCGTGGGGTCGTCCACCGAGGCCACCATGCCGGTGGACGCCAGGCGTTGCTCGTAGCTGCGCTCGTTGGCGGCCAACACGTCGAATGCCACGGCGCGCGGCAGGTAGTCGTTCTCGAACACGCTGCGGCTCAACTCGGCCAACGGACAGCCGGCGATCGGGTGGGTGTCGAAGGGCTGATCCCGAAAGCGGCGGCGCTCATTGAGGATGCGCTCGTCCTGGGCGTTGGCCAGGCCGCGACGAGGGCCGATGCGAACCCAGATTCGGCCCTCATAGCGTACCGGCGGTGAATCGGATGGCAGCACCGTGACCACCGCCATCGGGGCGCCTAGCAGCACGCGTTTCTCGACGAACAGCGACGGGGGCGGCACCGTCTTGCCGTCCGTGCGCAGGTCGGCCAGCGTGAGCAACAGTTGGTCGGTGATGTCGGTGCCCGCCGGGTTGCCATCGTCACGGGCGCCAATGATCAGCACGCCGGGTTGGCCATGACCGGGCAGGTCGTTGGCGAACGCGCAAACAGCCTGGCGGGACTTTTCCGGGGCATTGCCGGCCCAGGTTTCCTTGCGCTCGACGCGGTCGGATTCCAGGTCGGCCAGCAGGGCTTCAAGCGCTTGGTCGTTCAGCGGGGTTGGCATGGGTCGATTTTGCGCCACAGCCTCAGTCGGCCGCCTGGTACTCACGGAACAACGCGCTCAGCTCGGCGAAGCTGGCCGGTGGGTGGCGATCAAAGCGGGCTTCATCGACGTAGACGAATCGGTAAGCCGGGCCGCCCTGTGCCGCACTCGCGGCGGATGCATCGTCACACCACTGCGCCAGCCGAGCCATCTTTCGCGGCAGGTCAAGTTCTTCACGGCCTTTTGTTTCAATGATCCACACCGTGCCGTCGCTGCCTTTGGCAAAAAAGTCGGGGGTGTAAGTGGACAGGTCGCCGTTGGTCTTGACGTAGTCAAGCTTGAAACCGACCGCCAGGTAGTTCTTGGCGAAGGCTGTCACGCCTTCGGTCTGGTCGAGAAAGCGCGCAAAGCGCAACTCCAGCCCGCCAGCGCCAGGCTCGCCGACGATGCGGTTGAAAATGCAGCGATCAGCCGGCAGCCAGTCGCGGTGCTGGGTTCGGAACGGGCGAACGTCGCGCAGGTGGATGAAGTCTTCGATGCGGGCGCTGCCACTGTCTTGCACCGTAAGCGCATTTATCGCCGTCTTGAAGCTGCTGAAAACGCGTTCGATGGCGGCGTTTTCGCACAGGTTGCGCACCACCACCGGGTTGTCGATGTCTACGGGTGGGCCGTCGAACAAGCGCTCTTGTACGAAGACCTTGACCTGGCCGTAAACGACCTCGTAGCCGCCGACCAGCCTCAAGTCCTTGAGCAGCTGGCGGGCTAGAAAGGCAACCACGCTGCGGCCATCGCCCACACCGGCACCGCCCAGCGCCATGGTGTGGTGAGCGTCGTCATCGAGCATGGTCTTGAAGACGATGTCGCGGGTTTGCTCGGGCGTGAAGGGCTGGAGTGGCAGACGCGCCGCAGGCAGCTGGTGGGCGTCGAGCATTTCAAGCGGCTTGTACTCGCGTTGCCAACGGCGTGACAGCCGTGGCAGGGCGATGTCCAGCACGGCAAGGTCTTTGGTCGGGTGGGCAGTGTCAACCTCCACTACCAGTGAGTCGTCTCGCCGTGTGCCGCCGCCCATTGGCACGTGTTCCAGTTCGACACCCTCGCTGCGGATGCTTTCAACAAACGTCATGAAGGCCGGCGTGCCCATCACCGAAACGGTTTCTGGGGTGTCTGCCCCAAAGTACATGCGGCGCAGGCCGCGGCCCAGGGTCTGCTCAGGCAGGATGTTGCTCGGCGCGGCATAGGCGCGCAGGCCTACGATGGTGGTCACGTTGCGCACGTCCCAACCTTCCTTGAGCATAAGCACCGAAACAATGGCCTTGTAGGGGCTGTTCCAGCTGTCGATGCGGTTGGCCTCCCGGCGCAGCGTCTCCAGTTCTTCGCGGTCTTTGCCGCTGGCGGCTTCGGCGATTTCGCCATTTTTCTTGGTGTGAATGACCAGCACGCCGCCTTGCAACTCGGGGCAGGTGCGTTCGAGATAGGCGCCAACATCATCACAGTTGCGTGTGTCGTCCACCATGACAAACAGCACTGCCTTTTTGCCAGTGAGCTGGTGCTCGGTAAAGCTCTTTTTCCACTCTTCGACGCCCAAGGCCAGATAGTCAGCGTACTTTTCATGAAAAAAGGCGCTGGGCTGCTCGATCAGGCGCGCTTGGCTGGCCGTATCCGGCAGCACAGGATGCTTGACCACACCTTGGTGGATGGCTTCCACCAACGGGTAGTCGCTGACCGTCTGCACAAAGATGGCGCCGTTGTTGTGCCGCGGCGTGGCGGTGACATCAATCTGAAGCGCCAGGCGCCGGTCCTTTTGCAGCATGCGGTGGTGGATGTCGCGGATGCTGCCGAACCAGGCCATGCGCTCGTCGTGGATGTGGTGGGCCTCGTCGTTGAAAACGGCCAGCTCGTCGATTTCTCGGATCAGTTCACCCAGGTCGGTTTTACTGTCCGTGGTCTTCCCGGTAGGGCGTTCGCCAAAGGGCTGCAGAAAGTAGTCGGTTAGATCGGCGTCATCGAGCGACGGCGACCGAAAATCACCCAGGTAAACGCGGTGGATGTTGGTCAGAAATAGGTTGCCAAACTCTCTGCCGATGCGCACATCGTCTTGTAGATGCACCGTGACTTGGAAGTCGTCGCGCCAGTTTTGGCCTGCAAATCCGTTGTCGGGAAGTACTGGGTCGGCAAAGAAGATGCGCAGACCGTCAAAGTCGGCGCGCAACCGGTCCAGCACGATGATGTTGGGGGCCACAAGCAGGAAATTGCGTGCCAGCGCCGAATCTGGCTCGTAGAGTTTGTGAAAGTAGCTCCAGGCGATCAGCAGGGAAAGTACCTTGGTCTTTCCGGCGCCGGTGGCCATCTTGATGCCATAGCGAGGCCAATCTTCCGGAAACATGCCAGCCGACACGGCGCCGGAGGCGTCGAAGCGCATCAGGTCGAATTTGTCACGCGCCCGTTTGACGTCAAACAGCCAGATCACCGACTCGACCGCTTCGCGCTGCGCAAAGTACCAGCGAAACGCCTCTGTCGAGCCGTCAGCACGCTGCAAAACATGGTTGGACCCAAACCACCAGCGCAACAGGTTGCGCGAGGTTTCGGAGGCCCCGGCGTAACCGCTGGCGCGCCATGCGTCCACCTCGACCCGGATACGGGCCACTAGCGGTGGCACCAACCGCTCATAGCTCGATGCGCGCAACGCCTCGTCAGCCGGAAACCAGCGTTGCGACGGCAGCAAGGGTTCGTAGGGCGAACGCGGCAGTTGGGGATGTATGGCCATGGCGATCAGTGTGCCGCAGGCAGTGAGGTGTTTGGCACACGGTGCCGGCAAACGGCCATCAACGGGCCCGCACTACCGGATCGGCCCGGTCGGCTGGCCCAGTGCCCGCAGCACGTCGCGGATGTACTGCGCCCGGTCTTTCGGGTCGGCGTATTCACGCTCGATGCGCAATTTGTCGTTGCCGGCCAGCTTGACGTTTTTGTTCTTCTGCACCAGCTCGATGATGCGGATGGCGTCGATCGGCGGTTTGGGCCGGAAGGTGATGCTCATCAGCTTCGGGTTGGCATCGATCTTGAGCACGCCATAGGGCCGCGCCAGCACCCGCAGCCGGTGCGTGTCGAACAAGGTCTGGCCTTGTGCCGGCAACTTGCCAAAACGGTCAGTCACTTCTTCGAGCAGCAAGTCCAGCTGCTCGGCCTTTTCAGCCGTGGCCAGGCGTTTGTACAGGTTGAGCCGCACATGCACATCGCCGCAGTAGCTGGTGGGCAGCAGGGCAGGGGCGTGCAGGTTGATCTCGGTGGCGCCGCCAAACACGCCTGTGGGGCTGAGCAGGTCGGGCTCTTGCCCGGCCTTGAGGGCACGCACCGCCTCGGCCAGCATGTCGTTGTACAGCTGGAAGCCGACTTCCATCATGTTGCCGCTCTGGTTTTCGCCCAGCACCTCGCCGGCACCGCGGATCTCCAGGTCGTGCATCGCCAGATAAAAGCCCGAGCCCAGCTCCTCCATGCTCTGGATCGCGTCCAGCCGCTGTTGGGCCTGCTTGGTCAGGGTCTCGGTGTCGGGCACCAGCAGGTAGGCATAGGCCTGGTGGTGGCTGCGGCCGACCCGCCCGCGCAGCTGGTGCAACTGGGCCAGGCCAAACTTGTCGGCGCGGCTCATCACGATGGTGTTGGCGGTGGGCACGTCGATGCCGGTCTCGATGATGGTCGAGCACAGCAGCAGGTTGTAGCGTTGGGCGATGAAGTCACGCATCACCGATTCGAGCTCACGCTCGGGCATCTGGCCGTGGGCGA
>Ga0105047_10011977_pt1 | contig 14017 bp, 10 predicted proteins | sample MAT04_FD_78384 | JGI IMG/M metagenome (GOLD analysis project Ga0105047, IMG submission 78384) | Freshwater microbial communities from Lake Fryxell liftoff mats and glacier meltwater in Antarctica - MAT-04 (megahit assembly) | ecosystem: Environmental > Aquatic > Freshwater > Ice > Liftoff...
ACCTGCGAGAGCACGGGGTCCTGGTGGATGATGTCGAAGAACGCGCTGAGTCGATCGACATCGTGCAATTCGCGTGCGAGGGTGCTGGCAAGATCGAAACGGAATCCATCCACCCGCATTTCCGTGACCCAATACCGCAGCGAATCCATAATCAACTGCAGCACGCGCGGATTGGTCATGTTCAACGTATTTCCGCAGCCGGTGTAGTCCATGTAATAACGGGGATCTTCTGGCGAAAGACGATAGTAGCTGAGGTTGTCCACGCCGCGGAATGAGAGCGTTGGGCCCATCTGGTTGCCCTCGGCAGTGTGGTTATACACCACATCCAGCACCACCTCGATGCCGGCCGAGTGCAGCGTTCGCACCATCGACTTGAATTCTTTGACCGCATCCAGAGGATTGTCTTTTGATGCGTATGCCTCGTGGGGTGCAAAATATCCCAACGTGTTGTAGCCCCAATAATTATTCATCCCTCTTTCAACGAGGTTGCGGTCATCAACGTGATGTTGGATGGGCAATAATTCAAGGGTCGTCACGCCAAGCTTCAGAAGATGTTGGATGAAGGCTTCCGACGTCAGCCCCATGTAGGTTCCACGATATTTTTCGGGAGTCTCGGAGTAGCGATAGGTTGTGCCTTTCACATGTGCTTCATAGATAAGCGTTTTGTGCCAAGGCACGCGGGGCGGGCGATCGTCGCCCCAGGTGAAGGCGTCATCCACCACCGCGGCAAGCGGCGCGTATCGGGCGCTGTCCCGATTGTCGAAGGCAAGATCATCCTGACCAACGGGATAACCAAACACCGAATCATCCCATCGCAACGGCCGACCGATTGCTTTCGCATAGGGGTCGAGCACGACCTTGTGGGGGTTGAATCGGTGCCCGTTCTGCGGCTCATATGGCCCGTGGATCCGATATCCATAAAGCTGACCCGGTTCAACATCCGGCAGATAACCATGCCACACCATGTCAGTGCATTCGCGAAGTGGAATTCGGTGTGTCGGTTCGCCGGTGGCATCAAATAAACAGAGTTCAGCTTTCGTTGCAAATTCCGAAAAGATGGCAAAATTCACCCCTCGACCATCCCAGGTCGCCCCAAGCGGATAACTTTTGCCCGGCCAAACGCGTAGTGACATTGCTCCTCCTCACTCAACGGAAGTCTTATAGTCAGAATGCAAGCGATGTTAAATCAGACAGCGGTGGAAAAGCACCTTAGGGCGCACCCCCTATGGCACATCAGGAACCTCCCGACCGCACTTTCGACGCGCTTCTGTCGTACTAGCATTTATGCAAAAGCACATTGAACCGCTTGAACGCCGCGCCCTTTTTTCAGCTTCGGCCGGTGCATTACCACCGGTGATATCAGGACTGTCAGATATTGGCGTGCTGGCGAGCAGCAGCACTTTCAGTGATACGCTGAATGGGATTCGCCAGCAGGATAAGGTGCCCGGTATCGCCGCAATGGCAGCGGTAAACGGACGGCAGGTTCTGGAAGGGGCGGCGGGTTTTCGGGCGCGGGGAAGTTCAGATCGGATTCGGGTGGGCGATTTATTCCATCTCGGCTCGAATGCAAAGGCGATGACCGCAACCATGATCGCACGTCTGGACGAGAAAGGCGTTTTGAGCCTCGATAACACCGTTGCAGAGCTCATCGGTAAGAAAAATCGTTCCAGGATCGATGCACGCTATCTCGACGTCACAATGGCAAGACTGCTGGGAATGCGCGGCGGCGTTCGCGAAGACAGCAGGGTGCCGGCTTCGTTCTTTGTGCGTGCCGCCACTTTGCCGGGCTCGGCGGCGGATGTGCGGCGAAATCTGATGGTGCGGATCCTTCAATATTCACCCCAAGGGACAGCGGGAAGAGATTTCCACTATTCCAACTCGGCGTACATGCTGGCGGCCGCGTTCGCGGAGCGGATTGCGGGGAAACCGTTCGAGCAGTTGATGCGGGAGGAAGTCTTCGAACCCCTGGGCATGTCGTCACCAATCATCGGTTCGCCCCGGCAAGTCAGCAACAAGCAGCCGGCGGGTCACGCGAGTGACGGCGAATTGGTTGACATCTCATCGGAAACCGCTCTTAATCCCAACGGCGCATTCACGGCCGCAGGGGATTATTCAATGACGCTGCAGGACTGGATGAAGTTCTCCAACGTGCATGCCGGTGTCAAAAAAGGCTATCTCACGACGGACATGCTGACCCGCCTGCACAAGCCGTTGAAGGGTCCCGGGACGTCGTATGCCCTCGGATGGTTCGTGGAAGATCGCCCGTTTGTTGGAACAACGCTGGCGCACGACGGCACGAACGGATACTGGTATTCCAGAATGGTTGTCATCCCAAGTCAGAGAACGGTGATGCTGATGGCGACGAACCAGGGCGCACCGCGCGGACTACAGGCGGTGGATGATGCCATGGCCTCGATGACAACCGAGTTGCTGGGGATCATAGGGTGACAGGCAACCCAGCGTCACGTCTCGCCGCAACCCGGTTGGGTTTAACGCATCTTTGTGGGGGTTAAGCGGCTCGGGTGGACCAGCAGGCAGGCGACTGGTCCGCATAGTCCAAGTATAAAAATGCACCGAATCGCTCGACCTGGGCGGACTTGCCATCGGACGCCGTTCAATTTCATCCGGAAACCGATCTTCTTGCATACACCCTCGATCGCGCCGCTGCCGATCGGCTTGCCTTCGCTCAGACGCTGCGCGTACAATATCCGATCCTTGTTCTCCTCCAGGTACGTTGGCAATCCCCTCAACGCCTCACGTTGCATTTGAATTTGAATTCAGCCAATGCCCTGTCGATGCGGCTGCTCAGGATTGAATGGGAATTGCATCCTGAGCTATAGGTGTCGGATTATTCGCCCACAGGCGGTCCCCCGCGACAATTGGTGCCTTACGTACGAAAGTACGCCTACACAATCCTCTGAAGCCCGCGCCCCATCGTCGCGGGCTTCTTAATTGTTTATACGAACACCGTTTATACGCACGTTGCGAATGGATGATTTCTTTGTCTTCGATCGTGAAATTTGTAACGATGCGGTTATATTACCGTCACCTTTCGCCACAGGGTTGTGAGGAAGGGAAGGACAATTCGAAGCAAATTAGTGGAGGTTCAGCGCACATGGTTAATGGAACTCTCGGGCGGAGACTCTCTCAAGCCTTCGCGGCGATCTCTTTTTTATTGGTTGCGACGTCAACGTTCGCAAACGAAGCCAAGCTTCGTTTGCCCGAACAGCTGACGGACGTGAATGCGGTCAGTTTCTTTGGCCTGAGCGGGCACAACCTGCTTCTCGGCGGGCTTGCGATCTGCGCGCTGGGGTTGCTGTTCGGTATCGTCATTTATGCCCAGCTCAAGGCAATGCCTGTGCATAAGTCGATGCTCGACGTATCCGAACTCATTTACGCCACCTGCAAGACCTATCTCTTTACGCAGGCGAAGTTCCTGATGTTCCTCTGGATCTTCATCACCGCCGCGATTGTTTACTACTTCGGATTTCTCGCGGAATATCCGACGGGCATCGTGGTGGACGGCATAGAGCAGCACCAGTCTGGATTTCCCGCATCAAAAGTCATTGTCATCGTCATTTTCAGTCTGATCGGCATGGCTGGGTCCGCAGGTGTGGCGTGGTTTGGGATTCGTGTCAACACATTCGCCAATTCCCGCACAGCACATGCTTCGCTGCGTGGACTGGCGTATCCGTGCTACGCGATTCCCCTCAAAGCCGGCATGTCCATCGGCATGGTGCTGATCAGCGTCGAACTGCTGATCATGCTCTGCATCATGCTGTTCATCGATCCGAAACTTGCGGGTCCATGCTTTATTGGATTTGCCATTGGCGAGTCGCTCGGTGCCGCTGCCCTTCGCGTGGCGGGCGGTATCTTCACCAAGATCGCGGACATTGGTTCCGACCTGATGAAGATCGTCTTCAAGATCAAGGAAGACGATGCGAGAAACCCCGGTGTTATTGCTGACTGCGTGGGTGACAACGCGGGAGACTCGGTGGGTCCGAGCGCCGATGGGTTTGAAACCTATGGCGTGACCGGCGTGGCGTTGATCTCGTTCATTCTGCTTGCCATCACCGACCCGATCGTTCAGGTGAAATTGCTGGTCTGGATCTTTGTGATGCGTCTGCTGATGGTCATCACATCGGGGCTGGCGTATATCCTGAATGAAGCTGTCGCCAAGGCAAAATACAGCACACTTCGTCACTTTAACTTTGAAGCCCCTCTCACCAGCCTGGTGTGGTTGGCATCGTTCCTTTCGATCATCGCGACTTATATCGTGTCCTATCTCCTGATGCGGGATCTCACCGTCGCAGGCGTGACTTACGCCAGCCTGTGGTGGATTCTCGCGACGATTATCAGCTGCGGCACGCTCGCCGGTGCGGTGATCCCGGAAGTGACCAAGATCTTTACGTCGATTCACTCTCGCCATGTGCGCGAAGTGGTGACTGCCAGCGAAGAAGGCGGCGCATCACTTAATATTCTGTCGGGCCTGACTGCTGGTAACTTCAGCGCGTTCTGGGTGGGTGGGATCACCATCGGCGGTTTGATGGGAATTGCCTACCTGCTTTCAACCATTGGCGGGTCCGCAACCGGGCTGGCCGCAATCATGCCCGCGGAGGCGATTTTCGCTTTCGGCCTGGTGGCGTTCGGGTTTCTGGGTATGGGTCCTGTCACCATCGCTGTGGACAGCTATGGCCCGGTGACGGACAACGCCCAATCGGTCTTCGAACTTTCGTTGATTGAAGAAGAACCGAATATCAAGGAAGACCTGAAAAAGAACTTCGGAATGGACGCTGATTTCCAGCATGCCAAGGATCTTCTTGAAGAAAACGACGGCGCCGGCAACACGTTCAAGGCAACTGCCAAGCCGGTGCTCATCGGAACTGCGGTTGTGGGCTCAACGACCATGGTTTTCAGCATCATCATGCTGCTGACGGATGGCCTAACTAACCCCGCCGCCCAGGGAAAACTGTCAATCCTTCACGCCCCGTTTCTCCTCGGCATCATCCTTGGTGCCGCCGAGATTTACTGGTTCTCGGGCGCAAGCTGTCAGGCGGTTATTACTGGCGCTTATCGCGCCGTCGAGTTCATCAAGAAAAACATCCGTCTTGAAGGTGTCACCAAGGCATCGGTCGAAGACAGCAAGAAGGTTGTCGCGATCTGCACGAAGTACGCACAGGCGGGGATGTTCAACATCTTCCTGACCGTCTTCTTCATGACCCTTGCGACGGCGTTCTGCGATCCATACTTCTTCGTCGGATTCCTGATCGGCGTGTCGATCGTCGGATTGTTCCAAGCCATCTTCATGGCCAACGCTGGTGGTGCATGGGACAACGCCAAGAAGATCGTGGAAACCGACAAGGCCTACAAGACCTCCGGGCGCGGTAAAGGCTCGGAACTGCACGCAGCTACCGTGGTCGGCGACACCGTGGGCGACCCGTTCAAAGATACCAGCTCGGTCGCGCTGAACCCCATCATCAAGTTCAGCACGCTGTTCGGCCTGCTGGCAGTTGAATTGGCGCTCCAGATGACCAAGGACGGACACGGCACCCTGCAGCAGATTCTTTCGGGGCTGTTCTTCCTGATCGCACTGTTCTTCATCTATCGCAGCTTCTATGGCATGCGGATCGGCCATGGGTCAGAGAGCGCCCACACCGCGTAAGGAAGTTCTTCGAAGTCTGAAATCAAAGAAGCCCGTGGATCTGTTCCGCGGGCTTCTTTGCGTTGAGTGCCAGGCATGTCATGTGTTTAAGAGGAGAGTCCCCTACGGGCCGCAACGAGCGGAACCGTCAATCCAGATCCTTTTCATTTCTTTCACTGCAATCGCTCCGGGTGGGGTGAAGATGTGATCAGAAACAAGAACGACCGGAAGAATTCTTCCGGTCGTTCGTCTGTTCAATTCAATTTCTAACTTACCACTTCTAACTTACCACGCGAAGTGGGCGAACGCCTTGTTGGCATCCGCCATGCGGTGGGTTTGTTCGCGGGTGTTCATGGCTTTGCCTTCCTTCTTGAAGGCGGCAATCAGTTCATCCGCCAGACGATCCGACATGGGTCGTCCCGACGCTTCACGGCAGGCATTCAGCAGCCAGCGGAAGGCAAGGCTCTGCTGGCGACGCTTGTTCACCTGCATCGGCACCTGATAGTTGGCCCCGCCGACGCGCTTTGACCGAACTTCAACGTAAGGCTTCACGTTGTTAATGGCCGTTTCGAACAGTTCAAGCGGCTGAACCTCGGTCATCTTCGCCTTCACCTTGTCCATCGCATCATAGAACACCTTCTGTGCGACGGACTTTTTGCCATCCCACATCAGGCAGTTGATGAACTTGCTGACGAGCTTGCTGTTAAAGCGAGCATCGGGCTTGAGGATCGATTCGCTTGCTGTCCACTTCTTATAGGCCATGGTTCTCTCTTATTTGAATTCTTTCTCACTGCCGGCAACGCGCCGGGCAGGATACTTGGGGCATTCCGCCCATTGGTTTAAGTCTGTCTTTTCAACCACCAGATGCCCGCGACAATCAAGGCCAGGAAAAACAGGCCCATGAAAATCAGATTGCCGTAGCTGTCTTTCAGATCGCCAGTGTCGATCTGTGTCGCTTGTGCGAGGATCGGGAACATATCAGCTTTGCCGTCGTTACTTCGCGTTTCGCTTCGCGCCGTACTTCGAGCGGCTGCGCTTGCGGCCTTCAACGCCAAGGGCGTCGAGAGTTCCGCGGACAATGTGATAACGCACGCCCGGCAGGTCGCGTACGCGGCCGCCGCGGACGAGCACGATCGAGTGTTCCTGAAGATTGTGCTCTTCGCCCGGAATATAAGCGGTGACTTCCTTGCCGTTGGAAAGACGCACACGGGCGATCTTCCGCAACGCCGAGTTCGGCTTTTTCGGGGTCATGGTCTTGACCTGAAGGCACACGCCACGCTTCTGCGGGCTGGCTTCCAGATCCTTAACCTTGTTGATGGGAGCCAAGGGGCGACGCGGCTTCTTAATTAGCTGATTAATCGTCGGCATACCGTTCCTTACGATCCTTTTGCACTATAAAACGAAACGTCCGGATTCCCGGACGAAGGGGGAGAAATATAGCCCATCGCCGGACGAGAAGCAAGCTGGCGAGATCCGCTTCTAAAACCTAATTTTGGATCGACCCGAGATTGACCCGTTGAGTCGCGAACCGAGCCTTGACTTCTGTCGCCGGATCCTGATACTTCCGCGACTCAAAATCTGACTCGGAGCATAAGCTAATGTACGCAGTAATTGAAGATAGCGGCACGCAGTTCAAAGTCACCACCGGCGATGTTATTCGGATCGAGCGGGCACTGGACCTTGAACTGGACAAGACCCTTACATTTGACAAAGTCCTTCTGATCGCTGGCGAGGGTTCGCCCAAGATCGGCACGCCGGCGGTCGCTGGAGCATCGGTGACGGCGGACGTCGTTCGCCGGATGCGCGGCGAAAAACTCGACATCCAGAAATACAAGCGCCGCAAAGGCTACCACAAGAAAATCGGTCATCGCCAGAATTACGTCGAAGTGAAGATCTCGGCGATCAACGCCTGATTTCACTCTTTACATCACGAAACAGGCGGACGGTGATCCACCCGGATCACCGTCTGCGTTTTCAATTCCCCTTGATCGTCCGCCACCTTCGCCGCTCTTCGCTGCCACCCCCCGGTTGCTCGAGGCAGCAAAAAAAGACCCGCAACAAGAATGAGCAATATCGTCGGCTCGGGAATGACACCCGTCACCGGCGGCAGTGCGGTGAGAGGCATCGCCACCACATTGACGACCGCGTCTTGCGAACCCATCTCATCGAAGGCGACATTCGAACCGTATAGAGGCTGAGACAGTCGCCCTCCAGTGGGTTCTTTCATTCCCCAAACGGTCGCGGCGTCGTGAGGGTTAAACCTTAACGGCTCAACCGATTCGCGACGCCGCGAGCGGCGGACAATGCGGGATCGCTCCCGCGATTAGTTCCACAAGATCAAGCCAGGCTCAAACGGCGACGCGAAGTCTGGATGCCCGGGGAGGACTCGAAGGGCAAAGCCCTGCCTGCCGGACGACTTGCACTTGATCATGCCGCTGAACAGGTGTCTTCCTGGCGCGATCTGGCGGGTGTACTGAAGGTTGGTCACAGCGGCGGTGTCAACATGACCCGTCGCATTGATCGGGCCGGTGTACAACTGCACCTGCACGTCTTCCGGTTTGAGATCCGAAAGATCGACCATCGCATCCACCTGCACATCCTGACCCACCTTGAAGTGGCCATTGCCGCTGGTGTTGATGCCGACGATCTTGATGCTGTTCCACTTCTGACGGATCTGGTCCTTTGCATGCGCCAGGCCCACTGCCCGCTGCATGTTGTTTTCCGCCAGCTTGGTGCCGCGGAGGAGCGATGGGACGTAGAACTTTTCCGTGTATTCTCGCACCATGCGATTGGTGTTGAACATCGGGGCAAGCTTCCGCATGCAGTTTTTCATTCTGCCGATCCACTCGCGCGGGATGTTGTCAACGCCTCTCTGATAGAAGAGCGGGACAAGCTGCTTCTCAAGGATGTTGTAAAGCGACTGACTTTCGATGGTGTCCTGATAGTTTGCGTCGGCGTATTGCTCGCCGCGACCGATCGCCCAGCCGACGGTGGGGTCCATGGCGTAGGCTTCCACCCACCACCCGTCCAGGATCGAACAATTCAGCACGCCATTTGCCGCCGCCTTCATGCCTGAAGTTCCGGAGGCTTCGTAAGGGCGTCGCGGCGTGTTCAACCACACGTCCACACCCTGCACGAGGTAGCGGGCGACGTTCATGTCATAGTTTTCGAGGAATACAAATTTCCGGCGGACATTCGCATCGCGGGCGAACTGGATGATCGCGCGGATCAGTTCCTTGCCCTCGTGGTCAGCCGGATGCGCCTTGCCCGCGAAGACGAATTGAATGGGACGTTTGGTGTCTTCAAGCAACCGGTGAAGACGATCCGGATCGCGCAGCAGCAGCGCACCGCGCTTGTATGTGGCAAATCGACGGGCGAAGCCGATCGTGAGCGCTTCGGGATCGAGCACCTCGTCGGCAATCGACGAATCATCCATGCCACGTTTAATCAACTGCTCTTTCAACGTTCCCCGCGCCCAGCCGATCAACCGCTCGCGGCAGCGTTCGTGGGCGCGCCAGAGTTCTTCATCGGGAATCTGCTGGACCGCTTCCCAGACGCTCTGGTCGGTCGGGTCGGTCATCCACTCTTCGCCCAGGTAGCGATCGAGCAGGAACATCATGTCGGGTGACAGCCAGGTGCGGGTGTGGATACCGTTGGTGACGCTCTGAATCGGCACTTCGTTCGCAGGCACCTGTGGCCAGAGATTGTGCCACATGCCACGCGAAACTTCGCCGTGCAATGCAGACACGCCGTTGTAGGAATCTGCCAGGCGAATCGCCAGCACCGCCATCGAGAACCCCTGCTTCTTGTTGGTCACATCCTCACGTCCCAACGCCAGGAAGCCTTCTTCATCCAGCTTCAGCGACGCAATGTAGTTCTTGAAATACTTGGTCATCATCTCCGGCGGGAACATATCAATGCCCGCGGGAACCGGTGTGTGGGTGGTGAAGACGTTGGTCGCCATGACCGCTTGACGGGCTTCGTCGAAGGTCAATTGCGAGTTTTCGAGCAGCATGCGGATGCGTTCGAGCGCCAGGAACGCCGCGTGACCTTCGTTCATGTGCCAGACGTGAGGCTTGATGTTCAGGGCTTCCATGGCGCGCACGCCGCCGATGCCCAGGACGAGTTCCTGCTTGATGCGCATCTCATGCCCGCCGCCGTAAAGACGGGCAGTGATTTCGCGATCGACGGGGGAGTTCTCGGGGAGATTGGTGTCCAGCAGGTAAAGCGGGATTCGCCCGATCTTGGCGCGCCACACTTTGCAGAAAACTGCGTTTTCGGGCAGGTCCACGCGCACATGCACATGCGAGCCGTCGGTGTATTTCATGGGCTCGAGTGCGAGATTATAGAAGTCCAGTTCCGGATATACTTCCTGCTGCCAGCCATCCGCGGTGAGATATTGCTGGAAATAGCCATTGCGATAAAGCAAACCCACCGCAATCAGCGGCAGACCGATTTCACTGGCGGATTTCAAATGATCGCCGGCGAGAATGCCCAGACCGCCGGAATAAATCGGCAGCGATTCGTGCAATCCAAACTCGGCGCTGAAATAGGCGATGAGATTCTGTCCCTTTTCGCCATGCGTCGATTCGTACCAGCCTTTTTCCTCGAGATGCTGCCTGAATAAAACATAGACGCGTTTCATGTGAGCAATGTAACCATCGTCTTCAGCCGCATCCGCAAGCTTCTGCTGATTGATCTGTCCGAGCAGTTTGATCGGGTTGTGATAAACAGCCTCCCACAATTGCCGATCTAAACGGCGAAACAGCTCAACTGCGTCAGGGTTCCATACCCACCAGAGATTGTTGGCCATCTCAAGCAGAGGCGCGAGGGGGGCGGGAACATCGGGAAACACCTGGAAGGTACGGAGATTGGGAGGAATCATAATATTGTCTTGTATGTGTTTCGATCTGGCTAACAACACCTCACCGGAAGGGGCATCCGACGCCCGAAACGCTTCACTTCGGTGGGCTACTTCATTTTCGGCTATTTTTGCCAACCGATACAGGCTTTAAGGAATAGCTTCAGTTAAATTTATCGTTCGAAACCATCGAATGCATCTTGTTTACGCAGCCGACCCTTGATTTTCCCAAGCCATTGGGCATTCTGCCATCAGTAAATTGAGTTCCCCACGGAGGTGTGATATCGCTCGCAAAGCCGCCGCTGTTTCTGAAACCGCCCGCGAAGCCGGAAAAGATTTCGCCATTGCCGCAGCACGGCTGTGCGCTGACACCCGTTGCCATAACGTAATGGTGCTGGATATGCGTGCACTGTCGCCGGTGTGTGATTATTTCGTGATTGCGTCCGGCACCAGCAAGCGCCAGATGCATACCGTTGCGAGTGATCTCGCTGAATTGGGTGACGAGCAGAACTACACGCCTTATCACATCTCGGGTAACGAAAGCGACCAGTGGGTGCTGATTGATTTCGTCCACGTGGTGGTCCACGTCTTTAATAATGAATCGCGACGGTTTTACGATCTGGAGAACCTCTGGGGCGATGCACCGCAGGTTGAATGGGAACTGCCAAAATAAGGGGTGCTTGAACGCAGCCCACCTCGTTTGCCGGAATTGTCGAGCAAAAAACGGCTAATTCACCGCCATAAATCCTCTTCCTGTGGCGTCGCCGCGAACAAGGAAGAACGGGACTCTTCCCAGGCTTTTGGGAAGGATCTGCATCAGCGATGAATAATCCTCCATCGTGCGGACGCGGAATCGGCCGAGTTGCAACACCACGTCTCCGGGACGGATGCCGGCTTTGAACGCCGGACTGTCGCGCATGACCTTGGTTACGAACATGCCGTCGCGCACTTCCAGGCTGTATTGACTCGCCAGGTCTTCCGTCACCGGTTCAACCACCAGCCCCAGGCGCTTCTGTGATTCAGCCATCGCATCAAACGGAGGGACGACTGCGGGGGTGACAGATTGTTTTGACCCGTCGGCAAAGATCACTTCGAAGCTGGCTTCGGGCTTTTGCTTCAAGAGAATCGAATAGGCATCGACGATGTCGCGCGGTTTCTCACCCGCGATGGTTTCAATCGCCTTCCCATCAGGCGAGATAATGGTGGTGGTCACTGTCGATGGAGGAGCAACCGTCCGCTGCTCTTTCAGGGGAAATGGAATCTCGACCTTCGTGACCTGCGCCGGATTCATCAGATCGGGCACCATGTCGCGCAGCTTGTTCACCTGAATCGCGAAGCCGAGGTTCTGCGCATCCTTGCGAATCGCCGTGTTGATGCCGATGACCTGCCCATATGCGTTGAGCAGGGGACCACCGGAGTTGCCGGGGTTGATCGCGGCATCGGTCTGAATCAGATCACCCAGCAGGACTTCGTTGTTCGGGCCCTGAAGATCGCGATGGTTGGCACTGACGATCCCGGTGCTGACCGAGTGAGAGAACCCCATCGGGTTGCCGACGGCGATCACGGGCTCGCCGATCATCAGGTCACTGGAATCGCCCAGTTCCAGGGCAAGCAATGGCGAATCCGTCTTCACCTTGAGGATTGCAATGTCCGCCTGAGCATCGGCGCTGATCACCTGCGCGGGAAGCTTGCGGCCATCCAGAAGTTCGACGGTGATCTGCGTCGCCTGCGACACGACATGGTTGTTCGTTGCGATGTAGCCATCGGGATGCAGAATGAAACCGCTGCCGAGGGAGTTGCTCTTATAGGTGCGGATCTGCCCCGGATCGAACGGTTGAAAAAACGGATCATTCGGAAACGCCGCGACCCGCTGCTGAATGATTTTTTCCGCGGCGATGTACACCACGGCGTTCTTGGTCTTTTCAACGACGTCGACAATCACGGTTCGACGCAGGTTCGTCGCGTCGGGTTGCGGCGTCTGCGGGTCGACGGCGCGGGCAGTGATTGCGCAGAAGCTGACAATTAACACGCCCAACATCAACCGGGGAAACGATGCGCTGATGCATTTCATGAATTCACCTCATCATCCTTCAGACACCACGACGATAGCAGCGTTGGCGATGGATTCAAACGCGGCTGGAATCATGTTATTAACGGACGGGAGCAACATGCCCCCTCTTTCCTCATCCATCCACACGCTTCTTCGAGGGCGGTTGCACGAACCCCCGGGCGCTTTGGTGACAATTGAAGTCAGGCCATACAGATTGCCCCGACTATGCACTTGCGGGCTTTCGCGGCTGACACACCCGACAGAAGTGGGTCGATCTTCCGCCGACAACAATCCGTTTGATGGTTTCCCCGCAGCTCAGGCACGCCTGATCTTCCCGGCCATAAACACGATGGATCTTCTGGAAATCGCCCGTGACGCCATCCGCGTCGACGTAGTCTCGCAGCGTGCTGCCGCGATGCTTGATCGCGCGTTTCAGGACCGTTTTGATCGCCTTTGACAGCGCTGCGATCTGTTCGCGTGTCAGCCGGTGCGTGCGGGTCAGCGGATGAATGCCCGCGACATGCAGAGCTTCGTCTACATAGATATTGCCCAATCCGGCGATAACCGCCTGATCCAGAAGAGCGCATTTGACAAATCGCTTTGTGCCATCAAGTCGTGCCGCCAGACCAGTGGCGGAGAGGTCAAGCGGCTCGGGACCCAGATTGGGATCTTCCCAGTCCTGTCCGACCCACCACACGCCGCCGAACCGTCGAGGGTCGATAAACCGCACCTGCAGTTCTTCACCTGTTTGAGTGCGAAAATCGATCAGAAGGTGCGTATGCTTGGCGGGTGGGGCGTCGGACGATTCGATCCGGATACGGCCGCTCATCCCCAGATGGATGTAAAAGTGATTGCCGTCGTCAAGTGCAAAGAGAATTCGCTTTGCCCTTCGAAATACACGGTTGACCCTTCGACCCACAATGCCGGCAATAAAATCGCAACCTTCGGGAGTGAGAATGTCGCTCCGTATCACCGTCCCTGAAACAATGAGGCTTCCAGAAACCCTTGGCGAAAGGGTGTTTACGACGGTTTGCACTTCAGGAAGTTCAGGCATGAAACTTTGCGTACCTCGCTGGGTCTAATACTATACGAAGTTAAATTGCTGTCAGGTTGTCATTTACCGAAAACATCGGTTCTTAGCCCACCGAACGAATGTCAGCGGCCTATCGTAAGTCTTTAGATCGTCGGACTTTTGCTCGATCTATCGCAAGGGAACACTACGAGTTGGAGAAACTATGGAGCAGCGAACGGATCTGGGCACGGATGAACTGGCAAGCGTTCAGAAGCTCCAGCGGGCCTACGCAGACATGAAGTCTGAACTAGGTAAGGTAATTGTCGGGCAGGAAGCGGTCATCGAAGAGTTGCTAATTGCACTTTTCTGTCGTGGCCATGCGTTGCTGGTGGGTGTGCCCGGGTTGGCAAAGACGTTGCTGATCTCCACATTGGCACGCACCCTGGGACTGAG
>Ga0105047_10011979_pt1 | contig 14016 bp, 9 predicted proteins | sample MAT04_FD_78384 | JGI IMG/M metagenome (GOLD analysis project Ga0105047, IMG submission 78384) | Freshwater microbial communities from Lake Fryxell liftoff mats and glacier meltwater in Antarctica - MAT-04 (megahit assembly) | ecosystem: Environmental > Aquatic > Freshwater > Ice > Liftoff...
GAACGCAACGCATCAGCGGAAATTCTCCCGCGCTTTAATTTTGTTCTCTGGATTGATTCCGATTTCGAAGTCCAGCCCGGTTCTCTCCGCGCGACTCAGCCTAAAGCCGCCGCAGAGCGTATATGTGTCGAGCCAGATTCTGCACCGATGGTAGTGCGGAGTTCAGTTCTGTCAATGCCCTCCACGAGCGGCAACATGGCTGGAGCGGGGTTGATCTATCTGACCCAGAATACGATCAGCCAGTTCGTCGAATTGACGTCTGCAGTCCTGAACAGCACTGGAGTGTGCGCCGATGGCTCCGTCAGCCGCTGTAAGATGGAACATGGGTTTGCGTACATCCTGCGCCATCGGCATAAGACTCTTAAAATGCTTGAGCATAGCGAGTTGGTTCTTGTCTTCATTCGCTTGCGTTGCTTCAGGTTGTTCCCCCAGAACTTCGGTCGCATACGTTTTTGGGATTCGATTCGCCCACTTTAAGTACGACAGAACTGGGCGATTTGCACGGACTGAAGGATTCAACAGAACGTAGCCCAAAGGTTTCATTTGACCCGACGGTAGCGGGAGTCCGGGCGGAACTCTACCCCTTCGCCGAGTGACCCAACCCGTTCTCCAATTCCTCAAAGTAGGGCCCAAATTGCGGAGTCCCTGAAGAGAGAACAAGTCCGCGCCGAGGGGAATTACAACAAAATCAGCTGCGATTAGGGCTGACCGGTTCATTGCACCAATATTAGGGCCCACATCTATCAGTACAATCTCGCTACCGCAACTCTCTGCGGCAGCCTTTATTACTCGGTGAAAAGCAGTAACAACACGGAATCCGTCGCCTGCAGTCGCCGGATTATCATCCAGACACTTGCCCCACGCCTCCGACAACCGATCTTCAAAGGTGCTCAGACCAAGATCACCTGCAATAATAGAGAGTTTTAAATCAATCTCTATCGCTTTCGGTATCTGGATATCACCCAAACTTTCAATCAGCGGATCAACAGCGCCAAGGATAGTGTCAGGATGCTTTCCCTCGGGCCATAATTTTTCGAGCTTGGATTCATCCAGAAAGTTGCTTGTGAGATTGGACTGAGGATCCAAATCCACGGCAAGCACACTATGGCCCTTCTCGCGGAACATCCATGCAAGGTGAAACACCATTGAGGTCTTGCCAACACCGCCTTTATTATTGAAGAACGCAATCGTCTTCATGAATGTTTTCTCACAATCATCGCTAAATGGTTTTCACCCACAACGTATTCTAGTTTAGGATTTCCATTCTTCTGTAACAAACTATTCGCAAGAGCAATCCCTCTTCCGAATCGATTGGCAAAACCAAGTGTTTTTGCCGCTTCGGCTAGAACCGGATTTCTGTACGCTGTACCGTCTGGAAATTGCTCCTTCGTAAGATCGCCGTAGAGTGACCCGGGATTCTGAACTTCTATGCGATCCGAAAAGTGATTGATCGATACCGGCGTCGTCGAGCCGTCGTAATTTCGGTGGATCACCGCGTTAACAAACAACTCATGCAGTGCAACGCCCGGATAGTCCACAATCGAATCTTCCCCAAGATCTGGCCGACGCACCGGCCGCATATTAATGAGTTCCCTGGCGAGACGGTCGAGATCACGCATTACGGTAAGAAAATCGCCCGAGAACCTTTCTTCCTTAATTGGATTATCGACTAAACTCTGGCCATCGAATCGCACATACTGTACATATGCACCCGGAAAGAAGGTTAGAGGGTCTTTCCCAAAAAGGAGTACCGCCGCATTAGTCGGAGCACTGAATTTTTTGTGCCAAAAACGAAGCGAACCTAGTTGTTCCTCAATGGTGCGATTGTTTTCAGCCAACACCTCAGCTGAAACGCCACGGGGAAGGTAAGTGATTTTGAAAAGGTCCAACGCAAGATCGTCAAGCGAGGCGTCTCGACAAGCCCGCGTGTCCCAAGTTTTTGCCAGGTCAACCCGTCGTTCTTCCAGACGACGCTCTTGTTCCGAGGTAGCTCTGTCGGCCGACGGCCCTGTGCGAATCCACACGGTCTGTTTATACCGAACTGGCGGCATGTCCGATGGTTGAATTTCTACTACTGCAATATCGGTGTTAGCATGAACAGCCTTGAAGACATGCATCGTCGGGAGTGGTATAATATTGCCATTATCTCGATGACTCGCCAAACTTTCGAGAAGTCGCTCATCGATTTTTGCACCGGTCGGATTACCCTTTTTATCAACTCCAATAAAAAGGTATCCGGGCAGCCCCGAGCCGGGCATATCGTTGGCGAACGCGCATATTGCTTTACAAAATTTGTCTGCATCGTTGAGGGACTCTGTTCGTTCAATCCTGTATGATTCAAGATCAGTCAAAAGTATTTCTATATTCTCCATTTATAAATCTCCGTCTTTGTAGTCTTTTAAAATCTTATTAAGAAGAGATGCAGTGCAGACACTTCGCATAACCTCCTCCAGTCTCTCCTGGCATGTTGGATTATACTCCACTGCAAATTTAAGGTACTATTCGAATTGACAACACTCCTCATGAATGGGCGGGTGGGCCGGAAAAAATGGGTGCCAAGGAGCAAGACGGCAGTATCGTCTTGCTCCTTGCTTTTCGACTGTATAAATAAATGATCAGGTGCGACAGCACGGAGCAGAAACGGCCCTGCTCCGTGGCATCTGCCTCTAACGCATCGCCTCAAACAGAAGTATGCTCGCCGCCACCGCCGCGTTCAAACTCTCGGCCTCGCCTTTCATCGGGATCGAAATCCGTTCCGTGCAGACTTGATCGATCGCCTCCGGCAGGCCCTCGCCTTCGCTGCCGATGCAGAGCACCAGCGGGCGCTTCTTCCAATCGAATTGTGTGTACGCCGTTCCGCCCTGCGCCTGCGTGGCAACCAGCCGCAGGCCCGGACGTTTGGCGAGCGCCAGGAATTCATCGATTTTGAAACGGATGATCGGCATCGCCAGCAGTCCGGCGGCGGTCGCGCGCACGACCTTGGCGTTGAACGGATCGGCAGTGCCTTCAAGCGTGATCAACGCCGCGGCGCCGGCGGCCTCGCACGAGCGTATCAGCGTGCCGACATTGCCGGGGTCCTGCAAGCCGCATGCGGCGACCAGAAGCGCGTCGGGGCGCTTGAGAATCTCGGCGACGTTCCATTCGGGAATGCGCACCACGGCGGCGATGCCCTGCGGAGCGACCACGTCGGTGATCTTCTTGAAAACATCCTTGCTGACGCGCGTTATCGGAATGTTGCGCTCGAAGCCCTGCTCCACAAGCTGCATGTCTTCCAGCAGTTGCTCGGAAAAAATGAGTTCATGCACCTGGATGTGCGGAAGGTTCAGCGCCGCGGCGACTGAACGCTTGCCTTCCAGCAGAAAGCGTTTCTGCTCGCGGCGGAGGTTTCCGTCGCAGCGTAAATCGACATAATTTTTGACGCGCGCGTTCTGACAGGACGAGAGCATGGGCAGAGAAGCTAGATCGAGTTCTTTCATCGATTAGAGTATAATTGAAAGCTGTCGTTTTTCAGTGTGCTTCTGATGTCTGTAAAAAGCGCTCTCCAAGCACCATAGAATCAGCCGGGATCAAAGACGCGGAGCCATGATGCATTTCGACGCACGAATCAAAGCCCTCTTCCTTATATGTCTGCTCGCGTTGCCACTGCACGCGGCACAGCCGGAGTCCAAGCCGCTCAAGTATCCGGAGGACCTGCGCGAGTTCCGCCGCAAGGCCGTGGATCATGACGGCGCGATGACGCCCGATATCGCCTTCACGCTGCGCTCCTGCCGCGCCTGCAAGAATCTGTACGTCTTCGGCAATTTTCCAAGATTGAAGCGCACGCCTTTTGATTCGCTGGCGCAGGTTCACGAAACCATGCAGAGCGTCGTCGAGAAGGCGCCGCCCAAATCGATCTTCTCCGCCAAGGCCGGCCGAGTCATGCCGCGCGCATGCCCCATCTGCAATGAGCCCGAAGGCGCCAGTGAAACGACGCTGCCGGACAAGGCCGTCTTTTTTCACCTGATCCTCGAGACCGGCGCCGACCTGCAGATTGACTACGACGTGAAAAATGGAAAAGCGGGCAAGCCCTCCTACTGGCTCATCCCCGGTGCCATAAAAGGAAAGACGGAGCCCGCGCAAAAAGTTGATCTTGCCGACGAGAAGGAGAGCACGATCAAGAAAGCGATCGGTGCGCACTTCTCCCTGCGCTCGGTCTGGGATGACGTGCTGAATCAGAACGTCGCGAACGACAAAGTCTATTTCGAATCTATCTCGCCGGGCCTCTTTTTTGTGTACCGCTCGCCCAAAGTTCCGGACGGCGAATTTACGGACTTTGGAGACAAACTGAAAGCCGAACGGAACGCCGGAAAATTCTCCAAGCTCGATACGCCGCTCAAAGTCGATCCCAAAATGCCTACTCCGTACGGCACCGTCCAAGACTGGCTGGCGCCGAAAGCAAAAGCGCTGGCCGCCGGTGAGGGCGGAGAACTGTTTGTCGCGATCTCCTATCCGGAGCTGCGCAAGATCGCCGCGGAGATTCTGACCACGCGCGGCATGACGCTCGAACTCAATACGCTTCCCGGTGCGATCAACGCCGGCACCGGCAGCATCTGCAAAATCCCTTATAAAATGGAACTCAACTTTGGGCCGCTGGCCAGCCATGCCGTCGTCGGCGGGCTTTCGCTGCACCATGCCTGCTCCCTATTTTTGAGCAATCCGATCTTCAGCATCGATAACGGCGTGCGTCTCGATGAAGCGCTGCGCAAGCGCTACCCGCGTTGCAATTTCGAAGTCATTGACGGCCGCTTTCTGATTTTGACAGACAGCAAGGGCGAAACGCGCCGCGTCGACGTGATGGGTCTTGCCGACAAGCTCGATCCCGAAAACGCATTCCTCTTCGACATCTTCTGCGCCGTAATGCTCTCCTTTGACGCGAAGAAGGATGCGTTCAACGCCAAACCTCCTGCGCGAGATATCTCGCCGACGGGACTGCCGGCCTTCATCGAGCGGCGCGTGCGGCCCAGCGGATTCCTTCTGGCGCAGAACAAACCGGCCGCTCTCTTCGAGCCCCGCGAAGACGCCGAGGGCAAACGCTTCGAGATATGCTACACCTCAGAGTGCAGCGCCTCGATCGTCTACATCGATCCTTCAAAGGAACGCTTCGCCGGCCTGACCATTGAGGAAGTACAGAAGATTTATGACATCACCGGCGGAATCCTGCCCATGATTCTGGAAGGCACCGACTCGCTCAATTTTCCAGGCGAACTGCGCGCCTTGACCGGACCCTGCAAAGTCCAACTGGTTTATGGCCTGGATATATCCTCGCTGGCCTGCGAGCCGGGGCGCGCCTGGAATCTGGCGCTGACTGCCGGATTCAGCGGAGAAGAAGAGCGGCTCCATATGTACGCATACACGTCCAATTGCGCCGCACTCTCGCCGCGCCGTCTGACCACCGACGAATTGAACATCGTCAACTCCCGCACCCGCAGCCTTCTGCAAGAGCGCACCGTCGATCCCGGGCAGGAACTGGCGCTGCGTTTCGAATTCGCACGCGCCGAGCCCAAGGGAAAACTCATCAAACGCGCGCGCTGAATGGAAATTTCTGTTCAAGAATCCCGCGCGTGCGCTAAAGTTTGCCTCATGCAAAAAATCATCGATCTGTTTTCGCAGTTGTACAACGTCCAGGGGCTGGTCGCGACGATTGGCTATGTCGGCATGGCACTGATCGTCTTCGTGGAGACGGGCCTGCTGGTTGGCTTTTTTCTTCCCGGCGATTCACTTCTGTTTACGGCCGGCCTGGCCTGCTCGCCCGGCAATCAACTCATGCCCGCCGGGCAGCATATGAATCTATTGGTCCTGAATCTCTGGCTGGTTCCGGCGGCGATCATCGGCGACACACTCGGGTATTACATCGGCTTTCGCGCCGGTAAGTCTCTTTATCATCGCGAAAAAACGCTCTTCTTCCGCAAAGACCACCTGCTTCATACGAAGGCCTTCTATGAAAGGCACGGCGGGAAGACGATCGTCATCGCCCGCTTTGTTCCGCTGATCCGCACCTTCGCGCCGGTGGTGGCAGGCATTGCGCAGATGCCCTATCGCCATTTCGTTTTCTACAACGTCTTCGGAGCTGTTGGCTGGGTCACCGGTCTGACGACGCTGGGTTACTTTCTGGGCAAGGTCGAATGGATCGGCAAAAACCTTCAGGCCACGATTATGATTATTATTTTCGTGTCGCTATTGCCCGCGATCATTACAGTTGTGAAGGCTAAATACTTTGATCCCCCGCTGGTTGTGGAGCGCCAGGAGGCGCCTGCGGAGACGGGTTCAGAAAAATAGTCAACGGACAGATTTGATCAGCCATGCGAATTCTTATCACCGGCGCCGAAGGCTTTACCGGATCCCATCTCGTCGACTACTGTCTCAGCCAGGGCGACGAGGTCTGGGGCACCTGCAGGTCGGGCGCGCGCGCTTCGAACTTGACCCATCATCTCGATCATATCGTGCTGCGCGTGGGCGATCTTTCGCAGCCCGATTTCATGCGCAGCGTGCTGCGTGAAACGCGCTTCGATTTGATCTTCCATCTTGCCGCAATCAGCTTCAATCACGACGCCCAGAAAGAGCCCGTCAAAACGTACGACATCAATCTGCTCGGCGGCATCCATCTGCTTGAAGCCGTGCGCACGCAAAGCCCGCAGACGCGCGTGGTGCTGGCCAGTTCCGCCGAAGTCTACGGACCGGTCAAGCCTGAAAATCTGCCGGTCACCGAAACCCAGTCTTACAATCCCGCCAATATTTTTGCCGCCGGTAAAGCAGCACTGGAGCTCGCCGCGCATCCCTTCGTGCAGACCTACGGCCTGCATGTGGTTATCGCGCGGCCCTTCAATCACACCGGCCCGCGGCAGCGCCCCGACTTCGTCTGCTCCACATTTGCCGAACAGATTGCCAAAGTAGAAACGGGTGCCGATCCGGTGCTGCATGTGGGAGACCTGACGCCGCGGCGCGATTTCTCCGACGTGCGCGATATCGTCCGCGGTTACCGCGTGCTGGGCCTCAAAGGCGAATCCGGCCAAGCTTACAATCTGGCCAGCGGCACCAGCGTGACGGTGGAATATATTCTGAATACGCTGGTCCAGATGGCGCGCGTGAAAGTCGAAATCCGGCAGGACCCCGAACGCGTGCGCAAGACGCAGGTGATGGATGTTCGCGGCAGCTATGATAAAGTGAAAGCGGCGACCGGTTGGTCGCCTGAAATTCCGTTAGCCAAGACTCTGCGCGATCTGCTCAACTGGCACCGCGATCAGCTTTCAACGCAACGCCGCACGCAGTGATTAGCGCCGCAGCCGTGAGCCTTTAAATCTGCCGAGGCAGCATGATGCTAGTCTGGCGGTTCATCGCGCGCAGCCTGCGAGCCATGATCTGCAGCACCTCAATGGCGAAGTACGGCGTCTCCTTGATCATGTATTGGAACTTTTCCACATCGACAGGCACAACCTGACAATCGGTAGTGGCCACGGCCGTGGCGCTGCGCACCTGGTTATCGACCAGAGCCATCTCGCCAAGAATGTCATTGGTCTCAAGCGATTCGACAGGGCGCCCCATAACCCGCAATTCGATCGTGCCAGCCTTCACCACGTACATCAAATGACCGGTTTCGCCTTCCTTAAAAATCACGTCACCCGCTTTGAATGTCGAGAAAACGTCTCCATATTTCAAGAATGCAACGCTGCTGCGCTTTCGATGTGCCATGATGGTATTTTCTCCTGGCCTCGCTTGCTAAAGACTATTCTGAAAGCAACGCGTGTCCAGCGCGCACTGCGTCTTATTCAAGCTGCTTCTCATTTTGGCAATCGCCTCGCGCTGACTTTAGTGATGCTTAGCGAGTCGACGGCGTGCTCAGTTTTTCTGGACTTTCTGATTTTTATTCCCGCTGCGCGAAAGCATGGCACGTCGCATGCACCCTTATGGCTGCGTGGAAGGAGCGGGGTTCAAAAGGAGAACTTACATGGACGAAAATTATTATAATCAGCCGCCGACGAAGCCTGAGGATGACAACAACGTGGGCGCCTGGATTTTTGGAGTTCTGGCGATGATCGCCATTGTGGTGGTTGCAGCAACGTGGTGGGCCGCGCCGTCAGCCTTTAAACAGGCAGAGAATACAGCGCCGGCCCCGCGCGTAGCGGGCTTGAACGATCAGGTGGGCAAGACGTTGACTCTGAACGGAACGGTAGCTGAGTTCATTAATTCACAGGCCTTTACGATGAAGGGCGATGCAACCTACAAGAATGAAGTACTGGTTATCAGTCGCACGCCGCTACCGGCTGAACGCACTCAGAACGTGGCCGTCGACGGAAAAGAACCCGTGCAGGTGACCGGAAAGGCCGCGACCTTTGATCGTGAAGCCGCGGAACGCGACCTTGGCAGTAAGCTGGATCCGGCCAAATTCGATCAATTCAAAAACAAAATCGTCATTATGGCTGACTCGGTCAGTCTCCCAAATCAGGGCTATGATTCCAGCATGAAGTCCGGTCAGGGCAACGACAAAACCGCAGCCCCGACTGAGCGTGCCCAGAACGAAAATACCACTCGCTCGGAAAATCCACCCGCTCCTGCACAGCCGGAAAAACCGGCCGAACCGGCCGTGCGACCTCCGCCGGCTCCGGCTGAATAAGTGTTGTTGCAAACGGACAAACCGGGAGCAGATCGAAGCTCCCGGTTTTTATTCCAACACCAATACATTGGTCACCGTCTTGGCGGCGACGTGATCTTCCCACTGCCAGACCAGCTTGTTGCCCGCATCGAATTCAACGACATGAGGCCCCTGCCCCGTCTTGCCGTGCCCGCACCAGTTCGCCACGACAAAATTCCCATTGGCGATGCGATGAAACCCAGAGAACCAGAGCAGCCGCGCATTCGCGTGATCCTTCGTGCTGCCCAGGGTCGATAGAATTTTTCCATCCTTGTCGAGCTCGATCACTGTGACCGTCTCGCCGGTGGTCGCGAAGGTATTTCCGTTCTCCTGCCGCAGAGCGAGGTAACCTTTTCCCGTCAGCGGCGCGCTCCAGGTGATCGCACCCGACGGATCGCATTCGTACACTTTGAAGCCGCCTTTAGAACCGGTGAAAATCGTCTTCCCGTCGGCAAGCCGGCGCGCCAATCGAAATTCCCCAACGCCATCGCTCAAGATTTTCTTTACTTCCTTCCCATCTTTATCGATCTCAACCAGAGTGACCGCGGGTTCTCCGGTGCCCAGCAGCGTGTTGCCATTGGGCAGGCGCTGCGCCGTCGAGATACTCTTGAACGTGCTGACCGACCAGCCCTTCTCGCCTTTGGCCAGATCGTATTCCGCGGCGCCATTTCCATGGCTGACCAGCACTTTGTCGCCAACGCGCTGCAGGTCGCGGGAGCCCGCCGGAATCGCGATGCTCCAGCCTTTCTCCGGCGCAAGCTGGTCCACGAGAATCAACTTATTGCCTGCGTTATCGACACACACAAACCGATGCTTGATCTCGGCGCCACGAACCGACAAAAACGTTGCACAGCAGGCCAGCAGTAAAATCAGTTGTTTCATATTTCACCTTAAAAAGTGGCGGACCAAAAAAATGGCCGCTCAGGGTTCTGTTCTGAAAACATGGCAAGATGGCAGCCATTTCCTAGTTAGCTAGTTAGGGTGAGCAGACATTTTCCTAAAAAGGTGGAGCAGGCATTTTTCCAAAAGGTGGAGCAGACATTTTTCCAAAAGGTGGAGCAGACATTCCTGTCTGCTCGATGCAGGCAGACAGGAATGTCTGCCCCACCTTCAGGAACTTCTCATCAATCTTTGTTTTCCTGCTCGGACTGCCGGTTCTTCTGTTCGGTCTCGATCTCGCGTTCCATCTGCACCTGAGCCGCTTTCGAAATTACAGGGAAGAAACGTTCCGTCGGAATGACTTCCTTCTCCTGGGTTTTGCTCGACCAGAGCAGCTTCAAGCCGCCCTTGCCCATGCTGCCCAGGTATTCGATGCGGATGTCGTGTAGCGCGCCCTTGCGCAGCGCCACCGGTTTGCTCTTCAGCGGCTCGGTCTTTTTCGGCGGAGCCTTCGGGTCGGGCTTGGCGTCCTTCTTCTTCGGCGTCTCCATTATTTTTTGGCCGTCGACGATGACACGCACATATCCCAAACCGTCCGTGTCGACGGTGAAAATATACTCCTCGGAGTTCAATGGCTGCACGCGCCCTTGCCAGATGGCGTTGAACGGCTTGGCCTCAAGTTCGGGCACTGGCGATTTTAAAAAGGTCATATCGAGGTTCGCATCAATCCGCTCGAGTTCGGACTTGCGCACTTTATTGATGGAATAGTAAACGACGCTCAGGCCCAAACTGGGCGCGACGACTACGCTGATCGGCGCAGTGACGGTGCTCGATCCGTTCGCGGAGAAGGCTCGCGCGACCAGCCCGAATTCTCCGCAGATCGCCGTCGCGGTCCACTTGAATGTAAAGGGCTTGGCGCTCGCTTCATAAACTTTCTGCCCGCCGAGCAGGAATTCGACGCGGCTCACGTCCGGGCCGGTCTCGACTGGCAGCGAAATCTCTTTGCCAGACATCCACACCGGAAGTTCGCCGGCCTTGATCGCCACAGGCACCGCCGATTCCGGCGCGGCTTCCTCTACATTGTCGATCTGCTGGAGATAAGCGGCCAATTGAATTTTTTCGGCGTCCGTGATTTTAGAGAGATCGCCATGCAAGCCCTTTGAATTGGCGGAGGTCAGAACATCCAGCAGCGTCGAAGCCGATCCGTCGTGCAGATACGGCGCTGTTTCCCAGATGCCTCGCAACGTCGGTGTATCGAGGCCGAACAGCGTCTCATGCATGCGCTGCCCCGAGGTCTTGCTGATCGTGCCTACGTCGTGCAACAGCAGCTTGGCGCTGTCGGTGAAATCGGCGCCCGAATGGCACGCTGCGCAATTGGCCTTCTTGAAAATCTCTTTGCCGGCCTTCGCGTCGGCGGTCAGAGAACCGTCGGCGTTGCGATACGGACTGGGATGAATCACGTTAAGACTGGTCACGTACGCGGCCAGCGCGTCGAGCTCCGGGCTGCAACGGGCCTTGGGCATGCCCAGCGTGGTATTACGCGTGCCAGTGTTGTAAGCGGCCGCAGGCATGAATCCCATCCCGCCGAACGGGCCACGCATGTCGTGTTCAAAATCCTGGATCTCGTCGAAATTCGCGGCCCAGTGCACGGGTCCATGTCCCATGCCGCGGCGTCCCAGCAGCGAGGTCGTATTGCGCAGTCCCTCGCCGCGATCGGTGAAATCCCAGACTCGCGCATCGCTGTCCCCGTCCAGATGGCAGCTTGCGCAACTGATGTAGCCATCGTGATTCATGCGGTTGTCATTGGCGTTATAAAAGATCTGTTTTCCCTGAAGCACCTGCGCCGCCAGCTTCTCTTTTTCAACCGTCGAAATCTCAGCGATCGGGCGAGCCGTCTGCGCCGTGGATTCCAGCGTACTGCTCAAATCGTAGACCGAGATGGTGCGCGACATGAAATTCTGGATGTAAAGCAGAGCATTGCTGTCGTCGAAAGCGAGTCCCTGCGGCGAGCGCCCCACTTCCATGATCGCATTGATCGGACGGTTGGTGTAGGCGTCGAGAATCTCGACGGTATTGGTGCCCTGCGTCGTCACAAACGCATAGTCTCCACGCTTGCTGAAGCGCACTACGAAAGCCATGTCGCGGTCGTTGAAATCACGCCGCATCTCCATGACTTCGGCGTTCTTCTCCAGATCGATCACGCAGACGATGGTGCGCACCGTGCTTTCGAAGTTGAGCGGCTGTCCATCGCGCGCAAGCCCGCGCACCGTGTTGTCTTTCTTGGAAGGCACCCAGGCTCGCTTGCCGTCGGGAGAAATCGTGATCGAACTGATGTAATTGGGAACGCCGCGGCCAGAGTCCTCCTTATCCTGCGCGGTATCGAGCGCGAGCTGAATCGTGCGTGTCACCTTCATCGTCGCCGGATCGACTTCGATGACCTCGCCGTAATCGCGCGGCGAGACAAACCGCGTGACCAGCACGCGCGCAGAATCTTCGCTGATCGCAATGCCGCGCGGCTTGGGCCCGACATCGACTGCGCCTTCGATCTTCTGGCTTTTGGCTCCGATCTTCAGCAGCTTCCCCGTCCCCTGCAGCGTCACGAACGCAGCCGCGCCATCGGGGCTGAAGGTGATGCCGTACGGCCGCGAAGCGTAGGGCAGATCGATTTTGCTCAGCGCCGAGCCATCCTTGCCGTTGAGCACGCTGATTGTCGCGTCGTCCTGATTGGCGACCCAGAGCGCGCCGTCCGGCGCCAGCGCGAGCGTGCGCGGATTTTTTCCGACCGGCACTTCGAAGGCCTTCGCCGGCGCCGTGCCGGCCTTGCCGCCGCTCAGCGCCGTGACCGTGTCGGTGTCCGCGTTGACGCACCAGACGCGATTGCGAGGCGAGTCGAAGACGATGGTTCCGGAACTCGAAGGCTGCCGCTCCGTCGGCGGATTGAAGATCGTCTGAATGAACGATCGCGACGTCTGACCTTGAACGCTTTTGGCTTTGAGAAACACCGAATAGTGGCCCGGTTTTTCGAACGTGTGCGAGATCTTCGCCGTTGCCGCGAACTCCGTCGCCGGCGAACCATCCCCGAAATCCCAGGAGAACTGCAGGCCCTCGCCCTTGGCCGTGGCCACATCGTAGCTTACCGCTTTTCCGCGCGGCGTGGCGCTGACGGAAGAGACTTCTATTTCAATCGGACTGAGAATAGCGCCCGTGGAAAATGTGGCGTTAAATGGCTTGCTCATGCTGTTGCCGGCAACGTCTTTGATTCCATTGATCACCACTTCATACGTCACGTTTTCCTGCAGGGGTTTGTCGGGGAAGAAATTGACGATGCTGACCTGGTGGCTGTATTTCCCGGCGAGCGCTTTGCCGCCCTTGGGCCGCACGATGAACGTCTCGCTGCTAACGCTGCGCAGGTCGATCATCTCGCTCAGGGTCACGCCCACGCGCGAAGTCACCGCCTGGCTCAGTGCCGCGTCGCGCGGGATGATCATCGTCACTTCCGGACCGCGGATATCCGGCCCGAGCTGATGCGGCAGCATATAGGTGCCGTCGCCATGATCGCTCGAAGCCATGATCAGGTTGCCGATGGCGGTCGAAAAATCGAGATCGGTGCCCGGCTTGGTCCCGGTCGGCTCGCCGCTCCATACCAGCGGCGCCTTGGCCGGATCGGCGGTGATATCGAAGACGGCTGTATACTTTGAAAATCCGCCGAAGACGCGACCTTCGTGAACCATTCCGTATCCGCCCTTGCTCTTGATCGGCGTCGGGCAAGACGAGACGAAATTAATCTTGCTCGGATCTTTGATGTCATATACATGCAGCGTCAAATCGCGATTGGGATCGACGCCTTTTTCTTTCGGCGTGCCCGAGCCAAACGAGTAGACGCGGTCTCCGTTGACGAACGTGCTGTATCCCTGTTTCGAATCGGTGCGGCAGAGCAGCGCCGGCTTCTTCGGATCGCTGATATCAAACGTTGCAATGCCCGGTCCGTCGATGTTGCTCCCCACCAGCAGGTTTCCGATGGCGTAGAGCGAACCGATTTTGAAGCCGCCGGTCTGGCTGATTGGAATGGGCTTGCCGATGACCTTGGGCGCGCGCGGATTGGTGGCATCCACGATGTGAATGCCGGTGTTCATTCCGCCCACGTACACATACGGCGCCTGCCAGAAAACCCACCACGGCGTGCCGCTGTAATCGCCGCCGGTCATCGGTGGAATATCAAAATCGCTGAGCATCTCGGGCTTGCTGACGTCGGTCCAATCCCAGAATTGCAAACCCGTGCGCGTCTGCAGCACCACGTAGTCGCCGGGATAACTGTTGCTGTAGCCGTAGCTGTGAGCCTCACGCAGACGCTTGGTGTGCTCATTATAAACATGGTTGATCAGCTTGGGCTCGCGCGGATTGGCCAGATCGAAGAACGACATGTGGCCATCGCCCGATCCGCCGTCGATCGAACCGATCACCACGAGGTAGCC
>Ga0105047_10011980_pt1 | contig 14015 bp, 13 predicted proteins | sample MAT04_FD_78384 | JGI IMG/M metagenome (GOLD analysis project Ga0105047, IMG submission 78384) | Freshwater microbial communities from Lake Fryxell liftoff mats and glacier meltwater in Antarctica - MAT-04 (megahit assembly) | ecosystem: Environmental > Aquatic > Freshwater > Ice > Liftoff...
ATCCGGACCCTGGGAGTGGTCGCGGCCCCGGTCGATCGTCCGCTGGACGGGCCCAGGCGGTCTGACGTTCAGCCCTGCTGGAAAAGGCGGGGCCGGCCGCCGCGCCCCCCACCGGAGCGCCGCCGCGCCCCCGGCCACCGCGCCGCCGCGCCGCCGCGCCCCCCGGCCGGAGCGCCCAGGATCGTCGGTGGCTCCACGCGAGCGACGATGACACGCGCGTGGTCGTGTCATGACCGAGCGCCTCATCGATGCCGCCGACGAGGCAGATGAGAAGAGTCTGCTCGGCGTCCGGGATCGTGATGCGATGAAGCGGGACGACGACAGTCGTGAGCATCGAACTCGCCAGGAGTTGGGGCTTCCCGGCGCCGGAGGGCGAGGCGGCTGAGCCGTCGACTCACTGTCAGGCCTCGACCGCGACACGCACGGTACGATGCGACCCATGAGCGAGCTCCTTGCGCGGGTCGCCGGCGGCGACCCTGGACCCAGCGCTGCCGCCACCATCGCCGCGGAGCAGCAGGCTGCCGCCCTCGTGCATGCCTGGGTCGGTCGGTCAGGGTCTCCGGGTGCGCTCATCGAGCGCGTCGGTGGCGTGGACCAGGTGGGCGTCAACGAGCGCATCGCGGCGCTCAAGACGCGCTCCATCAAGAAGGCGTCCAAGCTCTGGGCGCTGGACCTCACCATCCGGATGATGGACCTGACCACGCTGGAGGGGAAAGACACCGAGGGCAAGGTCCGGGGCCTCTGCCGCAAGGGCATCCGCCCGGACCCATCGGACCCGAGCATCCCCAGCGTCGCCGCGATCTGCATCTACCCGGCCATGATTCCCGCCGCCAAGGAGGCGCTCGCGGGCACCGGCATCCACGTGGCGAGCGTGGCGACCGGCTTCCCCAGCGGCCAGACCTACCTGGACGTGAAGCTGTCGGAGGTGCGCCAGGCGACCGCCGCGGGCGCGGATGAGATCGACATGGTCATCGACCGGGGTGCCTTCCTGGAGGGCGACCACGCCGCCGTGTTCGACGAGATCGTGGCGGTCAAGGCGGCCTGCGGAGACGCGCACCTCAAGGTCATCCTGGAGACCGGCGAGCTGGAGACGCTGGACAACGTACGCCGCGCCAGCATCCTGGCCATGGCCGCGGGCGCGGACTTCATCAAGACCTCCACGGGCAAGGTGCAGCCTGCTGCCACGCTGCCGGTGACGCTGGTGATGCTGGAGGCGATCCGCGACTTCCATCGCCGCACCGGACGCATCGTGGGCATGAAACCCGCGGGTGGCATCCGCACGGCCAAGGAAGCGATCCAGTACCTGGTCGTGCTGTACGAGACGCTCGGCCCCCGCTGGATGACACCGGACCTGTTCCGATTCGGCGCCAGCAGCCTCCTCAACGACGTCATCCAGCAGCTCCACAAGGAGCGCACGGGCCACTACGACGGCCCCGACTACGTCACGCTCGACTGACCGGACCGGGAGGCCGCCTTGGAGATCGGGCTCTTCACCTTCGGTGAGCTCGCCCAGTTGCCGGGTGGTGGCTGGTCCGACGAACGCACCCGGATGCGGGAGCTGATCGAGGAGATCGTTCTCGCCGACCAGGTGGGCCTGGATGTGTTCGGCGTGGGAGAGCACCACCGGCCGGACTTCGTGGTCTCGGCGCCCGCGGTGGTGCTGGCCGCGGCGGCCGAGCGGACCTCGCGCATCCGGCTGTCCAGCGCGGTGACCGTGCTCAGTTCGGACGACCCGGTGCGCGTCTACCAGCAGTACGCGACGCTGGACCTGCTCAGCGGCGGCCGCGCCGAGATCATGGCCGGCCGCGGCTCGTTCACGGAATCGTTCCCGCTGTTCGGGTATGACCTGCGCGACTACGACGCGCTGTTCGCGGAGAAGCTCGAGCTGCTGCTCGCGATCCGGGAATCGGACGTGGTCTCGTGGCCCGTCGGAGGACACCGGGCGGCGATCCCGGGTCGCGGCGTCTTCCCGCGCTCCGTGCAGGCGCCGCTGCCCGTCTGGATCGCGATCGGCGGCACGCCCGAATCGGCGGTGCGCGCCGGGACGCTCGGATTGCCGCTCGTATTGGCCATCATCGGTGGCATGCCCGAGCGGTTCGCGCCCTTTGCGGAGCTGTTCCGGCGGGCGGCCCGGGCGGCCGGCAACGGCCCCGCGCCACCGTTCGCGATCGCGTCCCACGGCCTGGTGGCGGACACCTCGGAAGCCGCTGCGGACGCTGCCTACCCGCCCACCATGGCGATGATGAATCGCATCGCCCGGGAGCGCGGCTTCACGCCCATGGACCGCGCATCGTTCGATGCGTCGCGTGAGTTGCGCGGCGCCACCTTCATCGGCAGCCCACAGCAGGTCATCGAAAAGATCCTGTTCCAGCACGAGGTCTTCCGCCACGACCGATTCCTGGTGCAGATGATCGGCGGTGGCATGCCTCATGCACAGGTCATGCGTTCCATCGAGCTGCTGGGCACCGTGGTCGCGCCAGCCGTGCGCGTGGCGCTGGGAACCCCGACGCCCTGAGGCGGCTGCCTCGATGGTTGACGCAGCGTTGACATCACGATGTCCGGTTGCTGATGCGCCCAGCGGACCCTGCGGATGGCACTGCCTCCAGGACCCATCTCCCGGTCTCCTTCCTCCCCGACTGCCGACCCCGGTCACTCCCGATCCGGGTCGAGCGTCCATCGTGAGCTGATGCACGAACGTCCCAAGCCCCGAGCGATCGACTCCGGTCCCGGTCCCGACGACCGGTCGCTTGGCACGCTGGCGCGCGTCTTCCTGCGCCTCGGGCTGACCGCGTTCGGGGGGCCGGCCGCGCACATCGCGCTGTTCCGCGAAGAGGTCGTGCGGCGACGCGGCTGGCTCACGGATCAGCAGTACCTGGACCTCCTGGGCGCCGCGAACCTGCTGCCGGGGCCTACGTCCACGGAGGTGGCCATCGGCATCGGCCGGGAGCGGGCAGGTCTCCGCGGCATGCTCGTCACCGGCGGGCTGTTCATCCTGCCCGCGTCGCTGCTCGTGCTCGCGTTCGCGGTGGCCTACGACCGACTGGGTGCGCTGCCCGAGCTGCGCTGGCTGCTGTACGGGCTCCAGCCGGTCGTGGTGGTGATCGTGATCCGGGCGCTGATGGCACTGGTGCCGACCGGGGCACGGACGCCCGTCGCCTGGGCTCTGGCGGCGGTCGCGCTTGCGGCGGGTCTGGTCGGGCTGCATCCGCTGCTGGTGCTGGGCGGCGCGGCGGTGGTGATGCTGCTGGCCCGCGGGCTGGCGGGGGAGGGGATGGCGGCGATGGCCGGCCTCGGGCGGCTCGATGGGGTCGGGCTGGTGGCGGGCGCGACGGGCGTGGCTGGGTCCATCGCCCTCGGCTCCCTGTTCCTCACGTTCCTGGGCATCGGGATGTTCACCTTCGGCAGCGGCTACCTGCTGCTCGCCTTCCTCCAGGAGGCGTTCGTGGACACGGGGCTGCTGTCCAACCAGGTGCTGCTGGACGCCGTGGCCATCGGTCAGGTGACGCCCGGGCCGTTGTTCACCACGGCCACGTTCATCGGCTACCAGCTGGGCGGCGTGCCTGGGGCCGTGCTCGCGACGCTGGGCATCTTCCTGCCCTCGTTCGTGCTGGTCGCGGTCGTGCATCCGTTCCTGCCCCGGATGCGCGCGTCGCGACGGCTCGCGGCGCTGCTGGACGGCGTCAATGCCGCGGCGCTGGGGCTCATCGCGGCGGTCGCCGCCGAGCTGGCCCGGGCCGCGTTCGTGGATCTGTGGTCGATCGGGATCGCGTTCGCGGCGGCGACGGTCCTGCTCACCGGCCGTGCCGGCCCGACGGTCGTGCTGCTCGGGGGCGGCGTGGCGGGCGTGGCACTGGGCGCCACGGGGTTCGCGCCGGCGATCTGAGTTGCGGCCCAGAGTCACACCGGCGCGTCCGCCGCGCGGCGCCCACGGGCGGGCCGACATCACGGCCGGACGCGGCTCGTCAGGCATGCTTCGCAGAGATCCATGACCGCTGCCTCGGCCGCGTCGAGGTAGGCCGGCACGGGGAGCCAGTGCACCACGCCGCTTCGCTCCTGCCGGATCCGACCGCATCGCGGGCATCCGGGCAGCAGCTCCTCGAAGCGGGCGTTCAGACGTTCCGCGGTCATCTGGCCGGCCAGTGCGCGCTCGAGCGCCTTGGACCGACGCTGAAGCTCTCGCTGCCCGTCGATCAGCTCATCCACGAGCGCGAGGAGGGTCGCCGCGACCGTGGCTCCCTCACGGATGGCCGGCTCGAGGAGCAGCTCCACGACTCCGCGATAGCGCTTCGCCCAGACGACGTGATCGTCCGCGGCCTCATCCTTGCCCCTTGCGATGGCCAGGGTCACCCTCGTCCATCCGGACCCCGCATCGCGAACGAGCTGGACCAGTGCCGGTGCCTGGGCCGGCAGCACGAGGTTCCCGACCGCCATGCCAACGACCCCGTCGACGAGACGGAGCAAAGCATCGTTGGCCTGTCGGATGACGCCTTCCTCGACGACGGCAAGGCCGATCGCACTCGACTGCCAGATGGGATCCGGCAGGTCGGATGGCGCTTCGTCCGGCGGTATCGATGGCACACCGTCGGTCACGATGCGGTCGCGGCCCGCGCGTTTCGCGGCATACAGCGCCTTGTCCGCGCGCGCGACCACGTCGGCGCCCGAATCGCCTGCCTGCCACGTCGCGACACCCATGCTCACGGTCACGTCGACATCGATCCCCGCTGGACGATCCTCGGCGATGGCGCGTCGCAGCCGCCCTGCCCACCAGGTGGCGCCTGCTACATCCGCGTCCGCGAGGACGGCCACGAACTCCTCTCCGCCGTACCGCGCGACGACGTCACCCCGTCGAGCGGTCGCCTGCAGGATGCCGCCCAGCCAGCGCAGGACACCATCACCCGCTGGGTGGCCATAGCGATCGTTGAGCGCCTTGAAGTGATCGATGTCGAGCATGACCAACGAGAACACCCCGTCTGTCCTGGAGCGTGCGGCCCGGTGCGTGAGCCACGCATCGAACGCGCGACGATTCCCCACGCCCGTCAACGCATCCTGGCGCGCCTCGCGGCCCAGGCGTTCGCGTTCACGGTCCAGCCGCCGATGCTCGACGACGAGCGTCTCATTGACGTCCAGCAATGCGGCCGCGACGTCATCGGTGCGGAGTGGCTCACCCACCAGGAGGACCGAGCCACTGTTGGCATCCCTGCGCACGGAACAGCGAAGATCGAGGGGCAACAGATCGGCGTCCGGCAGCAGGCCCCAGGCGCGTGTCCGCCACCCGTCGCCGGCTCGGGACAACCAATCGCCGAACGCCTCGGCCTGACCGTCGCCGACGAACGACCGGAGCGAGTCGCCGCGCGGGTCACGTCCGGCCAGGCGCAGGAACGTGGAGTTCGCCTGACGGACGATGCCGTCACGGTCGATCACCACGACGATCAGGGAGTCGCTGGACCAGACGATGGGGGCCAGGTCGAGGTCTCCCATGCCGAAGTCGGCGCCGATCCCGTCCACGCCCTACGCCATGCCGAACTGCGCGCGCAGCCTGGCGGATGCCTGGGCGGCGTCACGCGCATGGGCATCGGCGCCCATGGCGAGCGCGACCTGCGGGTCGTCGCCGAAGGCACGCCCGCCGACAAGGATGAAGGGCGGTCGGGGCAACGCCTTCAGGGCCGCGATCACCCACGCCGCATGCTCGAGGTGGGTCGTGAGGGTGGTCGAGAGGCACACGGCATCCGGGAGTCCGTCGCGGGTGAAACGCTCCAGGTCCGCGCCGGGCGTCACGGCCCCAAGGAACTCGACGTCCCAGCCATCCGCCTCGAGGAAGTCACCGACCATCCGCAGGCCCACGGCATGCATCTCGCCATCGGTGCAGGCGAGCACCACGTGGTGTCCGGTCGGCGCCCGCTCGCCGAGTGTGGGCGCGAGCGTCGCCATGATCGAGGAGACGAGGGCCGTCGCGAGGTGCTCTTGGGCGACGGTCGCCCGTCCCTGCTGCCACCTGGTCCCGACCTCCTGCAATGCCGGTGCCAGGATGTCGAGGTAGATGGTCTGTGGTGGGACACCCTCATCGACGAGCGCGAACGCGGCGGCGCGGACCTCTCGCGGCGAGCGACCCAGCAGCACATCGGCGAACCATCCGGACGGAAGAGCGCCCGTCATCGGGGCTTCGACGCTGCGCGAACGAGCGGCAGGACCCAGTCCGCATGCACCCGAGCTTCCGTGGCGACGCCCTCACCGCCGAGCCCAGGGTCCACGCGATGGCGTGCGACCGAGATGTCCATGGCGATCACTTCCGCGCGCATCCGCAGCATGAGGCCGCTCCACGCCAACGACGGACCGTCGTCCGGCGGATGGATCCGGCAGGCCACACGACCATACTCCGTTGCGACCAGCATGGCCACCCTGACGTTCGGCCTGTTTCGTCGGAGCGCCGCTGCCGCCGGAGGATCAGGCCGGGCGGTGTCGTGCCGGTCGGCGTCAGGCCGGGCGGCGTCCGTCCCCGGTGCCCAGGCACAGCGCGGTCGCAGCCGAACAGGGGCCCAGCACGACCACGATCACGACCGACCTGCGATCGGGGCCCTCCCGCCCGGCCGGTCCATCGCGAAAACCGCAGCCCACCTCGGCCGCCGCGTCACGACGCGCCGCATGACTGGTCGCCCGTCCGGGGACGGCGACCAGCGCCAGGCTTGCGCCGTGCGGCCCCAGCGCGCGACGCGTGAATCGGGCGAGGGCGGCAGGGTCCAGTGGGCCATCCGCGACCACGAGCAGCGCCGTCACGTCCATCGCCTTCGCGCCGCCCGACGCGAGCGCCCGCCGGACCAGTCGAGCCACCTCCACGGGATCGCCCGGCCCGAAGGGGTCCTCCGAGGTGGTCGCCGTGGCGGACCCCGTGACGCGGCTCATGGATGGGAGCGGATCGCCTCGAGCGCGCGGTTCACGAGGCTCACGCGCGGCAGGCTCGCGACCTCGTCCTGGGGGAACCAGGCGCAGACCTCCGTGGACCCTCCGATCTCCTGGCGCAGCTCGCCCGGCTCCACGTCCACGTGGTAGAGGATGGCCACCCAGTGGAGAGGCCCCGGGCGCGAGACCGGCCTCGGGATGAAGCCCGACTCGATGGACGCGACCGGCCCGACCCGGGCGACGAGGCCCGTCTCCTCTGCCACCTCGCGCACCACGGCGTCATCGGGATGCTCGCCGTGGTCCACGCCGCCGCCCGGCAGGGTCCACTTGCCACCCTCGGGGTAGCCCGCTGCGATGCAGCACAGCAGGATCCGGGCGTGCGCGTCGGTGATGATCGCGTAGGCCCCGATGCGCACCCACGGCGACGCAAGCGGATCAGACACGGATGGCGCGGGTCGCAGTTCGGTCGCGGTCGCAGATCGGTCGTGGAGGTCCATGCGCGGACGATGGTGACGGACCCGCCGCGACCGTGCTGGGTACCGTGGCGTATCCGGGACCGCGCGGTCGGGATGCGGTCGGGCGACGGTCGTTCGCATGCCATCGGGACGGGTCGGAATCGCATGGCCGCCTCGTCCAGGGCGCGGAAACCGGGCGGGAGACCCACGGTGACGAGCGGACGCTTTGTCAACGCACCGGCTCCACACGACGGTGCCTCAGCCGTGTTCCACCGATGCGTGGCTGCCGGCGGCAGCGGCCCGGTCGACCCGGACCTGCGCGTCCCGGCAGTCTGCGTTGAACGTCGCCGGCCAGTCGGCCTCGAACGCGGGGCTCGCCAGGACGCGTGCCGCGGCGGTCCGCTTGCCCTCGCCATGGATCCCCAGCCGCACGGCCCGCGACCGGCGGCTGATGGTGCCGAGGCCCACCGAGACGCCGTGGGTCGGCACCTCCGCGAGCGACAGAACGCAGGGAACGTGGGAATGTTGTCGCGCCGGGTCGTGTCGGCGAGCGGCACGACCCAGGGCCCGTTGTCCGCCGCTGTCCCCGGCGGGTTGAACGCCACACGGCCATCCGTCGCGCCGCTTGCCACGATGAACAGGTCCACGCCTCCCGCCGCCGTGACGCGCGCCTCGGACGCGGCGGGGTCCTCGGGCTCCGTCAGCCAGACGTGGTCGGGCGGGATCGGCTTGCCCGCGCAGGCGTTGAGGCGCCCCGCCGCACAGCTGCCGGGGTTCCGCGATCGCGGACGCCCGGACGCCCGGACGCCCGGACGCCCAGACGCCCAGCGCCGCATCCCCGGCTCGTCCGCTGCGTCCGCGCGACGACACGTGACGCAACGGTCACCTGCCGTCAGCCCCGGCCCCTGCCAGCCTGGGTGTACCCTCTCCCGGATGGCCGAACGAACCCGCGCCAAGCGTCCCGCCGCCGGCGCCCTCACCACCCGACCACGCTCCGACACCGTCGGCCGCGGCACCGCCAGCCCGTCCTCCTGGGCGCTGGGCGAGGGCCAGGCGACCCCTTGGGAGTACGCGCCCGCGCCCGAATCGCGCGACGTGCTCACGCTCCAGGCGCGGTATGGCCTGTTCATCGGCGGCAAGGAGGTCGCGCCCCGCAGCGGCCAGTGGTTCACCACGCTGGACCCGGCCACGGAGGAGCCGCTCGCGGAGGTCGCCAAGGCCGGCCCCGAGGACGTCGAACAGGCGGTCACCGCCGCGCGCCGCGCATTCCGCCGCGACTGGGGCCGCCTGCCGGGCCGGGAGCGTGCCAAGTACCTGTTCCGTATCGCCCGCATCCTCCAGGAACGCAGCCGCGAGTTCGCGGTCGCGGAGACCCTTGATAACGGCAAGCCCATCAAGGAGACGCGCGACGTCGATGTGCCCTTGGCGGCGGCGCACTTCTGGTACTACGCGGGCTGGGCGGACAAGCTCGAGTACGCGTTCCCCGGCCGAAGCCCCCGGCCCCTGGGCGTGGCGGCGCAGATCATCCCCTGGAACTTCCCGTTGCTGATGCTGGCCTGGAAGATCGCGCCTGCCCTCGCCGCCGGCAACACGGTCGTGCTCAAGCCCGCGAGCTCCACGCCCCTGTCCGCGATGCTCTTCGCAGACGTCTGCCGCCAGGCGGACCTGCCGCCCGGGGTCGTGAACATCATCACCGGCCCCGGCGAGATCGGCATGGCGCTCGTCACGCATCCCGATGTGGACAAGGTCGCCTTCACCGGGTCCACCGCGGTGGGCAAGGCCATCGGGCGTGCGATCGCGGGGACCGGCAAGGCGCTGACCCTGGAGCTGGGGGGCAAGGCGGCCAACATCGTGTTCGACGACGCACCCCTGGACCAGGCCATCGAGGGTGTCGTCAACGGCATCTTCTTCAACCAGGGCGAGGTGTGCTGCGCGGGCAGCCGGCTGCTGGTCCAGGAGTCGATCGCGGACCTGTTCACGGAGCGGCTGAAGGACCGGCTGTCCACGCTGCGCGTGGGCGACCCCATGGACAAGAACACCGACGTGGGCGCCATCAACAACCCCGCCCAGTTGGCGAAGATCAACGAGCTGATCCAGGTGGGCGTGGACGAGGGCGCGGAGCTGTACCAGCCCGCGTGCGAGCTGCCGTCGCGGGGCTGGTTCGTGCGACCCACGTTGTTCACGAATGTCTCCCAGTCCAGCCGCATCGCGCAGGAGGAGATCTTCGGGCCGGTGCTGTCCGTGCTCACCTTCCGCACGCCGGATGAGGCGATCGAGAAGGCGAACAACACGCCCTATGGCCTGTCGGCGGGCGTCTGGACGGAGAAGGGGAGCCGCATCCTGATGATGACGAAGCGGCTGCGGGCGGGCGTCATCTGGGCCAACACGTTCAACCGATTCGACCCCACGAGCCCCTTCGGCGGCTACAAGGAGTCGGGCTTCGGGCGCGAGGGCGGCGTGCACGGCATGCACGCGTACCTGGACCTGGGTGAGGGCTTCTGATGCCGCCCGGGCGACGCGACGTGATCAACGTGGAACCGGCGGCGGCCGCATCGCCCCGCATCGCGGTGCGCAAGACCTACAAGCTGTACGTGGGCGGCCAGTTCCCGCGCTCCGAATCGGGGAGGTCGTATCTCGTGCGTGGCGCGGATGGTTCGGCGCTCGCCCATGCCGCGCGCGGCTCCCGCAAGGACCTGCGTGACGCGGTGCGCTCCGCGCGCGGCGCGTTCGCGGGCTGGGACGGCAAGACCGCCATGAACCGCGGCCAGGTGCTGTACCGCGTGGCGGAGCTGCTGGAGGGGCGCCGGGACCAGTTCCAGGCGGAGGTCGCCGCCGCCGAGGGGCTGACGGCCGCCGCCGCCCGGGAGCAGGTGGACCGGTCCATCGACCGCTGGGTGTGGTATGCGGGCTGGGCGGACAAGCTGTCGCAGGTGCTGGGGACCGTGAATCCGGTGGCGGCGCCCTACTTCGACTGCACCTTCCCGGAGGCGACCGGCGTCGTGGGCGTGGTCGCGCCGGAGGCGTCCTCGCTGCTGGGCCTCGTGTCGCGCGTGGCGCCGGTCGTGGTCAGCGGCAACACCTGCGTCGTGCTCGCGTCCGGAGGGCGGCCGCTGCCGGCCGTGACGCTCTCGGAGGTGCTCGTGACATCGGACGTGCCCGGCGGCGTGATCAACCTCATCACGGGCCAGCGCCGGGAACTGGTGCCTTGGCTCGCCGCCCACCTGGATGTCAACGCCATCGACACCTGGGGCGTGCCGGTGGACCTCCAGACGTCCGTCGAGGAAGCCGCCATCGAGAACCTCAAGCGTGTCTCGCGCGGACCACGCGGCGCGGATGCCGATCGGTTCGACTGGCTGGACGACCGCCGCGCCCAGCGCCCGGAATGGATCGCGGCGTTCCTGGAGATGAAGACGGTCTGGCACCCCATCGGGATGTAGGCCACCGCGCGAGCCGGCGAGGGGTCGGGCGGCGGTCCGGGCGCGCGGGCAGGCGACGAGCGGCCCGCGGCGCGGACCAAGGGCCCGCGGCGCGGACCAAGGGCCCGCTGCGCGGGCCCACGCCTGGTGACGTCGTGCCGCCCGTCATCGAGTGGTCACACTGGCATGTCAGTCTCCGCCGGGTCACTTCAGCACCCACCCGGAGGACTGCATGCACGCACGGCCCACCCGCCAGATCGCACTCGCTGCGCTGTTCGCCATCCTCACGAGCGGTGTGTCCGCCGCGACACCCGCCGGAGCCGCGACACCCGCCGGATCGGCGGGCATCGTCCTCACGGCCTCCAATGCACCATCCGGGAATCGGGTCGTCGTCTGGCGGCGGGCCGCGGATGGCGCCCTGACGCAGGTGGATAGGGTCAGGACCGGCGGCACCGGCACCGGTGATGGCCTGGGCAACCAGGGCGGTCTGACACTCAGCCGGAGTGGCCGGTGGCTCCACGTGGTCAACGCCGGATCGCGGTCCGTATCGGTCTTCCGCGTCTCCGGCACCACGCTCACGAGGACGGACGTCGAGCCCACCCGCGGCCAGCGCCCGACCAGCGTGACCACCCACGGCCGGCTCGTGTACGTGCTGAACGCGGGGGGCACGGGAGGAATCCAGGGGTTCCGCCGGACCCAGGGCGGCCGGCTTGTGCCCGTCGACGGGTCGGCGCGGCCGCTGAGCGGACCGGATGTCGCGCCCGCCCAGATCGGGTTCACGCCCGACGGCTCCGGGATCATCGTTGCGGAGGTCGCCTCGGACCGTCTGAGCCGATACCGCGTGGATGGTGCCGGCAAGGCCCACGGCCCCATGGTCAAGCGCTCGGCCGCCGCCGAGCCATTCGGGTTCGACTTCACGCCTGGCGGTCACCTGATCCTGTCAGAGGCAGGCGACCACATCGAGGACGCGAGCTCGGTCTCCTCGTACCAGATCGCTCCGGACGGGCGACTCCAGATCGTGTCGCGCGCGGTCCCGACGACGGAGACCGCCGCGTGTTGGGTGGTCGTCACGCCGGACGGTCGGTTCGCGTATGAGACCAATACACCGGACGGGTCGATCACGGGCTTCCGCATCAGCGCGGCGGGTGCGCTGACCATCCTGGATGCGAATGGTCGGACCGCGGTCACCGGCGCGGCGAGCGCGCCCATCGATCTCGACACGTCCGCCGACGGGCGGTTCCTGTATGTGGTCCTCGCGGGCAGCGACGCCATCGCGGTCTTCCGGATCGACCCGTCGGACGGCTCGCTCGCCGCTCGTGGATCGGTTCGAGCACCTGCCGCCGCGAACGGCCTGGCCGTGATCTGACGGGCCCGCCACCCCCCTCCGCTCCACCCTGCACCTGCCGCAGACCCCACCGACGCCACATTCGCCCGCCCACCTGGCGGCCGACCAGTCATCCGCCGGCCCAGGCCGCGCGTAGTAGGGGCATGACCCCGCAGCAGCACCACCGTCCGTCACGGACCACGATCGCCCTCGGCGCCCTGAGCGGTCTGCTCGCGGCCGCCGTCGCGGTCGGCGTCGGCGAGCTGGTGGCCGCGCTCACCGATCCGGCCACCTCCTCGCTTGTCGTGGTCGGTGGCACCTTCATCGATCTGACCCCCGAGTGGCTCAAGTCGTTCGCGATCGCGACGTTCGGCGACCAGGACAAGATCGCGCTGCTGGCGGGCATCGTGGCCACGCTCGCCATCGTCGCGGCCGCGCTGGGGGTGCTCGCCGCGCGTGACCTGCGGCTGGGCGTCATGGGCATCGTCGCCTTCGGGGTCGTCGGGTCCGTGGCGGCCCTGACGCGGCCCGGCGCCACGCTGATCGACCTCCTGCCCACGCTCATGGGCACGGCCTGTGCCCTCGTCGCGCTCGTGCTGCTCATCCGGACGCTCGTCCAGCCCGCGTCCCCCGCGTCCCCCGTGCCGGACCTGGGTGCCGGGACGGATCCGGGCGTCATCCGCCTGGCCACCGGGGAGCCGGCCTCGCGCCGCTCGTTCCTGGCGCTGTCCGCGGGGACTTTCGGGGTGGCGGCGGGCTCCATGGTCGTCGCGCAGGTGCTCAGCGGTCGGCCGACGCAGGCCGCATCGATCGCCCTGCCGGCGCCGTCCAGCCCCGCGGGCGCGATCCCGGCAGGCGCCGACCTCGCCCTCGATGGCCTCAGCCCCTACATCACGCCCACCGACCGGTTCTACCGCGTGGACACCGCCCTGGTCATCCCCAGCGTGGACGTCGCCAGCTGGCGATTGCGCATCGGGGGCATGGTCGACCGACCCATGGAGCTGGACTACGCCGCGCTGTTGGCGCGCCCGCTCGCGGAGCGCGTGATCACGCTCACGTGCGTCTCCAACCAGGTCGGTGGCAAGTACGCGGGCACGGCGACGTGGCTGGGCGTGCCGCTGCGCGACCTGCTGGCGGAGGCGGGGGTCCAGGCGGGCGCGGACCAGATCGTGTCGCGTTCCGTGGACGGGATGTCCATCGGCACGCCCACCACGGTGGCCATGGACGGCCGCGACGCGATGATCGCGGTGGGCATGAACGGTGCACCGCTGCCGGCCGTCAACGGCTTCCCGGCGAGGATGCTGGTGCCGGGGCTGTACGGCTACGTCTCGGCCACCAAGTGGCTGACCGAGATCGAGCTGACCACGTTCGATGCCTTCGACCCCTACTGGGTGACGCGCGGCTGGGCACCCGAGGCGCCCATCAAGACGATGTCGCGCATCGACACGCCGAGGCCGTTGTCGACGCTGCCCGCCGGCCGGCTCGCCATCGCGGGTGTCGCCTGGGCCCAGCACCGTGGCATCGACGGGGTCGAGGTGCGAGTCGACGGCGGCCCCTGGCAGGAGGCCCGGCTGGCAGCCGTGGACACCATCGATACGTGGCGCCAATGGGTCCTCGAGTGGGACGCGACGCCGGGCAGGCACCTGCTCGAGGTGCGCGCCACCGACGCCACGGGTGCGACCCAGCCGGAGCAACGCGCCGAGCCGTTCCCCGACGGGGCCACCGGCTGGAACTCCGTCGTGATGACCGTCGCATGACGGGCATCGGCATCAACGAGGCGCGGGTCGCGCGCCAAGGAACCCAACCAGACAGCGGAAGGAAGCACATGCGAATCAGTGGTCGACGTTCTCTCATGACCTCGCTGACGGTCGGCGCGCTCGCGCTGGGCCTCACCAGCAGCGTGGCCTTCGGTCAGTCCATGGCCCC
>Ga0105047_10011981_pt1 | contig 14014 bp, 9 predicted proteins | sample MAT04_FD_78384 | JGI IMG/M metagenome (GOLD analysis project Ga0105047, IMG submission 78384) | Freshwater microbial communities from Lake Fryxell liftoff mats and glacier meltwater in Antarctica - MAT-04 (megahit assembly) | ecosystem: Environmental > Aquatic > Freshwater > Ice > Liftoff...
GCCCGCCTTCCGACGACGCCCCTCGATCACCGAATTCCCCAACGCCGAATGCCGCAACCGGGGCCTGCAACAGTTCCGAGTGTCCGGCCTGAAAAAGATCAAAACCGTCAGCCTCCCGTATGCCGGCGTGTTTAACTTCCTCCGCCACGGCGAACGCCAAGTCCTCACCACCGGAAGCCTCCGAGCGACCCCACTTGCCACCACAAATACTGCGAAACACATTCGCTACACCACCACCCACTCCGCCCCCGCTCGGAATCACTAGACTTCCCCCGCTCAAACAAAAAACTCGCAACCTCGGCGGGATGGTATCCATTGTCGGCCCACTTCTTCTCGCAGAGGAGAACGCGTCCTGGTAGCGCGAGATACTGCTCTCACCTAAAATGCGGCCCGCACAGCGACTGAATGCCCCCAGTCGCTTCAGCCGGTCGGCCTTCCCCCCTAGAATCCATGCTTCACCGCCCGCAGGACCCGCTTGTACACGCCCATGAAAACTGATGAGCTTCGCGAAAAGTACCTCTCGTTCTTTGAGTCCAAGGGGTGCATCCGCCGACCGAGCGATGTGCTGGTCCCGCGCTCCGACAAGACCGTGCTGTTCACCCCCGCCGGGATGAACCAGTTCAAGAACCAGTTCCTCGGCATCGGGCCGATCGACTTCACAGCGGCCACCACGTGTCAGAAGTGCATTCGGACCGGCGACATTGGAAACGTCGGCGTCACGACTCGGCACCATACGTTTTTTGAGATGCTGGGGAACTTCTCCTTCGGCGGGTACTTCAAGAAGGAGGCGATCCACTGGGCGTGGGAGTTTCTGACCTCGAAGAAGTGGCTGGCCCTCGACAAGGACCGGCTGACGGTCACGGTGTACCTCGACGACGACGAGGCGTTCGGCATTTGGAACAAGGAGATCGGTCTCGACCTCAGCCGCATCTCCCGCCTCGACGAGGCCGAGAACTTCTGGCCCGCTTCCGCTCCCTCGCAAGGCCCGGACGGTGTCTGTGGACCGTGCAGCGAGATCTATTATCTGACCCCCGGAGCCCCCGAACCCGTCGAGATCTGGAACCTCGTCTTCACGCAGTTCAACCGCGTGGGCGCCCCCCCGAACAACCTGCATCCGTTGCCGAAAAAGAACATCGATACCGGCATGGGCCTCGAACGCACAGCGAGTGTCTTGCAAGGCGTGCTCAGCAACTTCGAGATCGACTCGCTCAAGCCGCTCTGCATCGCAGCGGGGGACGCCGTCGGAGTGAAGTACGAGTACTCTGGCAAGTCGGGCCGGGCGATGCGCCGCATCGCCGACCATGTGCGAGCTTGTACGTTCGCGATCCATGAAGGGGTCGCCCCGGGGGCCAACGGAGCGGAGTACATTATCCGCCTGCTGTTGCGGCGGGCGTTACTCGAAGGGTATCTGCTTGGCAAGCAGGAGCCGTTTCTGCATACGCTGGTGCCGACGGTCATCGCCCTCATGAAGGGCCCGTATCCCGACATCACGCAGACCGAACGCAGCGTGGTCAACACGATCCGCGATGAGGAGTCGACGTTCCTTGCCACGATCGATCGCGGGTTGTCGAAGTTCGATAAGCTCGTCGATAAGGTTCGCCAGGACGGCAGTTCCGTTCTCCCCGGAGAGGCGGTCTTCGACCTGCACCAGACCGACGGCTTCGTCTTCGATCTCACGACCGCACTGGCAGCTGATCGCGGCCTGACAGTCGACTCGATCGGCTTCACAGTCGCCGAAGAGGATCACAAGAAGAAAAGCGGCCAAGGGTCGTGGGGCGTGATGTCCGCCGGGCCGCTCGACAACATTCAGCAAGAGTCGGGCGACACCAAGTTCCTGGCCTACGATGCTACCGAGTCAACAGCCCGTGTCGTGGGCATCCTCGAAGTCCACGAGGGATCGTTGGAGCGCGTGACTGAACTCCACAATTTCGGCGTCACTGCTCAAATCATTCTCGACCAGTCTCCCTTCTATGGCGAGTCGGGCGGGCAAGTCGGCGACAGCGGATCGCTCAGCGGACAGGGCCAGTTCGACGTCTCCGACTGCCAGAAGCACGCGGGTCTACTCGTGCATGTCGGCATCTTGAAGTCGGGTTCGATCAAGGTTGGCGATACTGTCAAGGCCGCTGTCGATCCGGTGCGGCGCGCCGGGATTCGTCGCGCCCACTCGGCTACGCACATCCTGCATCATGCCCTGCATCAGGTGATCGGCCATCACGCGACTCAGCGCGGTTCTAAGGTCGACAACGACCAGCTGCGGTTCGACTTCTCGCACGGGTCGGCGATGAGTTCCGAGGAGTTACAGCGCGTCGAAAAGATCATCAACGAGCGGATCGTTGAAGGCGCCCCGGTCTCGATCAACTTCATGAAGATCGAAGAGGCCAAGGCGTCCGGAGCGATGGCCCTGTTCGGCGAAAAGTATCCCGACATCGTCCGCATGGTCTCGATGGGCGAGTTCAGCAAGGAACTCTGCGGCGGCATCCACCTGAGCAGCACCGGGCAGGTCGGACTCTGCCGCGTGTTGTCCGAGGAACCGATCGCAGCGGGCATTCGCCGCATCACTGCGGTCACCGGAGAGCGGGCGATCGCCAGCGTTCACGAGCAAGAGTCGATCCTCCAGCAACTCGGCGCCGCGCTCAAGTCCCCCGCACGCGATATTCCCGCCCGCGTCACCGCTCTACAAGACGAAATTCGCTCGCTCAAACAAGACCTCGCGGTGCTGAGCAAGGCGTCGATCGCCCACGCTGCCGTCAAGCTATTGGCCGCTGCCGAAACCATCGGCACCACGAAACTCATCTGTCAAAAGCTCGAAAAGGTCGACCGCGATCAGCTGCGGATGTATGCCAACGAACTCGTCTCCACGGGCGGCTCGATCGTCGTGCTGCTCGGAGCTGTGATCGAGGACAAGGTCGCCTTCATCGCCGCTGTCAGTAAAGACCAACTCAAGCAGGCCAAAGCGGGCGACTGCGTCAAAGCCGCCGCCGCAATCGCCGGCGGCGGCGGCGGCGGCAAGCCCGACATGGCCGAAGCTGGGGGTCGCATGCCAGAGAAGCTGGAAGAGGCCCTCGCTGCCGGAAAGCTGTATCTGGCTGGGGCGTTGAGAGTATGATGGCATTGCTGATGAGGGCGCGTGAATTCGTTTTCTGATTTCCACCAGATCAGTCAGTCACTTGAAAGGAGAGAGACACCTGCCAGCACTCAAGAAAGAGGAGGCCGTGGAGCAGCTCGCGGTCGCTGTTGAGAAACTCGATGAGTGTGCTTTGGGAGAGGTTCGAGAGGAACTCTTTCCCGAAAAGACCTCGACACTCCCCGCAGCCGAGTTGGTGAATTACATTCGGACGAGCCTCTTGCCGGAGGAGATTGTTGATTTGTGGAATGTCGTGTTTCCGGACGATCATCAAGTCTGGTTTGACGATGAAGAGAATACCATTCACCACAACGAGGATGCGGTCGGTTACGTGGATGTCGACTGACGTAATTGGATTTTACTTCCACGGAGTTGATCGTGCCTGTCACCGCTCTTCTGCACTTCAACGAAGACAACAACAGAGCCAGGGCCATCGTCACTCACGCTGACACGTTGCTTCATGCAACCGATGCAGAGAAGCTGCTGAAATCGGATTTGCTGCGCAGTGCGTGGATGTTTGCGGTCGGCGCGCTCGATGCCTATTTCTGTGATGCTTACACCGATGTGATTGCGGCGGTGGCCATCTCAAAGAGTCGTCAGCCGACGGTGATACTTCCGGAATGGGCCTACGACATCAAGTTTCCGCCACGGGCAGTCATCGAGGAGTCCGATCATTCGAACTGGAAATGGCGAATGGCAGCCCGAAAGATGATGGAACGGGAGAACGTCGTCAGTCTGTCTACCATTCAAACGCTGTTTAACAAGTTCTTTCGCCAGGGACATCGGTTTTTCCGCGACCTGCTCGACTCTTGGATGTCTCGCTCTGATGCAAAAGTTCGATTGTTCGGCAGCTGACTTAAGGATTATGTGGGGTTATCAGTCCTCGACAAAACCAGCGCTCGGGAGAGAGCGATCGACCAATTCGAAGAGCGTTTTCGCACGATCTTCCAGCGGCGACACGATTGCATTCACAACTGCGACCGTCCCAAGGTCTCTCCACAGCCGCTCGATAAATGCGGAACTGTCCTAAAGGTCATTCAAGACATCGAATTCTTGGTCAGATGTTGCGGCGAACACATCAACACCGAGTTCAGACAGTTTCTGGTGGGTGCCGGTTGCTCAACGACCGTCATTGCTCAAGCGGGATACTGATCATTAAATGATTGGCAAAGTCTGCGATCCCGTGGCGGATGGGTGTCGTTTGCCCGTCGACTTCGATTCGGATGGAGTGCGGGTTATGGACTGCTCATGCACCTCTGACTCAAGTCTGCTGATCGACGAGCCAGCACCTCAAAATACACTCGTCGTATGCGGGCGGTCATTGTCTGGTGGCGGAACTGTTCGGTGAACCGGCGGCGGCCTTCGGCTCCGAACTTGGCTTGCTGTTCCGGCGAGGAGGCGAGCCGGATGATGGCGGTCGCCAGCGGTTCAATGCTGTCGCGGGGGAGCAGGTAACCGGTGGCTCCGGGCAGGACAACTTCGCGGGCCCCTCCCACGTCATACGCCACGACCGGCTTGGCAGCGATCAACGCTTGAGGCAGCACGCGGGCGAGACCCTCCCACTGGCTCGTGTGGGCCACGATGTCCATCGCGTGGATCAGTTCCGGAATGCGAGTCGGGGGGACCAGGCCGGTGAAGACAAACCGCTCGGTCAGCCCCATCTCTGCGATGCGGGCCTCGAACTCTTTTCGCAAGACTCCATCACCGACAAGCAGAAACCGCACCCGCGGGCAGGCTCGCGCGATGGAAGGAGCCGCCGACAGCAGGAACTCATGCCCCTTGAGATGAAACAGTCGGGCAATCTTCCCGACGACAATCTCATCCGGCTGGATCCCGAGTTCGCTCCGCACCATCTCACGACTTCGGGGAGGATGCAAAAATGGCTCGACATCGAATCCGCTATAAATCGTCGTGAAGCGATCGCGAGTCGCCACGCGGGCGTGAACGTATTCATCCGTCATGTCGTCCGCGACGCTGATGAAGTGATCGGTCCAACGACTGGCGAAGCGTTCGGCCTGACGATAGATGCCGTATGCGATCGGGTTTTGCCCGTAATGAAACGCTGCCCCGTGGATCGTGTGGACCGCCGGAATTCCAAGCTTCGCCGCCGCCGCCCGCCCAATGATTCCCGCCTTGGAGCTGTGGGTATGTACCACATCGGGCTGGAGGTCTTGAAACAATCGAATGATCGCTTGATAGCTCTTCCAGTCGCGAAGAGGGTGCAGACTCCGTCGCATCTCCGGGACCACATGCACCGGATACCCCCCGGCCTGCGCACGGGCTTCGAGCGAACCTTCCGGCCCCAACCCCGGACCGGTGATGAGACTCACCTCGTCTCCGAACAGCTGATGCTGATCCTCGACGGTGTGCAGGGTGTTTTCTTGCGCCCCGCCAATGATTAAGCGGGTGATGAGGTGGGCCACTCGCAAGGGGCGCCCGAGTGGCATCTCCTCGCTGCGAGCGGCTTGCGCTGGCCCGGTCGGCTGACCCGCACTCATGTGTAGATCGCCTGTAAAGCGTCATGTCGACTGGCATATAATGGCCAAATCGTGAGTAATCGAAGATCGGTCAACGATTGGTGCATTTCCGGCGAAGTTCCGCAGAAGACAGCCTTGTCGGTGGCCTTACGCAGAAAGTTCGTGATCGCATCGAGGATCAACGTCCCGACCAATCGCGACTGGCTGAAATCGACAATCACCTTGCGGTAGCCATGTCCCAGAATCAGTTCGTTGACCCGTCCCGTCTCGATATGGACATCGTGGTACTTGTAGTTCTGCTCATCGCCCATCGGGATCACAATCAGCGTGTCGCCCCAAGTCTCGACCTTGAAGATGCGATTCTGACTGGTCAAGAACTGCACGCTCCCCTTACCCAACGATTGAGCGGGCGGAGGCGGAGGAGTGGGGAGTGATGACGCCGCCTGGGCCAGCACCTGGGTCTCGATCAAATCGGGATAGTGGACAGCGACCAGGTAATCGCCAATCTGTAACTGGCTTCCCTGGGGAAGTGCTGAGCAACGCACTGGCTGGCCATTGACCTTGATCCCCCCCTTGCCCAGCAGGTCAATGACCCACAACCCAGTCGGAAGCAACAGCAAGCTGCAATGAACACGTGATATCCGTTCGTCCGGAATCGTGATCCGACAATTCTCATCACGACCAATGAGCGTGACCACCCGGTTGATCGGCCACAGCCGCCCCTTGGCCGATGTATTGAGCAGTTCCAACTCGGCTTTGGGCAAGACACCGTACTCGATCCGCTGCTCGTCGCGCGCCTTGAAATCGACCGGCGAAGGCAATGACTGGTCTGCCACCCACTGGTCCCCCTGGAGCTGAACCCAGTGCGTTCCGACTTTGAATTTGTGCGCCGAGGAAATCCACTGAGAGGGAGCGGGCGGGTCGATTTGAGTGCCGTTCGTGCTCATCAGATCGAGGCAGGCCACGCGATTGGCAAAGACCTGCAGGTAGACATGTCGGTAGGCGACGACCTCTTCCGAAATCACGAGGTCGCAATTGCTGCCGCGCCCGATAATGGCGAACGGATTGGTGATCTCTTGCGTCTTAACGACTCGGCCCTGGGCATCAGAAACAACCAGACGCAGCGGCTCGATCTGGCCGCTGGCATATCGCAACATGGCGATGATCTGATCTTCCATGGCGACAACGCAAATCCGTGAAAGCCTTAAGGTTCCGACTGGCTCGCGGCCAGCCCTCGCATTATGAAGACTCGACGTACAAGCGTCAATTGGCCCCTCACGGATGTGCAGAATGGCCAAGACACTTCGACTGACACGCTTGCCGTACGGAACAAGCGTGGTAGACTTTCTCGCCGACAGCAGACCCGCTGTCGGCCCTCGGCGAGGTAGCTCAGTTGGTAGAGCAGCGGATTCATAAGCCGCGGGTCGTGGGTTCGAGTCCCATCCTCGCCATTTTTTCTGTGATGAACTGTTGATTGAAACCCAGGTTCATGGATTCGCGACACGTACCGGCCCGGGAAAAATCATTGCATCCAAAGTGCAGGTGATGACTTCCGGCGAGTTCAAAACTTCACTCTTCAGTGATTTGCCTCAACCTGCTGTTTTTCGGCTTGATCTCAGACTTGTGATGTCAATGCTTAGTGAGTGACATTATGTCGATGTTTACTGATAAACATTGACGAAATGTCACTCATATCGATGACCAAGCGGGACCAGATTCTGCGGATGTTCAAGACGTCAAACATCCTTCGCCCACGGGATGTCGAGGCCGTTGGGGTGTCGCGCACCTATCTCAACAAGCTCCTGGCTGAGGGAGTCCTGGATCGCCCCAGCCGGGGACTTTACGTGTTGGCGGATGACGAACCGACGGAGCAGCGGTCTCTGGTTGAGGTCGCTCGACGAGTTCCACAGGGTGTCATCTGTCTACTTTCGGCCCTGCAGTTCTACGGTTTGACGACTCAAGCTCCCTTCGAGGTCTGGCTGGCGGTGGGGACGGGAGCCCGCGCACCAAAACTCGATTCGCCTGCTCTACAGGTCGTTCGTTTTTTCGGGACAGCCTTCACGTTTGGGGTGCAGAAACATCAGCTCGAAGGCGTCGCAGTTCGCATCTACTCTCCCGCCAAAACTGTGGCGGACTGCTTTAAGTATCGCAACAAGATTGGCATCGACGTGGCGCTGGAAGCACTCCGGGATTGCCTTCGCCAAAAGCAGGCATCACGAGATGAAATCTGGGAAGCGGCCAAAACCTGCCGGATGACCAACGTCATGCGACCTTATCTGGAGGCGACCGCGTGAATAAAGATCATCCTCGCGACTTGGTGGCATCTGTTCGTCATCGCTTGATGAATCTCGCACGTGAACGTACCGAAGAATTCCAGTTTGTCCTGACGCGATACGGGCTGAAGCGATTGCCATGAGGAGGGGGGAAGCTTGCCAAGCAACCGCCACCGCTCAGCGACGTGGCGCGACTGCTCGAATCATTCCTCATGCCACCCGCATGGGCAGCGGCGATAGATGATCCGTGGGATCACACATGGTCGCCGACCGAATGGCACTGAGACTCGTCCGCGAAAACTCGTCCAACGCCACCTACAACTGGCTCTTATCGTACTCACGGGCCAGCAACAGTCCGACGAGCTTGATGAACCCTTCGTCGACGACGATCCGAGAACGGGTTCCGGTGTCGGTCGGCTGGACCGAAATGCGGAGTGAGTCGCTATTTTCTTTCAGCGCTTGCTTCGCGAAGTCTTGGCGCGAGGCGTCTTGGTCGTCGATTGAGGGCAAGTTCAGCCACGGGGCGGTGTGCAAGATCATCTGGAACGGATAGGCCGAGCCGCCGCCGGGTTCCGTCGAGTTGCCGACTTGCACCTGATCGATGGCGGTCTTCAAGCGGGGCATGGCTTCGTCAGCACCGACCGCGAACCACAGGGTCTGACTGCTCGATCCGAGATACACACTCGGAACCCCACCGTACGTCCGCTGCTCTTGCCGGGGGATGTTCTTAGCCACCAGACGGTGAAACACAATCGATTGGTGGGTGTCGACGTTCAACTCCACCTTGTCGAGTTCCTTCCGCCCTTGCACAGCCGTCAACAGCTGTTCCAGTCCCTTGCCGAATGACTCGCCACCGATGAGCCGCACCCCCCCGACGAAGACGAACTGCTTGCCGGACACGGGTTGGAACTGGACGCAGAAGTCCATGTCCCCTTGCTCAGCTGTGGCCTTCATCGAATCGAAGAGGGGGGCCACACTCGGGGCGGTCCCTTCAGGTAGCTCCTTGGCGAGGCCGATCTGCAGAGCGTCGACTACGGCGGCAGCAGCCTTCCGCTCGCGTTTGTCCATTTTCCAGCTGGCCGAGACTGTGAGCGGTTGCCCATCGTTGAAGAGCGGCGAGAAGAACGACTTGCGTCCGGCCAAATCCTTCGAGAGCTTGGCGAGCTCGCTGTCGGCAGCTGCGTCCATGAGGACTTCAATCTCGACATTCTTGCGTTCTTGCGAAGAGTCGATGCCGAACTGGACCTGATCACACTGGGTCGCAAATTGCTCGATGAATTCCAGCGTGCTAATGCCGCTCGCCCGTCGCAGCTTGTAGCCCGCCTCGGACTCGGTGTCCCGCTGTTGCAGATCGGCTTCTGTCCTCTGCCGGAGGAAAGCCAGTAGAACCGCCCGGATCGCCAGTGGAATGTTCTTCACCTGAAGTGATAAGCCCAGGTCATACTTGGCGGCCATAGGTTCCGCGATCGCGGCGGGCTCCGGCAGCTCGGCTTGCAGCATATGCTTGTTGGAATCGTTGGTCAGGTAGGCGTATCCCTTTCGCAGGACACAGTAGAATTTCTGACGACGTCCCTGCAACTCGTAGTGCCCCTCTTGGCCATCGACTTTCCGAGGCTTGACCGGTCCGGCTTCGACGACTTTCATCAGGTCTTCGATCCCGTCGACCGGGACGTACAACACGGGTGTCGGAGTCGGTGGCAATCCGGCAGCCAGAAACAACATGATCCCAAACGGCCTCTGCCGGTTCATCCCCTTCAAGTCGCCAATCTGATTGGTGATGAATCCCGTCACCAGATTCATCATGTCTGGCCGCTCAGCTGCCTGGAACATGTAATCGACATCGGTCAGCACTCGATCAATGCTGGCAATGTTCAAGATCAACACCGGCAGCTGAGGCCCCACGGGAATCGGCTTCTCGCCGGGAGCGGTTGGCTTCGCCGTCGGAGGGGTCGGAGTTTCCGTCTGAGCGATGGCGATGGTATTCCCACCCCAGACTCCCAGAGCGAGGAAAGCAGCGAACAGCGGGGAGAAACGAGCAGGGGAGATCATGACAACGGCTTTCTGCGGTCGGGAAGAATATCCGCGCGATCTTCCAGCATGATCGCCAGACAATCACACGGCATACCCTACCACGACGGGCGCCGTTTCAGCGAGCGAGTCAGAATTCCAGCTCCAGTCGTGTGCTCTGACGGTCATTACAGCTCATTCGATACGAATATCACCAATCCGCCTCCGAGCTGGCCCCGGTGATTCCCGCGCTGGTGCACTACCGGAGCGCACCGGCGCGGGAACCGCCCCGACAAGCGGGGTGGCGGGGACTTTGATTGCACCCCGGTTGCCTGCAAATACACAACCTTGTTCGATGCGAGATCAGTTCCGCTGCAAGGATCGGTCACGGACAATTGACAACGCTCACACCAGCTCGCGCATCGGCTTGCAATCCTGCTCCACGAGGTACTGAGGAGTCCCGGCCTGATCGAATACGCGGATGTTCTCCACGTCAATTCCTGCGTTTTTATAGAGCGTCGCAAAGACTTCCTGGAATTTCACCGGGCGATCTTCGGGGTGCTCGCCATTACGATTCGTGCGACCCACGACTTGGCCGGTACGCATTCCACCACCGGCCATCACGGCGCAGTTGGCCTGTGGCCAGTGGTCACGGCTGTTGTTGCTGTTGATGCGCGGAGTGCGTCCAAACTCGCCCCACATGACGACGGAGACATCGCGATCGAGGCCGCGCTCGTGCAGGTCGGTGATCAATGTTGAGAGCGCGAGGTCGAGCTTCGGAAACTCCTCGCGGGACTTGACGTAGTTCATCCCGTCGGGACCGTGCCAGTCCCAGCGGCTGTAGTTCATCGAAACAAACCTCGCCCCAGCCTCAACGAGCCGACGAGCGATACAGAAATTCTCGACCATCTGCGGGGCTCCATCGCGCTGAAAGACTTCATTGCTCTCCCCATACCGGGCGAGCACGCGTGGGTCTTCCTTCTTGAGGTCGAGCGCATCGGCCAGTTCGGTACTGGTCAGAATCCCCATCGCCTTTTGCACCGAGACATCGACGCTCTCCATTGTGCCGTGTGTGTCAAAGCCCCGCTTCAGCGAGTCGAGCGCCCCGCGCAGCTTCACGCGATCTTGCAGGTGCTCCAGCGTGACCCCTTGCAGGACCATCCCTTCGTTGGAGCTGCGCGCGGTCCGCCCGAGGACATTGAACGGAGCGTGTGAGACGCCGACGAATCCACCGGTGTACGGGTTCCCCCAATTGCCGACCGGGTACATCAATCCAATATGAGGAGGGATCGACGGACTGACTGGACCCAACTGGTGCGAGACCCACGCCCCCGCTGCCGGCCATCCGCCGGGCGGCTGGCGATCGCCCTTCTTACGGCCAGTCATACATTGATAAGCATCATGTTCCCCGCTCGAATCGGACAGTCCGCGCACGAGGACGAATTTGTCCATCATCTGAGCGATCTTCGGGAACAGCTCGCAAATCTCGATGCCCGGAACGTTCGTCTGGATCGGGTTGAACTCGCCACGGACTTCGCGCGGGGCGTCGGGCTTCAAGTCCCACATATCCATGTGCGACGGCCCGCCCGGCAGATAGATATTGATGATCGCCTTGTGCGACCGATTCGTCGGCTCAGCCTGGAGCACTGACGAGAGCCCAATCCCGCCAAGCGCAAACCCACCGATCGTCAGAAAACTCCGCCGAGAAATCCCGTCGCAGAAGCCGTGGCCCGACGTGTGCCGCTTGCCGAGGATGGTCAGCATGTTCAAGTCCCACAAGAATGGCCGCTCAGTGGCAATAAACAATCCGGGCCCCGCCCACGTTTCATCGGCAGGAGTCTACGGATCAGTATAGCCTTATCGATAGGCCGAGGGCAATTGGGAGTGGAGAAATGCGCCAGTCAGAGGTCGAGACGTGACTTGTCGTGCGAGTCTCGAAATGTAGGTCAGACAACCCTGTCTGACCCATCTATCGCTGGGACTAGAGCCCCGCCAAGGCGGAAAAGTCGGGTTGGCGGGTCAACGCGGGAGCCCATCGGGAGGGCGAAGCTCCTGCGGAGCCGCTCGGGCCAGACAGCGTCCACCTTGGTTGCGGCCCCGCAGGAGCTTCGGCCTCCCGGCAGAACCGAACCCCCCGATTACGCCTGGGTGGAGCACTCGTCCGACGGATCGGAATTGTTCACCCACCAGACGATCCCGTGGCCGGGTCGCCCGTGTGCTCCGGGCCTTGCGTAGAGCCTTGAGGCCCGGCCACCCCACACCTTCAATTCACCCATCAGACAGTCTGCGGTCTCTCGCACTTTGATGTGAGTCATCAGTTCCTCTGTGTCGGACGAGACTATTCCGCAGCGATGATCGTCATGAATCAAAACACAAACCGTCTGGCTGCCTGGCGATGTAATCGCACCGCCGCAACCGGAAGCCTTCTCCACCGCATAAACTAATTATGCCGTCATCGGGTCGGTCCGGCCAGCACAAGTGAATTCCATCTATTCGCAACCCCGCGATCTCATCGCGATATGAATGCAAATTACCGATAGTCTTTCCCATCGCTTGTACTTGGGTCAGAACCTCGGCCACAAAATCGTCCTTCCGCCCCAAAATGTCCTTGGCATGTGCCGGTCAAGCTTGATCAGGTTCAGGTGTCCCTGAAATCCAAAACTCAAAACCAACACTCTGATGTGCTGCGTTCGAACACCACTCCTGGCTACCATCCGACCAATTGAGGGCCCCCAATACGGGATCGTTCACTGTCGCCGCAATTGGCGGTGGCTCGCCTTGGAGAAATTGCTTAACCCATTCAAACATAGGAGTCACTCCGCTGAATGTTCGCCCCCGTAACGCGGTCATATCTGCCGTGATCCGGCTCACTGTCTGACCTGCCGAATGGGACAGGCAGCATTGCTTGGCCTACATTTCAGAGCAGTCAAACCTTACATCTTGTGGTACTCCCGGTACCACTTCACGAACCGCTCGACGCCGACTTCGATCGGGGTCGCCGGTTTGAATCCGACATCTCGGATGAGGTCGTCGACGTTCGCGAAGGTCGCGGGCACGTCACCGGGTTGCATCGGGAGCATGTTCTTGACGGCCTGCATCCCGAGGCACTTCTCCAGCGTCTCGATGAGATACATCAGCTCGACCGGCTCGTTGTTGCCGATGTTGTAGACGCGGTACGGGCCGCCGCCGGTGCCGGGGTCGGGGGTGGCACCGGTCCAGTCGGGGTTCGGTTGGGCGGTGTGGTCGCTGGTGCGGATGACTCCCTCCACAATATCATCGACATAGGTGAAGTCGCGACGCATCACGCCGTTGTTGAAGACATCGATCGGACGCCCTTCCAGGATCGCCTTGGTAAACAAGAACAACGCCATGTCGGGTCGACCCCACGGGCCATACACCGTAAAAAACCGCAACCCCGTCGTCGGCAGCTGGAACAGATGGCTATACGTATGGGCCATCAGCTCGTTCGCCTTCTTCGATGCGGCATACAAGCTGAGGGGGTGATCGACGTTGTCGTGGATCGAAAACGGCATCGTCGTATTGGCCCCGTAGACCGAACTCGACGAGGCGTAGGTCAAGTGCTCGACATCGTTGTGGCGGCACCCTTCGAGGACGTTGACGAACCCCACGAGGTTGCTGCTGACATACGCTTGGGGATTTTGCAGCGAGTACCGCACCCCCGCTTGAGCCGCCAGGTTCACGACCTTGTTGAACTTGTACTTCGCAAAGAGCGCCTTCATCCCCGGCTCATCGGAGAGGTCCAGGTGCTCGAACGTGAACCCCTTCTTCGGGGTCAGCCGAGCCAGCCGATCCTTCTTCAATTGCACCGAGTAGTAGTCGTTGAGGCTGTCGAGCCCCACGACTTCATCCCCGCGATCGACGAGACGATGCGAGAGATGTGAACCAATGAAGCCAGCTGCGCCGGTGACAAGAATGCGAGACATGTTCCCTCCGTGGAATAAGATAGCAATCAGCTGTCAGCCAGAATGGAATGCCCTCTGGCTGAAAGGTGAAAGCTGATGGCTGAAAGCTAAAGCTTCTCCCCGCCTACTTCCCGAACTGCGTCTGCCGGTAGTACTCGATGGTCTTCGTGAGCCCTTCCCGCAGATTCACCTTGGGTTCCCAGCCGAGAA
>Ga0105047_10011985_pt1 | contig 14011 bp, 7 predicted proteins | sample MAT04_FD_78384 | JGI IMG/M metagenome (GOLD analysis project Ga0105047, IMG submission 78384) | Freshwater microbial communities from Lake Fryxell liftoff mats and glacier meltwater in Antarctica - MAT-04 (megahit assembly) | ecosystem: Environmental > Aquatic > Freshwater > Ice > Liftoff...
CAGCGGCTCGATGTGTTTGTCGCGAACGACCAGACCGCGAACTATCTGCTCATCAACGAGACGGATGCCGAGACACGGACTCTGCGTTTTCGAGACGAGGCGCATCTGCGCGGTGTCGCCTTTGATGCCAATGGCGTGGCGCAAGCGTGCATGGGAATCGCCAGTGCCGACATCAATCGCGACGGCCTCCCCGATCTGTATGTCACCAATTTTGCGCAGGAGTCGAACACCCTGTATGTGTCCCACCCCGGCGGTTTCTATCAGGATGAAACTCAGCCCGCCGGACTCAGAACACCGAGCTTCGAGCCCCTCGGATTTGGAACGCAGTTCTTCGATGCCGACAACGATGGACTGCAAGACCTGATCGTGATGAATGGTCACATCGATGAACTGTTTCAGTCGACATTTCGAATGAAGCCGCAGATGTTTCGCGGGCTGCCGGGGACGAAGTACGAGGAGATTTTCGCCTCAGAGGTCGGCGAATTCCTCGATCAACCGAGGTTGGGTCGAGGGCTGGCAACGCTCGACTGGAACCGAGATAGACGCACCGATTTCGTGGCGACCGACTTGGAGGGGCCTGTTCTGCTCTCCTCCAATCGCACCCAGTCCGGACAGCATGTCCTCCGCCTGCACCTTGTGGGAACCATTTCCAGCCGAGATGCCGTCGGGGCGACCGTTATTGCCAAGACCCTGTCAAACGATTCGCAAACCGTGCAGCTGACTGCAGGCGATGGATACGAATCCAAGAGCGAGATGATCATTCACATCGGCACTGGCCTGGCCAATCATGTTCAAGAATTGGAGATCGTGTGGCCCTCCGGTCGTCGTTCTCGTTTTGAGGCGATTTCTTGTGACCGGGAGTGGATCGCCGTGGAATCGTCCAATCAGCTGTTCTCAATCTCGGCGGAATGAATGAGGGGGATGAACCGCAGCGAGCCCATGAAGACTGCGGGAGCTGACGCTTCTGGCTCGGTTACCCACGTGTCCAACGGGCCCCGCTGGGGGAGTCCTCGACGACCACGTTCAGCGTCTTCAGGGCGTTGCGGATCTTGTCGGCGACGGGCCAGTTCTTGTTGGTGCGGGCGTCGGCGCGGATGTCGAGGATCAGGGCCATCAGGCCGCTGGCGAGTTCATCGTCGGCACCGCTTTTCTTCTCCGGAGCGGTCCGCAAGACACCCGTTAGGTTCGTCAACTCTTTGAGGAGCGTCAGGCCGACCTTTAACGCTGCCTTGTCGGAGTCGGTTCCGCCAGCCTCTAACTTCTTGTCGTTGATGAAGCTGTTGAGGATGCGCCGCAGCTCGAACAGGCTCGCCGTCGCGCCGCCGGTGCTGAAGTCGTCGTCCATCGCTTCGAGGAACTTCGTGCGTTGTTCGTTGAGGGCGGCTGCGAACTCAGTGGGGAGTCCGGCGAGGCTGGTGGCTGTGGCCTTGGTCGTCGGGGCGACGAGCGTGTAAAAGTTGATGCCGGTCAATCGCTCCGCCGTTTCAAACAGCCGGTAGAACCCTTCCAGGCTCTTCTCCGTCGCGGCGATGTTCTCGATCGAGAAGTCGATCGGGCTGCGATAGTGCGTGGAGAGCAGGAAGAACCGCACCGCTTCCGGGGCGTGATGGGCGAAGACAGCTGTCTTGACCGACTCGGCCCCGGCAGACCCCGCGAGCTTGCCCGCAATCTGAGCTGTGGGGTCTTCGGTACTGCTGGACGAGCCAGAGGCCGACAAGAATGTCTGCCCCACTGCCGGTGCATCCCCTGCTTTGGAGTGCCCGCCGCCGACCTTGCCGGTTCCTTTGCCGGACTGCATCAGTCCATTATGCAACCAGTACCGGGCGAATGGCTTGCCGCTGCAACACTCCGACTGAGCGAGTTCGTTCTCGTGATGCGGGAACATCAGATCGAGCCCGCCGCCGTGGATGTCGATCGACTCGCCGAGGATCTTCGCGCTCATCGCCGAGCACTCGATATGCCACCCCGGACGCCCTGGTCCCCACGGGCTGTCCCACGCCGGTTCGCCGGGCTTGGAGGACTTCCATAAGGCAAAGTCAGCTGGGTTCCGCTTCGTGTCGTTGGCCTCGACGCGTGTCCCGGCCAGCATTTGCGAGATGCTGCGGTTCGAGAGCTTGCCGTAGTCGTGGTCGGTCTCGACCGCGAAGTAGACGTCCCCATTCAGCGGATAGGCGTGCCCCTTATCGATCAGCTTTTGAATCATCTCCAGCATGTCGCCGATGTGGTCGGTGGCATAGGGGAAGCAGTCGATGCTGTCGACACCCATCCGCTTCAAGTTGTCGAAGTAGTCGGCAGTCATCTGGTCGGCGAGGGCCTTGACCGTCATCCCCTTCTCAGCCGCCTTGACGATCAATTTGTCGTCCACGTCTGTGATGTTGATGACGAACTTGACATCGTACCCGGCATAAACGAGATACTTTTTCACGGTGTCAAAGATCACTGGCCCGACCATGTGGCCGATGTGCGAGGGCTTGTAGACCGTCGGCCCGCACAGATACATGCTGACTTTCCCCGGCTCGACGGTCTGAAATTCTTCCTTGGTGCGGGTCAGGGTGTTGTAAACGCGAAGTGCCATGAGTCAGCTGTCCGTGCTGGTCGAGTGAACCGAGGGTGAGGAATCTATCGCGGCAGTTGGATTCTCTGGATCGTGTCTGCCGAACTCGATTTGTAACGATTGGAGAGGCATCTGCCCACTGGAGATTGCGAGAGTGCTGAATCCGGTGAAATCTCCCCGCGATTCGATATTCATCATTTCTTGTTTGAGTTTACCTCGCCGGAATGTTCACATACGGGCTCACAGAAGCCGGAGTGATCCGTTCTGAGTGGGCAACATTGGTTTGTGGGATCTGCTTCGATGAAATTCGTCCGCCGTCTGAAATGTGGTCTGCTTGGGTTCAGCCTGTTGTGGAGTCCGGTTCAGGCGGAGATCACGCTGCTGGGCGAAGCTCAGCTTGCGGGTGACAGCCTGGACAAATCCGGGCTCGTGGGGGAATTTGAGAACGGGATTCCATTCAATCGATTCGGTGGCATCAGTGCCATTGAGCACATGGGTGGGGAGGAATACCTGTTGCTGTCTGATCGAGGCCCGAATGACGGCGCTGTCCCTTATGCGACTCGGTATCATGTGGCGACCATCCAGATTCAGGAGGGCGTGACAGAGATTCCGATCACCCTGACGGGAACTCATCTGTTCACCAAGAAATCCGGAACGCGGCTCATCGGGGCCTCCCGCGAGTTCAAGAAAGGGAAAGGCCGCCCGAGTCGATTCGACCCCGAGGGGTGCCGACTGATTCGCCGTCCTGGTGAGGAGTCCCTTCTGGCGATCAGCGATGAATATGGCCCTCGCGTGGACTTGTTTGATCTGACCGGCGAACGAGTCAAACAGCTCAAGATTCCTGATAAATTTCGAGTGGCAGCCCCCAATGGAGACCCGCAGGCAGAAGACCGCGACAACTCCAAGGGGAGGCAGGCCAATGGCGGATTCGAAGGTCTCGGCCTCTCGACGGACGGAAAAACTCTGTATGCGATCATGCAGAAGCCCTTGATTCAGGACTGCGGACTCGACGATGAGAAGAGAGTGGGCCAGTTGAATCGGATTCTGCGAATCGATCTGGAGACGGCTGAGACCGCAGAGTTCGTTTACCCGCTCGATTCCGTAAAGACAGGAGTCAGCGAGATTCTGTGGGTCGGCAAGCAGCAAGCGTTGGTGCTGGAGCGCGACAGTTCGTCGGGAGCATCGGCGAAGAACAAGAAAATCTCGCGGATTGACTGGGCAGAAGCGACCGATGTGTCGACGGTCGATTCGTTACCGTCCAGGCCCGAGGACCTGTCCTCTCAAATCAAGCCCGTCGCCAAACAGCCTTTTCTCGATCTGCTGGACCCGCGTTTCGGAATTGCGGGAGAGAACGCTCCGGTGAAGTTCGAAGGGCTGACGTTTGGTCCCGATCTGGCCGATGGCCGCAAAGTCTTACTCGTGGCTGTCGACAATGATTTTGTCGGGGAGAATCCGACTCGCATCTTTGTCTTCGCGATTACAGCAGATGAGTTTGCAGAGTAAGGTCAGTGGACCACTATTCGTGGTCAGCGATGAGGACGACTTCGAGTTCCATCGAGCCGCGAGGGAGTTTGACCTTCACTTTGTCGCCGACCTTTTTTCCCATCAGAGCTTGAGCGATGGGGCTGGTGGTCAGGATTTTCATGACGGGCCCGTCGTAGTTCTCTTCGCCGGGACCGACGAACTCGTACTTTTCTTCCTCGTCCAGGTCGAGGTCTTTGACGGTGACGGTCGAGCCGAAGGTCACGATCCCCTTGGGCATCTCGGCTTTGTCGACGATATAGCAGCCCGCCAGCCGGGTCTTCATCAACGAGATTCTCAGTGCCAAGCGACCTTGTTCCTCGCGCTGGCCGTGGTATTCGGCGTTCTCACGCAGGTCTCCCTCGGCGCGCGCTTCCCCAATCCGCTCCGCGATCGCGGGCATGTCGACTTCTTCCAGCTGGCGAAGTTCTCCGCGGAGCTTGTCAAAACCTTCGCGGGTGATGGGCTGGCGATCCATGTCCGAATCCTGAAGTCATGGGGGGACTGTCGATCGACAGTCCATTCACGGGAAAGCACGAGGCAAAAAAAGGAACACGGGACGCGCAGTGTGCCGCGACCCGTGTTGTCCTGTCCCTATTCTTATCGGACGCCTCCCCCGTTGTCTACACCGGAACTGGTTCGCGGTTCTCTCAGCGCTTCGTTTGACCGCAGACTTGACGTTTGAGGTCAAAGCGTTCACCTTGATAGTAGATTTCGGCAGCCGCTTGGTCTGCCATTTTCAGGTTGTCCCCTGTCATCGGCTCGAAAGCGACAGTTATGTCACGTCTTGGTCTTGCCTGCTTTTTTTGGTGTCTCACCGCCGTTGGGAGTGGGGGTTGGGTTCACGCCGATCCCTTGTGGGTGGTTTACGAGGGCGCGGCGGGGCCGGGGCTCGGAAAGCAGGTCGTCCTCGTCAGCGGAGACGAAGAATACCGCTCGGAAGAGTGCTTGCCACAGCTCGGGAAGATACTCGCCGAGCGTCATGGTTTTACGTGTACAGTGCTATTTGCCATCAACCCGGATACCGGAGAGATCGACCCGAATCGGAACAACAACATTCCCGGTTTGGAGGCACTCGATCATGCAGACCTCATGATTATCGCCACGCGGTTCCGAAATCTGCCCGATGATCAGATGAAACATATTGTGGATTACGTCGAGTCGGGCCGACCGGTGATGGGTTTACGCACTGCGACTCATGCGTTCAATCTCAGTAAGGATTCGGCATACCAGAACTATCACTGGGGAGATGCAGCGACGGAAGGCGGGTTCGGTCGTCGCGTGCTCGGGGAAACGTGGATCAGCCACCACGGAGAACATGGGCGGCAAAGCACTCTGGGGCTGGTGGCTCCCGGGCAAGAGCAGCATCCCGTGCTGAAAGGGATCAAGTCGGGAGACGTGTGGGGACCGACCGATGTTTATGGGGTGCGGTTGCCATTACCCGAAGGTTGCCAACCCCTGGTGATGGGGGAGATCCTCACCGGGATGAAGCCCGAAGATCCTCCCCTCGAGGGAGAGAAGAACAGCCCGATGATGCCCGTCGCTTGGGTGAAGTCATTCATCGGAACATCGGGAAAGGCAACCCGCGTCTTCACGACCACGATGGGAGCTGCGCAGGATTTGCAGAATGCTGGAGTCCGGCGCATGCTCGTGAATGCGACCTATTGGACTCTCGGCCTGGAGGACCAGATCGTCGAATCTTCGAATGTCGATCTGGTGGGGGAATATGTTCCCAGTGCCTTTAGCTTTGGCGGTTTTGTCAAGGGGTTAAAGCCCTCGGTTCACATCATGAAATAGCGTTGGGGCGTCACTCAGAGGCCATCGCCGGGTCAGCGAGGGTCGAGGGGTGGGTGATAAACCGTAAACCTCTGCTCGCGAAGCTCGGGCAGGCACGTCGGAAACGAGCCCCACGACAATGCGTGTGCTCAGCGAGCGGATTTACGGCACGATGAATTCGACAGCGAGCGGCTCGATGGTAATCGCCGCAGGAGTTGTGGCCACCGGGTCGCCGTCGGCTTGGACCGGTACGGGAGTGTCGGACTCGATGCGGAAGCGACGGCCGGTGAGTCGGAGGACCGTGGATGAGCGATCATGCGTTCCCCGGAGGATGGAGACGAACTGACCGAGGAACTCAGAACGAGACCGGGCGATAAAGACTCGAGCGTCAAGAACTCCGTCACTGCCGTCGGCTGTGGGGACCACGCCCAGATTTAAGGCGTATGCACTGAGATTCGCGACGACGACCATTTGCCCGACATGTACGACCGGCGAGTCATCGACCGTGACACGGAGCGTCGGCGGATTAAACTGCCACAGCGATTTGAAAATCGGAGCGATGTAACTGGAGTGGCGGACGTGTCCCGCGGCCCGGCTGGCGTGAACTCGATGGATGATTTCGGCATCGAATCCGGCGCTGGCCATCACCAGGAAATGGCGTCCATTGAGGCTTGCCAGATCGAGGCGTCGGAGATTGCCTCGAACGATGAGTTCTGCCACCGTTCGACCGCAGCGGGGAATCTTCAATGACTTGGCGAGCAAGTTCTCCGTCCCGAGTTGCAGTACACACAGCGGCAGCGTGGGGTGGCGATTGACCAGATCGAGGATGGTCCCGTCGCCACCTGCGGCGACGGCTGCGAGGAGGTATGGTCGTCGAGTCGGGTCAGTGACAGCCAAGTCGAAGTCTGTACGGCGAGAGAACAACCGGGGCTGGATGCCCAGCCTTTTGAGATGGCGAATCAGATCGAGGATCGGCTGGCTGCGAGGGCCAGCTCCGGACGAGGGGTTCCGCTGAATGGCGACCCAAGATTGCGGCAAGCGAAGAGTCTCCTTAAGGCGGTGTTGGTGGCTGCAGAGACCAGATTACAGAACACGGTATCTCGAATCGTCCGGGGCGGGAAGACCTCTGACGCCTCGAAAGACTTCGGTCGTCTGGCGAATTCTTGGTAAATCGTGAAAAGAAGGGGGAACTCAGCACTCGCCCGAAACATCCAATCATACGGGTCGGGGCGAATGGCTCGTCCGAGCAATCGGGAGATTCGGCAGTGGATGGGCAATCCGCAGTTCTGGTACGACCGTCCGAGCGGGTGTGGCATTGCGGCATCATCCGAATCTGCAAGGAGTGAGAGGTTTTCGGTTGACCTGGCGCAAATCTCTACGTTAGTGTCCTTTGGGGGAAATCCGTCACATCTCTCCCCGTTCGCTTTTCCGGGCTTCGACAACCCAGTCGTCCGCCTCGGACACCCACTTCGAATCACAGGCTTTGGGGAACCGTTGGCTCGACGCTGACGCGTTCGGAGTATTGAACATGGCCAGTCCATCCGCGTGGGGCATCGACATTGGGCAATCCGCACTCAAGGCAGTCAAACTCCAATATGTGGAGTCGACTGGCCAAGTGACTGCGGTTGCGTTTGACTACATCCAGTATCCCAAAATTCTGACGCAGCCGGACGCAGTCCCGGATGAGATCATTCACGACGCCATGAAGACGTTCCTGTCGCGGAACAACCTTCAGGGCGAACAAGTCGCGATGTCTGTGCCAGGACAGACCTCTCTGACCCGCTTCATTCAGCTGCCGCCGGTGGAGGCCAAAAAGGTCCACCAGATCGTGCAGTACGAAGCCCGGCAGCAGATTCCTTTTGCACTGGAGGACGTGGTCTGGGACTACCAGCGGCTAGGCGGCGGGATCGAGGAAGGGGGCTTCCTGCTCGACGCGGAAGTGGGACTGTTTGCGATGAAGCGGGATGCGCTGTCGCAGGCGATGCGTCCTTACATGCAGCACAAGGTCGAGTTGGAACTGATTCAGATCGCGCCGCTCGCCCTCTACAATGTGCTCTGTTACGACGAGCTGGGTCATCGCCCCGGAGCTCCAGATTCAGATCATGATTTCGTGATCATGCTCGACATGGGGTGCGACAATACCACCCTGATGGTGTCGAACGGTAAGAAGATTTGGGTGCGTAACGTTCCGATCGGTGGCAATCACTTCACGCGTGCTCTGACTAAGGAAATGAAGCTCAGCTTTGCGAAGGCTGAGTTACTCAAATGTAACGCGACGAAGTCCGAAGACCCTCGGGCTGTCTTCCAGGCGTTGCGCCCAGTGTTCAACGACTTCGTGTCGGAAATTCAGCGTTCGATCGGATTCTTTTCAAGCGTGAATCGCCAGGCGAAGATTGCCAAGGTCGTCGGGCTGGGGAACGGATTCAAGCTGGCAGGCTTGCAGAAGTTTCTGCAACAGAACCTGCAATATGATGTCGAGCGGCCGGATGTCTACAAGGCTCTGGCAGGCGATGCGGTGATTAACTCGCCGATGTTTGCCGACAACGTGCTCAGCTTCGCGGTGCCGTATGGACTGGCGCTACAGCTGGTCGGCCAAACCGCGATCAAGACGACGCTGCTCCCTCCCGAGATCACTCGCGAACGCGTCATTCGCCGCAAGAAGCCGTGGGCGGTGGCGACGGCTGCGACACTTCTAATCGGCACAGCTGTGGCGACGATGGGGAATGCCTTCCCGTATATGAAAGTCCATACCGAGGCGTTCAAGAAGGCGGAAGCTGACGCGCAGGCGTTCGGGGGCGAAGTGACCGCCTTGAAGGGCAGCTACGACGCTGAAGTTGCTCGGAACAACGAGCAATACAAGAGATTGGACGACGCGGTCAAGAATCGGCGCGGTGCGCAGTGGCTGGAGATTTACAGTGCCATTAATGACTGCCTGCCTCGAGAGGGAGAAGCCGAAGTTACAGAATCAGTTGACATTCAACTGAAAAACCAGATGTGTGTCGAAGAGATCAGTGCGGAGAAGATGTCCGATCTGGACGCGGGGTGGTATGGCAAAATCCCGAAGGAATTCAAAGAGTATGTCGCCGATGCGGAGAGAGAGACCGCGCCGACTGGCGAAGGATATGTGTTCTCGGTCCGGGCTTTGCATTGGCACTACAAGGAAGACAACACGGACGAGCAGAGCATCTCGTACGTGGAGAAAACCTTCCTGAAGAACCTCCAGCAGGAGACAGTTCATGTGGAAGGCTACCCGGTCCGCCCCTTGAAAGCCCTCGGAATTTCCCACGCCACCGTGGTGGAATTCAAACCCGATTGGTTCTTATACAACCCGAATGGCAGCAAGCCGGAAGCCTATGCTCCACGAATGGCTCTGGGGATGAATCCCACCGCTGGGGGACCTCCGGGTGTGGGAGCCCCCTTGGGGCCAAATTTCGGAGAATCCTCGGAGAATTCAGCTCTCCCAGGACTTGGTGCTCTTGGCCTCCCCAATGGGGCGCCAGGCCTCCCCGGAGTGGGCTCCGGGGCAGCTGCTGCTTCAGGCAGCAACCCGGATTCGAAACGCCTCCCCATGCTGCGATTTGTGATCCAGTTCGCCTACAGAGGCCCGGTGACGGCTGAAGCAGGGGCGACCACTGGTGATGCGGAGGGCTCCACCGATTCGGCTCCGGCGCCTAAGTCAGCTCCGGCGTCCATTTTCACCCCTGCCGCAGATTGACTCCAGCGATTCATTCTTCTGGATTGTTCGCCCCGCTCACTCATCCCCCGCACCGCATATCTCAACTTCCGATCATTTGGGAGGGACATCATGGACAAACTCCAACCAATCCTGAAGAACCACTTTTGGATTCTCCTCGTTCCGTTGCTATCGATGAACCTGTGGGGGTATTTTTCCGCCAACAGTGCTCTCAAAGCGGCGACCACCGCGCGGCAGGGCCAACTCGATTCCGCGAAGAGCGGTATCCCCGGGGGAACCACAGATGCCAACAAGAAGTACAGCGAGGAGCTGAAAAAGGGGAATGACAGGCTGGAGGGGTTCGTCCAAGATGAGTTGCTGGACCTCTGGAACCGGCAGAAGACTCGCATGGTTTGGCCGCCGCGGGTCGCTGCCGATATCCCCAAGACGTATGGGGGAGAGATTAAAGAACGAAAAGTACGCTTCACGTACCAGAAAGACTATCCGGAGGTGATCCAACGCCTGCACCAGAGTGTCGAACCTTTCGTGGCTGACAAACGCGGAATCACATGGACGCCGAAGGTCGATTTCCCAATTCAGCTCATCCCTCAAGTCCAGATCACTGATCTGGCCATCGAGTCGAAGCCGATGTGGGATGCCCAAGAAGACATCTGGGTGACACAGTTCATTCTCGACGCGATTCGAGAGATGAACAAAGACGCCGACTCCGAATCCAGCGCGGTGATCCGTCGAGTGATCGAGTATCGGTTGTTGGGGGGAGACGGAGAAACGTCCGGAGGAGGCGAAGTCGCAGCTGAAGGGGATGCCGACGGCGGAATGGGCGGCGGAATGGGCGGTGAGTCGATGGTCGGGAGTTACGGAGGCGGAAAACGCGGCGGCGGCGGCAGCGGCAGCAGTGAAGGTCTTGGTGGAGCGGGTGGTAGTGGCATCCCCTCCGCTGTGAAATTCGACCCCGCAGAAGAGTTCGGGAAGGGTGGCGAAGAGGTGAGCGGGGCCGGGGGCGGAGGAGGGATGAATGGCGCCACGATGGGTCCCATGTCCGTGGCGGGTGGTGAAGGAGAAGGCGAGGCCGAATCAGCGGAAGAGCCCGCAGGCCCGTTGCGCTATGTGAAAGTCGACGACAACGCTCTCTTTGTCGAACGCGGCTTCTACTTGAGCGTGATCATCAATCAAAACAAACTCGTTGACTTCCTGGTGACGTTGTCGAATTCAGAATGGCCAATTCGCGTCGTGCGGTTCCACTTCGGAAAGAACCCCTACACCACCGACCCATTTACAGCGAGTCGGGGTGGCGCAGCTGGCGGTGGCGGTTCTGGTGCAGGCCGTTTTGGTGCGGGTGGCGCTGGCATGGCGGGAATGCAAAGGATGCGTGGTGGAGCCGCAGCTCCTGGTATGGCGAATGATGGCGAGTCCGGCTTTGCGGGGTTGGGGAAGGGCATGGGGGCCAGAGGCGGTCGACAAATGCCGGGGTCCTCCATGACGGGCGGTCGCGGAAACGCGGCCAGTACGGGCTATCCGGAAGACGCTTTGCAGCAACCCGATCTCGTGCAGCTTGATCTGGCGGGTTTGATCACGATCTATCGCCAGCCGAAAGAGGAAGTCCCCGCTGAGGGGGAAGCTCCTGTCGATGGGGAAGCCCCCGCCGAAGGAAGCAGCCCGGAAGAACCCTCTGATGATGCCGCAGTTGATGCAGCTGCCACCACCGAACCGGCAACGGCGGAACCAGCGACTACGGATGGAGCTGCGGCGGAAGCAATGGCGACTGATGAAGCTCCAACTGGTGATGCGGGCACTCCGTCCACAGAGGCCCCAACAGCGGAATTTTCTGCGGAGACTCCGATAGCCGAGGGCCGGGCCGAACCACTTGCTGAAGAAGCGGATTCTCTTCCCGTAGAACCAGCCGTAGAACCAGCCGCGGAGTCTCCACCCGCAGCGGAGGCCCCGCCGAGCCCGGATGCTCCTGCGAAGCCCTAATTTGGGGGAACCTTGAGGTTCTCCAAGGCGTCTCATTCCAAACTGCTGCCACTAAGCGGCAGTCCCTGTTCCCTCAGAATACCCCCAGGAAGTGTCCCATGGCTGGCAAAGGTTTCGACGCGAAAGCGTTCCTGGTCAACCACACCGAAAAACTGGTCCTCGGAGCGGCGGTCCTGATGGTCCTGTTCTTTCTGGGGGGATCGCAATGGTCTTCCTATGCGGGGACTCCCACGGAGATCACCGACAAGGTCGCCAAGGCGAAGGTCGAACTGGAGAAGCACGACTGGCCTGTGGAGGAGAAGGCCAAGTATGAGATGACCCAGGATAAGATTCCGAAGCAGCGGGTCCATGACTTCCTACTCAACCCCATTTCCGTCGCGAATTATCAAATGTCGACGAAGTTCGTCGCCACGCCATGGCAAGGGAAAGAGCCGCTGCGAGACCCCGCACTCCTGACCCTGGAAGACGCATTGGCCGATGCGGGGAAAGTTCTGATCGAGCGCCCCATCGACCCGACAAAGGTCGAAGAGGAAGCCGAGTCTGACAAGGATGCTGATTCCAAGAAAAAGGGGAAGAAGAAGACGGCGGAACCCGAAGTCGAGGAGCCCGCGACCCCTTCCGACGAAGATGACGAGTTCGCCACCTCAGCTGGCGCTGCAGGCGAAGGCTTGGGGCAGTTGGGTGGAGCCGCGATGTCGCCTGCTATTCCGGGTGGAGGATTCGAACAGTCGGACGGAGAAGGCGGATTTGGGGCTGGCGCGCTTCCGGGGAGGGCGTCCAAGGGTGCTCCGCCCGCAGCGATGGCAGGTGCGCTGGGGATGGCTTTAGGGTTGGGCGGCATGGGTGAAATGTCTGGCTACCCGGGAGGCGGCGGCGGTGGGGCCAATGTTGTGCGTGAAGCTCAGCCTTACAAGTTCGCGAGCGTGCGGGCGGTCTTCCCATTGAAAGAGCAAATTCGACGTTTTCAGGAAGCCACGAACTCCACGACGATGGAGATGGCCTCGCTGCTGTTTGAAGTGATCGATTTCAATCTCGAACGTCAGGAACAATTCGGGGCGGGAGATCACTGGACGGAATGGGAGTCGGTCGATACTCAGGCGGCTATCGACGTGCTCGGTCAAGCACTCGATCATGAGGCGGAGATTGTTCAGGGAACCGTCACCAACAATGTGATGACGATGCCCTTGCCGACTCGAATTTATGGTCGTTGGGGGCAGAATGTTTCACATCCGCGAATCTTGAATTTCGAACTCACGCCGGAGCAGATTCAGCAGGAAGTCGAGTTTCAATCCAGGCTGATCCAGCTGATTAAAGACGATAGTAAGAATAACCCGGAAGAGCGTCCGAAGTTGCAAAAGAAGGGGTTCTCGTCGGTCATGGGAGACACCCGTGCATTGCAATCGCAGGCTCTGGGTGGTTCGGCGTATGGAAGTATGGGGGGCTCGATGCCTGGAATGAGCCCGGGATCCATGATGGGGAATAGCAAAAGGGGAGGAATGGGGGCGATGGGCTCCGCCCAATCGATGCCCGGAGGCGGCCAACGAGCGAATGCGCCAACAGGTCCCTCGGTGGACATCATGAAGAAGCTCCTGGAGACGGATGATCAGGATGCGCAGGGTAAAGCCCTGAAGGAGTACATCAAAAAGCGAGTGACAGCCGACGGTGAGTTGCTGTTGTTCCGGTATCTGGATTTCGATGTCGATCCGGGGAAGACCTACCGATACCGGGTCCGCCTGGTGCTGAACAATCCCAACTTCGGCCACTTGGCGTCAGAGGCCAATGGAGAAGCGGGCGTGGTGGAAGGGGAAACCCGGACCACGGCCTGGAGCAATGTGACAAAGCCGGTGACCATCGAGCGAGATGTGTACTACTTTGTCAAAGATGTCGATTCCAAGCGTGGCAACAAGACACGCATGTCGGTCTTCCAGTGGGACACCAAATTGGGAACCACTGTGAACGCGGAAATCGATTTGTATCCCGGGCAGCATATTGGCGGAACGACCGAGGCCCATGTGATTGACCCCGCAAAATCGAAGGTGGAAGACGCTAAGAAGTACACGTTCGTGTCGTCGGATACGTTAGTCGACACTCACGCGGATATTTCTCTGGATCGAACGGTTCACAAAGACCTGAAGCTCCCCGGAGGTTCGAACGGCGAAGCCCGGCTTCCCGAGGAAGTCCTGGTCGTCCAGATGGGAGAACTGGCAGTGATTGATCCCATTCGACAGAGGGCCCTGAAGGATCGGCTCGAGAAGAGTCAGAAGGCGCAGGACAAATCTTTCGAATCGTTGAGTGATGAGGCCGGAGCTGGCGCAGGGATGATGATGGGTGCGGGCGGAGGCGACATGGCCGAATCTTACGGCATGGGCTCTGGAAAGAAGGGCGGGAAAGGCGGTCGCTCGGCGAACCCATTATCAGGCCGAGGCGGGATGGGTCTGCCCGGCGGCGGAATGGGTATGAGCGGCATGGGCGGCATGCCCGGCATGAGTATG
>Ga0105047_10011986_pt1 | contig 14010 bp, 11 predicted proteins | sample MAT04_FD_78384 | JGI IMG/M metagenome (GOLD analysis project Ga0105047, IMG submission 78384) | Freshwater microbial communities from Lake Fryxell liftoff mats and glacier meltwater in Antarctica - MAT-04 (megahit assembly) | ecosystem: Environmental > Aquatic > Freshwater > Ice > Liftoff...
CACACCGGCGGCCCGCCCGTGGCCGAATCCGGCGCACCCGGCGTACCCGACGACACCCCTCAGGCCCTTGCTGGCTGGGCATTTGCTACTGCGGGGAACGGATGCCCCTTCCAGGCGCTGATGGCGCTGAGGCCCCTCGACACCCGGGTCCTCGTGCCGCCGCGGGTTATCAGCCTGCCCGCAGGCGCGGCGGGCCGCGACCTCAGGCCGCCGGCGGCTGGAACCGCCGGTCGGGTTTGCCGGCGGCCTGGAACAGCGGCTGCACCCGCGGCAGTTTGGCCTGGATGTCGCGGATGCGCGTCGCGCCCGCCGGGTGCGTGGACAGCCATTGCGGCGGTGCCTTGCCGGCCGTGGCGGCGGCCATCTTCTGCCACAGCGTGACGCCGGCGCCGGGGTCGTAGCCGGCGCGCGCGGCCAGCAGCAGGCCCAGCGCGTCGGCCTCGGACTCGTCCTCGCGGCCGAACTTCAGGCTCAGCAGCTGCGTCGCGCCCTGCGCCGCCAGGTCGCCCAGGCTGCCCAGCCCGAACAGCGCTGCGGCGCCGCGGAACAGCAGCTCGGTGCCGCCGCTCTTGGCCATGCGTTCACGTGCGTGCTCCAGCAGCGCGTGCGCAACCTCGTGGCCCATGATCATCGCCACCTCGTCGTCGTCGAGCTTCAGCTGCTGCAGGATGCCGGTGAAAAAGGCGATCTTGCCGCCGGGCATGCAGAAGGCGTTGATCTGCTTGCTCTCCAGCAGGTTGACTTCCCAGCGCCACTGGGCCGCACGTTCGTTGCACTCGGCGGTGTAGGGCACGATGCGCTGCGCGATGTAGCGCAGGCGCTGCATCTGCGGGTGGGCGCCCGGCAACAGCGCACCCTGGCCCTGGGCCTGGCGCAGCATCTGCACGTACTGCTGCTGCGCGCTGCCCTCGACCTGCCCGGCCGGCACCAGGCCCGCGGCGCGGGAACGGCGGCACTCGGGGATCTCGGCCTGCGCCGTCGTCAGCGGCGCCAGCGCGCCGGCGGCCAGCAGCACGCCCAGGCGGCGGCGGCCGTGCAGCGCACAAGCGCAGGTGTAGGACGGGTGAGTTTGCGGCGTGTCTGGCATGGGGTGGATTGTGGGCAATGCCGACATAGACCCGCACCGGCGGCGCGGGGTTCCCCCTCCTTTGCCGCGCGGCCTCAATCGTCGCTGCGGCCCAGACTGTCGGGGTCGACGTCGAGCGCCTGCACGCTGGCGCGCAGCCACCACAGCATCACCAGTGCCGGCAGCGCCAGCACGGTGCTGACGATGAAGAAGCTGGGCCAGCCTATGCTTTCGGCCAGCACGCCGGCCAACGGCCCCACCCAGACGCGGCCCACCGACGCAAAAGCCGACAGCAGCGCAAACTGCGTCGCCGTGTAACGCTGGTTGCAGAGGCTCATCAGGAAGGCGACGAAGGCCGCCGTGCCCATGCCGCCCGAGAGGTTCTCGAAGGCCACCACCGCCAGCAGCCCGCCGTCCACCGGCGTCGGCGCAGCCAGCTTGACGAAGCCCCAGTCGAAGGCGGGCAGCACCGTACCGGGCAGCACACCCTTGCCTTCCGGCCCCAGCGTCGCCAGCCACCAGAAACCCAGGTTGCTGGCCAGCTGCAGCACGCCGAAGAGCAGCAGTGAACGCCACAGGCCCAGGCGCAGCATCAGCGCGCCGCCCAGCAGCGCGCCGCCGATGGTGAGCCACAGGCCGATGACCTTGTTCACCACCCCCACCTCGGCCGGGCTGTAGGCCATGCTTTTCAGCAGGAAGGGCGTCAGCAGCGAACCGGCAAACGCGTCGCCCAGCTTGTAGAGCACGATGAAGAGCAGGAAGGCGCCCGCGCCTGCGGTGCTGAAATAGCTGCGCAGGCCGCCCAGCAAGGTCTCGAAGCGCGCCTGCTTCGCGGCCCAGGCGGCCAGCGGCAACGTGAAGCCCACGCCCAGCAGCAGCGCCACCAGGTCGACCCAGCGCTGCTGCAACACCGCTGGCAGCGGGCCCGCTGCCAGCCAGGAACCGACCAGCGCCTGCGCCACCGCGCCGCCGTAGCGGTCGCTGAGGAAGGCGCCCAGCACCACCGCCAGCACGACGGCGGCAAAACCGCGCAGGTCGTTGCCGGCCGGCGGTGGGGTGGTGGTTCGCGCGGGCAGCCTGGGCAGCAACAGCGCCGAGAGCACCGCCGCAGCCACCAGCAGCACGGCCATCAGCCGGTAGACCTGCGGCCAGGTCCAGCCGCCGCCCTGCGCCGGGTCGGTCCAGATCAGCGCGATGCCGCCCGACAGGATCATCGCCAGACGGTAGCCCATGACGTTGAGCGACGCCCCCAGCCCGCGTTCGGGCGCCGGCAGCAGCTCGGTGCGGTAGGCGTCGATGACGACGTCCTGCGTCGCAGAGAGGAAGGCCAGCGCCACCGCCAGCAGCGCGAAGGCGCGCAGCTCGTCGCGCGGCGAGGTGTCGGCCAGCAGCATCAGCACTCCCGCCAGCGCCAGTTGTGTCAGCACCAGCCAGCCGCGGCGGCGGCCCATGAAGGCAAAGCCCGGCAGCTCGAAGCGGTCGAGCAGCGGCGCCCACAGGAACTTGAAGGTGTAGGGCACACCGACCAGACTGAGGAAACCGATGGTGGCCAGGCTCAGCCCTTCGACGGTCAGCCAGGCCTGCAGCGCCTGCCCGGTGAGGGCCAGCGGCAGGCCCGAGGCGAAGCCCAGCAGGCTGACGATGAGCAGGCGGTGCAGCGCCGCCAGGCGCGGATTCGGGAGCATGGGGCGCGAGCATAGGCGGCGCAAGGCCGCCGCCGCGCCGTAGCGACCGGTCACAAACGCATGAGTGATAGCGCACAGACCGGCCCAGGGCGGCCCGTAGCATCGCCCACGCGACACCCCCTTGCCCTTTCCGGAGCCTTCATGAGCCAATTCCGCCGCATCACCGCCACCGCCCTGAGCGCTTCGCTCGTCTTCAGCGGCATGGCCTACGCTGCGCCTTCGGCCCTGATCGGCACCGAGCAGGTGGCCGCCGCCGTGGCCCCCGCCGCGCAACCCGAGAGTCGCGCCCGCCTGCTGGGCACGCTGGAGCGCGCCGACCTCGTGGCTACGCTGGAAGCACGCGGCGTCTCGGTGAGCGACGTGCGTTCGCGCGTCGACGCGCTGACCGATGCCGAAGCCACCCAGCTGATGGCGCAGATCGACCAGGCGCCCGCCGGTGCCGACATCGTCGGCGTGTTGTTCACCATCTTCATCATCCTGCTGGTCACCGACATCCTCGGCTTGACCAAGGTCTTCCCGTTCACACGCGCGGTGCGTTGACCGTCCGGCGCCGCGCTCCCCGCTGCTGGCGGACGGGCGCCGCGCTGTGGCTGGCCGCAGCCGCCATCCTGCCGGGCTGCGCGCTGCTGGCCGACCCGCCGCAGACCGCCGCCCTGCGCATGGCTGCGCCGGCCGACCTGCCGCCGCGCTTCGAGCGCGACGAGGTTCCCTTCTTTCCCCAGACGCCGTTGCATTGCGGCCCGGCCGCGCTGGCCACGGCGCTGGCCGACGTCGGCCTGCCTGCCGACATCGCGGCGCTGTCCGAGGCCGTGTTCCTGCCGGCGCGTGAAGGCAGCCTGCAGATCGAGATGCTCAGCGGCGCCCGGCGCCAGGGCGGCGTGGCCACCCGGTTGCCCGGTGAACTGACGGCACTGATGCGCGAGGTGGCCGCCGGCCACGCCGTCGTCGTGCTGCTGAACCTGGGTCTGGACTTCGCGCCGCGCTGGCACTACGCCGTGGTGGTGGGCTATGACCTGCCGGCCGGTGAACTGATCCTGCGCAGCGGCACCGAGCGGCGCGACTTCCTCTCGCTGCGCACCTTCGAGTTCACCTGGGCGCGCGGCGGCCGCTGGGCCATCGCCGTGCTGCCGCCGGGCGGCCTGCCCGTCACCGCGCTGGAGGCCGATGCGGTCGACGGCGCGCTGGGTTACGGGCGCGTGGGCGCGCCGGCACAGACGGCGCGCGCCTGGGGTGCAGTGCGCCAGCGCTGGCCCGTCAACCTGGTGGCCGCGATGGGTCTGGGCAATGCGCTGCACGCCGCCGGCGACCTGGCCGGCGCAGCGCGCGCCTTCGAGGACGCCGCGCAGCAACACGACAGCGCCGCCGCCTGGAACAACCTGGCGCGCACCCGCGACAGCCTGGGCGACCGTGGTGGCGCACGTGAGGCCGCCACACGCGCCGTCGCCCGTGCCCAGCTTGCCGAGCCGCAGTGGCTGCCCCAGGCGCTGCAGACGCAGCGCGAGCTCGAGCCCAAGGCGCCCTGAGGGTGTGATCCGCCGCTTGCGCGCGGGCGCTTGAAACGGCGCCCGGCCCCACCACATGCCAGTGATGAACGACACCAAGCTCCAACTGCCCTGCCCGCACTGCGGCGCCACCAACCGGCTGCCGGCCGCGCGCATCGACGAAACGCCGGTCTGCGGCAAGTGCGGCCAGCCGCTGCTGACGGGCCAGCCTATCGATCTGGACGACACCAGCTTCGACGCCGTGGTCGCGGCAACAAAGCTGCCCGTGGTGATCGACTTCTGGGCCGCCTGGTGCGGCCCCTGCCAGATGATGGCGCCGGCCTTCAAGCAGGCCGCGGCACAGCTGCAGGGCCGCGCGCTGCTGGTGAAGGTGAACAGCGACGACAGCCCGGCCCTGAGCCAGCGCTACGGCATCCGCAGTATCCCGACGCTGATGCGCCTGCAGGGCGGGCGCGAGACGGCGCGCCAGTCGGGCGCCATCGCGGCGTCGGCCATCGTTGCGTTCGCCGCGGCTTGAGCGCGCCCCCAGACGACGGCGATGCCGTCGTCGCCCCCCGAGGCGGTGAGGAAACTCGGGAGCGGCCCGGCGATTCCTCATGCCCGCGCGGGCTCACTGCGGCATGCTGAGTTCCTGCGCCAGCGCCGGCACCAGCGTGCGCGCCAGGTCTTCGCGGCCCACGCGCGCGGGCACGCCGGCGCCGGGCATCGAGATCGCAAAACTGTGCGCCTGGCGCACGATCTCGACGACACGCAGATCGGGCTGACGCGCCCGCAGTTCCTGCAGCAGAGCGGCGCAGGCCGGTTCACGGGTCTCGATGCCGGTGACCAGGCTGTCGGGCACGCCGTGCAGCAGCGCCGCCTGCGCCTGGTCGAGCGTGGCCACCGCCTTCACCTCCAGCCCGGACTGCAGCAGCAGGCGTTCAGCCTGCACCCGCGTCGGCTCGTGCGGTTCGAGCAGCAGCACGCGGCAGCCGCTGGGCATCGCGGTGTGCGGCAGCATGGCCGGCTCGGGCAGGCCGACCGGCGCCAGCACGCCCAGCGGCGCCCAGCCCAGCAGCAGCTCGACCGACAGCGCTCGCACCTGGCGTTCGACCTGCACGCCGGCATGCTGCGCCAGCGCCGTCAGCAGCGCCCAGTGCAGCTCGCCGGCGTCGCCCGGCTGCGCTGCGAACAGCTCGCCGCCGGGCCGCGAAACCTCGATGCGCAGCGCCGCCAGCGGCGGCTGGAAACGCTGGTCGACCTCGACCTGGATCTCGGTGCCCAGGAGCAACGCGTGGGCGATCGCCAGGTCGAGCAGCTGCTTGAGCACCGCCGGGTTGGTGAGCACCGTGCAGCCGGCTTGCGGCCCACGCCAGCGGGCGCCGGCGCGCTGCAGTTCGGCCGACCACTCGGCGCGCGCCTGCAGCGCAGCCACGCCCAGGTTCACCTGCTCGGGCAGCGCGCCGGCCGGCGCCGCCAGCATGCGCACCACCTCCTGCACCTGCAGGCCCACCTGTTCCAGCTGTTCGAGCAGCGCGACGGCTTCGCGCGGCGCAGCGGGCCAGCGCTGCTGAAGCTGCGCCGCCGTGCTGGCGACCAGTTCGCCGGTCTGCGCCAGCAGGCGCGCGGGCAGCGTATCGACACACAAGAGGGTGTTCATGGCGTTCATTGGTTGGCAGCTGCGATGACTTCGGAAAGATCGGTGAACCCCGCCAGCACCTTCTCGATGCCGTCCTGGCGCAGGGTGACCATGCCGGCCGCCAGGCCGGCGGCCTGCAGTTCGGCAGCGCCGGCACGGTGGCGTATGCGTTCGCGCAGCGCCTCGTCGGCCAGCATCAGTTCGTGCAGGCCCAGGCGGCCGCGGTAGCCGCTGCCGTCGCACTGCGCACAACCACGGTGGCGCCAGTGGTACAGGCGGCCCTTCGTGTCACCGTGCGCCTGGCGCCAGCGCGCCACCAGACCGGCGGCGTCGGGGCCGACGCCTCTGCTGCTGAGCAGGTACTGGCGCGCCAGCGATTCCAGCGCGGCTTCGTCCAACAGCTCGGGCACGCGGCAGTGCGTGCACAGCCGGCGCACCAGGCGCTGCGCCAGGATGGCCAGCAGCGAGTCGCTGAACATGAAGGGGTCGAGGCCGATCTCGAGCAGCCGTGTGATGCTCTCTGGCGCCGAGTTGGTGTGCAGGGTGCTCATCACCAGGTGGCCGGTGAGCGAGGCCTCGACCGCGATGCGCGCGGTCTCTTCGTCGCGCATCTCGCCGATCATGATGACGTCGGGGTCGGCACGCAGGAAAGTGCGCATCGCGGCGGCGAAGGTCCAGCCGATGCGGGCGTTCATCTGCACCTGGCGCAGGCCGGGCTGCGAGATCTCGATCGGGTCCTCGGCGGTCCAGATCTTGCGCTTGTCGGTGTTCAGCTCGCGCAGCACCGAGTGCAGCGTCGTCGTCTTGCCGCAGCCGGTGGGCCCGCAGATGAGGATCAGCCCGTAGGCCTTGGCCATGGATTGACGCATGCCCGACAGGTTGGCCGTGCTCAGGCCGATGCCGTCCAGCGGCAGCGCATCGCGGCCGGCCAGCAGGCGCAGCACCACGTCCTCGAGACCGCGCGAGGTCGGCACGGTGACCATGCGCAGCTCCTGCCGCGGGCCGCCGAAGCGCGCGAAATCGATCTTGCCGTCCTGCGGCTTGCGGTGCTCGGAGATGTCGAGGTCGGCCATGATCTTCAGCCGCGCCACGAGCGCAAAGCGGTAGGGCGCGGGCACCTCCAGGTGACGCAGCAGTTCACCGTCGACACGCAGCCGCACCGTCACCGGGCGCGGCGGGTCGGCGGTTTCGATGTGGATGTCCGAGGCGCGCAGCTGCACCGCGTCGGCGATCAGCCGGTTGACCAGCCGCACCAGCGTGTTGTCCGACTCAGAGACCACTGCCGGGTCGGTGGCGGCGTCGGCGTCGGCGTCGGCCGTGGCGGCGAGATCGGCCGCCAGCGCGTTCAGCGAGCCTGACGTGACCGTCGCCGGCACGCCGTCGCGCGGCCGGTAGGCGCTGGCCACGGCTGGCGCCAGCGTGCCGGGTACGGCGCCCACCGCCACCACCTTCAGCTCGCAGATGAAACGGAGCTGGTCGAGCAGCGGCTTGTCCCAGGGGTCGGGCACGGCCACGACCAGTGTGTCGTCGCGCACCATCAGCGGCAGCACGCCTTCACGCTCGGCCACCGCCTGCGGCACCGCTTGCAGCGCCTGCGGCTCGGGCTGCAGCGTGCGCGGGTCGACAACCTGCAGGCCCAGCCACTCGGCCAGCGTGTTGTCGAGCTGCTGTTCGGTGATGACGCAGGCGTCGACCAGCATGCGCCCGAGCAGGCGGCGCGGCTTGCTCTGCTGCTGGGCGACGAGCACACGTTCCAGCAGCGGCGGCGCGATCAGGCCGCGCAGCACCAGCGCTTCGCCCAGGCGCGAGGCCCGGGGCGCGCCGGGCGCCTGCAGCTGCTGCCAGAGCGCGTCGAGCGGGGCCGAGCGCAGCATCGCGACGGGGGGGTCGAGTGGGGCGGTCATGGCGGGCGCGGCGCGGCAGTGGACGGTTGGGGCGGTCATCGGCCACCCGACAACGCCAGCTTCCCGGCTTTCGCCGCAGCGGCGCTTGCGCAGCGTCAACGGCCGCCGTCAGACCGGCACCGCAAACGTGCAAATGCCGCGCCCCGCGCGGGTCCGGCTAGTAGGTGGGCTCGCGCGGCGGTGCGGGCGCTGGCGGTGGCGGCGGTGGCGGCGGTGGCGGCGCCGGCGGCGCCGGCGCGGCGGGGCCGGGCGCCGCCGGCAGGCCGCCGTCTCGACGTGGCGCGCGCAGCAGCCGCAGCGAGACCGGGTTGAAGGGCCGCGTGCCGTCGCGCCAGCGCAGGTCGTGGCGCACACGGTGCATCGTCGCCGGGTCGAGCCAGAGTGTCTCGTCGAGCGTGAGCGGACCTTCGGGGCGCTGCACCTCGCCGCGCAGCTCGACGCGGAAGGCGCGCCAGCGCCCGGCCGGCAGGTCCAGGTCTTCCAGCGCCGTCACGCGGGCCTCGTAGAAGCCCTGCCAGCGGCCCCCTTGCGGTGGCTGCAACTCGAAGGCCGAACGCCAGCGTTTGCCCAGCGCGATATCGGCCGGCGCCTGCATCATCGCGGGCTCGGCGCGGCCCAGCGGCGAGCGGTGCAGCGCACCCTGCTGGTCGCGCACGATTTCGCCGCCATTGATGATCACGCGCTCGCCCTCGAGCGCCGTCACGCGTTCCTGCACCTCAGCGCGCACTGCGCCAGTGGCGGGGTCGACGTCCACCCACGTCAGCGTGTCGCCGAGCGCCCAGCGGTTGGCCCCGGGCGCGGCCAGCGTGGTGAGCAGCGGGCCGGGCTGCGCCAGCACCAGCGGCGGCTGCAGGCGGTCGAGCCGGAACAGCGCGTTCTCGGCAAACCAGCCGCCGGGGTAGCGCTGCAGGTAGTCGTAGAACGCCGCCGGGCTCTGCGTCACGCGCACCAGGTCCCAGTCGGCCTTCTCGACGCGGAAGGTGGCCTCGCGTTCGTCGGGCGACAGCGCCGGCGGCGGCGCACGGCCGCCGAAGACGAAGTCCTCCTCGAGGCTGGTGCTCTCCCAGGGCACCTGGCGGCCCTGGCTGGTGCGGCGCACCTGCAGGCGCACACGCTTGAAGACGTCCTCGATGGGCGCCTGCCGCGTCTGCAGTTCCTTCACGAGGAAGCCGGTGTACAGGCCGTGGCCGCTGGCCAGCGTGCCGTCCTCGGCGACGTTGCCGGGCGCCGTGGCGTAAGCCAGGAAGGTGCCGGGCGGGGCGTCCAGCGGCGCCAGGCCGCGCGCCGACGCGGTGTGCGCAAAGGGGTTGTCGCGGCAGGCGTCGAGCACGACGATGTTCATGCGCGTGCCGGCATCGCGGTAGGCGTCGAGCACGGTCTGCACGTCCAGCGCCAGCCGGGGTACGTCGGCGGCGCGGGCCGGCCTGGCGTCCACCGGCAGCATGAAGTTGCGCCAGTCCAGCTGCAGGCCGTGGCCGGCGTAGTACAGCAGGCCGATACCCTGGCGGCCCTGCAGGCGCCGGCGCACGGCTTGCAGCGCCTGCACCATCTGCCCCTGGCTGGCGTCGTGCGCCTCGATGACCTCGAAACCCAGCGCCGACAGCACCGCCGACATCGCCCGTGCATCGTTGCCGGCGTTGGCCAGCGGCGCGCCGGGGTAGGCGGCGTTGCCGATGACCAGGGCCACGCGTGGGCCAGAGGCGCCGGCGGCGGCCTGGGCCTGGGCGCCACGCCCGGCCAGCGCCGAGGCCGCAGCCAGTGCCGCCAGACCGACGACCTCGCGCCGCGTCGGGCCGGCTTTCATCGGGCGGTCTGCACGCGCAGCAGCGCCGCGCCGAAGGCGTCGGAGCAGGGCGCCGCGCCGGCCTGGCCGCAGCCCGCCGCCGGCGTGCCGTTGCCCAGCACTTCCTGCAGGCGCGCACGGCCGGCGGCGTCGAGCAGCGTCTTCATGAACGGGCCGGCCTTTTCCTGCGCCAGGCTGCGCAGGTCGCGCGGTGCGTCGGTCACCATCACCAGCAGCGTCTCGGGGCCGGGCGGGCCGGCGGCGACGATCTCCCAGCCACCGGCGCCCGGCAGGCTGACACGCTGGCCGGCACGCACGCGGTTGTCGGCGGCCAGCGTGTTGGGGTAGAGCAGCACCAGGCTCTCGCCGTCGGAGCCGGCGAGGGCGACGTAGAGGTAACCGTCGCGCTGGGGCGTGACGTCGATGTCCAGCGTGTCCTTGCCGATCTTCATCAGCGGCTGGCGCACGGTGGCGACGACGCGGCGGGCACCGTCGCGCTGGCCGTGCACTTCGGCCAGGATCTCGGCCGGCGTGGCGCGCTGCGGTGGCGCGGCAGGTGCGGCCGCCGGCGACGCAGCCAGGCCGGGCGGGGTCAGCGCGGCGACCGCGGCGGCCACGGCCGGCGACATTGCAGCGCCGCTGGTGGTGCCGGCGGGTACCGGGGACGCGGCCGCCGCCGCCGGCGCCGTGAACGCCGCGCCCATCCACGCCGGCACGAAGCCGGCGTTGCCCGCCACCGTCATCTGCTGGCCCAGGATGCCCGGCTGCCCGGCCAGCGCGCTGGTGATCCTGGCCTGCGCGCAGCGTGTCACCTCGTCGGCGGTGATGGCGCCGCTGCCATCGAGGTCCTGCGCCTGGCCCAGCAGGCAGTCGCGCCAGGCCGCGGTGGCGAAACCGCCGACGGTGCTGCTGTCGAAGCTGACCTCGTCGGGCCGGCTGGCCGCGATGTGCACCACGTTCTGCGGCAGCGCCTGTGCCTGCTGCAACACCAGCGCCAGACTGCGGGTGCGGAAGTTGGTGGGCTGCGCACACATCTCGGGCGCGCCGGCGCGTGTGAACTTGGGCGTGATCTGCTCACCCTTGAGCGAGAAGCTGCGCGTTCGGAAGGGTGCACCGGCGACACCGCCCGAAAAACAGGCGTCGTAGAACACCAGCATCTTGTCGGCGCGCTGCGCCAGCGGCGCCAGCCGCTGGCCGAGTTCGACGTTGGTCAGCACCTGACCGTCGCTGGCCATGATGCCCTCTGTGCAGCCGTCGCCCTTGACCCGTTCGTCGTACCAGCGGGTGCCGTGGCCCGAGTAGTAGACGAAGACCCGGTCGCCTTCCTTGACGCGGCCGTTCAACGCCGTGATCTCGGCGCGGATGCGCTCGGCGGTGGCCTCGTGGTCACGCAGCAGGGTGATGTTGGCCGGCGCGATGGCCATCGCCGCGGCCATGCGGCGTGCGCTGGCGATGTCGTGTACGGTTCCCTTCAGGCGCGGGACCTCGGGGTCGCTGTACTCGCCGATGCCGATGACCAGCGCATGGCGCGTGTTGCGTTCGGCCGGCGCCGTCTGCGCCGCGGCGCTGCCCAGACCCGCGGCAACCAGCAGCAGGGCCGTAAGGCTGCCGCCGCGGCGGCACCGCAGGCGGCCGGCCTTCATTGCACGGTCACCACGCGCACGCGGCGGTTCGCCGCGGCCGTGGGGTCGCCGGCGTTGGCGAGCTGGCTCGCGCCGCGGCCGACGGCGCGCAGGCGCGACGGGTGCACCCCCAGCGACACCAGGTACTGGCGCACCTCTTCGGCACGTTCCTGCGACAGGCGCTGGTTCTGCGCCGCGGCGCCGCGCGGGTCGGCGTGGCCTTCGATGAGGAAGCGGCTGGCCTTCAGTTCGGGCGCCTGCATGGCGGCCACCAGGCTGCCGAGCATGGGGCCGCTCTCGGGCCGCACACGCGAGGAGTTGGCTTCGAACTGGATCGCCAGCGCCAGGCTCGGCGGCGGCCCGACGGGTGGGGGCGCCGCCGAGGCTGCAACGGCCGTCGGCGCAGCAGTCGACGCGGCCGCCGGGGCTGCGGCGCTGGCGGCGGCCTGTTCCGAGGCCGCGGCGCCGTCCACCTTCTGCCGCACCACCAGGTTGCGCATGCTGCGCGTGGCGCTGGGCATCAGCGCCTCGATCATGGCCTGGATGTCGGGCTCGGCGGGCGGCGCCGGCGCGGGCGGCGCGGGCGGCGCAGCCTGGGCGCAAGCCAGCAGCAGGCTCAGGACCAGGGGCAGGGCGGGCCGGGCTGTGACGCGCATGGTCTTCACCTCCTTGAAGTTCGGCAGCGGCGGCTTCAGTGGCCGCGGGGCTCGTGGCGGACGAGGGCTTCCATCGCGGTCACCGCGCCGGGCTTGTAGTCACTGCGCCCGGCGACGGCCAGCGTGGCGACCAAGGCGCCGGTCGCAGCCGGCGCCGCAGCGCTCACGAGGCAGCCCCCACGCGCAGGCGCAGTTCCTGCTCGGCGGTATTGCCCTGATCGTCGGCCACCTGAAGGATGAGCCGGTGCTGGCCCACCGGCACCCGGGCCTGGTCGACGACCACACCTTGCTCGGTGACGGTGGCATGTTTTTTCATGCGATCGGTGAGGTCGATCTTGAGCAGGCCGTAGAGCACACGGAAGGTCGAAGGCACGATGCGTGTGCCGGGTGCGGGCTTGAACGCGGCCTCGATGCGTACCGGCGCGTTCACCGCGCTGCCGGCCACCGCCGGCGTGACCATCTCGATCGCCGGCTGCCCCGGTCGCGCCACGGGCAGTCCGCGCGTGCGCACTTCGCGCGGCGCGGCTGCGACGGCCTGCGCTTCCAGCTGCGCCTCTTCGGCGGTGATGAGCTCGAACCCCTCGGCGCGGCTGCTGGCAGATGCCGTCAGCAGGGCCAGGCAGAGCAGGGTGGTTCGCAGCGGGGTGTTCATCGGAGGTCCTTGTCTGATTCGCGGTGTTGCGGCGCATTTTCTGCCCAGTCCGGCGCCGCGGCATCGAGACTTCCATTGAATACGACCGCCGTGCCGGCGTCCATGATCCCCTGGGATACCTCGGCCGGCCACACCGCGCTCAACTCGGTGCATGCCGCCTCAGCGTGGCCACCAGCAGGGCCAGCGGCACCGGCTTGGCCAGCACCGTGCAGCGCATCGGCATGGGCACGGTGCCCATCACCGCGATGCGCCCGGTGACGATGACCGCGGGCACCTGCAGCTCCCACTCGCTGCGCAGTTCCTCCACCGCGGCCAGGCCGTCGGGCTGGCCGGCGCCGAGGTCGAGGTCGAAGACCAGCGCGTCGGGAAAACGCGGCTCGCGGTCCAGCGCCAGCTTCAGCTGCGCCAGCGACGCGGCGTCGATGACGGTGGCGCCCACGCCTTCCAGCGCCGCACGCAGCGCCGCGCGCGGCGCTGGCTCGTCTTCCAGCAGCGCCAGCAGCCAGCCGTCCAGGCGCGTCGGGTCGTCGTGACGCGCCCGCGGGGCGGACGGCAGGGCCGGCGCCGGCGGCGGGCCGTCGCGCCGCAGCGCGGCCGGCACACCGACGCGAAAGCGTGTGCCGCGCCCGACCGTGGAACGCAGCGGCGCCAGTTGCAGCCCGAGCTGGGCCACCAGCCCGCGCACGATGGCCAGGCCCAGCCCGCGCCCGCCACGCGAGGCGCCGCTGGCGGCGTCGGCGAGCTGCACGTAGGGCTCGAACACCGCCTCCAGCTTGTCGGCAGGGATGCCGCGGCCGTTGTCGACGACGTCGATGGCCAGGCCGGCGTCGCCGCCGGGCCCGATGTGCGGGCGCACGGCCAGCACGACGCGGGCCCGCTGGCCGGGGCGGGCACCCAGGCTGTAGCGCGCCGCGTTGCCGGCCAGGTTCTGCACCAGGCGGGCGAGCTGGGTGCGGTCGATGTGCAGCCACTGCCGGCGGCCGTGCACGGTGACGGCGAGCGCCTCGCGTGGGTGCGTGGCCTGCAGCGTGGCGGCGACGCCGTCGAGCAGGTCGCGCACGTCCACCGGCTCGGGATGTGACTGCAGCGCACCCTGCTCGATGGCGCTGAACTCGCTGAACTGGTCGAGCATGGCGACGGCGTCGTCGGCGGCGCGCATCTGCTGGCGCAGCAGTTCCTGCTGGCGCTGCGCGGCCTTCGTGTCGGCCGGGTCGGCGGGCTCCGGGCGCGCCTGCAGCGCCTCGGCAAACAGGCGCACGGCCTGCAGCGGCTGGCGCAGGTCATGGCTGATGCTGGCCAGCAGCCGGGTGCGCGCGCCCTGCAGCGCGGTGAGCTGCTCGCCGCGCTGGTCCAGGCTCTGGATCAGCGAATCGCGTTCGGCCAGCGCGCTGAACAGGCGGCGGTCGTTGGCACGGATGTGCATGTGGTCGATCCACACGAACACCAGGCACAGCACGGCGGCGGCCAGCCACAGCGTGGGGTAGTCGGACATCACCGCGTCCCAGCCGGCGACGGCCGCGGC
>Ga0105047_10011988_pt1 | contig 14010 bp, 12 predicted proteins | sample MAT04_FD_78384 | JGI IMG/M metagenome (GOLD analysis project Ga0105047, IMG submission 78384) | Freshwater microbial communities from Lake Fryxell liftoff mats and glacier meltwater in Antarctica - MAT-04 (megahit assembly) | ecosystem: Environmental > Aquatic > Freshwater > Ice > Liftoff...
TGCTTCTGCTTCTGCATCTGGCAAAGCCTGATAAATTTTGCGCCGTTCCAGTGAGGCCTGATAATCTTCGTTATGGATACAAACCACAAATCGGGTGGATTTTTTATTTGTCATGTTATTTACCGATAAGACGTTTGATTTTGAATTCCTTTTGCCAAACCCATGGGCTTCATACCAATGAATTTCGGCAAAGCAGGTGGAGTTATCGGGTATTCTGAGACTGGCGATGCTCTTCAACTTATGCCAGCGCCTTGCGCCATCGTTTTTCTGCAATCGTTCCCGCTCGCGAATCGTATGCCCGACTTAGATAATTTTTACTTCTTTAATTTCGCCGATGAGTTCAATTTCTGGGCGCATGCTGACTTGTTCCTGTTTCAATTATACAACTCAATACCATTCTTCGTTAAGTTCGGGTGGTACTCCCAATGATTTGTATATATTATGCAAGGGGCAAGCCAACGGCTGGCGGTACCGGCAAGGGCGGGATTTCCCGTAAAATATTCGGGACGATGTGGCGGACAAAGCCGCTGCGCGAGACGCCGAATCCGCCGCACCTGCCCCGCAGGTTTTTGCAGGGGTTGTACGTTGGTGGTGGGCGACAGATTGGTATCAAATCAATTTTCTATTCAGTCTCACGCTTGCTTGGCCGTCAGATCCTTGTCTTCCATTTCCCAGGCGTGATCGAGTGTGTGAAATGCGGTGTGCCGGATCAGGTACCGGAGCGGCCAGGTGCGGGCCATTTTGCCCTCAGCGTGGAACGTCTGGATCGCTTTGCAGTAGTCGCGGCGAAAGGCTTTCAGCCCTTTGGCGTCAGTGACCCACTCACCGTCTTTGATGCCCACCCCGAGCCCCTTTGCCCAATCCTGTTCGTTGGCGCAGACATGTAGAACGATTCGGTCCCGGTCACGCCCGCCCCCGCGTGGACCCTTCTGCATTTCGGCCGACACGCGCGAACGTACATTGTCGAAATACTTCCAGCACGCCTGCATCAGGGTCAGTTCCCGCTCCAATGCTTCGCTTGACATGGCTTGGCGGTCGATGTTCGAAAACGCGAACGAGATACCCCAGAAGTCGGTTGAGCCCGTACCCGGATATTGCTCGACCACGTCGGCGCTGGAGATGTTCGCAAATGCGGCATCCATCCCGGCCAGCTTCGTCACCGCTGCATAACGCGGAATGTAAGAGAGTAAGCGTTCGATTGCAGCCTCCCCGGTCTTTGCCCCGCGCTCGAGACCGGGCCAGTCCGGTGCTACCGCCACGACCTTCTTGCCCTTCGGACCGATTTCCAGTGTCACCCGCATATGATTCGCCATAGTTACTCCTATCATAATCGTTCCTCAATCGTTCGCCATATATCAATCGAGAAAAGGAAGGTCAAGTGCCTTACCACGTGCGGCCTGCACTAACGGCTGGCGGTACCGGCAAGTGGGGGGACCTGGCGGACAAAACCGCTGTGCGAGACGCCGAATCCGCGGTTAGGGCCACGCTACGCGTGCCAAAAGTGGAGAACCGCCCCGCTTTTGTCTGTTGCAAACGGTATTACCCTATTAGGGTTGCAAAGGCACTATGTTTTCGAGTGAAACTTTAAGAGCCTTTGCAACGGCTGATAAAACGTTAAGCGAACCTTTGCGCTTATTGGTTTCTAACTGTGACAAGTATGGAATGTTAATGCCCGCGTTTTCAGCGGTTTCTTGCTGAGACATACTACGATATTCACGCCAAACTTTGATGGGATTTTCACCATCAAGAATCGCATAAACGACTTTGCTGGGAACTAATTCATCGCCGCCGCGTTCCAAAGCCACTTTCGCGCTGTCATAATCTTGAACATCTTGCAACATTTCGGCTTTTTCTACAAGTTGCAGATAAGTTTCGTAGGGGACAACGGCCCACTCTGGTTTATTACCTTGTTTAATGATTTGTACACTCAATTGTACACCTCGTCCCTGGGGGCAATTTTCATAACAATAATCATGCCTTTGCACGAATGGTCCAGCGGATGCTGAAGGACAAGGTTGAGTAAGACCCGTTGAGTGTGAACGAATACCAGAAGCAGTATGAAGAACAGCAGATCAAGTACATGAAAAAGAGGGCAGCGAAACTCGGTTATCAATTGGTGGCTGCCCCAGCCTGAGAAAAGGGACAGCTTAAAAGAAAAGGCGTCCTCACCTGGATAACGCCTGTATCGAAATAAATTTGTTGGTCGATACGATGATGGTTTTCCGCGATGCCGAAACCGTGACCTATTTCTCGACCTGACTATTCATGACTTTTACAGACTCGCTGACAAGTTCCTTCAATACTTTTGTGTCCACGTCGCTCAGTTTCTTGATATACAAACAGGAGCCAGCGCTAATGGAATGTTTTCCCAAGTTCTTTAGCAGGTCTTTTTTGCGCTCAAAGCCAGGCATGATGTACAGCGTAATGTTTTGTTAGCGCGGTGAGAAGCCGATCAGCATCCAATCACCTTCACGTCCGCTTGCACCTTTGTAGTGATAGCTGCCAAAGCCGACAATGCTTGAACCCCACATTTTTGGCGTTTCTTTTGTAACTTGTTTCATTAGTTCAAGAATCTCAAAACAATCTGTACGCTTTTGTTCATCCGCAACAGAATTGAGAAAACCTTCCACGCTTACATCATTGACCTGCGTTTTTAATTCAGCCTTCTTTGCCATGTCATCCTCCAAATTCTTCGGCGAGTTATTTAATTGATTCTTTGAGCAGTTCCTGCAAAACCTTCTTGTGAATGTCCATAAGCTTCTAGACAGTTGACATTTAGTGTTGGCGCACTAACGGCTGGTTTTAGCGGCAAGCGCGGTTCTTTGCGGAAAAAGCCACCTGAGGCCGAATTCGCCGTTGGGGGCGCGCTGCGCAGTCCCGAAAGTGAGGGCGATATCATCCCGCACTTGTCTGGCGGAGGAGTTGGTGGCTTACCGCTGGGTTAGCGAGACTCGTTTTTAAATCGATTGATGCGGTTTTGAATATCAGCCATCACGCTTTTAATTTCTGCGAAATCGCTTTCGTTCACGTATCTGGCAAGTTCTGCTAAAAGCGTTGATAGGTCTGGTTGTTAATGAGGTGTTTGGAAGTAGACAAAATATTAAATGCAATTCTGGCATTTCCTTATTTTCCTGAATACAAACGCACAATCTTTCTGCCGTTTTTTGCTACACCTGCTTCTTGAAAACCTGCTTTCTCGAATGTTGAAGGTGAACCCATGAAGCGATAACTTTTATCTGGCTCAACTGGATAGCCTTCAACAATTGTTGCACCTTGTGAAAATGCGTATTTCGTTGCCGCTTGCAATAACTTGACTGGTAAATTCTGCTTGCGCAAGTCTGGGTCTACAAAAAAGCACACGACTGACCACACAGGTAGGTTGTCAAGACGCTTAAGAGTTGTAGAACTTTCCAAAAGCGGATATGTCTCGCGTGGAGCAATTGAACACCAGCCAACTACTTTATCTTGAAGATAAGCTGCAACTCCAATAGGGGTATTATCTCGGACAAGGGACTGAAGTTTGCTTCGGCGTTCTTTAGATTTTGTGTTCTGGAATTCTGTGCTTTTCAATCGCCAGCGCATACACCAACAATAGTTTGGATTTCCATATTGCTCGAAAAAAGCGGCAAGATCAGAAAATCTATCACCAATTATAGGATGGAACACCAAAAAATTGGACATGCTTTCTTTTGATGACGACATATTATCTTTTCAACTCAATCTCGGACAACCGCCCAACTATTTTTTACGCAGCCTGTAAATTGGACAAGACATTATTCGGAACAGTTTTAAGATCATGGCAGTGGTTATGCCAATCCTGCGGGTTGGGGGATTGGATCAATTGATATGGCGGTTTTTGTACTGCTGGATGACAGGCCGGATGGGTGGGCTGAAATAGTCCATCGATAGATTCGTCTTTGATAGTTTGTGCAGCGGGTCAGGGAATATTCACCTTTGCGCCGTCATTGTTCAGCGATTCGATGACTGCGAACATGGCGTTGGTGACGCCGAGCATTTGTTGGTAGGGGATGGGGGGCGGGCCGCCAACGCGGATGGCTTGCGTGTAGGTTTGCATTTCGTCGAAGTGGCCTTTATCCTGTTTGAAGGCGGATTTGACCATTTTGCGCTGACCGTCGCGGACGGTTTCGAGGGAGCGGTAGTCATCGAGGACGGCGACGCGCCCGCCGCAGAAGACCTCGACACGCTCTTTGGCGAAGGATTTGTCACCGCTGGCGAGGTAATCTACCACGCCCAGGGAGCCATCGGCGAAGCTAAAGGTCATGCTGACGTTGTCCTGGCGGTATTTGCCGTTGTTGGGCAGGGCGCGGGCGCTGACTGAGATGGGGGCGGAGCCGACCAGGAAGGTGATGAAATCCACAAAGTGGCAGCCTTCGCCGATGATGCGCCCGCCGCCGAGTTGCGGGTCGTGGGTCCAGTGGTTGAGTGGGATGTAACCGGCGTTGATGCGGTAGTGGGCATGGAGCGGCTCGGCGCGGTTGGCGGGGCCGCAAAAGGCGGCGAGCTGGCGGGCGAGGGGGGCGAAACGGCGGTTGAAACCGGTGAGCAGCAGGCAGGCGGGGCTTATGGCGAGCTGTTCGGTAACCGCGGCGAGCTGCTCGGGATTGAGGGCGAGGGGCTTTTCGACGAAGACGTGTTTGCCAGCCTGCAGGGCGCGCACGACGAGACCGGCATGGGTGTCGTGGCGGGTGAGAATGGCGACGGTGTTGATGTTGGGGTCGTTGATGATCTGTTCGTCATCGGAGCAGGCGTAGGCAAAGCCGAATTTTTGAGCGGAGTGCTGGGCGTGCATGCCGCCCGCGGATGCGATGCCGATCAGCTCGAGATCGGCGACTTTTTTGAGGGCGGGCAGCAGGGTGGCGTTGGCAAATAAACCGGCACCCAGGACACCCAGCCGAACGGCGCTTTCACTTTTTGCGGCGGGCTTGAAGCGGATGAGGCTGGGAGCGGAGAGGTTTGCGGGTTGGTTCGGGTAGCGCAGCAGGACGCCGAGGAAGGGCACTTGCTTTTTGCCGGTGATGATCTCGTAGGCTTCGGGGGCCTGTTCGACGGGGAAGCGCTGGCTGATGAGCGGGGCAACCTGGAGCTTGCCGCTTTCGAGCAGTTCGACGATGGTCAGGAAGTTGCGGCCTTCGGTCCAGCGCACATAGCCGATGGGGTAATCCTGGCCGTTTTCTTCGTAGGCGGGGTCGTAGCGGCCGGGGCCGTAGGAACGCGAATTGACAAAGGAGAGTTCTTTTTCAAAGTAAATTTTGCGAGGGAAGGTCAGCCCGACTGCGCCGGTGGCGACCACCCGGGCGCGGTCGCGGGCGATGACGGCAGCGAGCTCGACCGGGTCATTGGAGGTTGTGTCGGCGCAGATGACGACGCTGTCGAAACCACGGTTGGAGGTGAAGGCCTGGGCGTTTTCGACCGCCTCGGCGCGGACGGCGGATTGGATGCCGAACTGGCGGGCGAGCTCGACGCGCTGGGGATTGGTGTCGATGCCAAAGACGCGGCAGCCTGCGGCGGCGGCGATCTGGACGGTGAGCAGGCCTAAAAGTCCGAGGCCGATGACGGCGACGCGTTCGCCGACCTGGGTTTCGGCCAGGCGAAAGCCGTGCAGGGCAATGGCGCCAAGGGTGGTGAAGGCGGCGCTTTCGAAATCGACGGTATCGGGCAGGGGGGTGAGCAGGTTGCGCGGGACGAGGTTGTATTCGGCATGGACGGCGTAGCCGCCGCCCGCGCAGGCTACGCGCTGCCCGACCGAGAAGCCCTGCATGTTGGCTCCGAGGGCGATGATGGTGCCTGCAGAGGAATAGCCGAGGGACATGGGCGAATCGAGGCGGTTGAAGGTGGCTTGCAGGGTGGAGACCAGGCCTTCGCGGCGCATTTTGTCGATCACCTGGCGCACCAGGTCGGGGCGGGAGCGGGCTTTGCCGACCAGAGATTTCTCGCCGAACTCGACGAGCATGCGTTCGGTTCCGGCTGAGACGAGGGAAGCGGAGACCTGCACCAGGGCCTGCCCGGCGTGCGGGGTGGGGATGGGGACTTCTACAACAGTGGTGAGGCCGTCGCGCATATTTTGAAGGATTTGTTTCATCTGAATACTCGGTTTGCGGGGATGATTGTCAATTTGCCAGTATACCGCAGAAATTGGCAGGGCGGTTGTTTGAGGGGGTGAGGTGCGCAGGTTTTTTGGTGTATTTGTTATGACTTTCACAAATTGGTCACTACGAGGGCTCTACGAAGGAAAAGCTGCGGTGGGGAGTGGTAAAATGAAAAAGTGCAGCTTGAACCAGGTTTTTCCGCGTTTTTGAAGTCCGTGGGAACAAATAAAAAACCTGGAGCGTCTATCAAGTGGGAACTGGTGGGCAACCCGTCATTGCCTGTTGGTTTACTTTTCATCATCAAGACCGAGCGGGACGTTAAAGCGTCCCTCGGCCTACTAATGACATTTTGTGTCATTTGCAGCAGGTTCTGCACGCAATCACAGCCTTTTGACCACAGGGCAGGGTGTTTTACTGTGAAGTTCGCACAGATGAGCGCACTTTGCCAGCCTTGTTCACATTCTTTTGGAGGAACTATGAATAAAACAATTAAAAAACTATTTTCGGCCCTGGTTTTGCTGCTGGTGATTTTTAGCGCAGTTGCCGGGCAAGGCAGCGGGGTTGCAAACGCTGCGAAACAAGCTGAAGGTAGTCCTGAGGCTCCGCTGGCGCCTGGTTTTACCTGGGATAACCTGGGCCAGACCACGCGCAGTATTACCTTGAATATCAAGGGCGATGCGCTTTCTCTGAGCGGCGAGACTTTCCAGGCGGCGGAGCGCTTTACCGGCGGAGTGCCGCAGGAAATTTCGAGTTTCTATTCAAACGAGCAGCTTTATCGCGCTGGATGGATTTCTGATAATTCGTTTGAGACCGCTGAAGGGTTACACCAGGTCTTTACCAATGAGGCCGGTGTTTACCTGGCAGTTGATTTCGTTAAATGCGCGGATGATGCGGGTTTGACCTGCGTGAGCGTGTGGCTGAGCGAACCTGCCGCTAATGGGCAGGTTGTGGCAGGCCCGGAACTTCCGGCAGCCTCGATTGAGCCGCTGGCCAGCACCTGGAGTAAAACTGCCCCGGTGGACGGCGCGACTGTCACTACGCCTACGAATGTCACGCTAGCATGGGGTGCTTACTCGCCGACACCAGACAAATACAGCTACTGTATTAAGGCGAATGAACCCTGTTTAGATAATGCCCCGGAATGGACAGGCACTTTTACCAGCACCAGTGTCAATATGAGCCTGGCTGCGGGTGTGAAGTATTACTGGCAGGTGAAGGCGATTACCTGTATTACCTGTACCCCGAAAACAGTGGTGTACGCCAACAACGAAACCTGGTGGACCTTTACCACGACTTCGAATACGATCTCTGGCAGCGCCGGCGTGGCCGGTGTGACCTTGACTTACTCGGATGGCGGCACCAAGACTGTTACCTCGGATGCCAGTGGAAACTATGTGATCAGTCCTTCTTACAACTGGTCTGGCACGGTTGTGCCTTCGAAGACAGGCTATACTTTTTCTCCGGTGAGCCGGCCTTACAGCATGCTTAAGACAAACCAGACTGGCCAGAACTATACTGCCATGCAGACAGTCATTACTATTTCGGGGAATGCGGGCACACCTGGCGCAGTCTTTAGCTATTGGGATGGAACGGCAAAGACCGCTACAGCCGATGGAACGGGCGCGTATACCATCAATGTTTCATACGGTTGGTCTGGTATGGTGACGCCATCCAAGAGCTGCATGGCGTTTACACCGGCCAGTGTAACTTACTCCAACCTGACAATGAACCAGACGAACTATAACTACACGGCTGCACCCGCCAATGTGACCATAACTGGCAACACAGGCCCGGGCGCGGTGAGCCTGGATTACATAGATGGTGTTGCGCTTACCGTTTATTCAAATTCGTCGGGCGATTACAGCCTGACTGCTTCCTGCCCGTTTACTGGAACAGTGACCCCAAGCAAGGCGGGGTACAGCTTTACACCTGCCAGCAAAACGTACGCCGCGGTTGCTCTGAGTAAAGCCGGTCAGAATTACACCGCAAATGTGACGATCAGCGGTAACGCCGGGGTTGGCGCAGGCGTGGGTTACATGCTAAACGGTAGTTATTTGACCGTGGTAACGGATGGCGGTGGCGCTTATCAGCTGACTGTGCCTTACAAATGGTCGGGTATTTTGACGCCCAGCAAGGCGGGTTTTATTTTCAGCCCGACCACCATCACACTGACTAATGTGATCGCTGCCCAAACCGGGAAGGATTTCGTCCAGTCGGCAGGTTTGAATATTGCTGGCAGCCTGGGTGTTGAGGGAGCGGGCGCGGCGCTGAATTATACGAGCGGCGGCACAGCACAAACCGCGTATGCTGACGGCAGCGGGAACTATTCGCTTTCGGTAACGAATCCCTTTACCGGGGTCGTAACGCCTTCGAGGGCCGGTTGGGTATTCACGCCGGCCAATAGGACGTATACCGGTATAAGCGCCAATCAAACCGCTCAAAACTATACGGCTGTCAAGGCAGCCACTTTTGGAGACGTGCCGGTAGCGTTTTGGGCCTGGCAGCATATCGAGATCCTGATCAAGAATGGGATCACGGCGGGCTGCAGTACGTTGCCTATGAATTACTGCCCGACGACGATTGTGACACGCGACCAGATGGCGGTATTCCTGGTGAAGGCCAAGCACGGCTCGAGCTTTGTGCCCCCAAATGCGGCTGGTGTCTTTGCGGATGTGCCTACAACCCATTGGGCTGCAAAATACATTGAACAACTGGCCGCGGATGGGATTACCGGCGGCTGCAGCGCAACCCCCAAGAATTACTGCCCGTCTTCGCCAGTGACTCGTGATCAGATGGCGGTCTTTCTGCTGAAGGCGAAGTACGGCTCTAGTTATGTGCCCCCGACCGGGAGCGGTGTGTTTGCGGATGTATCCACCAATTATTGGGCCGGAAGCTACATTGAACAGTTGAGCGCGGAAGGTATCACGGCTGGTTGTAGTGTGTCGCCAAAGAATTATTGCCCGGTGAGCAGTGTAACGCGCGATGCGATGGCGGTATTCCTGGTGACTACTTTCTGGTTGAAGTAGGTTTAGACCAGGTGGGATTTCCCGACGGGATGTTTTGAAACCAATAAATGAATAGAAAAGCACCCGGGAGAGAATAACCTTCCGGGTGGCTTTTTTGTGTGGTTAAAGGCGACATTCACCTTTAAAGCGAAACTGCGCACAATTGAGTTGTTGTGGTTATAATTTACAAAAATTACCAAGGAGTTTGCTGTGAGCGATGCGCGAGTTGAGCGGTTTGCGAAAATTTTGGTCGATTACTCTACCAGGATCAAGGCAGGTGATCGGGTTTTGATCGAGGCGAGCACGGCTGCGGAACCGTTGGTGCGCGCGCTGTATACTCATATTTTGGAGGCCGGAGGGCATCCACAGGTTTTGCTGGAGTTCCCGGACCAGCAGGAGATTTTTTACACCCAGGCGGATGACAGGCAGTTGGAATTTGCGCCGCCTTTTATGAAACTGGCTTACGATAATTTTGAGTCGCGCATACGGGTGCATTCACAGAGCAATCCGCGCGCGTTGGGCGGGATAGACCCGAGTCGGATGGGGCTGCGGCAGCAGGCAATGTCTTCCATAATGGAGGCACAAATGCGGCGAGGCGCAACGGGCGAGTTTAAGTGGGTTACAACGTTGTACCCGACGGAAGGCTATGCAGTGGAAGGGGGCATGAGCCTGCGGGCGTATGAAGATTTTGTGTACCGCGCGTGCCATGCAAACGAGCCGGACCCGGTGGCGTACTGGAAAAAGGTGGAAGCAGAGCAGGCGTTAATTATCGAGAGAATCCAGGGGCACAACCTGGTGACTTTGCAGGGGCCGAATGTGGATTTGAGCCTGTCGATCAAGGGGCGTAAATTTATGAATTCGTGCGGCACGCATAATATGCCGGATGGCGAGATTTACACGGGGCCGGTGGAAGATTCGGTGAACGGCTGGGTTAAATATACTTATCCGGCCATTTATAACGATGTGGCGGTGGAGGGAATTGAGCTGACTTTTTCCAATGGGCGTGTGGAAAAGGCGAAGGCGACCAAGAACGAAAAATATTTACTTGAAATGCTGGTTTCGGACAGCGGCTCGCGTTATTTGGGCGAGTTTGCGATTGGCACCAACTTTGAGATTAATAAGTTTACGGGCAATATATTGTTTGATGAGAAGATTGGCGGTTCGTTCCATATGGCTTTGGGAGCAGGCTACCCGGAGACTGGCTCGAAGAACAAGAGTATGATCCACTGGGATATGATCTGCGATATGCGGGAAGGTGCTGAAATTGCGGTCGACGGGGATGTGATCTATCGCAATGGCAAGTTTGTGGAGTAAAACTAAAAATAAGGGTTGGAGCATATTTCTGCTCCAACCCTCTTGATTTTGGAATCTTTATCTATTTAGTACGTGCCTACGGTTGGGTCGATTTCATCTGCGTAGGCATCGATGCCGCCCTGGAGGCTGGTGACATTTTGCCAGCCGTTTTGCAGCATCCACATGGTGACGTTGGCCGAGCGTACTCCGTGGTGGCACATGACGACTATTTCGGTCTGGGGGTCGCGCAGTTCAGGAGGAAAAGCTTCTTTGTAGGTGCGGCCAATGAGGCTCATGGGCAGGTTGAGAACGCGCTCATCGGTAATTTTCGCCAGGTCGAGTTCCCAGGGTTCGCGAACATCGAGGATGGTGAATTTTTGGCCTGCCAGCATTTTGTTGGCAACCTGGGCGGAGGTGATCTCGGTAAATTCTGTGGTCATTGATGGGCTCCGGTTGTATGAATCAGGCGCGCCAGAAACCGCGGCGCACGGGGCGCACATCTTCGGAGGTCATAAAGGCTTCGGGGTCTTTTTCGTGGACGAGGGTTTCGACATGCGGGACGTCTTTTCTTAGAACGCTGACCGAAAGAACGCTGACCATACCGTCTTTGCCGCGGGCGGCGATTTCTGTGACGCCGTAGCCGGCATTTCTGAGGATCTGCGCCATGGAAACTCCGAGGCGCGGGCTGATGATGCGCAGGTGGATGTGGCCGACGGCCAGTCTTTCTTCGATGAGCATGCCAACGACGTTGCCGGTGGCAAAGCCAGCGGCGTAGCCGATGATGTTAAGCGGGTTGTTGAGCTGGCTGAGGACGGTGGTAATGGCCATGATATAAATGGCAGATTGGAAAAAGCCGAGCACCCAGGCGATGCCTTTGCGCCCGCGCATGACAAACAGGACGCGCAGGGTGTCCATGCTCATGTCGCCGACGCGCATGGCAAAGATGGTCAGCGCGGCGACCCAGGCAGCAGGTGAGAGTAGAAATTCCATTGTGTTGCTCCTTATTAACGTGGATCATGGTGAGGGCGATAAACGGGATGGGATGTTTTGTGAAAAACACCACAGGTGGTTTAAGAAAAAGGTTGAAGAGCCGGGTTGGGCCTTCAACCTTTTTTCAATGTTATCGCCTTCTGACCTGTGTTTATTTTTTCATGGCCGGTAAATAGAGCCGGTCGACGTATTCTTTTAACATGCGGCGGGTGCTAAACTGGGGGGTGATGGTGCGCATGGATTCTTTCATGCGCTGAACCCATTTGACTGGCACATCGTTGGCATCTCGTTCGCCATAGTAAAGGGGGATGATTTCCTTTTCCAGGGTTTCGTACATGCTCTCAGCGTCGGCGGTATCCTGTACCTGTTCGTTGAGGTCGGAATCTGGCCCGATGGCCCAGCCGTTATCGCCGTTAAAGGCTTCGCGCCACCAGCCATCCAGCACGGAGAAGTTGAGGACGCCATTGACGGCGGCTTTCATGCCGGAGGTGCCGCTGGCTTCGTTGGGGCGGCGCGGGGTGTTGAGCCAAACGTCGACACCCTGGACCATGTAGCGGGCCAGGTTCATGTCGTAATCTTCGAGGAAGACAATGCGACCGCCGTTTTCGGCTTTCTTGACTGAGCGGTAGACATCCTGGATGAGCATTTTGCCGGGTTCGTCGGCAGGATGGGACTTGCCAGAGAAGATGATCTGAACCGGGCGGTTGGGCTGGTTGATGATGCGCAGCAGGCGCTCGAACTCGCTGGTGAGCAGGTTGGCGCGTTTGTAGGTGGCAAAGCGCCGCCCAAAACCGATGGTGAGGACATAGGGGTCGAGCATGACGCCGCTGGCAATGACCTGGACGGGGTGGAAGCCACCCTTCATCCAGCGCTGGCGGGCGCGTTCTTGAATGTAGAAGGCGAGTTTGCGCTTGAGGTGGTTGCGCACAGCCCAAAGCTCGCCGGGCTGTATAGTTTCCATCTTTTCCCACATCTCAAAGTCATCGAGATGCTCGAGCCAGTCTGCGCCGAAGTGTTTATCGTAGAGGGCGCGCATGCGGCGGGCCAGCCAGGTGGAAGAATGAACGCCGTTGGTAACATAGGTGATGGGCACATCATCGACAGGACGGTCGGGCCAGAGGTCTTTCCACATTTCGCGGCTGACGGTGCCGTGAAGTTCGGAAACGGCGTTGCGGCCGTTGGATGATCTGAGGGCCAGGACGGGCATGGAGAAGGTTTCGCCCCAGGATTGTTGGTGGCGGGCGAGATCGACGAATTGATCACGGCTGAGGCCAAGGCGGGGCCACAGGCTGGCGAGGTATTTATCGACCAACCAGAGCGGGAATTCGTCATTGCCAGCGGGGACGGGGGTGTGGGTGGTGAAGACGTTGTTCTTTTTGGTTTCGGCGATGGCATCTTCAAAGGACATGCCGGTTTCCACCAGTTCGCGGGCGCGTTCGAGGGTCATAAAGGCGGCATGGCCTTCGTTCATGTGCCAGACGGCCGGGTTGAAGCCGAGCGCCCGCAGTGCGCGCACGCCGCCAACGCCCAGGACGACTTCCTGCATGATGCGCAGGTTAATATCGGACCAGTAGAGGCGGGTGGTCAGCTGGCGCACGATGGGGTTGTTGGCGTCGATGTTGGTGTCCATCAGGTAGAGCGGTGTGCGGCCGATGCGGACTTCCCAGATGCGCACCTGAACGGGGCCTTCGGGGAAATCGACTTGAATGGTGAGGGGGGTGCCGTCTGCGTTGTAGACCAGGTTAATGGGCAGGTTGGCGAAATCAAGAGGGTTGTTGATGGCTTCTTGCCAGCCATCTTCGGTAATGCGCTGTGAAAAGTAGCCTTCGGTATAGAGCAAGCCAATGCCGACGAGCGGCAGACCGATATCGGATGTTTCTTTGAGGTGATCGCCGGAAAGGACACCCAGACCGCCGGAATAAATGGGCAGGGTTTCATGCAGGCCAAATTCCATTGAAAAATATGCGATTTGCTTCTGTTGGCTGGGGTGTGTGCTTGCGTACCAGGTGTCTTCGCGACTGAGGTATTTGTCAAAATCGGCAAAGACACGATCGTAGAGATCGAGGTAGAGCGTATCCTGGGCGGCGGCATTGAGCACGGGGCGCGGGATTTCGCGGAGCCAGCGGATGGGGTTGTGGTTGACCCTCTCCCAGAGGTTATTGTCGATACGGTTGAACAGGCGCTGGGCCATGGGATTCCAGACCCACCATAGATTGTAAGAGAGTTCGCTAAGCCTATTTATGCGGCGCGGCAGGTCAAAGTGGTTCGGGAGTTTTGATTTAAAAGTTGTCATCAGGTTCCTTTCAAAAATAGCGAAATTAATCATACCACGAAGATTATAAAACATTTTTGTGGAATGGATTACTGGATTACTTCAAAAAATCAACTAATTGGCTGGCATGATGTTTGCAACGGAGGATACAACCCCGATAAGGCGGCAAAGATATTGGGACCGAGGGGATTGGTAAGAGGCGGCGGAAGGTGGGTATGTTTTTCTGGTTGACGCCGGGGCGGGCAGATGATAAAATACGCTGCGCTTTGCCCCCATCGTCTAGTGGCCCAGGACGGGGCCCTCTCAAGGCCCAAACAGCGGTTCGAGTCCGCTTGGGGGCACA
>Ga0105047_10011990_pt1 | contig 14007 bp, 10 predicted proteins | sample MAT04_FD_78384 | JGI IMG/M metagenome (GOLD analysis project Ga0105047, IMG submission 78384) | Freshwater microbial communities from Lake Fryxell liftoff mats and glacier meltwater in Antarctica - MAT-04 (megahit assembly) | ecosystem: Environmental > Aquatic > Freshwater > Ice > Liftoff...
CCATGTCGCCCTTGTAGTGCCCGACGCTCGCGACGTTGACGATGCGCGCCGGAGCGCTGGCCTCGATCAGATCGAGGAGCAACGTGGTGAGCAGGAAGTATCCGAGGTGATTGACCGCGAACGTCTGCTCCAGGCCGTCTTCCGTGACCTGGCGGCGATCGCTCACCGACCCCGCGTTGTTCACCAGGATGTGGAGGCGGTCGTGCTGCTTGCGAAAGTCGGCGGCGAGCTGGCGGATCTGCGTCTGCGATCCGAAGTCGCAATACAGCATCGAGATCCGCGAGGCCGCGCCGCTCCTCGTCCTCGCTTCCTCGAGCGCGGCGTCACCGCGCGAAGGGTTGCGCGCCACCATCACCACCTTCGCGCCCATGCGCGCGAGCTTCAGCGCGGCGATCAGGCCGATGCCCGAGCTGGCGCCGCTGACGAGCGCGGTCTTACCGTCGAGCGAGATCATCGTCCCTTGTACCTCACGAACCCTCCAGGTCCGCCAGGCTTTCGTCGACCTTGTTCGACCAGAGCGACGGTCGCAGCCGGTTCACGTACGCGATGAAGCGCCCCACCGGGCGATCGAGCGGGAGCAGCGACTGCGGCTGGAAGCGCATGTTGTCGTAGATCTTGCCGTCCTCGTTCCGGAGCGCGCGATAGCCGATCCATGCCGAGAGCAACAGCGCGCGCGCCTTGATCCACGCGATCGGCCCTCTTCCGCGCGGCGCGACGTAGAACGGCTGCACCCGCGTCTTGTTGTTCGCGAGCGGCGTGTACGCGTAGCCGGTGCGCACCTCGGGGATCCGCGGACCGCTGCCGAAGAGGCGCAGATCCATCGCGGTGGTGAGGAGCCCGAGGCACGCGTCGGCGTAGCGCATGCCGTACGCGTAGCGCGGCCCGATCAGCGCGCGTGCGAGCTTGCTGTCGAGATCACCGCGCAAGACGAAGTCGATCACCCGCCCACTTGCGTGCTCGGCCAGATCGAGCGACATGTCGACGTGGATGTCGTGCACGGTCGCGAGGTGCTGCGGATCGATGCCGTTGATCATCGTGACGTGGTGATGGCACGGCCGCTCGAAGGGCTCGTCGTGCCACACCACGACGTCCTGCCCCTCGAGCCCAGGAAACTCGGCCACCGGCGCGGGCGCGATCCTGTCCGGCCAGACCCAGACGAAGCCGTAACGCTCGCACGTCGCGTACGACTGCAGCTTCGCCTTGGCGGGCGGCGATTCGCCTTCTTTCAAAGCCGGAACCGCGACGCAGGCGCCCTCACCATCGAAGCGCCAGTGGTGGAAGAAGCACTGCAGCGTGTCCCCAACGACCTTCCCGATCGCGAGATCGGTCCCCATGTGCGGACAGAACGCGTCGAGCGCGCGCGGCTGCTGATCGGCGCCGCGATACACCACGATCCGCTGCCCGGCGATCGTCGCCGCCCGCGGCGTCGTGCCCCGGAGCTCGTGCGAGGCACAAGCGATGTACCAGCCGTCCGCGACGACGTCCCAGTTGTCGAACACCCGGAACCGCCGCAGCGGCTGGGTCGTCCGGTTCTGCTGCCGGGGGTCGTCCATCGCCGGGGGCAGGTTACCCGCACGCGTCGTTCGTTGACAGCGACCCCCGTCGCGCAGAAGCAAGACGGGGGCTGAGACCGCCCCTGCAGGCTGCATCGCGACGGGCTCGGCGCGCGGCGATCCGGATGTTCGCGTCGCCGCTCGTGCCCCGCGCGGTGCGGGGTTTCATTCGCGATCTGGGGAACGCGGCGCCCGCCGACGAACCGCTCGAAACGCCGGTCCAAAGCAGCGCGGCCGAGCCGCCGTTCGTCGCGCGCGATCGGCCGCTCGTGCCCGGGGTCATCGAGACGCTGGAGGACGAGATCGAGCAGGTCTGCTTCGTCGAAGGTGGCTAACCGGACCGCTGGCCCAGACACGAGCGCTGTCCCTGCTGCGAGAGCACGCGAACGCGGTTTCTCTTCAGCAAGAACGCGCTTGACCACTCGATCTGCACCGACTGCAACTTCGTCTTCCTCGATCCTTATCCGAGCGAGGCGATCCTCGATCGGATCTACAACACGGCCTACTACCCGGGGGTGCGCCGTTACGTCGAGCTGCCCAAGGCGCGCGCCGGACAGACCGCGGCGCTCTTCTCGTTTCCCCGCGACGTGCTCGAGCGGATCATCGGAGAGGTGCGGCCGCCCGAGCGCGAGGGGACCTGGCTCGAGGTCGGCGGCGGTCTCGGGACCTTCGCGCACCTCGCGCAGTCGAAGCTGCCGAGCTGGAAGGTCTATCTCAACGAGATGAACCGCGACGCGATGAGCTTCGCGACCGCGACCTACGGCCTCGCGACGATCGCCGGTGGTCCCGCGGAGGTCGCTGCCAGCGGGATCAAGTTCGACGTGATCTCGATGATCGCCTCACTCGAGCACGTGCCGCGACCGTACGAGCTCCTGTCGGCGTACAGCGCGCTGCTGCGGCCCGGCGGACGGCTCGTGCTTGGGATCCCGCGATTTTCGCCGTTCAACCGCGCCATCTCGCACGCTTCGAGCGCGTCGGTGACGCCGCCCTATCACGTCTCGCATTTCGACGAGCACAACATCGCCCTGCTGCTCCGGCGCATCGAGACGCTCGACGCGACCAGCTTCACCGCGTGGCAGGACGGACCGAACGCGTTCAAGCTGATCGACTTCGTGAAGACCTGGCCCTACTGGCGGATCGAGGTCCCGACGAAGGAGCGCGACGCGCCGCGCTTCGGGATGATCGAGCCGTACCCGCACGAGATGGCGGTCTGGATCAACGCGCTCCACGTCGCGGATGAAGCGACGCGCGAGCTGATCCGACAGCTCGATGGCAGCCTGTTCCTGACGATGATCGCGCGGCGCAAGCCGTACTGATTCACCGCCGCATGAAGCGCAGCGTGCGGTCTCCGATCGCGATCGACGCGCCCGGCACCAGCCGGTGGGCGCCCTCGACCCGCTGGTTGTCCACGTAGACGCCGTTCGAGCTGCCGAGATCGCAGACGAAGAAGTCGCCCTCCAGCGCGAACACGCTGGCGTGCTGGCGGGAGATCTGGCTGCTCTGGATCACCACCTCGCACGTCTTGCTGCGGCCGATCACGTTGTCGCCGCGCAAGGGATGCACGGTGCCGTCGCTGTCGATCAGCACCGCTCCGGAGACCTCGCCGGAGAGCTTCTTTTCTAGCGTATTTTGCGCCTGAGCGCCCGCGTGTCCGCCTTGCACCAGCTCGGCGCGCTGGTTGCGCCGGAAGGCGGCGTAGAGGATCTCGTCCGGCTGTTGTTCGTAGATCTGCGCGTCGTCGAGGAGCTGCTCCCTGGCCTCGAACAGCGCCGGGCTCGACTCGGCGGAGAAGCCGGGGGCGCGCTCGATCTCCTCCATCACTTCGCGAACCGCGCGTGCGGCGCCGCTGAAGTCGCGCTGGTCGGCCAGGGCACGAGCCGCCGTGCGCGCGCCGTCGGCGCAGACGAGCAACACCTGGTGGATCACGCTCGGATCGACCGGCCCGGCCTCGTCGGCGAGCCGCACGCTCACCGCGCATGCGCTCGCGCCCGGTCGCGCGCTCACCGTGAGGAGCGGCTGTTCTTCGGCGGCGCCGGGCGTGACCTCCAGATCCACGATCACCAGCCTCCTTGTGCCTGCGCGCAGATCGCCGAGCGCGACGGTGTTGCCGCTCGCCGCGATCGGCCCGACCTCGCGGATGCGCACGCCCGGCGCCGGCTTCAGCGTGATCTCGACCTTCGGCACCACCGCTGCGCCCGCGCTGCCGAGCGCCTTCGTGAGCTGGTGCCCGCACACCGCGGGATCGGGGATGAAATGATACGTCCCGCCTCCGCCCTCGGCGATCGCGGAGAGGACGCGATCGTCGTGCTGCTGCCCGTAGCCGAGCGTGGTGACGGTGGCGCGATCGCGTGAGCGGCCCGCCAGATCGGCCAGCGCGCTCGCGTCGGTGAGGCCCGCGTTCGGCTGCCCGTCGCTGAGGAGGAGCACCGCTCTTCTCGTCTGATCCGCGCGGCCCAGGAGGCGCCCGAGCATGCCGTTCCCACCGAACGCGCTCACCGCCGCCTCGATGCCTGCCGACACGTTGGTGTTCCCCCCGACCTCCATCGACCGCAGCGCGCCGATCAGCCTCGAGCGATGCGCCCGATCGAGGGCCTGCGCCGGCACCAGCACCCGCGCGCTCCGCGAGAAGCTCACCAGCCCTGCCACATCGCGCTCCCCGAGCTGCTCGATCAGCCACTCCGTCGAGCGCACCACCTGCGCGAGCGGCTCACCGGCCATCGAGGTCGACACGTCGATCGCGAACACCACACCGCGCGGCGTCGCCTCCGCCGCCTCGACGTCGACGGGCGCAACGACCTCGATGACCGCGATGACGCGGCTGGTCCCCGAACGAGCGATGGTGGAGCGATCGACGGACGCGGTGAGCTTCATGCTCCCCAGAAAGCCCGAACGAGGCGCGCGCGTGTCGGCCGGCATCGAAGCCGAAAAACGGCAACGTTGCCGTCAGCGGCGCAGGATACGGATCCGCGACCCCGGCAACGCGATCCGCTGCCGATGGCGTCCATCGACCTCCGGAACGAGCAGCTTCGCGGCCTGGTGCTCGGCGCACCACTTCTTCAGCTTCTGCACGGTCTTTCCGCGCACGTTGCGCAGATCGTCGTCGTCCACCCAGTCGTCCGACGCGAGCAGCTCGAGCAGCGGGCGGGTGCGGATGTCCTCGATCCAGGCCTGCGCGCCGATCCCGCGCACGAACGCCCGCAGCTCGGCGTGGCCCTCCTGGCCCGCGAGCACCCAGCCCTCGCCGCCAGCGGCGCGCGCGACCGCGAGGTGCGCGTACCAGACCAGCTCCGCGGCGGAGAGCGCGAGGATCTCGCCGTCGACACGCGCGCGGCCCTTCGTCAGATCCACCTCTAGCTCGGGCGGAGATGCACGATCGATCGCCTTCTGCGTCGCCTGCTGCGCGCTCTCGTACGTGCCAAGGCTGGGATCCGCGACGAGCGCGCCGAGCCTGGGGATCTCGAGATCGGTCAGCACGATCTCCACCGCGCGCGCGATGATCGTCGCGCCGCCGCGCACCACGACCCGCTCGGCCTGCTCGGGGAAGAGGAACTGGCTCGACTCGGCCACGCGCGGATCCGAGGCGCGCACGTCGACCAGGAGATCCTGAGGGCGCGCCAGCAGCTGGAAATAAGCCGTTTCGAGCGCGATGACGCTCCGTCGCGTCCCGCCGATGAGGCCAAAGACGAGCGGATCATTCCCCGCCGCACGCACCGCATCGCGCGTGACGTCCCACAGCGTCCGGTTGAACGCCGCGGGCTCGTCCTCGCTCGCCTCGATCACGTGGAAGCGCGCTCGATCGACCAGCGTCGGACCGAGGGCGGCGCGCAGCTGATCGAGCGCCGATCCTGGGCGCAGGAAGTCCTGCTCGAGGTATCGGCGGCCGCGCGCGTCGACGAGCGCGAAGACCTCGCTGACCTCGAGATCGCGCTGCCGATGGAGGGCCCAGAGGAGCTGGGCGAGCGGCGCGGGGTAAGGACCGAGCGGAGCGACGACGACCGAGCGCAACCGCCACAGGGTAAGATCTCAGCCCAGGTTCCGACAATCATTCCGAAGCGCAATCGCTGTCGAACGCGCAATCGAGGTCTGCTATCAAAGTGACGTGACGATCGCCGTGGTCGCAGAGAAGCCGTCGGTGGCCCGTGACATCGCGGCGTGCCTCGGCGCCGGCGCGCGGACCAACGGCGTGCTCACCGGCAACGGCTACGCGGTGACCTGGGCGATCGGCCACCTCGTCACGCTCGCCGAGCCGCACGAGATCGAGGCCGCGTGGAAGGCCTGGCGGCGCGAGCGGCTGCCGATGCTGCCGGCGCACTGGCCGCTGGTGGTGATCGAGAAGACGAAGGATCAGTTCCGGGTCATCGAGCGGCTGATGAACGACCGCTCGATCACCAAGATCGTGTGTGCGACCGACGCCGGGCGCGAGGGTGAGCTGATCTTCCGCTTCATCTACGAGGCGGCGGGCTGCAAGAAGCCGGTCGAGCGGCTGTGGATCTCTTCGCTGACCCCGGAGGCGATCCGCGCTGGCTTTCGTGCTTTGAAACCAGGGAAGGAGCTCGATCCGCTGGCCGACGCGGCGCGCGGACGGTCGCAGGCCGACTGGCTCGTCGGCATGAACCTCACGCGCGCCTATACGCTGGTGCACGGGACGGACGACGAGCTGCTCTCGGTCGGGCGGGTGCAGACGCCGACGCTGGCGATGCTGGTGGATCGCGAGAACGAGATCCGCGCGTTCGTGTCGGAGGACTACCTCGAGGTGGTCGCGTCGTTCGGTGACTATCGCGGTACCTGGTTCGAGGCGCCGCTGTCCGATGGCGTCGAGAAGGTCCGCGCGTCGATGCGCCTGCCGCCCGATCGCATGCGCGCCGAGGAGATCGAGGCGCGGGTGCGCGCGGTGCGACGCGGGACGATCGCGTCGCTCGAGGAGGAGACCAAGCGGATGGCCGCGCCGCTCCTCTACGATCTGACCGAGCTCCAGCGACACGCCAACCGCCTCTACGGCTTCAGCGCGTCGCGCACGCTGGAAGTCGCGCAGAAGCTCTACGAGACGTACAAGCTGCTGAGCTATCCCCGCACCGACAGCCGCCACCTCTCGAACGACATCGCAGCGACACTTCCTGCGGTGATCGGAGCGGTCGCGCCGCAGTACGCTGGGCTCGTCGCGCCCGGCACCGGGACCGCGCCGCTCGGCAAACGTATCGTCGACGACAGCAAGGTCAGCGACCACCACGCGATCATCCCGACCGCAAAGGAGCCCGGCTCGCTGCCGCTGGACGAGCAGAAGATCTACGACCTGGTGTGCCGCCGCCTGCTCCAGGCCTGGCACCCCGATCACATCTGGGCCGTGACGACGGTGATCACCGCGGTGGCGGACGATCTCTTCTACACGACCGGGAGCGCGGTGGTGCAGGCGGGCTGGAAGGTGCTCGACATCAAGCGGAGCTCCTCCTCCGACGAGGCGCCGCCGGATCTGCCGCCGGGCCTCGCGCGCGGTCAGGCGCGCGACGTCGAGGACGTGATCATCGAGGAGAAGCAGACCAAGCCCCCGAAGCACCTCACCGAGGGCACGCTGCTCACCGCGATGGAGTCGGCGGGCCGCACGCTCGAGGACAAGGAGCTGTCGCGGGCCATGCGCGACTCGGGCCTCGGGACGCCCGCAACGCGCGCGGCGATCATCGAGACGCTGCTCGCGCGCGCCTTCATCGAGCGCGACGGCAAGTCGCTGCGCGCGACCGAGAAGGGCATCCGGCTGATCGGGCTGGTCGATCCCGAGGTGAAGAGCCCGGTGATGACGGGGCGCTGGGAGGCGCGGCTGCGATCGATCCAGCGCGGGGAGGAGACGCTCGCGCCGTTCATCCGCGGGATCGAGCAGTGGGTGATCGACGTCGTCGGGCGCGTGAGCTCGGCCACGCCTGCGCCCCCGCCCCTCCCTTCCACGTCTGTTTCCAGGGCTGTTGCGACGGTCGAGCGACCCTCCACGCTCGAGGGCCTCCTGCGCGAGACGTTCGGCCACGACGGCTTCCGGCCGCACCAGGAGGAGGTCTGCCGCGCGGTCGTCGAAGGAAAGGACGTCCTGCTGGTGATGCCCACCGGCGCGGGGAAGTCGCTCTGCTATCAGCTCCCCGGCCTCGCGCGCGGCGGCACCACGCTGGTGATCAGCCCGCTGATCGCGCTGATGGAGGACCAGGTCGCGAAGCTCGAGGCGATCGGCGTGCGCGCCGCCCGCGTACACTCGGGCCGGCCGCGCGAGGAGTCGCGCCAGGTGTGCCGCGACTACGTCGAGGGGCGCATCGACATTCTGTTCATCGCACCGGAGCGCCTCGGCGTGCGCGGCTTCCCGGAGCTGCTGGCGCGGCGAACGCCGGCGCTGATCGCGGTCGACGAGGCGCACTGCATCTCGGAGTGGGGCCACGACTTCCGCCCCGACTATCGGCTGCTCGCAGAGCGCTTGCCGCAGCTCGGGCACGCGCCGGTGATCGGCCTGACCGCGACCGCGACCCCGCGCGTGCAAAACGACATCGCCGAGCAGCTCAACCTGGGCAACGGCCGGCGCTTCATCCACGGCTTTCGCCGCACCAATCTGGCGATCGAGGCGGTCGAGGTGCCGAAGCCTGAGCGCTTCGGGATCACCGCGAAGCTGCTGTCCGATCCGGCGCGCCGTCCGGCGATCGTCTACGCCCCTTCACGCAAAGACGCCGATGGCCTCGCGGCCGAGCTCGCCCAGCGCTTCCCCACCGCGAAGTATCACGCCGGCATGTCGACGAAGGCGCGCGACGAGTCGCAGTCGCGCTTCCTCGAGGGCAAGGTCGACGTGGTGGTGGCGACCATCGCGTTCGGCATGGGCGTCGACAAGGCCGACGTGCGAACGGTCGTGCACCTCGCGCTGCCCGGGACGGTCGAAGGTTACTACCAGGAGATCGGCCGCGCCGGCCGTGACGGCAAGCCTTCACGCGCGGTGCTGCTGCACTCGTTCGCCGATCACCGCCTGCACGAGTTCTTCCAGGAGCGCGAGTATCCGGACACGTCGGTGCTGGCGAAGATCCACAAGACGCTGCGCGACGCGCCCGAGCTCCTCGACGACGTGCGCACGCGCTGTCGGCTCGGTGAAGAGACGTTCGATCGCGCCCTGGAAAAGCTGTGGATCCACGGCGGCGCGCGCGTGGAAGGCGACACGGTCGAGCGCGGCCATGATCGCTGGCCCGTCTCCTACGAGGCCCAGCGCGCGCACCGCGTTCGGCAGCAGGAGGACATCGCGCGTTTCGCCAAGTCGCACGGCTGCCGCATGCTGCGCATCGTCCGGCACTTCGGCGATCAGGCCGACTCCGGCAAGCCGTGCGGGCTCTGCGATCAGTGCGCGCCGGACACCTGCGTGGTGCAGCGGCTCGACAAGGCCAGCGGCCGCGAGCAGCAGGCGCTGGGGGCGATGCTGGCGGTGCTCCTGCGCAACGGCGCGCGCTCCTCGGGGACGTTGCATCGCGAGGCGGTCGAGTCGCTTGGCGTCGATCGCCGCGCGTACGAGCGCCTGCTCTCCGGCCTGGTGCGCGCCGACGTGGTGCGCGCGGAGGACGAGATCTTCGAGAAGGACGGGAAAGAGATCCCGTACCAGCGCATCATCCTCACCGCGCGGGGCCGCACGACGGTCGATCTGTCCTCGGTGATCTTGCCGAGCATGATCTCGGAGTCGCATCCGATCACCGGAACGCGGAAGAAGCGTGGCACCCGCCGGAAGGCGACGAAGAAGACGCGCGCACCCGGCATCGCCGCCACGCCCTCCTCGGCGTCGTTGCGCGCGTGGCGCCTCGACGAGGCCCGCCGCACGAAGGTGCCCGCGTTCCGCATCATGACCGATCGCGCGCTCGAGGCGATCGTCGCGAACAAGCCACGCGACGAGGCTTCGCTGCTCGGGATCCCAGGCCTCACGCCTACGATCGCCAAGCGCCACGGCCGCGCGATCCTGGCGGTGCTCACCGGCGGCCCGCTGCCGCCACCAGGGCCGGCCGCGCCGCGCAAGCGCTCACCGCGCGCCAAGAAGAAGAAGAGCTGATCTGCGGGTCAGTCGTCGATGGCGAGGCGGATCTCGATCCGCCGATGCCGTCCGAGCACGCTCGCGTCGGTCGTCGCGGGATCCGTGTCCGACGCGGCGACCAGGCCGAGGCGCGCGACCGTCAGCCCGCGGCCCACCAGGTACGTGCGTGCGTTTCGCGCGCGGCGCTCGGAGAGCTCGTTCTTTCCGCGCTCGCTCGGATCGGCGTGACCGACCACCTGGAGGCGCGCGCTCTTCATCTTCGCGTCGCGCTGGATCGCGTTGGCGATCGCATCGAGCGTGCGCTTCGCCTCCGCGTCGAGCTCGTCGTGCCCGAAGCCGAAGGTCACCGGACGCGGCAGCACCAGGATCTGCTGCGGGCCGCGTGAGAAGGTGCGCAGATCATTGGTCGGCCCCGGCGTGGGAGACGGCGAAGGCGGAGGCACCGTGAGCTTGCGGTTGCCCGACTCGTCGATCGCCAGCTCGAGCGGCGGCGCCTCACTGCGCGTCTGCGCCTTGATCGCAGGCACCGGCGCCACCGGCAGCGTCGTCGCGACCTTCGGCGCCGCGCTCGCCGGCGCGCCTCCGAGCTGGCGCACCAGATCGTCGACCGCGCCGAACAGCGCGTCCGCGGCGCACTCGGTCTGCGTCGACGCGGCGCGCTCCGCCGTCTCGGTCTTGAGATCGAACATCGCGAGCGTCATGGCGCAGCGCGATCCCACCCGCAGCAGCTTGGTCGCCACCGACTTCTCCGCCGAGAGCGCCTTGCCGAGCTCGATCTGACAGGACTGATCGAAGCACGCCTTGTAGCTCTCCGCCTTCGCGTCGCTGATCGCGCCGCGCAGCTGGTCGCGCGGCACCACCCGCGTGCGCGGGACCGACGCGACGCGGACCGAGAGATAATCGCCGAGCTGCTGGGCATCGGCCGCGGACAGGCTGCCCGTCCCGTCCTCGACGTCGAAGACCGCCACGATCGCCGACGGCGGCTCGGGCGAGGGTGCAGGGGCCACGGTCGGGGGCGGCGCCGACACGCACCCCGCGATGAGGGGCGCCGCGAGCCATGAACGCATCTGTCGCCGAGCATATCGACTTCCCGCGGTTCGATCCACGCGCGCTCCCACGCGCCCCGCCACACAAAGGCATGAACGCGAAGCTCTCCAAGAACACCAACAAGATCGTGGCCCTGACCGACCTCGAGGTCAGCGGCTCGGAGGCCCAGGTGATGGGCGGCCAGGCCGCGCAGCGCCACCAGGTCACGCTGGCCGAGTACGAGCGGATCCTCGCCAAGATGATCGCCGACGCGAAAGCACGCTAACCGGACAGGACATCGGCGGGCCGCTCGAGCAGGGCGGCCCGCCTACGACGATCGTCGGCAACGCAGCGCATCATGGGTAGAAGCCTGTGCATCTAGCGTAGGCAGTCGAAATGGCGATCCAAGAGCTGCGGACGGAGAAAGAGCGGACGCTCTACACAGTGTGCCTGGTGGTGTCGTGCGTGTTCTGGGGCCTGCTGGTCATCGGAACGCTCGGCCTCGGGCTCATCTACATCGCGGCCGCTGCGGCGTTCATCTTGATGGGTCAGGCGATGTTCCTCGCCGCTCTCAAGGGCAACGGCGTGCGAATCACCGCCGACCAGTTCCCCGACCTCTACGCGCGCCTCGAAAAGGCGTCGCAGAAGCTCGAGCTGGCGGCCGTCCCCGAGGCCTACCTGCTCAACCACCGCGGCGCGTTCAACGCGTTCGCGACGCGCTTCCTCGATCGCAACTTCGTCGTGCTCTACGCCGACCTCCTCGAGGCCTGCGCCGAGGACGACGGTAGCATCGACTTCATCATCGGTCACGAGATCGGGCACCTCGCCTTTGGTCACGTGAAGATGGCGCCGGTGCTCCTCCCGTCGCGCATGGTCCCGCTGCTCGGCCACGCGTATTCGCGCTCCTGCGAGTACTCCTGCGATCGCGCCGGCACCGTCGTCGCCGGCCAGTCCAATGGTGCGTTCCGCGGCCTCGCGGTCCTCGCCGCCGGCGGCCGCTACGCGCCGCGCCTCAACGTCGACGAGTACCTCAAGCAGCGCCTCGACACCGGCGGCTTCTGGATGGGCGTCGTCGAGCTGGCGATGAGCCACCCGTACCTGCCGAAGCGCCTCGGCGCGATCCTCGGCGACACCCGCCCGAACGTCGTCATCCCGAAGGTCGAGCGCAACCCGTTCGCGTACATCGTCTCGCCGATGCTGGCCGGCGGTGGCGCCGGTGGTGGCGTCATCATCGCGGTCATGATCGTCGGTGTGATGGCCGCCGTCGCCGTCCCCGCCTTTGCCAAGTACAAGGAGCGGTCGAGCGCCAGCGCCGCCTCCTTCAACGACAAGCTCAAGGTGCTCGAGGAGCAGGCGGCCGAGGACGAGCAGCCTGCGGTCGAAGCCCTGGAAGAAGCGGTCGAGCCGGAAGGCGAGGCCCCCGCGGTCGAGGAGCGCCAGGTCGAGCGCGCGGTCGAGCGCCCCGCGGCCCGCCAGGTCGAGCGACAGGTCGAGCGCCCCGCGGCGCGCCAGGTCGAGCGCCAGGTCGAGCGGCCCGCAGCGCGCCCGTCGCCGCGGCCCGTGGCGAAGAAGGCCTCGCCGTCCCCCACTCCGGCTTCGTCGGGCAAGAGCGCCCCGAAGTGGAAGTGGTAACTGATCTGATCGTCCGCCTCAGCCTCAGCCGAAGGGAACACTGATATGCAAACCAAGTTCGAATTTCGCGGGACGGGTGGCGAGCTCTTCAAGGGCTTGCTCAAGGGTTGGCTCCTCACCGGAATCACGCTCGGCATCTACCTGCCGTGGTTCGTCGTCGGGCTGATCAAGCTGGTCGCCGGCAAGGTGAAGATCCGCGTCGGCGACGACGAGCTCGATGTCGCGTACACCGCGACGGGCGGCGAGCTCTTCAAGCGCGGCATCGTCGGCTACCTCCTCTGCATGGTCACGCTCGGCATCTACCTGCCGTGGTTCATGGTCGACATGATCAAGTTCCACCAGAGCCACATGACCGCAGTGCGCACCGACGGCCGCGTCTTCCGGCTCGACTCGGACCTCACCGGCGGGCTGCTGTTCAAGACGTTCTTCGTGAACTACCTGCTCACGATGGTCACGATCGGCATCTACATGCCGTGGATGCTCTGTAACGTGCAGCGCGTCATCCTCGGCGCCACGACGATCCGCGAGAACGATCAGGTCGTCGGCACCGTCGCGTACACCGGTCAGGGCGGCGAGCTCTTCAAGACGTTCCTCGTCGGGTACCTGCTCACGATCGTCACGCTCGGCATCTACGCGATGTGGTTCCAGGTGAAGCTGATGGCGTTCTTCCAGCGCGGCACCGAGATCACGGTCGACGGCGTCACCTACAACGGCGACTACACCGCGACCGGTGGCGAGTCTTTCAAGCTCAATTTCGTGGGCTATCTGCTCACCACGATGACGCTCGGCATCTACATGTTCTGGTACATGGCCGACCTGCTCACGTTCCAGATGTCGCACACGACGTTCGGTCCGAAGGGCACGGCCTCGTCCGCGCCGAAGCCCACGCCTGCGAAGCAGCTGCCGGCGCGCACCCCGTCGGGCGCCATGCCGCCAGCTCGTGCGACGAACGGCAACAAGCCGCTGCCGTTCGGCCTCTCGAACGACCCGGCCGATCCGCGCGCCGCTTGGGCCCGGGCGTTCCTGGTCGACGCCAACCCGCCGAGCGCGCCCGTCCGTGCGCTGCCCGACGTGGTCCGCTCCGAGCGCGTCTCGCTGTCGAAGGCCCCGTCGATCGCGCCGCCGCCGGCACCGGGTCCGACGCCGGCGCCGCTCGCGGCCGCTGCGGTCAGCCCGGAGAAGGTCGCCGCTCCGGTCATCATCGAGGCTCCGGTGGTCGTCGCTCCGGTCGTTGCGCCGATCGCCGCTCCGGTGTTCGCGGCTCCGAGCGCGATGGCGCCCGCCATCGTCCCCCCGGGCGTGTTCACGCCGGTGAGCCCGTCGATGGTGGTCGCCTCGCCGATCATCGCCGCGCCGTTCGCCCAGCCGGTCGCGTTCGCGCCTCCGGTGCCGGTCGCTCCGATCGCGGTCGCGCCCCCGGTGATGGAGCCCGTGTCGTTCGAGCTTCCCGCCCCGCCCGCGGCCATCCCGCCGCCGCAGGACGAGCACGACACGAAGATGAACCTCGAGAAGCCCAGCTTCGCCGAGGATCTCGACGCGGACCTGCAGGACACGATCGGCCAGAGCATGCCGGTGCCCGACTACCGCACCGAGCTTCTTCCTCCGCGCAACCCGGTCGGTCCGGCCAATTAGGTCCAGGCGCTTCGCGCCCTAAGGCGGCTGACCGAAATAGATTTGCCACCTTGGCCGCCGATGCATCCCGCCCAGCCGCGTTGCCCCGCCTCGACAGACAACGAGTATGCCCTCGGACGGGGCGCCTTGCTGGACGGGCGC
>Ga0105047_10011991_pt1 | contig 14007 bp, 5 predicted proteins | sample MAT04_FD_78384 | JGI IMG/M metagenome (GOLD analysis project Ga0105047, IMG submission 78384) | Freshwater microbial communities from Lake Fryxell liftoff mats and glacier meltwater in Antarctica - MAT-04 (megahit assembly) | ecosystem: Environmental > Aquatic > Freshwater > Ice > Liftoff...
ATCAATGTTTAAAATATAAAAAACAAAAATAAATATTCAGATTTATTAAGTGTTTAACATTCTAGTTAACAATTTATTTATACATTTGAAGCGGTTTAAATAAATCCCTATATGAAAAATAATCTTTTAGCATGCGTTTTGATTGGATTGCTTCTTAACATCGGTGTTCAGGTAAGTATAGCCCAGAACCGCAGTTCACTGAATCCGGAACAAATTACCGCACTAAAAAATGTAAGAAATGATCTTTCCGACCATCTTACAAAGGAATTAATTCCTTTCTGGACAAAAAACAGTATTGACAAAAAATATGGCGGATACTTCACCTGCTTTGACAAAGACGGGCAGTTATATGCGCCCGACTCGAGTAAATACCTGAATACCCAGGCACGTTTGATCTGGTCGTTTTCGACATTTTACAAAATGTACCCGGAAAATAAGAGTTATCTGCAAGCAGCCAAACAAGGTGTTGATTTTTTTATTGACCATTTCTGGGATAAGAAAAACGCCGGCTGGTACTGGAAAGTAGCACGTAATGGCGACTTTGTGGACAATGGCAAAGTGGTATATGGCCAATCTTTTGCCATTTATGCCCTTACCGAGTACTATATGGCAACCGGCGACCAACGTGGTTTGGATTACGCCGAAAAAACATTTGAAACACTTCAAAAATATGCGGCTGATGTTGCCCGTGGCGGGTATTACGAGAACCTCGAAAACGATTGGTCGCTCTCTGCACCTGGCTTCTGCGCCGGCGACAGGAAATCGCTCGACATTCACATGCATATGATGGAATGTTATACCAATTTATATAAAGCAACCAAAGATGATGTGCACAAACGCCGTCTCGAAGAGGTGATCTTAGTGCTTAAAAGCCATATGATAAATAAAGTTACCGGCTGCGGCATGAACCAGTTCGATTTGAGCTTTAATCCAATTCCTGCAATAGCCATTCGCCGTACTTACAACGCCGAACGCGAAGGGAAACTGGTGGAAACCCCAACCAATACCACCTCGTACGGTCATAACCTCGAATTACTCTGGCTGATGTCGTGGGCAAACCAAACTATGGAAAAACCCGACACAACCGACATTTCAATATTCAGACGACTGGCCGACCATTCGCTGAAATACGGACTCGATTATGAATTTGGCGGCGTTTATCGCGATGGTCCGCAGGATGGTCCAGCTCTTATCAAGGACAAAGAGTTCTGGCAAAATGCCGAGGCCATGGTAGGTTACCTGGAAATATACCGAATTACCAAAGATCCTAAATATTTAGAGGCTTTTAACCTGGTTTGGAAGTTTGTAAATACCAAGATGATAAACCACAAGGTAGGCGAATGGACCATATTGCTTACCCGCGAAGGCAAACCAATCGACCCTAACGTTGCCAGTGTCTGGAAAGTATCGTACCATAGCGGCAGAGCGGTTATTGAATCGATTAACCGGATTGACCGGATTTTAAAAGAAATGAAATAAATCTAAATTTTATAAAAATGAAAAACCTAATACTAACAATCTTTGTGATATGTTTATGCCAGTTTTCGCAGGCACAAACGCTCCCCGGAAAATTCCACTCGAGCTGGATTGGAAATACTTTTGGCGGGAAAAACAGTTCAACTGGTAGTGCCAACGCTGCCGACCCTACCGACAAATGGGTGCAGGACTATATTGACTGTATGACAGTAACAGAAGATGGAACATGCTATACAACCAGCGGTTGGGATGAAGCCCACCGGGAGTATGGAATTTATAAAAATGGCGATGTATTAGGAAATAAAAATCAAAACCTGAATTGTGGCATTGCCGGAGTTTTCAGCATTAGTGGAACTACCATTGTTGGAAATGGAAAAACCATCACTAATGTGGAGAAACCTACCGCGATTGCCATGGGACGCGGCATATATGATGGCAAGCTGCTTGTTGCCGATAATGGCAAACGAAAACAAATATTAATTTACGATGTATCGGGTACTCCTGTAATTGTTGAAACGCTCGGCGTTGAAGGGGGTATTGCTGCCGATTTTACACCAACATATGATTTCCCGGCAGCCATTAACGCACCTGCCTATCCTGCTAAAAACTATCCACCTGGCTATTACCATCCTTTAAAATTATGGGGCATAACAGGAGTAGGTTGCGATGCCTTGGGGCGTATTTTTGTTAGCACCAGCGAATTGGGTTCAGCAATTCGCTGCTTCAAGAAAGTTGATAACAACTGGATTCTGGATTGGCGTGTTGAAAATTATTTCTTTGTTGACCAGATTGGTTATGATGAAAAAACAGATGCTGTTGATATTTATGGAGTTCAGGAACACATGCGACTCGATTTTAGCAAAAATGCCGCAGGCAAGGAATGGTCAATTGTTGGTTATACGTTAGATTCATACAACTATCCCGAAGATCCCCGCGGTATTGCAGACATAAAGGCTGGTCACGAACATGGGTTAACTTCAATTGAATCGCGCGAAATTAACGGAACACGTTACTTATGGTCGCAGGGTATGACATGCCAACCACCTGTAATTTTTAAGTTTAAGCCAAATACCGATATTGCTGTGCCATGTGGCATGTTTTTCCCACGCGATCATCGTATTTACGACCTGCCAATAACATATTGGTGGCCTCCACAACGACCCAGTACCAATCAGGGTGGAACTATGTACTGGAGCGACCTTAACAACGATGGGAAATACCAAAGCAATGAGTATTCAATGCTAAAAAATAATTTCGATGGTGGCGACTTCTATATCGATAAATCGGGTAACTTATGGCAAGGAAGAAATCCCATTAAAGTTTGGAAACCCACTTTCGCAGCCAATGGCAATATCGTATATTCCGATAACAATATTGAAGAAATTGCTATTGAAGGCGTTACAAGTATTGGTAAGCTTAAATTTCAGGAAGAGTATGATCGTCTGGTGATTTTAACCACAGCTTGTAGAAATATAAATGGGGGCAAAATGTATATTATTGATAACTGGTCGGCGGGAAACCGCACTGCCCGTTATGTGGCTGATTTGAAAGGCCCAAACCAAAGTGCCTGGACTGTAGCCGGCGATTATGCATTCGAAGCTGGATATGAAACAAAAGCAACTGTATGGGTTACCGATTTGAACAACGGAAAGCTTATTGGCAAAATGATTCCTGATGCTTCGTGTGGTGGTGTAGAACGCACAGGCTGGGTTGATATCAGTTCGGGGATAAAAGCGTATAAAAGAAAATCAACCGGCGAGCATCTTGTGTTTGTTGAGGATGATTACCTTTCTAGAGTGATTCTCTATCGGTGGTGTCCTACAGGCGATTGCACAGAATCGGATATGAAGGTTAAACTTACGGCCCCCGAAAATGGCAGGTTGTATATTAATAACTTTCCGCTTACCCTAAAAGCTGAAGTAACTAAAGATACCTCCGAAATCAGTAAAGTCGAATTCTTTATCAACGACACGCTTATCGGGCAATCGATTAGTGCACCATACCAGACAAACTGGGAAAACCCTTATTTGGGTTACAGCAAAGCAACGGCAAGCGCAACCTCAACCAAAGGCGTAAAAGTATTTAGCGCTTCTTCAATTTTCAGAATGTCCGACGGTTCGCCCGAAGTTCTGTTAAATCTTAGTAGAAGAATTTATTCTGTCATGGATAGTGTAGTTATTAAGCCGGTTATAAAAACCATTGATAATGCAATTATTGATTCAGTAGTATTTTACATGGGCGATTCGGTTTTATTTACCGATAAATCGCCCGACTATTCTTTTACCTGGAAAAACCTGCCATCAGGAACATGGAACATAAAAATTAAAGCTATTGATATGGCAGGGAAAATTGGTTGGTCAGAAACGATCCCGATAGTTGTTTCTGCCTGGGGCGTAGTGGATAATAATGATCTGGGCTGGACATGGAGTGGTTATGATTTTGATGCATGCGGTACCTGTTATAATGGTTCGGCACATTCTACAAATATTAAAGGTAGCTATGCATTGTTTACATTCACAGGCACAGATTTGGAAGCCTATTGTGAAACCTTTGGTGATGGCGGAGACGTGGAAATATTCATTGACGGTGTGTCGAAAGGTTCTTTTTCGCAAAGCGTTGCCCCTTATGGTGGTGCAAAAATATTTGCCAAAATAACAGGCCTGACAAATACTGTTCATGCTGCTAAATTTGTTTCTTCAAGCGCAAGTTGGACTGGAATCGATTATATCCGGATTGCTGTTAACCCTGCCGGAACCACTCAAATCTCAGCCATACAAAAATATGATTTGGTACAAATATATCCAAATCCACTTTTTGGAGGTGAGCTCACTATTAAAACAGCATTGAAGGGGAATAAAAATGTTCGAATTACCGACATCACCGGAAAAACAGTGTATTCAAATACATTTGCCGGCTCTGAATTAAAAATCAATAAACTTAGCTTAAATTCAGGATTGTATATAATTATTATCCATAACAATAACGAAATTTTAAACGTTAAACTAGTGGTTAAATAATTAATTCTTACTTACCTGAATCCAATAACCTGAACGTATGAAGCAGATCTGTTGCCTATTTATAGGCTTATTTACCACAGTCAATTTGGTTTATTCACAAAATCAACAAGATGAATTGCCAATCAAAACCATCGAATTGGTGCACCATACGCACACCGACATTGGATATACCGACAACCCGATCATTGTAAACGATTTGCACAAAAGGTACATCGACATTGCCCTCGATGCAATAATGGCAACTATTGACGGTCCGGAGGATCAAAAATTCTATTGGACAGCCGAAGCCATAGAACCGGTTTATGCCTGGTGGCAGGAAGCATCGCCCGAAAGAAGGGTGCTATTTCTTAAAGCTCTAAAATCGAAACAGTTAGATGTTAATGCCTTGCCATTTACTATTGTGCCATTTACAAACGAACGGCAGAACAATGTTATGGCCAATTGGATTCCGGAGAGGTTATGGAAACAGCTAAACCCAACATTCGGATTAATGAATGATGTGAATGGCTTTTCCAGGTCGCTTGCGCTTAGTCTACTCGATAAAAACATTAACCGTATCTGGTTAAGTATAAATTTAGAATGGGGCGGTAGTCCTTTTAAACAACCTTATGCCTTTTGGTGGAAAATGCCCGATGGACGAAAGTCGTTGGTGTGGCTAAATACCCCCTATTGGATAGGATACGAACTATTTAATGAAGCCATTTGGGTACGTGGCTGGGAGCAGGCAAGTTCAACTCAATTTCGTCTTCCACGCAAAGGCGATATACTCACAGCCGACGACAGTTCGGTTTATAAAGCGCATGAAGTATGTGTCAAAACGCTTCAAAAACTTGTAAAGGAAGGATATCCGTTCGATTTCATAGCGTATTCCATTACAAACCAATGGCGTATCGACAATGACGGGCCAATGCCCCACTTAGTCGATTTTGTTAACAAATGGAATAAATTAGGTTTAAAACCAGCCATCCATTTAACCACCGTTTCGGGTGCGTTAGATTTTATTGAAAAAAGAATTGGCAATGTTATCCCTACGTATGAAGGCGAATTTACCGATGGGTGGTCATTTGGCGGATCGGCAGCTCCTCGTGAAATGGCAGCCGCCCGAATGGCCGATAATTATATACATGCCGTTAAGTCGCCAATTTGGGGAGGAAACGACAGCATTATAAATCGGAATGTTTATGAAATGGACAAGGAATTATGCCTTTTCGCAGAACATACATTTGCTGCCAATCAATCGGCCAATCGTCCTTACGATTTTTATAACCAGGGACACATTGCCGAAAAAAATATTTTAGCCTATCGCCCCTATGAGAAAGCAAAATGGTTACTTGCCCAACGTACCCGAATTCTACTAACCAATGAATCCGAAGGCTTATACATTATCAATACCGGCGAAACGCCTTATACTGGTTGGATTATGCTGAATGCAGATTGTTTTAGGGGATTACCTTTCAAATCGGTCATTAATACCGAAAATAATAAAAAAGCACCTTTGTTTTTCGAAGACAATTCAGGTTATATGTTCCCAACTGAAGCTGCAAAATTTTGGGTTGAACAATTGCCTGCCAGCAAGATAACCCGGTTTATGCCAGGTCTTGATTCCATTCCTGCAGAAAAAGCCATTACAATGCCCGATATAAAAACCGACAACAATGGTTGGCCGGTATCGGCACAGTGGAAAGGAATGGATAAGCCATTGTTTGTAGGCGAAATGGCAGGTTTTTCATCCCTTGAGTCAACCGTAGGTCGCGAATTGCAATCAAAATGCTGGACTGAAACCAATGCTGAACTACGTGCAAAAAAGGTAAAAGAAAATACCAAAGAACTTTGGGCCACGGCCATTGAAAAAACAAAGGTTACTGAATCGGCTTACTCAATTATTTACGAACAAAAAGTTGCACACCCTCGTCTAAATTGGGCTGTCAGGAAATTGGAAATTTGGAAAAATGAACCCCGTACCCAAATAACATTTAAGATAGATAGAATCTCATCTAATAATCCTGAAATTTTTTATTTAACGTTTGCAATGCCAAAGACTGATGCTTTCCCCACAGTTAGTAATGGCGGCGTTGAGTTTATGCCTTACAAAGGACAAATTCCGGGTTCTAGCACCGATCAATTTGCTATTGATGGCTGGGTAAATTACGCATCCAAAGCTGGCAGTTGGGTTTGGTCGAGTCGCGACATGCCAAATATTTCATTTGGTTCGCAGCAATTTGCCGTAAAAAGCGCAACACCGCCTGCCAACATGAACATAATAGCAGCAATGATTTACAACAACTTGTGGCACGTGAACTATCAGGACAACTATCCGGGTGAAATGACCTTCCAGTTCGATTTGTTTTGGAAAAATAAAGGGTTGTATAAGAACGAGGTATCAAAAATAGTTCAGACTTATTATTTGCCCCCTACTATTATGGTAAACCCTGCCACCAGAGAAAATCCGATTATTTACAAAAGAATGAATGCGATAAAGTAGTAGAAAATTAAATTTGTAAACATGAAAAACTATATAACCATTGTGTTACTTTTTGGGGTTATTATGGCATGCGCCCAAACTCAAAAGCAGCAACAAATCATTCAACTAAAGCAACAATACACTCAGATTCAGGCAAAACCTGCTGATAGATTTGTTGATATGATAGGCGCTTGTGTTCATTTTGCACGCTCTTCGGGAGCTTATACCAATTCTGCTTCGAATCCAAACAGAGAACAAATTGCAATCGGGGTAGCTACAAATATCAGATTAAGGCATTTAAGAGATGGGATTTATGGCTGGACTGGCGGTACTGAAGATTTCGATGTAAAAAACCGAGGGGTTGTTACCCGTTTTTCTGATATTCATCAGGCAGGTATTGATGCAGGTATTCCAGGTGGACTTACATGGATTTTAACAGATAATACAGATAACTGGCAAAGACTTAGGGACAGTTATCTTATTCCCTTAGGCAAAAAGGTAATTGTTTTAGAAGGCGCCAACGAGAATATGGGAACCAGTGGCGATGTGCAGGCTTATGCCCAGATACGGAATTGGTGGAATAATATTTTACCCAGCCTTCCTGACCTTAAAATTGCATCGAACACCGGACCTACCAGTGCTTGTGAAATAATGCAAAGCGGATATATTGGTGATTATGTTCATTTTGGCAATGCCCACCCTTATCACTTTTGGCCTCCTTTTAAACCATGGGGAAAAACGGCACATTGCAATTTTAATGGCACTTGTGCCCCGCCAACCATTTCGCTATGGACAGCTCCCGATTACAATGTTGGCACTGTCGGGTATTTGGAAGCTACGCGTAAACAAAGAGTTCGATCCGACCAACCAATGATTTTTACGGAATGGGGTTATCCTTCTCCAATCTGTACCGATAATGGCTGGGGAGTAGATGATTCTATTGCTGCAAAATATTTACTGAGAGGTTTTTTGGAACATTTTAATGCCGGCATAGTCTATTCATGCACTTATGAGCTTTTGGATGAAGAAGAAAACAGCACCAAAGTTGAAGGTAATTTTGGATTGGCCGACTACAATGGCAATCTGAAAAAGAATGGCTTAGCCCTTAAGCGAATGATTGAGTTGCTTGAAGACAATGGCAATACTGGCATTACAACTTCGGCACTTGATTTTACTTTAAGCGGTGGGGGTGGATTAAGTTTTACCGATGATCATAATGCCACTACAAATGAAATACATCAAACTTTGCTTCAAAAGTCCGATAGCACCTATTATTTGATTTTGTGGCAGGAAGCAACCAGCACGAACTCCGGCGGCAGAGGTATCAATGTGCCTGCGGTTGATGTATCCATTAATTTTAACAGTTCCATTTCACATTTAAAAGCTTTTTTACCTGCAACTACCGATAATTCAAAGCCTGTTGCTGATACTTCAAATGTAACAGCTATAACACTTAAGGTTTTTGATCACCCGTTAGTAATTGAAATTTTTGAGAAGCCAGGAGCGGTTCCAGCAACAGGCGTTTTAATGATTAAAAAAAAAGCAGAAATTCAGATTGGTGAAAGTTTCCAGTTTGAAGCAAAAGTATCTCCCGATAATGCAAGTGTTAATAGAGTAAGATGGACAAGCAGTAATTCATCGATCGCCAGCATGGGTTACAATGGATTGGTAACAGGTCTGACTGCCGGCAATGTTATAATATCGGCCATTACATACGATGGGAATCAAATGATTACCCAATCATTAACCGTAAAAAGTGTTCCGGTTACCGACGTAAGCTTAACTCCTGTAACTGATACAATAAGTGTTTTATCGACTAAGCAAATAATGGTGAACTTTATTCCCGAAAATGCATCAAATAAAAATGTAAGATGGAGTTCAGAAAATACTACGATTGCAATAGTGAATGAAAATGGTTTGGTTACCGGAGTTGGAGCTGGTTCTGCAACTATTACTCTTATTACAGAAGATGGAGGTAAAACAGCAGGTTGTAGAATCAGTGTAAGCAAGCAGCAACCATCAACCTGGAACATTATCGACGATAAAGATACCAGGTGGATATGGAACGGATATACCCTGGATCCATGTAGTAGCTGTTATAATGGCTCGTCACATTCAACCAATGTTGGAAATGCCTCGGGCCAAACAAAGTTCACAGGAACAGGTGTTGAACTTTATTGCGAAACCTGGGATGGAGGAGGTAAGGTTGAGGTATTTATTGATGGCGTTTCGAAGGGTTTGTTTTCGCAAACAGTCAAACCTTTTGGTGGTGCTATGAAGTTTGCATCAATACCTGGTTTGACTAATGAAGAACATACCATTAAAATAGTTTCAACAAGTACCGAATGGACCGGAATTGATTACATCAATTACCAGTCACCTTTTTCGCCTCCCGTCGGTTTTTTAAAAGGAGAAGTTGCACTTGACACCTCCAGCGTGAACCTTTCTGCTAAAACCGACGATTGGAAACACTTCAACAAGAATAACCATAAGGCTAATGGCTTAAAAATTAACTACATCAGCAATTACAAATTATTTGGCGGATCAACTTCTTATTACTCCGATGACCTTCGAAGCTTTTCATGGTTCGATGGAAAGCCTGCACTGTCTAACATAAATGACAGGACAGGAATTTCAGCCACTGGCATTGGTAACGGGTTCTCATTTAGCTCAATAGCTAATAATGATATTGATACATTAAAAATTTATGTAAGCGGTAATAATTCAGGTGGTACTTTAATTGCTCAATTAGCGAATTTTGCCGATGAGGATTATGTCGGCTCAATTGAAACACAACCAGGTAAGTGGGATGCCGTTTACACCATTATATACAATTCGAAAAGTAACGGCGAAAAGGTTACAATTACCTGGTTGCAGTCAACCGGAAATGGTTATATCGGATTGCAGGCCGCGTCTATTTCAGGGACGCTTAATTTAAGTAACAATGAGGAGTTGAAAAATGCAAATCCCGGATTTGTAACTATTTATCCTAATCCTTTAAATAATGGCAGTTTAACACTTGAAATGAATTCAATTGGCAATAAAATCATTTCAATTTATACAATTGAAGGACAATTAATTTTTAGCTCTCAAACCAGTGAGCAACTAATTAAAATTCCGCACAACGTTTTAAAATCAGGATTGTATATGGTGAATGTTCAAAGTAATTTAAATGTTAACAATACCAAGGTAATTGTAAATTAATAACTGCTAATAAAACCAAAATGAAAATTATTTCAATTGCTTTTTTAATTCTTTGGGCTTCACTTGCAAGCGCGCAAACCAACATGAAGCAACAATCCATAAACCAAAACTGGCAATTCCATCAAATTGGCAAAACCGAATGGTATCCGGCACAGGTGCCGGGCTGTGTGCAAACCGATTTGTTGGAAAACAAACTGATAGCTGACCCTTTTATTGGTACCAATGAAAAAGATATCCAGTGGATTGATAAAGAAGACTGGGAATATAAGACTGAATTTGATGTTACAAAAGAACAACTTGCATTTCAAAATATTGAAATCGGGTTTGATGGCCTCGATACTTATGCAGATGTATATTTGAACGGGGAGAAAATTATCAATGCTTCAAACATGTTTCGCCAGTGGAATGCCGATTGTAAAAGCCTTTTGAAAAATGGAAAAAACGAATTACTTGTTTATTTTTATTCTCCTATAAAGGTTGGGATTGAGAAATATAAAAGCGTAGGTTACTACATTCCTGTTTCGGGCAACGACAAATCGCAGTTTGGTGGTGCCGGTAACAACCAGGTAAGTATTTATGAAAGAAAGCCTGGCTACCATTTCGGATGGGATTTAACTCCTAGAATTGTTACCATCGGTATTTGGCGACCTGTAGTTTTAAAAGTATGGAACCAGGCAAGGATTGAAAATGTACAATATGTACAGAAGGAAGTAAATAAGAAGGAAGCAAAATTATCGGCAGTTTTCGAGATAAATTCGAATACTGCAAAAGTAATGAGTTTCGAAATCTACGATAGCAAAGCCAATCAGCTGCTGGCTGTTAAAAAAACCAATGTTGTTAAAGGTATCAACCAAATTTCAGTCGATTTCGTTATAAAAGAGCCAAAACTATGGTGGACCAATGGATTAGGCGAACCCTATTTGTATAACCTGAAATCGCAAATCAGACTCGAAAAACAAATTCTCGACAGCAAAACCGAAAATATTGGTATCCGTACTCTAAACCTAATTAGAAAGCCGGATTCAGCTGGTCATACTTTTTATATTGAATTAAATGGTGTTCCCGTGTTCATGAAAGGTTCTAATTATGTACCCAACGACCAGTTTCCGGCACGGGTAACCACTACGCAATACGAAAATATTATAAGCAGCGCTGCAGAAGCCAATATGAATATGATTAGGGTTTGGGGCGGCGGTTTTTACGAAAACGACGTGCTGTATGACCTTTGCGATAAAAATGGAATATTGGTTTGGCAGGATTTTATGTTTGCTTGTTCTTTATATCCCGGCGACCAGGAATTTCTGAACAATGTAAAGGTTGAGGCCGAAGAAAATATCAAACGCTTAAGAAACCATCCAAGTATTGCCATGTGGTGTGGGAACAATGAATCGGAATTTTTTTGGATAGCCGATACAACCAAACTGCAAAATTTATACAAAGATCAACGAATAATAAGTGAGCTGCGCAAGGGCTATGACGATTTATTTTATGGCGTTTTGAAAAATGCTGTCGAAAAATACGACAGTCAACGTTTGTATTGGGGTTCTTCCCCAATGGCAGCACCTTATGTTGAACAAAATGAAGGCTCCGGCGACCGTCACTATTGGGATGTTTGGTTCACTAATAATGATTTTACTATGTACAATGAAATCAAATCAAGGTTTTTCTCAGAATATGGTTTCGTTGGTTTTCCCGAAATGAAAACCATACAACGGTTTACCGGGCTCGAAAACCCAGACTACTTTTCCGATGAAGTTTCAGCACATCAGAAAAGCCCTGAGGGTAATTTGAAGATCAAAAACATAATTGAGGATTATTACCACTTCCCCTTAAATATGGAAACATCTTCATACTTAAGCCAACTGATACAGGCCGAAGCAGTTAAAACAGGCATTGAGGCTCATCGCCGAAACATGCCTTATTGCATGGGTTCTCTCTACTGGCAGCTTAATGACGTATGGCCAGGAATTTCATGGGCAAGCATCGACTATTATGGCAACTGGAAGGGCTTACATTACTTTGCCAAAAAAGCTTTTTCGGAACAACTGCTATCTATTTATAATAAGGATGGGAAAATCCAATTTTATGTAGTTTCCGACAGGTTAAAACCTATAAAGGCCGAAATGACTATTTTGTTGAAAAATTTCAAAGGCAAACAACTGTATTCTAAAACTTTGTCATTAGACATTCCTGCAAATTCCAGTCGTAATTTCTTTGAAATAGGTGAAACTGAATTGCTGAAAGGCTTGAATAAAGATGAAGTGGTATTAAATGCCTTTGTTACAGAGAACGGTAAAGAAATTGCCTCTTCAAATTATTATTTCGATAAGCCTAAGAACCTTAAATTGACTGCTGTTAAGCCAGAAATGAAAATATCTAAAAAGGGTAATGATTTTACAATTCAATTGTCATCAAATGAGTTAGTGAAAAGTGTTTATCTGACAACTAAACATATTAATGGCCATTTTTCCGACAACTTTTTCGATATTTTGCCAGGACAATCAGTTAATGTGGTGTTTAAGCCAATCGAATCAGTCGGGGATATTGAAAATGATTTGAACATTTTTACTATTAACGAATGGAACAATGTATCCGTTGCACCCCCGGTTATCATGAGCGAAAGTGGTGATATATTATTGGGCGACAGCATTTTTATAACTATTAATCCGGATTTGCAAAAACGCTTCGATAAGATTGTTTACACAACCGATGGAACTATACCTACCGAAAAATCGGAAGTTTACAAATCATTTATTCCTGTAAGTAAAGATTTTAAACTAAAATGTATGATTTTAACAACAGATGGTAAAAAGAGTGAAGTAGTAGCGGCCTCTTTTGTTACCAAATTAGAGCTTTTGCCATCGGCGAAAACAGGTAGTAAGATGGAGCCCGGAATAAGCTATAAATATTACGAAGGCAAATGGGAGATGATACCGGATTTCACAAAATTAAATGTTATTGAAAAAGGCACCATAAATTCTTTTGATGTTGACAAAGCTAAAATTACCCAATATTATGGTTTTGAATTTGATGCCTGGTTCTATGCCTTTAAAGACGGGGTATATACGTTTTGGATGAGCTCTGACGATGGGGCAAAATTTTTCATAGATAACAAAGAATTGATCAATAACGACGGTTGTCATGGCACGGTTGAAAAAAACTTTCAGGTTGGTTTGAAAAAAGGGTTTCATAAAGTATATGTTCCCTATTTTAATGCTTTGTATGCTGGAAATATCAGCATTAATTACAGGGCTCCTGGTAAATTAAAAGAGAAAATGGACAAGAATGCTATGTTTAAATCCGAAGAGAACAAATAATCAGTAAAATGCTGTATTCCAGAATTATTAAAATTAAAAATTCTCCAATGCGAAAAGTGCAACTGCTTTTGGGATGTTTAATTCTCATTCTTTTTGTAAATAAACATAGTGCCCAAACGCCTGAACAACAACAAATCATACACCAGAACTGGCAATTCCACCAAATTGGTAAAACTGAATGGTATCCGGCTCAGGTGCCTGGCTGTGTTCATACCGATTTGTTGGAAAATAAGGTAATTCATGATCCTTATTACCGTGATAACGAAAAGCTGGTGCAATGGATTGAAACCGAGGACTGGGAGTACCGTACATCGTTCGATATAGAGCCTCACTTGTTTTCAAAACCCAATATCGAACTTACATTTAAAGGGCTAGATACTTATGCAGATGTTTACCTCAACGATTCATTAATTCTTCAGGCAAACAACATGTACCGCTCGTGGACAGTGGATTGTAAAAAAATGCTGAAACCCCGAAACAATGCCTTGCGGATTTTATTTCATTCGGCTGTAAACGAAGGCTTGCGAAGGGC
>Ga0105047_10011992_pt1 | contig 14006 bp, 4 predicted proteins | sample MAT04_FD_78384 | JGI IMG/M metagenome (GOLD analysis project Ga0105047, IMG submission 78384) | Freshwater microbial communities from Lake Fryxell liftoff mats and glacier meltwater in Antarctica - MAT-04 (megahit assembly) | ecosystem: Environmental > Aquatic > Freshwater > Ice > Liftoff...
CCCCAATGTAGGTCGCCCGCCAGCCACGCAGCAGCAGCGTAACCGGATAGCCCGCCTGCATCAGCTGGAGGTTGAGCACCAGGCGCGCGGTCCGCCCATTGCCATCCAGGATTGGTGTGGTGGCATTGGATTCAGCGATAGACTTATCGCTATGGCAAGGGCACGCGCCAGTTGTGATCACCCTGCAAAATGAATACATTGAAGCTTGCTACAAAAACGTGAGTCATGTGGCTGTAACGCGTGTGACTTAAAATAGAGCGTGTCGTGACGCAGACCTCTTGGTCTTCCCCCATACTTGATGGTCAGCGGTGCAACCCTCCCGGCTGAACGACCACCCGAGATCTCCTCGTGCCGATTCCGCCGAACTATCGGTTGATGGTTCTGGTAGGGGGGTAGTACCGGAGTCGAGCGACAAATTGCCCGTTTAAGTGGTCATGTGTCTCGCTACCAGCCCCACCACTCAGGTCCTACCTATGAGCACTTCTGCAAACCCCCGCTCGTCTGTCGCGATGCTGCTTCGGCAGGCTGACGATACAGATTACCGGTATGCCGTCATCACACAGGCGCTGAACCATCGCCCCCACGCGTCGTCTCAGGTTCGGCAACGGTTTGACCAGACGATGCGGCAGTATTTTACTATTCCCGGTTTTTCCAACCCCGGACGGGGGCCGTTGCCAAAGCTCCGAGCTACGATCGCGAAACACTGGGCACAGTTGCCAGATCTGGTTGGTGCAACACTCGGACTCTGGGCTGAGTCCAACGCGGAGCTCCGGACGTATCTCGTCTCGCTGCTTGCCGACACACCTTATCCGGTGACAAACCTAGCTCGTCAGATCTGGCAATTGCATGGGACATTTCCCGCCATCTGGGCCGACCATTTAGCTCAGACTATCGTTGCCGCTAAGCCAACCTATGACGTGCGAGATGTCCGCCTGATGCTGGTCTACTTGACAGGCCGTGTGGCTGAAGAGGCGACCAGTAACGCCGAAGCCGTAGACGAGGCGACCGTTATGCATGATGACTCTTCCCATCACGAGGATGGCTCGGACGGCAGCGAGAGTGACAGACAGCATGATCGCTGGGAAACTTACCTGATTGAATTGGGTGAGTTACCGATCGACGCTCCCGAGTGGATGCCTGGAAGGTGGGAGTCGTTTATCCGACGCGTTGAGGCCTTGATCGAACAGCGCCGCACGGCGGAGCACATCGTGTATCAGGAACTCGGGGAGGCACTAGAGTTCCTGCGCACGTCGTGCGCTGAGACGTTGGCATTCTTCGGTTTTGTCGACGCGACAACGTGGTCAGCGGAGGCATGCGATCGAGCTGTAGTTCCCTCATGCACCGAGGCCGTGGTGCTCCTGCAGAGCGCGTTGAGCGAGTACCACCAGGAGGTCCAGCAGGTACGCCCGACGTCCTTTGGGGCAACGCGCGAGCGACGCGAACGGCTCGAAGCGCTTGAAGAAACGATCCTGCGCACGCATGAGACCCTAGCCGCGTTGCTGTGTGGCGAGCCTACCCCTCCGATGCCACCAGACGAGATAGACGTGGACGAACAGGAGGAGCCGGGTAATGTCGCCGTCGAGGAGACCGATGTGGCCAGTGAGCCTGTTTCTCTACGTGATACTCCTGAGCCGGTTGTCCCAAGCGGACAGGCCGCTTCCCCAGTCAAAGGCGACCCGCTCGTCAACATACAGCCCGAGGTTCCGGATACACTGTTCGAGGTCGATCTCGCGTCTGGGCCTATTGCGGACGTCTCGGAAGTCGATTCCGTCGAGCAAGTTTCCCCTCTCGCTGAGGCATCCGCTGCAGAGCCGTCGAGCGAACAGTCTGCCAATACGTCTTCCCTCCTGCCGGATGTTCTCGAGCCTTCCATCATGGAGGGTGATACGAGTGACGTTGGTGAGACGCTTGATACGGCTAGTAACCCCGGTTGTGAAGCGGCTACATCAGATTTCATAGCGACAAATGATACCGGCGTTCCTACTACCGTCGATGCCCCTCCATCGAGCGACGACGAGCGCGAGGTCGGTCCGGAGACGCTGCTCCCGCCACGTGAGTTGGCACAGCATATCCTGTCCACAGATTCGGGATGGGAGCATCTACTCTGGTCCCTCCTTGAGCAGAACGACCTGGCCGGTGCCTATTGGCTAGCGCGGGCACTAGACGATGCGGGCTGCCCCTCGCCGGTTCCCGCCCCACTCATCGCGGCTCTCCAAGGAAGCCAGTGGCTCCAGTCGTCCGCCGACCTCCTAGTCGACGAACTGCACACGATCGCGACAAGACAGCTTGTCGATGACAGCGATCCGCACAGGATCCTCGCACTCGCCGCGGCTCTTCGGCCCGTGGTCGTTGCGCCCGCGACAGGTATGCAGGATTGGCTCCGCGTACCGATCAGTATCCCCCACGCCCACGGCTTGGTGACCGCCCTGCAGCAGTTTGCGGAAACCGGCATCGCGCTCCGCCAGGAGGATCTCCAGGGTCTTGCTAGTGCCGACGAGCGTGACGCGGCGATGAAGGATTTGTCCACCCGCGCGCGGCGCTGGCTAACCGAAGCACCAGGACGTCGTGCCGGCTATGCCCGGGCGACCGAGGTCTGGCGGCGTATGGTCACGAGCCGCGACTCGTTGCGTGGGCTGATGGAATATATTGCGGACGATCGCCGGGGTGAGTTGGCGCGAGCCCAGGAATGGCTAGCAACCTGGAGCGACAGAGCGGGTGCAATTCGGCAGATCGATGCGCTCAGTAAGATTGGCGTGCGGGGGCGTTGGGAGCCGATCGATGGGCCCGCACGCGAGTCGTTGCTCGCACATGTCGACGAGGCGTGCGAGTTGGCGAGTACCTGGTGTGATCTTGTTGCCCGCGAGCAGCAAATCAACCGCCGTGGCGACTGGATCATGACCAAGGCCTCCGGGTTTCGGGAGCAGGTGCGAATCACCTCAACCCCGCTCGCCACGGCACTCGACGAAATGGCTCGGGAAAGTCAGCCGCGGGCACTCCAAGTGGCGATTACCTGCCTTCGGCGCGCGCTGTCTGACCTTGGCAACTTCCTGAACCTGGTCTCTGAGCGGCAACCACTCCTGCCGGCAATAAGTCCAGTAATTCCCCCTCCCTATCGTACACTCGGCGGAGCCCTAAATCGCTGGCTCCTCTGGTTGCCCGAGCACGGCGACATGGTGTCCTCATCCCCTACGCTCCGGACGACGATCGCCACTTCCTATGCTGAAGGGCGAACGCTACGAATGGCGCTGGACGGATGGCTGGCACGTCAGGACTACCGATACGTCGTAACACTCCTTGAGGGCGACGACGCCAGCCTTGACCTAGTCGAGGATCCTCGGCGGGTGCAGGAGGCCCGGCGCGAGTCTCAGATTGCGCTGCAGCGGGTGATTAGCGAGACCGAAAGTGCGATCGAGGAGGCGCATCTTGACGGGCTCCTCGACGCCGACGCGCGCGCTCAGTATAGCGGGCAGGCGGCGAGCATCGCTGTAGAATCGGTCGAGGCCTTCCAGCCAGCGTACGCCCAGGTTCAGGCGATTCGAGATGAGTTAAGGGCTGTGCGTACGGGCCGAATGGACGAACTCACGCGTCAATGGACGAGTCTTCAGACCCGACTTGCCGCCTCCCACATTCCTGCCGAACACCGCGAGCTGGTGCAGGAGTTTGTAGCGCGCAGCCTCAACGAGGAGAGCAACAATACCCGGGTGGTGGAGGAGTGCTTTGCCCTCGTCACCGAGGCGATTGAGAGCGGTGAGCCACTCGATGTCGATCTCTTCGTGACGTCGGCTGGCGGGCGGGAAGTGCTGAGCGATTATCTCGCGACAGCACCACGCATTCGTGACTGGCTCAACCGTGCCCAGAACCTCGGCTCGATCGAGGAGACAATCGCGAAGGGACGGAGCCGGCAGGACGTTAGCTTCGGCGACGTCCCGCCCCCCCGACGCAAAGAGGCTGTCGAGGCGCTACGCTCCTGGCGGGGGCTAAAGCAAACATCCCCGGAGCGGCGTCTGCCCTCATCCGCTCACATTTGTACTGTCCTGAGCTACCTCGGGTTCACCCTCGACCGCGATGATACAACCACCGTCCAGATGTCACGGCATGGCGACGACTGGGTCCACGTCCGCGTGCGCATGCGCGCTGGCACACTCGCCAAGCCCATCCCCCAGTTTGGTTCCAGGGTCGGCGAGCGCTACGATGTCATTTGTTTGTGGGAGCGCCCTGGAGCGGATACCATTGCCGTCCGGCTGCAGGAGCTTCGGCTCACCATGCAGAGCGTCATCGTCATCTACCTCGGGCGGATGTCGCCGCAGCAGTGGCGCGACGTGAGCCGGCTCAACCATGCGCATGAACTGGCAGCAGCACTACTCGACGAAGTGATGCTGGTCTACCTGGCGCGCACCTTGGATGCCAGCCTGCGCCTGCCCACGTTCCTCCGCTGTACGCTTCCCACGGCAGCGCTCAACCCCTACACGCCCTTCCAGGCGGGCGATGTGCCGCTGGAGATGTTTTTTGGCCGCGAGGCGATGGTGCGTGAACTCCAGCGCGTCAATGGCAGTTGCATCATGTACGGTGGGCGACAGCTGGGGAAGTCCGCGCTGCTCCGCCGGGTCCAGCGGGAGTTCCACCACCCCGAACGGCAGCAGTTCGCCTGGGTTGAAGATATCAAGCTCATTGGCGACCCGCTCGCCGGACAGCCGGCGACAGAGCTGATCTGGCGCCGTATTCGCGACGGACTGAAACAGGCGGGAGTACTCCCGAGCCGAGTGTCAACGGAGAAGAGCGAGGACATCGAGCGCCATATACGTGAGGCCCTTCGACAGAACCAGGAGCGGCGAGTCATCATCCTCTTTGACGAGGCGGACAACTTTCTCGATGCTGACGCCCGTGCCAACTTCCGGATCGTCGAGCGGTTGCGGACGCTAATGTTTGATACCCAGCGGCGCTTTAAGGTGGTCTTCGCCGGACTCCATAATGTTCAGCGCTTCCAGGGTATCCCCAACCAGCCGCTTGCCCATTTCGGCACGCCTATCCGGGTAGGTCCCCTGGAGGCCGACGCGGCGCTACAGCTCGTGCGGGAGCCGCTCGAAGCACTTGGATACCGGTTCCAAACCGATGGGCTGGCGTTGCGCATCCTCTCCTACACCAACTATCACTCGGGCCTGATCCAGTTGTTCTGCCATGACCTGCTGCGGCAACTCCACGCCCAGTATGTGCCCGGCGACCCGCCGTATATCATCACCCAGCGGGAAATCGAATCGATCTATCGGCAGGTACGCGAGCGTATCCGCGAGCGGTTCGACTGGACGCTCGCACTTGACCCCCGCTACCAGGCGATCGCATGGTCGATGATCGTCGACCAGCTGTCGCTGTCAGAAACCTATGACCAGGCTTACCCAGTTGGCCTCATCCACGAGTTAGTGCGAACCTGGTGGGCCGATGGCTTTGCGGCCGCGGATCAGGAGCGGGTACGAAGCTTGCTCGACGAGATGTGCGGCCTTGGCGTGCTCGTTCGCACAGTCAACGGTCACTACCGGCTCAGGAGTCCGAACCTGGTTCGCCTGGTGGGGAGCGTCAAGGACGTGGAGGACCGGCTGATCGAACTCGCCAGTCGGTCGGCCCCCGTCGCCTTCCTTACCGACGAGCATCACACGCCGGTCAACGACGCAACGCCGATCCTGTACAGCCCACTCACCCACGGCCAGGAGCGGAGTCTGACCCCACAGACGACAGGCGTGGGTCTAATCTTCGCGTCTGAGGCACTAGGTCTAGAGCATATCCCCACCGCACTTCGCCGGTTTGTTCCGGTCGGTGGCGCTGACCGTACCGCCACTTGGGAGGAGATTCCCTCGCAGCCCCGCCTCGCGGAACGCATTGCCGAGGTCATCGACAAGATTGCCACGCAAAACGGGAACTTTGAGCGCGTGTTCGTCTATCACGAGGTCGACGAGCACCTGTCGACCAGCCAGTTGGAGCGGCTGGTATCCACCACAATAAGTAGCTGTCAGCGACCGCAGCGGCGCACTCGCCGCAACTGGATGCGAGTCTTCCTTGTGATGGGTCCGGCAAGCCTTGTTCAGTGGCTCGCCTTGCCGGTCGAGCGGCGCGAGAAGTTGGAGGCGCTGACGGACGCGGTCATCACACCCCATCGCTGGAACGACGTGGGCATCCAGCCACGGCTGGAACAGTCTGACAAACTCTCCACCGCCGATGTCGGCCGGCGCCTCCTGGAAGTGACGGGGGGCTGGCCAATCCTGCTTGACGAGCTCTTCCTTCGAAGCGAGGGTGCACATGACCCACGCCCGGTCGCAGCGGCGCTGCAGCAGGAGCTCCGGACTTCCGGATCACCCCTTGCCGCACGGTTTCACATGGCACTTGGGATTGCCCATCATCCGGCAGCGGACGCGGTATTGGCCTTCCTTCGGCGGGAGGGCGAGGTTCCCCGTGAGTTGGTGACACCTGACTTCGTCGACAGTGCTGCCGGGTTGACGCAGGAACAGTGTGACCAGGCGCTCCTTTACCTGGAGCGGCTGGGGTGCATCCAGGTCGGGAAGCACGTGACAATCGAAGCGGTGGTCAGCCAGGTCTGGGGTGCCTGATGGGAGCCCCGGGAGCAACCCAATTCTACCGGCTGCCTAGTATCCGGCAGTTCATCCAGCTGCTCGAGGATGACGTCCTTGACCGCCGTAGTATTCTCGCCCTCTTCCCAGACGGTGTCGATGTACGCGCGCTTTGGGAGCAGCTACGCGGGCTGCTGGTGCGGCGCGACTTTCTCCTAGAGGAAGTCGATGTGGGCGACATTCCACCCGATCGCATGTTGCTCGCCGCAATGGGCGAGGCTCTGCGTCTGACCCTTCCAGCCGGGCAATCACATTGGAGCCTAGAACGGCTTTATCAGGAGGCGCGCGAGCAATCACAGGTCGTGACGTTGGTTAGCATCGAGCGACTGAGCGCGGACCGACAGGCCCAGTGGCTCCAACTCCTCACTCAGTGGGCGAACTTCAGCCAGCGCGAAGCCGACGCTGGACGAGACATCGTCTCGCTGATCGTCTGCGTGTCGGCGACCGCGCTGCTCGACAGGCTCCCGACAAGTGACCTGATGCTTAGCGTGCGGTGGTGGTGGCAGCTCCCCTCACACCTGGAGATGCGCCTGCTCTGCCAGTCCGGATCCGCCGCTTATCATCACACTAGCCCGCCGTCGCTCTGGCGAGAGTTTATCCTGGCTTCACTTGCCGGTGATGATCTGGGCGTCGTTCAGGGATTATGGGAGGAAGACATTATTCTCGATGAGGCGACCGCGCTCAAACGGCTGCGAGTCATGGCAACGGCGCGAGGATGGTGCCTACAAGATGTTACCCAGGTGGAAAGCGTGTTGTTCCAGGCGCTGCCTGATGATTGGGTGAAGGACACTGCACCACCTCCGGCATTACGCAATGCGTGGGCAAGGGGTCTGCTCTCAAGCTGTCCCGAGTACGGAATTGAACTCCACGTGGCTGCACTGGCACTCGCCGGTCGCACGGAAGCCCTGAGTCAGCGTCTCTGGCGGGGTCAGGCTCAGTACCTTCTTCCTTTGATCGACCAGGTACGCCTTCGCCTGTGCGTCTACCTCACTCAGGAGTACAAGACTGGCTGGGCGACGCGGTGGGCTCTTCCGCTATCTGAAGAGGAGAGAGCCGCGGTCAGAAAAAGCTCTCTGTCGTGCGAGTGGGGATACCTTGAATATCTTATTCGAACGTACGTCCATCTGCGGCGTGAACGACGCTGGCTCACCCTTATCGTGCAGTGTCGGGCGGTTCGTAACCAGATAGCGCACTATAGCCCGATCTCCTACGATGCATTCCTGGCGCTATGGGCGGAACTCAAACGCGCGGCGAATGAGCTACCGCGCTAAGAGTTGAGGGTCGAAACCTCACGCGTAGTTACTTGCTCTGGCAGTGCCATCATTCTCGTGTACTTCGAGAATGGTTCGACGGAACGCCGGCGCAACAATGGCTCGCTCACACCCGGCAGATTGCGCACTTGCCGTCAAAGTGACGTAGATTCCGCCGCAGCAGCCATTGCACGAGCAGCCGCTGCCACATAAGTGTTTGCCCCATACGCTGTACTGCAGGGGAGTCCACTCGTGTCAGCGATCTATGCCATCTCGCTCAGTTGTCGCTCTGCTTCGTCGTACGCCGCAAGCAGCGCCGGTCCAAGCTCGGGAGAGATTACCAGCAGTGGGGCCGCGGCCGGCAGCAAGGTGAGCAGCTCGTCGCTTGTCTGCGCGCTGCGCCACCACCCTTGAGTCAATTGCACAATCCATCTGCGGTACCCGGCCTCGGCGAGAGTTGCGGTGAGTACGGATGCCAGGGCTGAACGTTGCGCGGCGGCGTGTGGAGATTGGGTGACCCATACGGCCAGATCGAATAGTTCCCTGGCCTCCGCCTCGCGCCCCAGTTTGACCAGATCCAGCGCAACCTGGCATAGCAACGCGACGTCGCCGGAGAGCGGCGGCCATCGCACCAGGTCGACTGCTGCATCGATCCTACCCGCGCTGAGCAGGCCCTCGACAATCGCCCGCTGGCGCTGGAAGCGCGCCTCCTCCGTGCCGAGCTCACCGATGATGGCCTGCGCTGCCGCCAGCCCGCCAGTCGCGGCGAGCGCGCCACAAAGGGCGGTCAGGGCGGCATCGTGCGGGTAGCCCGCCGGCTGCTCGCGGGCGAGCCTTTCCCCTTCCGCTACCCGCCCGACACCGACCAGCCCTCGAATCAGGACGAGCGCAAGCTCGGACTGGTAGGGGCTGCTGGCTGAAAGCAACCCGAAACGCTGCATTGCCTCGTCTATTTGGCCGAGTGCTGCAGTCACGACGCCGAGCGCTGCATTTGCCTCGTCACGCAACCCCACAAACTCCTCGGGAATGGATGCGACGGCGGTACGACAGGCGTCGAGCGCTTGCAGGGCCTCGGCGTGCTGACCTGCGCTGTGGAGCGCCACAGCGAGTGTTCCGTAGGCCCTGGCGCGAAAGCGCAAGTCCTCGAAGCCGCTGGCCATCACGTTGGCCTGATCGAACTGGCCGCTGGTAGCCAGGGCAGCGGCGAGCTCGGCGTCGGCCTGCTCCCGCTGGTAGCCCGGTGGCATGGCGGCGATCACCGCCTCCGCCTGTGACAGCCTGCCGCGCCGGCACAGCTCGCGCGCGAGTTCACCAAGGAGAAGCGTTCGAGTATCGCTATCCACAACACCCTCCGTGAGGGTCATTGCCCGCTCTGGCGCGCCGGCCAGCAACACGGCTCCGACCTGAGCGGTCACACGCTCACGGAGGTCGGCGATCCCATCCGCCGCGCGCAGGGCCGCGTCGAGCTGGCCGACCGCGGCGAGAGCGTGGGCCACCGTGCGGCAGCTCATGTCCAGCGCGACCTGGCGACGCGAGAGCCCGGCCGCCTCTCGGCGCGACTGGTCGAGCCAGACGCTCGCCTCCGCCACCTGCCCAACCTGGGCATGGGCGAGCGCCAGCATCCCGCTCCCCCAGGGCCGCTCCTCCTCCGGCAGGAGCTCACGCAGCAACGACTCGGCCGCGCTTGAGCTGCCGGCGCGCACCAGGCTGTCAAGGATCGCCGCAAGGTCCGCCTGCCAGCTGTCAGGCTGGAGGGCGTGCAGCGCCCGCGCCTGCGCGCAGGCCTCAGCGATGGCGCCGGTCGCGATCAGGTGCTGTGCGGCTTCGGCGGTCGCCCGGGCGCGCTGGTAGACGCTGTGGATCGCCAGGAGCGCCCGGTCCGCCTCGGCGGCCCGGCCGGCGGTCGCCATGTCGCGCGCGAGGCCGAACAGCGCCCGGTCGCGCTCGTCCGGGGGCAGCTCACAGGCCACGGCGAAGGCATCGTCAGCGCGTGACATGTCGTCGGCAGTCGCGGCGAGCGCGGCCAGCACGCGGGCACGGGCGAAGCCGTCGGTGAGCTCGCCGAGCATGGCCGCCGCCGCGTCCCAATGGCCCGACCAGGCCGCGCGCCAGGCGGCCTGCTGGATAACACGCTCCCGTTCGCGGGGGATGGCAAGGGCTGCCACCGACTCTAGCACTCCGGCGACGTCGCCCTGCTTGGCGGCGCGCTGCGCCCCAGCGTTCGCCAGTGCGACGTCGGCGCGCAGACGTGGCAGGGCCTCTCTGATCGGCACGGCCAGGGCGTGCGCCTGCTCAAGCAGCCCGAGCGAGGCAAGCGCCTGTACCGCCTCCACCCGGCCCTCATCACGCTGCGTTTCGGAGAGCGCGTCAAGGGCTGCCGCACCGGATGTGATACCGCCGGCCTTCGTCGCAGCGACCGCGTAGCGAACCAGGGCATACCCGCGAGTGTCGAGCCTGGCGGTGCGCCCCTCCGGCAGCTCGGCGATCAGGGTCTGCGCCGTGACCAGGTCGCCGGTCTGAAGACACTGGTCGATGACCGCGACTTGCACATGTTGCCGCTGGTGCTCCGGCAGGTCGCCGGCAAGCTCGTACGCGCGGAGCAGGAGCGCTCGGCCACGCTCAGCCACTCCAGCGGCGCTCAAGGCTCCCCCGATCGCGCAGAGCGTGTCAGCCCGCGCCACCACGTCGGTGAGCAGATCGGCAAGCGACTCCGCCTCACGGGCGCGGCCGAGGGCGACCAGGGCGAGGAACAGCGCACGGGGGTAGCGGTCGGCACGCCCGGCCAGCCCGACCCGCATCAGGCTGTAGCGCCAGAGCTGCGGCAGCAGGGCAAGGCTGCGCTGTTCGCCGCCGGCTGAGGCGTCGATGACAGCCTGTCTGGCGTTGTCGAGGTCGAGGGCTAGTAAGCGCGTGCTCGGGTCGAAGCGCAGCTTCGCCGACACGTACGGCCCTCGGTCGAGCAGCGCCCAGAGCCGCTCGTACGCACCGGCGCGGGCCAGATGGTAGACGCTGTGGCGGCGGGCGAGGGCGCGGCACTCCTGCTCAAGCGGGTCAGCCGTCTCCTCCCAGAGAGCGTTTTCCTCCGGGGCACACCACGCCGCCAGGCGCCCGTGCAGCTCCCGCTCCTCATCGGCGGCGAAGACGAAAGGCTTTTCCGGTCGGGCGGGCTCCTCCCGGAGGTAGTCACGCAGCTTGAGGTGATACAGGGTGTAGTTGCCCCGCTGGTCGCGCAGCACCAGGCCGCCCAGGCGCTCAAGGGCCTCGCGCAGTTCTTCGTCGTCGACCTGCACGAGCCGGCGCAGCGCCGCCCGGCTCAGGCTGCGCCGGGCCACCAGGAGGACGCCCAGGAGCGGCTTGACGACCAGGCGCCACTGGTCGCGCTGGCGCCGTAGTCGGTTCATGCTCAGGGTGAACAGATGTTGTGGGTCGTCGGCGATGCGGGCGAGCAGCCGTGCCGGCGGTGTGCTCGGGCTCAGGGCCAGTTCACGCGCCGCCAGGTCGAGGTAGAGCACATTCGCCTGCAGGCTTACGTAGAGCCGGTCGGCGAGCGGCGCCGAGAGCCTGGCCCCTCGTTGGAGCAGCAATTCACTGAAGTCTACCCGGCTCAGCGGCGGCAAGAGGTAGGGTCGCTGAGGCTGGCGGGGCATCAGGCTCTGGAGTGTGTCGTCGGGTCGAACGCCGAGCACAAACACCACCCCGGCCGGTGGGATCTCGGGCAGGAAGCTCAGATCGCGGCTGCCGTCGGGCTCGGGCTCGAGCTGGTCGAGCCCATCGACGTAGACGGTGACGGCCTCCCCGCGCCGGGCTAGCTCCTGTAGGGCGCGGGCGAAAGCATCGCGCAGTGACGCCCTAGTTTCGCCGCTCACATAATGCTCGGACAGGCTGTAGCGCAGGCAGAGCCGGGCCAGCAGGTTGCGCAGCAGGGTGACCTGGTGGTCGGGGCCAGGGTCCAGCGGGATGAAGTGGCACACGACGCTGGCGAAGTCTCCGGTCGCCCCGACCTCGTCGGCTACCATGCGGGCGATCACGCTGCTCTTGCCCTGACCGGCCTGGGCGCGGATCGTCACGTAGCCGCCCTGCGGGCGCAGCTCGGCGGCCAGGCGACGCAGCTCGGCGAGCTCGGCGCTTCGGCCGACGAAGCGCTCCAGCCGTCCGGTAACGAACCCGCTCTGGTCGTGCATGAGAGCTCGCAGACGCGCGGGCGCGCGATCCTCCGCGGCGTCGTCGTGCCAGAGCGCCCCGTCGCGTACGGCCATCCAGAGGACAGGCATCCACCAGGGCTGGTCGGCGGGAAGGGCTGAGCGGGCAGCGGCGAGCGCACGGTCGATCTGTCCGTCGCGCTGGAGCTCCGTGAATAGTCGTGGCATCAGGGCGGTCACCAGGTCCATTGGCACGTCGCCTTGCATGGCTACCACTGCGCCTACCCCTTGCCGCGCCAGTCGCGGGCCGACCGCAACGAGCGTGCGATCCCAGTCGCCGCCGCTCCGGCAGGCGGCCAGGATGATCAGCCGTGGGCGTTGTTCCAGGCGGGCGACCAGCTGCACCAGATCCTCGCCGAGAGCCGGTTGATACCGGCCCTCACCCTCCTGCTCTAGCCAGAGATAGGGCTGGTCCTCAATCAACGCGCCGTGGCAGACGAGGTAGAGGATTTGTGCGTCGCTGCGCAGTGCCGCCGCGATGTTCGGTAGTGTTGCCCGCGGCCGTCCGCCGCTGCCATCGAGCACGACCGCGGAAATGAGGCCGAGGCCCTGCTGTGCGCGCGCCACTTCTCCGGCCACATCGACCGGACTCATCCCGGCGGGCAGTCCCGGCGGGTTCGCGACGGCGACGACGGCCCGGAGCTCGGGCCGGGCGGGCAGCTGGAGCGGGTGGAAGCTATTGGTCGGCAGGAAGCGCGAGAGGCGGATGCGCTCGCTGTAGGCCAGCGGCGTGTGGTCGATCGGGTCGCGCAGCAGCTCCCAGCGGATTGCGTGCAGCGCCTCGTCGCCCTCAAGGGTCAGCCGGACTCGCAGCGCCTTCGCCTGCCCCTCGGCGAAGCCACGTGCGGCCCGCCATCCCTCGCCAAGGGCAGGCGTAAAAACCATCGCCGTGAGGGTCGCACCGTAGACATCTGGACTGAGGCTCAGCGCGCGGAGCACGTGATCGTCGAGCGTGAGCGGAACGCCTAGCACGGAATCGATCCGCTGGTGCGGAAGCTCGATGCGCAGTGCTGCTACCGTGGTGCCGTCGAGGTGACGGGTGACGGCAAGCTCGATGTCGGCGGCGTGATACATAGCAGAGCAATGCTGCGGGAGATTGCTGATGCCACTATAGCGCATGTCATCACGAAAGATCGGCTCTTCCGCGACTCGATATGGGTGGCGAATCCCGAGCCAGAGCCCACGTCCCGAAAATAAGCCAGATTTTTGCGGTAGTATGCGGAAGCGCCACGTCGGGCGCGTGGAGGAGATCTTTCCTAGGAGCAGGCCATGTCACTTCAGCCACAAGCGCGCTACTATGTCCCTGAAGACACCGCCGGCGTTGCGCGTGCCATCTTTCCAGAAGGCAACCTGGTCATGCGGATGTACAACGAGCTCGGCATGCTGTTTCGTGATGCCAACTTCGCTGATGTCTTTGCCGCTCAAGGCCAGCCTGCGGAGTCTCCGGTTCGGTTGGCCCTGGTCACCTTGCACCCGTTCTGGGAAGGCGTGACCGACCGTCAGGCAGCCGACGCGGTTCGCACGCGCATCGACTGGACGTATCTGCTCGGTCTGGAGCGTACCGACCTCGGCGTTCACCACAAGGTCCTGCGTGCATTCCGCACGCGGCTGCTGTCCCACGGCGCCGAGCGCCGCGTCTTCGATGCTATCCTCACCATTGCCCAAGCGCACCGGCTGCTGAAAGCCGGCGGCCGCCAACGCAGTGACTTAACCGCCGTAAGGTTATGCTTTAAGTCACAAGAGCCATGGATCGCCAGGCCGTAGAGGACGCAGAGCAAGCTATCGACGCTATCATCGCCACCGCCTTGCCGTGCGAGGTGCGCCGCCGAATCACGGTGCGCGTCGACGCCGAGGTCTTTGCGGCGCTTGAACGGAACCACCTGTCCGCCTGGCATGTGCTGCCAGGCCCACGCACCACAACCGTGCTGGTCGTGCTCCAGCTC
>Ga0105047_10011993_pt1 | contig 14003 bp, 11 predicted proteins | sample MAT04_FD_78384 | JGI IMG/M metagenome (GOLD analysis project Ga0105047, IMG submission 78384) | Freshwater microbial communities from Lake Fryxell liftoff mats and glacier meltwater in Antarctica - MAT-04 (megahit assembly) | ecosystem: Environmental > Aquatic > Freshwater > Ice > Liftoff...
GAACGTGCCGACGCGATCACCGGGTTGCACGCCGAGGCGGGCGAGGGCGGATGCCAGCCGGTCGGCGCGATCCGCGACCTGACCGAACGTGCTTTCCACGTACGCCGCGTCGCCTTCCTGACCGGTGAACGTGATGATCTTGCTATTGGCGTGCACCTGCCTGCCGTACTTGAAGATGGGCAGCAGGGTGAGCTGGTAGTCATCCATCATCGTGCTCGACATGGTGCTGATCATCGTGAAAGTCCCCTCGTTCGCGCTGTCGTTTCTCACGACGGCCGGCCGTCGTGAAGAATAGGCCACCGTGAACGAAATTGCCGAACGAACCTCCACCAGACAGCAGACCATTGTCACCCTCGATCTGGAGGGCGTACTGGTTCCCGAAATCTGGATTGCCGTCGCCGAACGCACGGGAATCCAGGCACTCCGACGGACCACTCGCGACGAACCGGACTATGACGTCCTGATGAAAGGCCGACTTGCGCTGCTGGCCGAACACGGCTTGCTGATGAGCACGATCACGGACGTGATCGCCGGGCTGGAACCGATGGAAGGCGCCCGCGCGTTTCTCGATGAGCTCCGCGAGCGCACGCAGGTGATCATCCTCAGTGACACGTTCGAGCAGTTCGCTGCGCCGCTGATGCGCCACCTGGGAATGCCCGCAATCCTGTGTCACCAGCTGATCGTCAGCGACGATCGCATTGTCGACTACGCCCTGCGAATGCCCGACCAGAAGCGTCACGCGGTCGACGCGCTTCGCGGCTTGAACTACCGAGTGGTGGCGGCCGGCGACTCGTACAACGACGCCGCCATGCTGGGCGCTGCACACGCCGGCTTCTGGTTCCACGCTCCCGACACCATCACCGCCCAGTTCCCACAGTTCCCCCCGAACGACAGTTACGAGGAACTGTTCGCCAACATCACCGCCGCGCTCTAGCGCGCGACGAACATGATGGGTGGGCTGCCGAAGTCTGCCACGGCATACACCACAAAGTTTGGACTTGCTGCCGGAACCACGAAGCAGATCGTTCCGGCGACGCTGCCGCCCGCAAAGACATCACTGAACGTGTCGACTTCTCCGGGGATCACGCCGCAGTCACTCCCCAGCCCGACATTACCGTCGCCGACAGCCTTGGTGGTGACCTGGTAGGCCGCGGCGACCTCAGTTCCTGAGTAGGTGTAAGTGACATCGACTCCTATGAATCGGAGGCCATCCGGCGGTGGGTCGTTGAACTGGTTCTCGGTCATCACGAGGTCGGTGATATCCCTGGCCGCTCCGGTGACGGTCATCGTCCAGCCCAGGCCCAGGTCGACTGCGGTCGACAGCGGAGTTGGCGACACCCGCGTCGGCGTCGATGCGGCACCGGCTTGCGGTCCCTTCAACGCTGCCATTTGTACCAACCCAGCCGTCGAGCCGTTCGCCTGGAGAAACACTTCATCACTCTCGAAGAAGTCGCCGACCGCATACAACTGCAGCGAGGGCGAATCGGATGCGGTCGTGACGAAGCAGATGTTGCCCACAACAACGCCGCCGGAGAAGAGGTCGACGAACAAATCAAGTTCGTTCGGCAGCACTCCGCAGCCCGATTCCAGCTCCAGGTTGGAAGCGCCCACTGCCGAGATGGTTGGCTGGAACGCCGAAGTGGGATCGTCCACTCCGAAGTAACCGAGCGCGACTGTGACCAGCGTGAAGGTGGAGCCGGCCGGCGGCGGATCATTGAACTCATTCTCCGCAGCCACTGCCGCTGCGCCATCAGGGACGACTTCCAGAATCTGAAGGCGCCAACCTGCCCCGATGTCGGCGATCGTCCCCAGCGGAACGGGGTTGTCGCGGTCACCCTTGATTCCTACCGGTGCGCCTGCAACTACATCCGCGGAGGCGCCCGGCTCGGTGATCGGTGGATCCGTGACCAGCGACTCGTCGGTCACCGGAGTCGTCAGCACGGTCTCGGGTTCGGTGATCGACACCTCCGACGTGAGTGTCGAAACCGTCGCGACGATGGTGGTGGCAGGCCCGACGCTGCCCTTGTCATCATCACCCGTCACCACCACGACGCCGACGACACCTATTGCGAGCACGGCGACGAGAGCCAACCAGCCCCACACCGGCACGCCAAGGGGCGGACGCACGGGTGCCGGAGGAGTCGACGGCGGCGGAGCTTGAATGTGCGGCGGCGGCAGACTGCCAACCGGCGGATCTGGCGGCTGGTTCGGAGACGGAGGAGGAGGAGGCGGCAGATTGCTCACATGGCCACCCTAGATCGGAGCGACCTCACAACCGACTCTCCACATCCTGACCGAAGAGGCTTACTCAGCGCGGCTCGCAGGTAGCGTCGCCGAGCGTGACTCCTGAGTGCCGCGCCGCCCTACAAGAACTGTCCAACGTGACTGCCCGCGACGAGCATGTTGCATCTATTTCGTGGGGGGTCATTGTCGATGGACAGTTGGCCGAGCATGGCCACACCGGCGAGCTGCACGACGACCTGCCGGCCGACGAGACGGCCGTCTATCGCATTGCCTCGATGACGAAGAGCTTCACCGCTGCCATCGTCCTGCGACTGCGCGACGAGGGCATGTGGCAGTTGGACGACCCGATAGCTCGGCACGCCCCCGAGTTGGCGACCGTTGTCGGGCCACCAGGTTCTGCACCCATCTCCATTCGTCAGCTGCTGTCCATGACGTCCGGCCTCGCGACCGACGATGCGTGGGCCGACCGCAACCTCGACATGACCGCCGAGGAAATCGACGTCATCTACGCTGCCGGACCGACGTTCGCTCACGCTCCCAACACGGCATACGAGTACAGCAACCTCGGCTTCGGCATGCTCGGCCGCGCGGTCCTGCGCGCCACCGGCAAGCGAGTGCAGGACCACATCACCGAGCACCTGTTGCAACCGCTCGGCATGCACGACACGACATGGGTGCGACCGGACCACGACCACTGGGCGCGCCCGCACCGGTGGCAGGACGCGCAGCTGGTGCGCGACTGGCCGACACCGATCGGCGACGGCGAAATCGCGCCCATGGGCGGGCTGTGGACGACGGTGAGTGACCTTGCCAAGTGGGTCGCATGGTTCGACGACGACAGCACGGACATCGGATTGTCGATGGCGTCTCGGCGCGAGATGCAGCGCATCCACACATTCATCGGCGAGAGCAAGGTGGCGGGGCGGACGTGCCCCGGTGGTTACGGGTTCGGGCTCAACCTGCGCATCGACCCAGGTCTGGGCACCATCGTGTCACATGCCGGCGGGCTGCCCGGGTACGGCAGCAGCATGCGCTGGCTCCCCGGCAAACGCTTGGGTGTCATCGCGCTCGGCAACAGCACCTATGCGCACATGAGCACGCTGACCATGAAGATGCTGGAGACCCTGCTCGACCACAGCGCTGTTCCATCCATCACCACGCCTGTCAGCGCGCAGCTGTCCTCTGCAGCCGCAGGGCTGGTCGCGATCCTCAACGACTGGAGCGACGACGGCGCGAAGGCGCTGTTTGCCGACAACGTCGTACTCGATGAGCCGTTCAGCCGCCAGCGCGCCGCGGCCGGGCGGCTGTTGGAACAACACGGGCAGCTGCGCCTCGTCGAGATCCGGCCGGAGGCGGCCGCCAGCGGAAACATCGTCGTGCAGGGAAATGGCCCGACCTTCACCATCGGCATCGAACTGAGCCCCGTCCCCGGCGGCGCCATTCAGCTCTATCAAGTCGACGAGCCGGAAGCGACAACGCAGGTCTGAAATCTCAACGCCTGGGCAACATTCGGTGCCGGCGTGCGAGGGTGGCCTCCGCTAGAGAGTCATGGCGATGCGTTCGCCGATCATCACCGCTGGCAGGTTGGTGTTGGCTCGCGGAATCTGCGGCATCAGGCTGACATCGGCAATGACGACACCATCGACACCGTGCACTCGGCCGTCGGCATCGCAGACGGACATCGGGCCGGTTCCCATCGCGCACGTTCCCACCGGGTGGTAGTAGTGCGCAACCGTGTCGCGGATGGCTTGGTCGGTACTCATGTCGGTGATCCGCCCGCCCAGCACCTCAGCCAACAGCGGGTGGTCGAGCAGACGTTCGGCATGCACCAGTCCGTCGCGGAGGACAGTGATGTCGTGGCCTTCTGCATCGTTCAGGTAGCCGTGATCGATGTGCGGATGCGCGCCGGGGTCGGCGGAACTGATATGGATCTCGCCTCGACTTCGCGGCGTCATACACGCCACCTCGACGTGCACGCGCCCGTGCAGGAAGCTGGTCTGGTCGCTGGCGCAGACGGGGAAGATGTGCGTGTCGTACAGGCCATCGGGCGACACGGAAGAAACGAACTTGCCAAGCGTCTGCTCCTCGGGCAGGAAGCCGGTGGACGCCGCATCATCCAGCCACCGCTGCAGTTGCGGCCCGACGCGACGGTCGGCGTGCGCCATCGAGTGGTCGTGCAGGTTGGCCCCCACACCCGGCAGGTCCACGCGCAACTCGACACCAGCCGCCCGTAGCGCGGCTGGTGCGCCGATGCCCGAGCGTTCGAGCAACAGCGGCGTGCCGTAGACGCCGCCGGCGAGAACGAGAGTGCCTGCCTCGATCGTGATGGATTCACCCTGACGAACCGCGACCAGACGCACCGAATCGCCCCACGACATGAGTCGATCGACCATCACCTCGTCGAGCACGCGCAGCGTGCCGCCGCGCACGTGGTCGAGGTAGGCGAAGGCTGCATTCCAGCGTGTGTCGCCGACCACGTTGACGGTCTCCATCCCGAAGGCTGGGCCGGCGTCGAGATCGCACAGGTCACTTGCGATGGACCAGCCGATCTCTTGCGCGGCATCCATGCAGCGAGCGTGGAACGGCCCGGCTTCATGGCGCTCGTAGGCCCGCACGCGCATCCGCTCGACCACGGTATGGAACAGCGGTGCGACGTCATCGCCGGTCCAGCCGGGCAGCCCCCATCCGTCGTAGTCGGCTCGGTGGCCGACGGCAGCGATGGCACCGTTGTGACTACTGCAACCACCCATCACGCGGGCACGTTCGAACATCCAGCGACCCGACTGATAGCCCCAATCGTGGCTGGTCGCCAACATGCGCGCACTCAGCAGCTCCGAGGGCCAACGGCCGGAATCGCTGGACCCGTAATCGGGCCCGGCCTCCAACAGCAACACGTCGCGGCCCTGCTCGGCCAGGCGACCGGCGACCGCACACCCGGCCGACCCGGCCCCCACCACGACCACCTCGGCGGCAAATGTCCCTGCCATCACAGCCCTCCCATGGCGCGGCGACCCAGCTCGGTCCGCGGGTCGGTCACGTCGCCGACGATGTCGAAGTGGTGACGACCGGCGCACTCGAACGCGGCGACCGACAACCCGGCAGCGACCAGGTACGCCGCATACGTCTCGCTTTGCGCTTTGAACGCGTCGGTCTCGTTGTCACCCCACGCCAGCACGACCGCATGACGGCCGACGACTGGCAACAACTGCGGGCTCAGCGCCGCGGCTGCAGCCTCGTCAAGACCGAGCGGATCGTTGATGCTGGTCTGCAGCAGCGGCCGTAGATCGAACACGCCACTCAGCAGCACGGTGCGGTCGACGCCCAGCACGGTGCGGTCGACGCCCAGCGCGGACGGCGAGACCAGTGAGACCATCGCTGCAAGATGTGCCCCTGCCGAGTGCCCAACGAGCACAACGCCGGATGGCGATAGAACGGCAGCCAGGGAGGCCAGGGCCACTGCGCATTCGTGCACCATCTGCGTCAACGTGCCAGCCGGTGCGATGGTGTACTCAAGGGCCGCGTAGGACCAGCCGCGAGCAATTGCTGCCGGCGCCAGCGACAGCGACTCTGCTGCACTCAGCCCTTGCCAATAACCGCCGTGTATGAAGACCAGCAAGGGTGCTGACGCATCCTCGACCGCCGTGATCGTTCCATCGGTGAGCACCGTGAGCCGATCACCGAGCAACCCTCGCGCCCTATTGCTCCCTGCTCGGTACTCGGCGACGAACGGACTCGCATCGCCACCGACTCGCGAGCTGGGTGAGTACTCGAGCTCCAGATCCGACGTCACGGCGCGACTTGCAACGACCTGATGAACTCGACCACGGCCTGAATCTCGGTGTCGTTCAATGAGTTGGCAGGCATCAGCCCGTAGCCGGCGACCTGCTTCGCCGATGGGTCACGAATCGCCTCGGTCAGGTACGCCTCGTCGGCGGTGACGGTGCTGCCATCGTCCAGCTCGACCTCCGACCCGTAGAGGCCCTTCCACGCCGGTCCGGCCCCACCTTCGCCATTCGGGCCGTGGCATGCGGAGCAGCCGGAGTCGAGCGACACCTGCTCGCCGGCGGACACTGGCCGGGAACTGTCGCTGTCCGGCGAGCACGCGGCCAGCCCGAGGACGGCAACCGTCGACGACGCCGCTACCAGCACATTCCGCGCACTCATCACGCTGCAATGGTCGCACGTCGGGTGCGTCGTCACCAATCACCGTGCACAACACGGGTGGCCGGTGCCATGCTGATGCTCGTCTCCGTCATGGCCACGTCGTCCACACCCTCCCTTGCGCAACCCGCTGCCGAGCGTCGCGCCGCCACCGTCGAGTTGCTGCGCGCTCGTGGCGCGCTCGCGTGCCCCGACACGCTGCCGTTGACCGCCCGCCGCGACGACCTGATGGCGGCCATTCGCGATCACCAGGTAGTCATCGTTGCTGGCGAGACGGGCTCCGGTAAGAGCACCCAGCTACCCAAGCTGTGCCTCGATCTGGGACGCGGCGTGAACGGCCTCATCGGGCACACGCAGCCGCGTCGAATGGCTGCGCGTACCATCGCCGAGCGTGTCGCCGAAGAGTTGGGCACCGACCTGGGCACTGCCGTCGGCTACACCGTTCGCTTCACCGACACCGTCGGCGAGCAGACACTGGTGAAGGTGATGACCGATGGCATCTTGCTGGCCGAGATCCAACGCGACCGCACGCTGCGCCGCTACGACACGCTCATCATCGACGAGGCCCACGAGCGCAGTCTGAACATCGACTTCCTGCTCGGCTATCTCGCCCAGTTACTGCCGAAGAGGCCCGACCTGAAGCTGATCGTCACGTCGGCCACCATCGACACGCAGCGGTTCAGCGAGCACTTCGCTCAACTCGACGGCTCGCCCGCGCCGATCATCGAAGTCAGCGGCCGCACCTTTCCCGTCGAGATTCGCTACCGACCATTTGGCGCCCGCGAGGACGACCCGGACGATGACCGCGACCAGGTGCAGGCCATCGTCGATGCCGTCGACGAACTGGCAGAGGAGGGCGACGGCGATGTGCTGGTCTTCCTCTCCGGCGAGCGGGAGATCCATGACACGGCCGATGCCCTCCGGCGCCACTTCACGGAATCAGCGCGCACGTCGCGCAGCGGCCCCGCCGACGTGCTGCCGCTGTACGCACGCCTTTCCGCCGTAGAACAACATCGCATCTGGCAAACCCACCGCGGGCGCCGGGTCATCCTGTCCACCAACGTTGCCGAGACTTCGCTCACCGTCCCGGGCGTTCGCTACGTGGTCGATGCGGGCGCGGCGCGCATGTCGCGCTACAGCCACCGGTTGAAGGTGCAGCGGCTACCCATCGAAGAGGTCTCGCAGGCGTCGGCCAACCAGCGCGCCGGCCGTTGCGGCCGCGTCGCCCCGGGTGTCTGTATTCGCCTGTACGACGAAGCCGGCTTCGGCGACCGGCCGGCGTTCACCGAGCCCGAAATTCTGCGCACCAACCTGGCATCGGTGATCCTGCAGATGACGGCGCTCGGCCTAGGGGACGTCAGCGCGTTCCCCTTCCTCGACCCGCCCGACTCGCGTTCGGTGCGCGATGGCTACGGGCTGCTCGAAGAACTGGGCGCAATCCAGTCGCTCCCCGACACGAAGCATGCCAACGACACACGAGCCCACGACCGACGGCTGACTGCGCTAGGAAAGCGACTTGCGCGGCTACCCATCGACCCCCGCTTGGGCAGAATGGTGTTGGAAGCCGAGCGTCACGGCTGTGTGCGCGAGGTGATGATCATCACCGCTGTACTGAGCATCCAGGACCCGCGCGAGCGGCCCACCGAGCACCGCGCCGCTGCCGACGAACTGCACCGCCGCTTTCAGGTGGCGGGCAGCGACTTCCTCTCGCTGGTCAAGCTGTGGGACTACCTGCGCGAACAGCAGCAGGCGCTCAGCAGCAGCCAGTTCCGCAAGCTGTGCCGCACCGAGTACCTCAACTACCTACGGGTTCGCGAGTGGCAAGACCTGTTCAGCCAGCTGCGCCAGGTCGCCGGGCAGATCGGCATTCGCCAGGGCAGCACGGCCGGCCACCCCGACCGTGTGCACCAGGCGTTGCTCTCCGGTCTGCTCAGCCACCTGGGCATGCGCGACGGCACCACACGCGAGTACAAGGGCGCACACGGCTCGAAGTTCGCGATCGGCAACGGGTCGGTACTGTCCAAGGCGCTGCCGAAGTGGATCATCGCCGGCGAGCTCGTCGAGACCAATCGCCTGTGGGGCCGGGTCGTCGCCTCCGTGCAGCCGGAGTGGGCGGAGGAGCTCGGCGAGCATCTCGCCCGCCATAGCTACGGCGAGCCGTCGTGGGACGCACGACGCGGCGCGGCCGTGTGTAGCGAGCGGGTGTCGCTCTTCGGTTTGCCGATCGTGAGCAACCGCACGATCGGCTACGACCGAATCGACCGCGCCGCCGCCCGCGAGATTTTTATTCGCTGTGCCATGGTCGAGGGCGACTGGGAACAGGGTGCGGGTAATCGAAAGTTCTGGGAACGCAATCAACGCTTTCTCGGCGACCTGAAGGGCTGGGGCGAACGAGTCCGCCGCGTCGACCTCGTCGATGAGGAAGCCGTCTTCACGTTCTACGACCGCCGGCTCGGCCCGGACGTCGTCAGCACTCGGCATTTCGACCGTTGGTGGAAGCTGACACGGGCCAAGCAACCCGAACTGCTGACCATGCGCCTGGAAGACTTCGTCGGCGAGGACAACGCCGCCAGTGTGCACGATTTTCCCACGGTGTGGCACCACCAGATAGAAGGCCGCGACGCGATGGCGTTGGCTGTCACCTACCGCTTCGAACCGGGTGCCACCGACGATGGCGCCACAGTGCACGTGCCGCTGGCCGCGCTCAACCAGGTGGAGCCGACCGGCTTCGATTGGAACGTGCCCGGCCTGCGCCCCGACCTGGTCGCGGCGATGCTGCGCGTGCTGCCCAAGGAGTACCGGCGCGAGCTGGTACCGATGAACGAAGTCAGCGACAAGGTAGTTACCTCGCTCGGCACACCGGCCGCGTGGGAGGACGGCACCGCGCTGGCCGCCGCGCTCGCGACGGTGGTCAACGACATCGCCGGTGTCGCTGTGCCGCCGCACGCCTTCGACGTATCGCTGGTGCCCCCGCACCTGCGTATCGGTTTCTCCATCGACGACGAGCACGGCACTCCCGTGGCCATCGGCAAGGACATCGTTGCGCTGCGCAAACTGGTCGCACCGCGCCTCCGTGCCGCAGTCGCTCGCGAGTCGCCGATCGAGGAGCGCAAGGGCATCACGACGTGGGACTTCGGTGACCTGCCCACGGAAGTGTCGACGTCGCGCGCTGGCGTGTCGGTACGCGGCTATCCGGCGCTGCTCGACGACGGCGACAGCGTCAGCATCCGTGTCTTCACCAAGCCATCGCTGCAGACGAAGGTGATGCGCGCCGGGGTGCGGCGCCTACTGCTGCTGGCGGTGCCGGTCGGCAAACGGGCCGTGGAGCAGTACCTCACCAACTCGGCCAAGCTGGCGCTCGCTCGCGGCCAGACCGCGCTCGACGTGCTCACTGCGGACTGCGTGATGGCGGCTGCCGACCACATCATCAACAGGTTCGGCGGCAGCGTGCTCACCACTGCCGAGTTCGAGATGCTCGTGCGTGCAGCCCGCAATGAACTGCCCGACGAAGCCGCCTTGGCGCTGGCCATGGCCGCCGACGTGATCGCTGCTGCGGGCGAAGTCCGCGGCCGTCTCGACAAGCTGGTGGCGCCGCCGGTCGCCACGTCAGCGGCCGACGCTCGAGAGCAACTCGATCGGCTGGTGCGGCCCGGGTTCGTGGCCGCCACGGGCGTCGGCCGGCTTGCCGATGTCGTGCGCTACATCCGAGCCATCGACCATCGACTCTCCAAGCTTCCCGAGGACCCGTACCGCGACGCGGCCAAGTTGCGCGATGTCGCCGCCGTGGAGGCCCGCTATGTCGCCCTACTGCGCCGGACTGAGCGAGAGGACATCACACCCGAGTTCATCGATGTCGGCTGGTTGCTGGAGGAGCTGCGCGTCAGCATCTTTGCCCAACAGCTGGGCACCGCCCGCGCCGTCAGTCTCGCCAAAATCAACAAAACCCTTGCTGCGCTCGGCGGATAGCGTCGCCACACCGATGGATTCCCACTGCCGGCCGGCAATGGTATCCTCGTGGCATGCTGACTACCATTGATCGGGCAGGACGGATAGTTCTGCCGTTGGCGCTGCGAGAAGCACTTGGCCTCGCGCACGGCGGCCGCGTCGAAATCGTTGCCGAGGACGGGCGAATCGTGATCAGTCCACAGCCGGTCGAGAAGCGACTCGTTGAACGAGACGGCGTCACAGTGTGTGTCCCCGACGAGACGCTCCCACCGCTCGACGCCGCGACAGTACGGGATCTGCTTGAGGCAACTCGACGATGACGCGAGCCGTCGACACCAGCGTGCTCGTCGCCGCGTTCGCTTCGTGGCATCAGGATCACAGTCTGGCCGTCGAGGAGCTTGCAAGGAAGCCCAAGATGATCGCTCACTCGATGGTCGAGACGTTCTCTGTACTCACCCGGCTGCCCGAGCCGCAGCGCGCAGAACCCGCAATGGTCGTCGAGTTCTTCGAACGTAACTTCCGCGATGATCCACTGTCACTCGGCTCCAGCCATGCACGATTGGTGCCCAGCAAGCTCGCTGCGATGGGGGTAGTCGGCGGCGCGTCGTACGATGGTCTGATCGCGCTGACTGCCCTTGCGGGCGACGCCACTTTGGTATCACTCGATCAGCGCGCGGCGCCCGTCTATCGCCGATGTGGCGTGACGTTCGAGATACTTGGCGGCTGAACGACTGCCGTTCAGCGACAGACGTTCAGCGACAGACGTTCAGCGACAGACGTTCAGCGTTGCAGCGTGGCCAACGGCGGGCGCTCGGACAGATTGAGCGGCACACTCGAGCCATCGGCTCGAAGTAGCTGATGGTCGAGGCCCGCCAGCAGTGCACCGCCGGGCACACGACCCAACATCGTCGCCATCACCTCAGCAGCTTGCACGGACAGCGCGTGCAGGCTGCGGTGACGATGCTCGCGCACACCCAGGTCAACCTGGGCGATTGCCGTCGCGCCGTAGCGCGCAGCGATGTCGATGAGCAGCGCGATTTCCACACCCCATCCCTGCACGAACGGCATCTGCTCCAACACTTCTCGACGGCCCGCGTACTCACCGGCGAGCGGCTGATGCAGGCCGGTGAGCTGCGGGTAGTACAGCGACATCAGTGGGCGCGTGACCAACTCGGTCGTCCGGCCGCCGCCGCCCAGCTGTGTGGGTCGGTGAAAAACCGGCTTCACCAGCGCGACCGAGTCGTCGTCCACCATCGGCGCCAGCAGCTTGGCAATCCAGCTCGGTTCGAAGCTGGTGACGTCGCCGTCCAGCCACACCACGAAGTCGCCCTTGCTGGCGGCCAGACTGGCCCACAACACGTTGCCTTTCCCGTGGCCCACACCATGTACGAGGTGCAGTTCCTCGATCGGAATCACGGTCGCGCCGGCGCTGGCCGCGACCTGTGCGGTGTCGTCGGTGCTGCGGTCGTCGAGCACGATCAGCTCGTCGACCAACGGCATACGCAGCATCAGTGAGTGGCGCACCATGTTGACCAGCGGGCCGATGGTGGCGGCCTCGTCGCGGCACGGAATGCACACCGAAACCGTGCGACCCTGCTTGGCCTCAACCAACAGCTCGAGCGCGCACTCGTCGACTTCGAATGTCCGCACACCACTCATCTCAGCGACCTCACTGGCTCGTAGCATCCAGCGACATGTTCCTCTACGGAGTGGTCAACGCCAGCCCCGACTCGCTGAATGCCGACTCGATCGTCGGCACCGTCGAGCAAGCCCTCGCCCGCGCCAATCAGCTGCTGGCCGACGGCGCTGACGGGCTGGATCTCGGCGGCCAGGGCAGCACCGATGCCGCCACCGTGGTGCCGTGGGAAGCCGAATGGGAGCGCCTGCACGAGCTGGTACCCGCACTGGCTGCGTTGGGTGTACCGATGAGCGTGGATACGTGGCGGCCGGAGGTGCTGCGTCGTGCGCTGCAGGCAGGCGCCACTGTGATCAACGCTGCCGACGGCATGCAGAGCGACGAGATGTGGTACGTGGCCAGCGACTTCGACGTGCCGATCATCGTGCCGTTCCTGAGCGGGCCGAACCCGCGAGCAATGGAGATGGTGGACCGCGACCCCGTCGAGGCGATCATCGAGTTCTTCGACGCCCGCCTGCGCGACGCCGACCGCTATGGCCTGCGCAGCCGCTGTGTGTTGGACCCCGGCACCGGCTTCGCCCCCAGCAACTGGCCATGGGCCGAGCGCTACCTCTACCAGAAACGGGTCTACAGCAACCTGGCTGCCATGCGTGTGTTCGATCTGCCGCTGTACATCGCGCTGCCGTGGAAGGAAACCGCTCAGCACGACGAACTGCTGGAGATCGTCATTCGCAATGCGCCTGAGTTCGGCCGCGTGCATTACCCCGCAAAGGTGCGCTCGTTCGAGCGCCGCGTTGCCAGCGAATAGGTGCGGGCGCATCTAGAGGGCGAGCGGTCCGCGGGCGTGTATTTCGCTGGGCGGCAGCGTGGTGTCCCAGTCAACGGGGCACAGCTGTGGGGCCACTTCGCTGAGCGGCGCAAGCACGAAGCGACGCTCGAAGATTCGCGGGTGTGGCACGGTGAGCGCATCGCTGGTGATGGTGATGTCGTCGTAGAACAGCAGGTCGACATCGAGGGTGCGGGGGCCCCAGTGCACGATGCGCTGACGCAGCGCGTTGGCCTCGATGCGCTGGCAGCGACGAATGAGCGCGTACGGGTCGAGCGGGGTTTCGATCTGCACGACCATGTTGAGATAGGCGCCCTGGTCCTCGGGCCCGCCGACAGGTGCCGTCTCGAACACCTGCGACATGGCGACGACATTGCTCAGTTCGCGCACTGCGAACCGTAGGTAGCGCTCGCGGTCGCCCAAGTTGCTGCCCAGCGCGATGAACGCACTGTGCGCCACCAGCGGCGGCGCAGCAGCTTCCGCACGGGTGCGCACGATCCTGACGGCGGTGCTCTGCACGCTGTCGGGGATGGGCGGGCGCAGCTTGGTGAGGGTGACTTCCACCTCGTCGACGAGGTCGAACTCGAGCACGACGTCGGCCACCTTCGCCGCAAGTCGCTCCAGCAAGACGTCCTTGCTGTCGCGGGCGAGCTCGGTGACGCGCTCGCACACCAGCCCGTAGTGCACGGTCGCGGCAAGGTCGTCGCTACGACCCGCCTCGTGCAGGTCGACACCGATTGACAGGTCGATTCGGATTGGTTGGGCCATCTCACGTTCGTGGGGCAAAGCGCCGATCACAGTGAGTACACGCAGGTCGTCGATCAAGATTCGGTCCATGGTGTGGGACCTCCCTTCGAAGTGCGCGCCACGCTATCCGCAGCGACTCGCGTTGTCGCTTCGTACGGCGTGAGGCCTACCCTTCGTTGAACCCGCCGACCGCACCGACCGCTGCGCACGCGGCCTCGAGGCGGTGGCGCATCGGGATCATCACACAATTGGAGATACTCGGGAACACACAACACGACAGGCCCACCCTCCGATTTCTCGGAAAGTGGGCCTGCCTAGTGGTACCGGGTGGAGGTGCGGGGAATTGAACCCCGGGCCTCAGCAGTGCGATTGCTGCGCTCTGCCAACTGAGCTACACCCCCGGTTGGAGACCCGAGTGTAGCGGTGTCAGGCGGCGTTGAACCA
>Ga0105047_10011994_pt1 | contig 14002 bp, 9 predicted proteins | sample MAT04_FD_78384 | JGI IMG/M metagenome (GOLD analysis project Ga0105047, IMG submission 78384) | Freshwater microbial communities from Lake Fryxell liftoff mats and glacier meltwater in Antarctica - MAT-04 (megahit assembly) | ecosystem: Environmental > Aquatic > Freshwater > Ice > Liftoff...
TTGAAATTTTCAACCGGAACAGGATAAACATCCACAATTTCGGAAGAAATTGTTCCGCCTGCCAGCTCTTTCATAAGCATAGCGGCACGTTTCAGTGCATAAATTGTAATATTAGGATCAGCGCCACGCTCAAAGCGAAAGGAGGCATCTGTTTTTAAATTATGAAGCTTCGATGTTTTGCGAACATGAGTTCCATCAAAATAAGCACTTTCGAGAAAGATAGAGGTAGTTTTATCACTCACTCCCGATTTTGCTCCACCAAATACACCCGCAATACACATAGGTTCCACAGCATTGCAGATCATCAGATCATCAGCTCCAAGGCTGCGTTCCACTTCATCGAGAGTGAGGAATTTGGTACCAGCCGGCAATTTTTTAACAATTACATGGTTTCCGGTAATATAAGACGCATCAAATGCATGCAACGGCTGACCGGTTTCCATCAATACATAATTGGTAATATCAACAATGTTATTAATCGGGCGTAGGCCAATCGCTTTCAATCTGTCTTTAAGCCATGCCGGTGATTCTTTAACCTGAATTCCACTGATAGTAATCCCGGTATAACGGGCACAAGCTTCCGCATTTTCGATGGTTACATTTATGGGTAGCGAAGTATTATCAACTTTGAAATTTTCGACTGATGGAATCGAAAGCGTAACACGTTCATGCTGTTTTTCACGATTATTGATTGCAGCAACCAGATCGCGGGCAACTCCTATATGCGAAGTAGCATCGGCACGGTTTGGGGTAATGGCTACTTCTAAAAGCGCATCTGACTCAACTTTGAAATATTCAGCCGCCGGTGAACCAATTGGCGCATCCGCGTTAAGCACCATAATACCGGCATGTGAATCACCTAAACCTAGTTCATCTTCAGCACAGATCATTCCATCGCTGGGTTCACCCCTGAGTTTGCCGGCTTTTATGGTAAAGGACTCGTCACCTTTATAGATTACGGCTCCAATCAATGCCACCGGCACACGCTGTCCTGCTGCAACATTTGGCGCACCACAAACGATATCCAGCACTTTGCCACCGCCAACATCTACTTTGCAGCAGGTAAGTTTGTCGGCATTCGGATGGCGCTGTGTTGAAAGCACGTACCCGATCACAATTCCTTTCAAACCGCCTTTTACGGATTCGTATTCTTCAATTGCTTCTACCTCCAGGCCGCAATCAGTGAGTATTCGGGCAACTTCAACAGGTGCAAGGCTTACGTTAACATATTCTTTAAGCCAGTTATAGGAAATCTTCATTTTAAAATCTTTAAAGAGGTGCAAATTTAGGGATAATTTGGCATTGGGAGAAGGATAAAGTTAACGGAAGACTGAAAAACCAGGGCATTGATACAGACAGTCGGATAAGCAGAAACTAAATTTCACCCTTTTCAGATTACTGGCACATATTACTCACAGATATAATTAATTGCATATTTGTTTTCCAATTCAAATAATGAGTATTTTTGTGTCACTTAATATACTAAAATCATACTTTTGAAAAAACTCTTCTTATCAACCCTCGTTCTTCTCACCATATCAGTTCTTTTAACAAGCTGGGGCAATGCAGGTCACAAGAAAATAAGCGAATCTGCGGCTTTATCTTATAACCAGCAAATGCAGGATTTTAATTCGTGGACTGATTTCCTGCGCGACCATGCTCCGGATGCCGATGGGCGTAAAAGTGGCGACAAGACGGAAGGCCCAAAACACTATATTGATATAGACAATTACAGCGAATTTACTTCTACAGGCAGAATTCCGCAGACACTTGATTCTGTGACAAACCTTTATGGTACTACCTATGTTATAAATCAAGGAATTCTACCTTGGGCAACCAGAGCTTCATTCGATTCGCTTCGCAATTGCCTTCAACGGCACGATTTTGGAAAAGCCAAAGTTTTTGCTGCCGATCTCGGGCATTATGTTGCTGATGGTCATATGCCTCTGCATATCACTAAAAACTACGATGGAGGTGATACCGGCCAAAAAGGTATTCATTCCCGGTATGAGTCAAAGATGATAGATGCCAAAATTTCACAGATTGTGTATGATGGCGAAGATGCAACCGAGATCAGCAATGTAAGTCAATATATTTTTGATTACATCTATAAAAACAATACGTATTGCGATTCGATACTTAATGCTGACAGATATGCTAAATCCCTGGCCGCAAGCACCAGTGGTACTATATATACGAATGCCCTTTGGGATAAGACCAATAGCCTCACTATTTCCCTTTTCCAACGCGCTTCCCATGCATTGGCTTCGTTAATTTACACTGCATGGCTTCAGGCAGGAAGCCCTTCGATATTTATTACAGGAATTGAAGATCCGGCAGCTTTAGAGGTTGCCGAACTGGATCAAAATATGCCTAATCCATTTAAATCTGCTTCCCACATTAGTTACACACTGAAAGAAAATACGGATGTACTCCTGGAGGTGCGAGATATAAATGGAAAAATTATTTCAACCCTGGTGAATGAGTCACTCTCGAAAGGCAGCTATACCGCCGACTGGAATCCTGAAAATATTACTGCCGGTTTATATTACCTGGTACTGCATACCGGAAAATATATTCAGGTAAAAAAGATGGTTTACACAGGGAGAATTTAGGATGATTAAGAGAAAATGTCTTTGAAAATCATTAAGAGTATTATGATTATTGCTCTTCACGCTATGAGACGCAAGGCATTGCGTCTCTAGCTTATCATCGCCCATTCCGATTTTTTACTGCTCAGATAATTAAGATAGCGCACCATCCGTTGATTTTCGGGTTTTTCGAGGTGTGGATCATCATCAAGGAGTTTCATGGCCGAATTTCTGGCTGCCTTCAGCATTTGTTCATCACGCACAATATCAGCCAGTTTCAGATCAAGAATCCCGCTTTGCCTTGTTCCTTCCAGATCGCCGGGGCCGCGTAACTTCAGGTCAACATCCGAAATCTCAAAACCATCCGTTGTTCTTACCATAGTTTCAATCCTCGTTTTCCCATCAGCAGTAAGATTAAAACCACTCATCAGCAGGCAATGTGATTGATCGGCACCACGCCCTACCCTACCCCTGAGCTGATGGAGCTGCGACAGGCCAAATCGTTCGGCGTTTTCTATTACCATTACTGAGGCATTCGGCACATCCACGCCTACTTCTATTACCGTGGTAGCCACTAAAATCTGGGTTTCACCATTTTTGAACCGCATCATTTCGGCATCTTTTTCATCGGCTTTCATGCGACCGTGAACCATGCTCAAATTATACTTTGGCGATGGAAAAACCTGTTTCAAGTGATCAAAACCATCGTTTAGATTTTTCAGATCAAGCATTTCCGATTCCTCTATCAGCGGGTAAACCACATAAATCTGCCGACCTGCAGCAATTTGTTGACGCATGAAATTATAAACCTTTTCGTGACCGGCTTCATAAAAATGATACGTCTTAATTGCCTTTCTGCCAGGCGGTAATTCATCAATCACTGAAAGATCGAGATCGCCGTAAACAGTCATGGCAAGGGTGCGGGGAATTGGAGTTGCAGTCATAACTAATACGTGAGGTGGCACTTCGCTCTTACTCCACATTTTTGCCCTTTGTGCTACGCCGAAACGGTGTTGTTCATCAACTACCACCAATCCCAGCCTGCTGAACTTCACGGTATCCTCAATAAGAGCATGAGTACCAATGATAATATGCAGTTCACCTGATTGAAGCATGGGATGAATTTCCTTGCGGCGCGCTTTTTTGGTGCTACCGGTAAGCAAGTCAACGGCAACATTCATTCCCTTCAGGAATTTTGTTATTGTTGTATAATGTTGGTTGGCAAGAATTTCGGTAGGCGCCATCAGGCAGGCCTGAAAACCATTATCAAGCGCGATAAGCATACACATCAAGGCAACGAGTGTTTTGCCGCTACCAACATCACCCTGCAAAAGGCGGTTCATCTGCTTACCGGAGCCCAGGTCAACACGTATTTCGCGGATCACTTTTTTCTGAGCATTTGTAAGCTCGAAAGGCAGATTTTCCTTAAAGAATGTATTGAACAAATCGCCGATATGGGCAAATACATTCCCCCGTACTTTTTGCGATCGGTTAAGTTTGTAGCGCAGCAACCGAAGCTGAATAAAGAAAAGCTCATCAAATTTAAGCCTTGCCCGGGCTTTTTCAAGGGTTCCGGTATCAGGCGGAAAATGAAGATACATAAGGGATTCCTCGCGCCCCATAAATTTAAATTCCTGAAGAATATCATTGCTGAGTGTTTCAGGAATAACGCCTTTCAACTGCGAAATCAAAGTACGTGTAATTTTTGATAGCGAACGTGTAGCGAGGCCATTCAACTTCATTTTTTCCGAAGAGTTGTAGATTGGATGAAGCGGATCGGCAGGTTGGGCTATAAATTCAGCCACCGTTTCGGTTTCGGGATGGGAGATATTATAACGGCCATTGAAAAGCGTGGGCTTGCCAAAAACGATCCATTCGCTGCCGGGAGTAAATTTATCTTTCACCCAATTAATCCCCTGGAACCACACCAAATCAATGGAGCCGCCATCATCGCGCAGGCTGACAACAAGGCGTGAACTCCTCCCATGTCCTAAAAGTAGTTTCTCAATCACCTTGCCTCGGATCTGCAGATAAACATTTTCAGAATTTATTTCATTAATTGCAGTAAACCGGCTACGATCCACATGCCTGAACGGGTAATACGTCAGCATATCATAATAGGTGCTTACACCGGCATCCTTACGAAGTAGCTCGCCCCGTTTAGGGCCTACTCCTTTGAGGTATTCAATCGGTGTTTGAAGCAGGTCAACTGACATAATCAGGATTTAAAATCAGATAATTTGAACGAGAACAATAACAAGTCATGACACGCTCAACTTATTTACAAAAGTATAAAAACAAAAGCAACTCTCCATAGTTGAAGAGCTGCCTGTTTATAATTCTTTTAGCACTTTTACTAATTCAGAATCTTCGATTTTAATCCTGAATAGTTATTACGCCTATTTTTTCTTTTAACTTTTAACTATCCCTAGTATTCCCAAAGTTGCTGTTCGAAGTTAAAAAGATCTTCCTTTATGCGTTCCGATTCAAGAATGGCATCAATCCCTGTAGCATACTCTGAAATCTTGCGGTCGTATTGGTTATCAACCTTATAAATATAGCTACTGAACATTCGTTTAAAGAAAAAGTCGTCGTAAGTCAGCTTTGCAGCACCGTTAAACCGATTAAAGACTTCCGATTTTGCCATAATCGGTCTTGCTTCAGGGAAATATATCCAAAAAAGTGGTTTCTGAGCTCTATAAGTACCGTCATCATTAAAAACATCGATAACAGGACAAACACCAATTATACGCACTTCAAGCATTGAACGCTGCTTATCAAAAAACCAATCTTCTTTAATTCTAATTTTCTTTATATCAGTGGCATTCAAATTTTTAACTATAGTAGTATCATAAAAGTCGTAAGGAGGGTATGGACGTTGAATTTGCTGTGGAGTAGAATCTGAAACCGACGACATAAGCTCCTTAAAAGAAAGTGGCGAAATAAATTCATCTGTAGGTGATGTAGCATCGTATGCAGTTAGACTTCCTTCTTTAATTGCATCCATAAGCATAGTTATAAAACTGCGCCAGTTATTATGCGGAGTTTCAGGATAATACATGGGCTGATTCATTTTCTCGCGCATATCAATTACCCTCCATACACGCTTCTCCCAAACATAATCTGCATTACGTATCCATGGATATGCAATTGGCTTTTTATCCATTTTCTCGGTCCTGTCAACTACTCCATCGCGGGGAGGAGTGTTAAGTATCTGCTGCGCGTTGCTGCGGGCAGCAATGAAAAGCAACAGTATGGCTATAATCAGAATATTCTTTTTCATTCGTTGTTATTTTTAGGGGTCATTCCAAGATTTATCGGATTAGTATGCCACATGTCAAAAATCGTTTGAATTATTGAAGGGTTAGTACGATCGGTTTCAACGGCCGTGTTTTACCATCAGGTCCTCTTGCAATAATATCTTCGAGAATTATTTTATCACCACGCCTTGAAACACGGATAAACTCTTTCATTTCAGATGTCAGGCTATTCCCATTTCCTTTTTTATCAACAATATCACCTTTTCGGTTACCTGAGAACGTATAGGAGACAATAACAAAATTTAAGTTAAACTCAAAATCAACCGGCATACGTGGGATAATGGCTCCTGAAGCTACAACAAGATCTTTGCTAACAGAACCACCACTCGTATTTGCAATAAAGGCTTCAGGACTAGGAACATTTTTCACCCGGAATTCTACAGCACCCATACTTTTCATACGATCGCCAAGTTTAGCACTTACGGCAACGGAACCTTTACCAGGTGTAGCAGGGCGTACCACCCACTCAGCACCATTGCGGGCTATTGACCCATTGGTAATACTGGCACTGATCTGATCAGGCGAAACACCCCCGGCAGAAATAGACACCGGGTTATCAACACCTATGTAAAACACATTCATTTTTGTAGCCGATATCGCCAATGAAGGAGGTGCTACAATATAATCAAACTTCACAGGGTATGCTTCCATTGTTCCGTCCGGTTTCTTATAATTCACGGTACCAGTAACAGATTTAGGACCCGGAGAAGTTGCCGGAAGGCTAACTTTAACAACTCCATTTTCGCTGGTTCTAAGTCCACCGATATTGGCAGTAAAACTCTGTTTTGAATCCATGGCGGTTACAAAGACTTCAGCTTCGTAATTTTCGCCCATAAAAACGTACTGGCTCTTTGGAACTACCGTTGCGCCAACTTTGTCAATTTTGAAATCTGCAGCACCGATTTTACTTCTCAGGTGTGTAACCACATCCAGTTCAGCATTCTGCACTTCAGCAACTAGTTTATTCAGGATGGTTACATCTGCTGCCAGAATTGTGTAATAAAAGTTGTGCATTTCCCAGTTCTGCTCAATATGGTTGGCATCATAAAAAGGGCCTTTAAGGTCGAGTCCTATTTTAATATTGGCACGTTCACTAGGTTCAACAAGCTTAAGAAGATCTTCTTTATATTTAGCAATCGTTTTCTTCATTTCTCCTGCTTTCCCTTTTGATCCATCCTGGGAATTTCCGATAAAATAATTGGTAGTTACATCGTATTTATCTTTTGTTTCAACCTGATAAAGGGGTCTGACTTTGGCTGAATCAAGGGATATTTTATCCGATTTGGCTATTACCTCATATTTTATAGTATTCAGATAAACTTTGAGTTGATCCGATAATCTCCTGGCCTCAAATGCTTTATCCCAAAAAGGTTTCACTTTAACCGGCTCATTTTGATATTGTCTTTCAAAACTAGCGTAATAATCATTTATTTTGCTGTTAAAAGTCCTGTTGGTAGTTTCCATACTTTCGTTAACAACCAGGAAAGCATTCAGAATTTCAACAGACACATTGAGTGCCAGTAAGGCAGTTAGAACCAGGTACATCATCCCGATCATTTTTTGCCTAGGCGTCTCTTTATATCCTGCCATATTTATGCGTTTTCAGTGTTGAATTATTTTGTGAAGTTGTTGAAAACAAGTTACTTATTGAGATTTACATTCATAGCAGTAAGCATGTTTCCGTAAACCTGATTGAGTGCACTAACGCGCTTTGTAAGCTGGTCAATTTCCTCCTGGTATTTGGTCATATTGGAAGATGATTCATTCATGCTGTTCAGGAAGGAACCAACGGTTGACCGGAGCTGATTGGTAGTTTCAATCTGCTCGTTTGAGCTTTTCAACTGAACTTCATAAATGGTATTTAAAGCGGCCAGATTGCCTGATATTTTCTGTAACTGGTCGTTATACGCTTTGCTGTCGATAGCACTGAAATTTAGCATTTCGGCTGACTTGCTGAGTAACTCTGCTGAAATATTGTATTTCTCGGATAGTCTGTTTGCCGAATCGGTGGCTGATGAAAGACTGTTGGAAAAAGATTCAGTAGCAGTCATTTCCTTTTTGATAGCTGTGGATACTTCGGTATAAACAGTTGCCAGGTTACCGGCAGAAGCCGCAGCTGACTTAACACTGGATGAGAACTCACCAACCGTTGAAGCATCCTGCTGTAGCACATCACTTACCATTTTATAGGAAGAGGATAATTCGCCGGCAGATTTTCCTGCATCCTTTACATTTTTAACAAAATCTTCAGTTACAACAGCGGTATTGGTAACATCGGTCATTTTGCTCACGTTTTCACTCATTTTGCGCATTCCATCGCCAAGGCTTTCAATCAGATCAGGCCCGATTTTAGCTTTTGCCAGCATTTCGTCGAGATCCTGTGTAACAGTTTTCCCAGATGCAGTTCTTTTTATTGAACCTGGTGATCCAGGTTTCCCACTATGATAAATACCAGCAAGTTCCGGATATACAAGGCTCCAGTCAGGATCAGCGTGAGGCGGCTCAAATGAAGAAAAGAAAAATATTAATGCCTCAGTAGATAAACCAACTATAAGAAACTCATTAGCATAAGGATAGTGATTAATTTTAAACAGAGCACCAATAATTACGACTGATGCTCCCCAGCCGTAAAGCTTTGACATAAAGTTTTTATAACCCTTACTGCTGACAAAACTTGTTAATCCCATGATTTGATGTTTTTATTATTTATAATGAATGCTTTGACTAAATATTTATGTATAAACTCCGGAAAAGTAACTGCTTTTAGTTATAAATTCTGGATGCCCTGGCTGGATTATCATCTTTCTGGCGTCCCATAAAATCCTGAACGCAACGGAAGCCAATATAGCATTTGGATGAATCCTGGTATTCGTAACCTCTTGTTGATACCTGAAGATAGTATGCAATATCTTTCCAGGAACCGCCGCGTACAAGTTTGCGTTTCATCAAAGGAGGATCATCGTCTTTGGCGTTATACATATATGTGGGGTTCATATCCCAGGTAAACTGACCTGCTGATTCGTCGTAAGCATCGGCACACCATTCGGAAACGTTACCCGACATATCATAAAGTCCGAAATCGTTGGCAGGGTAATGGGCTACAATAATGGTGCGGGCACCGCCATCGTCGGCATAATTACCACGTAAGGGCTTGAAGTTGGCAAGGAAACATCCCTTGTCGTTACGTGTGTAAGGTCCGCCCCATGGATAAGGGCTAAAAGTATTTCCGCCACGGGCAGCCCATTCCCATTCAGCTTCGGTAGGAAGCCTGAATTCGTTGGGGATTGCTGTTTTTTTGCTTTGCAGGAATGATTCGAGCAAACGCGTACGCCATATACAAAATGCTGATGCTTGTTTCCAGTTTACGCCTATTACAGGATAATTATCGTATGCCGGATGCCAGAAATAACGTTGCGCTACCGGATCATTGTAACTGTATGCATAATCGTGAAGCCACGAAAGTGTATCAGGATATACATTGATTACTTCTTTTCGTATATATACCGAGCGATCTTTCATCCCTTGCGGGCGGTTGGCAAAGTTTGCATTTTTTGTATCGCCGGGTTGCGAATAGTCTTTTTTGGATGCTGCCAGCAAATCAATAAAATAATACTCATAAAATAATTTACGTGTATCTATTTCTTTCTTTCGGTAATACCTTTCATTTTCGGGCAGAAACATGGTTTCAAGAGCATCACGGTTTTCTTCGGCACCCCATTTAATTTCGGTTTCCCAGTTCAGGTAAGGAGGGTCATACGTTTCACCTGTTTTTTTGTTTTCCGAAACCAGGAACTGGTCGGGAGTGACTTCACCAAGAATGCGGCGGGCAATGGAATCCTTAACCCAGTAAACGAACTGACGATATTCGTTATTGGTGATTTCGGTTTCGTCCATATAAAAAGCCGTTACCGTAATGGTACGCGGATTGTTAAGGTGGGCATAAGGCACATCCTGATCACCCGATCCCATGGTATAACTTCCCATTGGAACGTATGCCATCCCGAAAGGATCTGGCTGATAGAACTTTTCGCGGTTTTGAACGCCTATAAGTTCTCCGTTGCCACTATTGCGGCAACTGGCAAAAAGTAATGCAATCAGTGTAATGCAGAGCAGTTTTTTCATTGCTGTGTTGTTTGTTGTGAGTCAACTTTTGCCATATGAATTGTTAATTTCGACATTCCCATTAGATTCCAATAACAGTATATCTGGCTTTACATCCATAAATTAACATTCGTTATAGCATTTGCTGGCGTCATTTCAGTATGCAATTAACGATAAGTTATATCCTTTATTATATGGTCCATAAATATTTTCATTAAGAACCAGTAATTCAGTGGTCATTTAGTCTTACAAATATCGTGTATTCCTGTAACCGGAACGTGTTTTATCTTTTTCTAATTTGAAACGGTAGCGTACCATGATCTCATGAGTGCCGGTGGCAGCTATTCGGCTGGTGGGAATATCGTACGAATACCCGATTTCGATATCCTTGTAAACCATCCCAACCATTAGCGCAACAGCATCCGTGATACGGTACGTAAGTCCGCCCCAAATTTTATTATTGTACCTGGCCATCATATTAACATCGGCCTGAAATGTATTCCCGTCGGATTTCAGAAAAACCGATGGCGTAAATACATATCCCTGAAATGCCGGCAATAAAAAATCGTGACCACCGGTAAGATAATAGTGGCGGCGATTAGTGTAATAAGCACTGGCAGTACCTGTTCCTTTTGCCGGGGTTTCAAAAAGCTGGGTGGAGGAAAACCCTATGTAGTAGCGTGGCTTTTGCATATATATGCCGGCTGACATATCACTAATCATTACGCCCTTGTCGGTAATGGCAGTTAGCACGGGATCATCGGGGCTAACGGCTTTGAGTTTATCTTTATTCAAAAACTTGTTATTGAAATTCGCATTAAGCCCGATTCCAAGTTTAGCGTTGCCCATATTCAGATGGTAAGCATATCCTAATTTAACAAGACTATTTTTTGTGTATGCTTCTTTATCCTGCGCAATTCCAACGCCTATACCTCCATGCAGAAATCGTAAAGGCGAATCAGCAGTCAATAAAATAGTTTCAGGAGCTTGTTTAATATTTTCGTCGTCTTTAAAACCAACCCACTGCTCATGAAAAATACCTGTAACTGTAATACCATCATACATTCCATAGGAACCGGGGTTAACAAAGGCATGATTGAACATATTATGCGTAAACTGCGGATCCTGTTGTGCTTTCAACCCAATGGAGATGGTTGAAAACAGAATAACACATAAAATTAAGCGCATAAAATTAACCGGGTGCATATCTATACTTGAAAAAACGTGCTAAAGTAATAAAAAATAAGTTGAATCGGGTATTTTATAATAAAATGATTCATTTAATTTTTGTTAAAAAGCCTGTTAATACAAAGGTTTTCGTTATAATCGGAAACTTAAATAAATTATTTCCGGAATCAAAATACTTAAATTTAAAGCTGATGCAATTCATAAACAGAATTCCATGCTTTTAAACCAGTTTATGGCAGTAATTGTAAGCAGATTAAAAAGTTGCGGATATCTTTAATAAGAATAGAATTTTTTCCTGCCGATACGTAATTCCATAGCAACTTTGTTTTGTTGATGGAAATAGTATTTAGGGTTAACATCATTTTGTTGTATTCCGAAATATGATGAAGTAAAATTTGTGCAATTTGACACAGTAAAATTAAACCAGAGATTTTTTTCGGTTTTATAGTGGTATCTCAAAATATCTGACCAAATTTGCACCCTATTTAAAACAATTGAAATTAATAGTTAAATTATTGATAACATGGACTTTCGACCCGAAAAATTATTCTCAAAAAAGTGGTTTATCAGTTATAGTCTGATTGTAATCGGCTCGATAATACTGGCTGCGGGCTTTGTTTTTTTTATTTCGCCTTATAAATTCGTGCCTGGCGGGGTTTATGGTATTGCCATTGTGATCCATTATATGACACAGGGTTTGTTTTCGTGGGCGCCAACCGGTTTGCCAATCGGAATGATGGGATTAATAATGAATATTCCGCTCACCATAATCGGTATCAGGATATTGGGACCCCGATTTGGAGTTAAGACTGTGGTTGGATTTGTACTTACTTCGGTATTTATGGATGCCATTACATTTCTTTTTGGCGAAGCACCATTGGTTACAGGCGATTCAGCCGCGTTGCTGTCGTCAATATTCGGTGGAATATTAGTGGGTTTAGGGCTTGGACTTATTTTCAAATCAAAAGCTACCTCCGGCGGCTCTGACATTGTTGCCATGATCCTTGCAAAATACACCAAACTCCCTCTTGGTCAGCTTATGATTTATGTAGATTCAGCTATTGTGCTCATCGGATTGGTTGTTTTTGCCGACTGGAAAATACCTTTGTATTCGTGGATTGTAATTTACATTACCGGCAAAACCATTGATATTGTGTTGCAGGGTATGAGTGTTGATAAAACACTGTTTATTGTTTCCGATAAATTCGTGGAAATACGCGACCGTATTATTAACGATCTGCACCGTGGCGGCACATATATTCCAGGTAAAGGGATGTACAATGGGGGTGATAAAACAATTATCTTCACCGTGGTGAACCGCCGTGAGATGGCATTGCTGCAGGAATACATTCATGAAATTGACCCCACAGCCTTTCTAACCGTGCTCGAAGCCAATGAAATATTGGGAGAGGGATTTAAGTCGCTGAAGGAAAAGCTGGAAGATTAAGGAGTTGGGATTTAGGGATTGGGGGTTAGGGAAGTTCAGGAGTTTAAAAAGTTCAAGGTTCACGGTTCAAAATGTTGAAATATTGAAATAGTGATCCTTGAAAAAGGAAACCTGAAACATTGAAACTCTTGAACATTGAAGAATATATAACTTAGGTCAAATGGTTGATACAAAATTTTTTCAAAAAGAAAAACTATTTTCATTCAAATGGTTTAAATCCTACGCCTTGATTGCCGTTGGCACATTTCTGGTAGCAGTAGGATATGTTCTTTTTATTAGTCCCGATAAAATTGTTCCCGGAGGCATCTATGGCGTTGCTATTATGCTTCACCATTTGCTGGGAACGCCGATAGGATTAACCGCGCTGGCGTTTAATATACCTCTTACAATGATAGGCATCAAACTTTTAGGTCCACGATTTGGGGTTAAAACGGTTGTAGCTTTTGCACTTACATCCATATTTGTTGATACTCTGTTCTATTTTCATGGATCAGCACCACTGGTTCCCGGCGAGACCCTGGTTTCGTGTATTTTCGGAGGCTTGTTTATAGGAATTGGTGTGGCCTTTACATTTAAAGCGAAAGCTACCAGCGGCGGTACCGATGTGATTGCTATGATATTACAAAAATATACCCACATGCCGTTAGGCCAGTTAATGATGATGGTTGACTCTTCGGTAGTTTTACTGAGTTATCTGGCATTTGGCGACTGGCGTATCCCTTTATTCAGCTGGATTACAATTTATGTTCTCGGAAAGGTTGTAGATACTGCCATGCATGGATTTTCGTATGATAAAACACTTTTTATTATTTCGGATAAACACGAGGAAATCCGTAATAGTATTATCAGCGACCTTAAAAGGGGTGGTACATTTTTACATGGTGAGGGAATGTATAAGCATGATGTGAAACAGATTATTTTTACCGTTGTAAGTCCTCGCGAATTGTATATGATAGAAGAATATGTACACCGAATCGATCCGGAAGCCTTTATTGCCGTATTGGATGCATACGAAATTCTTGGAAAAGGGTTTAAATCGCTGTCGGAGAAGGTGGAAGCTAAATAAATTTCACTTCCTAAACGGGACTAACAAGATCTATAAAGGAACTGAATAATGAATAATTGAACAAGTAATATCAAATAATGAATAAAGACAAGAAAAATGGTATTGAGTAAATAATAATGAAGTTAGAATTACTAATTCTCTAGCTTCATAACTTCGAACTTCATTATTGAATCCACTCCGAAAAGTCGAAAAATGCTGATTTTCAACCCTTCTTTACCCCGACCCCTGAAGGGGAAGTGTTAAAAATCAGCATTTTGCCGAAGTCCCCTTTAGGGGATTTAGGGGTAAA
>Ga0105047_10011995_pt1 | contig 14002 bp, 16 predicted proteins | sample MAT04_FD_78384 | JGI IMG/M metagenome (GOLD analysis project Ga0105047, IMG submission 78384) | Freshwater microbial communities from Lake Fryxell liftoff mats and glacier meltwater in Antarctica - MAT-04 (megahit assembly) | ecosystem: Environmental > Aquatic > Freshwater > Ice > Liftoff...
AGCCGCTGGACCGAAATGCGCCAGGACGAGATTTCCGCCGCCCCCGGCCTGCGCACCCTCCTTGGCAGCGCTTCGACCGGCCCGTGCCTCGTCGAAGACGCCAGCCACCGCGCGCTTTATATCTTCAATCATTTCGAATACGACAACGAGACGCTGAAGCAGGAATACGACCGCGATATTGCCGCAAAAACGCCAATCAATGTGCCCATGAACTATTATCCGGGCAACGATCCCGCGCGGACCCCCTTGAACCGTTGGCGCAGCCACGCACATTTGCTTTATGGAAACTGGATCAACGAGATTTATCAGACGACCCCTTTCGAGCTGGCTCGGATCGGGATTTGAAGACTTCTTCGCTGCGCGCGCGGCGGCCCGTGAGGCTGCGGCCGAGGCCTTTGCCCCGCCGCAAGGCCAATTTCTGTCCGTCGCGGGCCGCCGCGTCCACGCGCTGATCCAAGGCCCGGAAGTCCCTGACAGCCCCGACCTGATCCTGCTGCACGGCGCCTCCGGCAACCTGCGCGAATTTGACGAGCTTGGCGCGCGTCTGGCCCGGCATTTCCGCGTCATCGCCTTTGACCGCCCCGGCCTTGGCCATTCCGAAGGGCTGGATCTGTCCGATGTCAGCATCACCGCGCAAGCTCGGCATCTCGCCGAAGCGGCGCGCCACCTGGGTATCCGCACCCCGCTGATCCTTGGCCACAGTTACGGCGGCTCGGTGGCGTTGGCCTGGGCGCTGGAAGGCTTGCTGGACCCCACCGGGCTGATCCTTGTCTCGACCCCCAGCATGCCTTGGGAAGGCGGGCTCGACTATTGGCACAGACTGACCGATACCGGCTTTGGCCAGCGCCACGCCATCCCCGCCGCGGCCGCCTTCGTGCCGGACTTCTGGGTGCAGCGCATGGTGACCGAGGTCTTTGCCCCCGAAGCGATCCCGCAAGACTATTATACTTCCAAGGGCATCCCGCTCGCCGTGCGCCGAGTCTCGCTGCGCCACAACACCGAACAGATCAACCGCCTGCATGGCGAGTTGACCGCGCATCTGCCGCGCCACGCCAGCCTGACCTTGCCCATCGAACTGCTGCACGGCAGCGCCGACCGCGTCGTGCCCATCCATATCCACTCGCGCCTGCTGATCGAACGCCTGCGCGGCGCGCGGCTGACCGAACTGCCCGGCGCCGGCCACATGCCGCACCTGACCCGCCCGGACGAGGTCGAGGCCGCCGTTCTGCGCATTGCCGCGCAAGCCGCATTGCGCGCCGCTGCGCAATCGTAATACTGCAAGCCACGCATTCGGCCACCACCCCGGGAGACTGCCATGGACTTGCCTTTTGACGGCGCGATCAGCCGGTATTTCAAGAAAGACGCACCCAAAGACGTTCGCAAGGCCATCGAAACCGCGGGCAGCGACGACATCCTGTCCAAAACCTATCCGTACCGCGAGGAAATGAAGCGCAAGGACTACGAGGCGCAGATGGCCGGGCTGCAGGTGCAACTCGTGCAGATGCACTATGATCTGAAAGCCAAGGGCAAGCGGCTGATAGTGCTGTTCGAGGGGCGCGACGCCGCCGGCAAGGGCGGCACCATCGAAGCGCTTCGCCTGAACCTGAATCCCCGTGTCGCCCGCGTCGTGGCCCTGTCCAAACCCACCGAACGCGAGGCGGCGTCCTGGTACTTCCAGCGCTATATCGACAACTTTCCCGCGTCGAGCGAGATTTCGATCTTCGACCGGTCCTGGTACAATCGGTCCGTCGTCGAGGAGATCTTCGGCTTTTGCACCCCCGAGCAGCGGGCCCGGTTCTTCCGCCAACTGCCGGATTTTGAACAGATGATCGTGGACGAGGGCTTCATCCTGATCAAGATCTGGCTGGAGGTGGACCGCGCCGAACAGCTCAAACGCTTTCTTGACCGCGAAAGCGATCCGTTGAAACAATGGAAGCTCAGCCAGATCGACATCGACGGCTTGTCCAAATGGGACGCCTATTCCAAGGCCATCGCCGAGACGATGGCGGTGTCCAACCTGACCTATGCGCCCTGGACGGTGATCCTGTCGGACGACAAGCTGCGCGCCCGCATCGCCGCGATCCAGACCGTGCTGCTGGCGATGGACTATCCCGGCAAGGACAAGGCCAAGATCGGGGTGATCGACGCGAAAATCTGCGGCGGGCCAAGTTTGGTTCACAGCTGAGCCCCGGGGGGTCAGAGTTGGGGCCCGAGTCAAGGGCCAGAGTGAAAGTCCGAAGTTGGGGGCCAGCCCCCAAACCCCCGGAGTATTTGTCCCACAATGATGATGAAAGACATCTCGTGAAGCAGGGCTACCACCACGGCAATCTGCGCCAGGCCCTGGTCGATGCCGCCTTGCAGCTGATCGCCGCGCACGGCCCGCAGGGCTTCACCCTGTCCGAGGCGGCCAAGGCGGCCGAAGTGACCCCCGCTGCCGTCTATCGCCATTTCGCAGGCCGCGATGATCTGATCGCCGAAGTGGCGCGGCAGGGCTATATCATCTTCGCCGCACTGATGGAATTTGCCTACAACGGCGGCAAGCCTACCGCGCTGGCGGCGTTCGAGGCGACGGGGCGCGCCTATCTCGCCTTTGCGCGCAAATACCCCGGCCATTACATGGCGATGTTTGAAAGCGGCTTGTCGTTCAACGCGTGGCCCGATCTGGCGCAGATGGCGCAAAAGGCCCGCGACGTGCTGGAACGCGCCGCCGATCAGCTTGGCCAGCATTTGCCTGCGGGCAAGCGCCCGCCGCCCTCGATGGTCTCGGCGCATATCTGGGCGCTCAGCCACGGCGTGGTGGAATTGTTCATGCGCGGCGCGCCGGGGGCGAAATCCCCCTTCCCGGCAGAGGATTTGCTGGAGGCCGGGATCGGGATTTATCTGAGGGGTTTGGGGCTGCTGCCGCCGGACCGGTAGGATGGGCATTCATGCCCATCTTCCCTTCGGGTTGCCGCGCTGAAGATGGGCCTGAAGGCCCATCCTACCGGAACTCTGCGCACTGCTAGCCGCCACCAAAGCGACGAATCGAGCTTAACGATTCCTGAACAGAATTTGGGATTTCTCTTTAGATCAAGGACTTGCCAAAGGTTGCACGCGTGCAACCTTTGGCGATTTCACACCCTACCGGAACAGCACCAGCGCCCCCGGCGCCCAGGCCACCCTTGCTCTCGCCCCGATGTCCAGCACCGGCCGGCCAAAGACGTTGCGCATCGACAGGCGCAACTGCTGATCCGTGCCGTCGATCTTCACGTCGTAATAGGTCATGTCGCCGTAATAGACGACCTCTTCCACCGTCGCCATCGCCTCGCGGTCGGCAGGGGCCTGGCCTTCGAACAGGATGGTCAGGGTTTCGGGCCGGAACCCCACCACCGGCATTCCGCCGATCGCGGCACCTGACACCTGGCCCGCGTCCAACGACACGCGGCCCAGTCCCTGCACATCGACCTCGACCATGGCGCTGCCTGACAAGACCCGTGCCGGCAGGAAGTTCATCGTGCCGATGAAATTCGCCACCCTTTGAGACGCGGGCTTGCGGTACAGCCGCTCGGGTTCGTCCAGTTGCGCGATCTCGCCGTCAAACATCACCGCGATCCGGTCCGACATCACCAGCGCTTCTTCCTGATCATGCGTCACCAGCACGAAGGTGATGCCGACCTCGCGCTGCAGCTTGATCAGTTCCATCTGCATCTGCTCGCGGATCTTCTTGTCCAGCGCCGACAAAGGCTCGTCCAGCAGCAGCACTTTCGGCTTCAGGATCAGCGCCCGCGCCAAAGCCACCCGCTGCCGCTGCCCGCCCGACAAGGCATGGGCCGCGCGCTTGCCAAAGCCGGTCAGCCCGACCAGCGCGAGCGTCTTGTCCACCTCACGGGTCTTTTCGTCCTTGCTCCTTGGATCCTTGCGCAATCCGAAGCCGACGTTTTGCTCGACCGTCAGATGCGGGAAGATCGCATAGCTTTGAAACACCATGTTGGTCGGCCGGTCATTCGGCGGCACCCCGGCCATGTCCTTGCCGTCGATCAGCACCTGCCCGCCCGAGATATCCTCGAACCCCGCCACCGTACGCAGCAGCGTGGTCTTGCCGCAGCCCGACGGCCCCAGCAGCGAGAAGAACTCGCCGCCATTGATCGTGGCGGTGATCCCGCGCAGCGCGTGGTAATCGCCGTAGTATTTCTGCACGCCGCGAAACGCGATCATCGGCGAGGGGTTGGAAGAAGTGGTCACAGGAAGCCTCCGGTATCCTTGCCCCCGGTGCGGGCAAGCCCGCGCCGGCGGAAATATTCGGCAGTGGTCAAAAGCAGGATCGACAGACAGACGAGGATCGTCCCCAGCGCCATGATCGAGGGCACCTTGGCCGGAAAGCGGAACTGGCCGAAGATATAGACCGACAGCGTCGTCTCGGTGCCGCCAAGAAAGAACGCGATGATGAACTCGTCCAGCGAAATGGTGAAACAGATCAGCATCGCTGAAACGATGCCGGGCATCACCAACGGCAGGATCACCCGGTAGAAGGTCGACACCGGCCCCTCGCCAAGATCCATCGCGGCCTCTTCGAGCGACTTGTCGAGGCTTTGGAACGCCGAGGTCAGGATCGCCACGGCAAAGGGGGTGCAGACCAGCACATGGCCCAGAATGATCGTGAAGATCGACAGCGGCAGCCCGATCGCCAGAAACACCACCAGCATCGACATCGACATGATCATTTCCGGCAGCACCATCGGCAGCATGATCAGCCCCGCCGCCGCCCCCTTGCCGGGGAACGCGTAACCCGTCGTGGCGCGGGCCGCGAAAATCCCCAAGGACGTGGACAGGATCGCTGTCGAGACACTGACGATCAACGAGTTCTTCAGCGCGTGGAACAACTGCTCATCAGCCCACATCGTCTTGAACCAGTTGGTCGTGAAGCCCTGCAACGGAAACGCGATGACCTTGCTGTCGTTGAAGGCAAAGATCGGCAGCAGAATGATCGGCGCATACAAGAAGATCAGATAGGCAACGGTATAGGTTTTCAGAACGGGAAATTTCATCTCTGCCGCCCCTTCATCTTTGACCGCGCATGAAGCGCCGGTTCAAGAACAGGAACAGCAGCGATACCACCCCCACGATGATCATTGCCGAGATCGCAATCGCCGACCCCAAGGGCTTGTTGTCCGCCTTCAACATCAGCTTTTCGATGGCATTGGCGATCATCGGAATCTTGCCGCCGCCGATCAGGTTGGGCGTCACATAGTCGCCGATGGTCGGAATGAACACGATCAGCACCGCCGCAATCACCCCTGGCATCGACAAAGGCAGCGTCACCCGCCAGAACGTCAGGAACCGGCTTTCGCCCAAGTCCTGCCCCGCCTCCAGCAAGGCGCGCTCGATCTTTTCCAGCGAGACGAAGATCGGCAGGATCGCGAAAGGCGCATAGGCATGCGCCAAGGTCAGCACCATGGCGCCAACGTTGTAATTCAACCAGCCCAGCGGCTGGTCGATGATATGCAGCGCCTTCAGTCCCGAGTTGATCACGCCGTTGTAGCCAAGGATCACCTTCCACATGAACACCCGGATCAGATATGAGGTCCAGAACGGGATGGTAATCAGGAACAGCCACAGCGATTTCTTGTCTTGCGCCACGTGGAACGAGACGAAATAGGCCACCGGATAGGCCAATATTACCGTCGCCGCCGTCACCGAAACCGCCACCATCAGGGATCGGAACATGATCGAGCGGTAGATCACGTCGCTCCAGGTGTCGATGTAGTTCTGCAGCGTCAAGATCGGCAGGATCGTGAGGTAACCATCCGTCAGTACCGAAAAGATCGCCATCGTTGCCAAGGGCGCTGCCAGCATCAACACGGCAAAGATCAGCGGTGGTGAGATCAGCTTCAGCCCGCTTGCACCCTCTGGCGTAAGCCAGCGATTGCCTTTGCCCTCGTCCATGACACCCCCCCGGTTTGACTTTGGTCAGGCCTTGGGCCCGCCATCCCTTGCGGATTTTGATCAAATTAATCCGATACCGCGCCGGAAGGCAAGCCCCGGTCAGATCAACGGGTATGTCTGTCCCGGCAAGAGATGCAGGTCAGCCGATGATGCGGTCATAGCCGATCGCCCGCTTTTTCAGCTCTTCAAACAGGGACGGCAACACATGCGGGCGACCCACGGCGACCGACAGCGCTTCGACGACCTGATCGTCGTCCAGCGTCGGGCTATCAAGGCGAAGCACCATGCGGCGCGCGGCGCCGTCCTCATAAACGATCTCGGTCGCACCGGACCGATGCTTGCGCCAGCCAAGAAAATCGCCCCCGACCGGGGCGTGAAACGTGGTCTGCAGTCCCATTTTGGGATCCTTTTTACTGCTCAATATCGCGAGTCTCATGCGGCGCAGCCCATTTCGTCAACGAAATCGTATGGTTGTGAAAGCTGGACCCTTCATCTGGTGCCAAGCAGCAACAGACCCGGTGCAGTACCTAAACTCCCATGTCCGACGGCGGCTCGCCAAGCAGCCGCGCCAGCACCTGCAACCCCTCGTCCAGCCGGTCCCGAGAAGCCGCCCCGGCGAGCGTGATCCGGACCGCGTTCGGCGCATGGCCCGTGACCGTGGCGTATTGGTCCGCCGAGCGGATCAGCACCTCCGCTTCCTCTGCCCGCCGCATGAAGGTCGAGGCGCGCCAGCCCTGCGGCAGATCGATCCAGACAAAGGGCAAGCCGCGTTGCCAGCGGATCGCAAAGGCACCCAGCCGGTTCGCCGCCAGCTCGCTGCGCGCCACAAACTCGGCCATGACCTTCTGGCGCACGGCATCGGCCGCGCCGCTTTGCAACAACTCCAGACACAGGCCCGACACTGCCAGCGACAGCGCGAAATAACTGTGCTGTGCCGCCAGCCGCCCGGCATCGCCGCGCCCCGTCGGACAAATTACATAGCCAAACCGCAAGGCCGCCGAGAAAGTCTTCGAAAAGGACCCGACATACCACACCCGCTCGGGTGCCAAAGCGCGCAGCGTCGGTCCGTCATTGACCTGCGGCGCATAGCATTCGTCCTCGACGATCTGCAGATTGTATCGCCGAGCGATGGATACAATCTGCTCGCGCCGCGAAAGACTCATCCGTGCGGTCGTCGGGTTCTGCGCCTCGGGCGTGATCAGCAGCACCTGCGCGCCATGCCGACGGCAGGCCGCCTCCAGCGCTTCGGGCGCGACGCCTTCGGCATCCAGTTGCAGTCCAACAACTTCGGCCCGCGCCAGACGCGCGGCATAGCGGAACCCCGGATAACACAACTCCTCGGTCAGCACGACCGGCCGATCCCCGCGCAGACAACAGGCGAGCGCCAGGCCAACCCCGCTTTGCCCGCCATGGGTCAGCACGATGTCCTGCGGCGCCACCGCCCCAAGCGCTCGACCTGCCATCCAGTCGCAGACCGCTGCACGCAAGGCGTATTCCCGGGCTTGTTCTGGATATTCAAGCCAGTGCCCGTCACTCTTCGCGTCGATTCCGGCCGCCATCCGCCGCAACGCCGCGGACAAAGCCGCCGCCTGCCCGACCTCGGGCAGACCCGGAGACCGCAAGTCAAGTCGCCCCGCCACCGGCCGAGTGTCCCGCTCTGTCGGCGGCGGTTCCACCGGCCCCAACCTCGGCACCCGCGCCGCCACGAACGTCCCGCGCCCGACGGTTGCTTGCAGCAATCCTTCTTGTGTCGCGATCTGATACGCCCGCGCCACGGTCCCCGGCGTGACCTTCAGCGCCCAAGCGAGATCGCGCACCGGCGGCACCTGTGCTCCTTCGGCCAAAACCCCCGCTCCGATGTCCTCTCGCAGCACCCGCGCCAGTGCCAGATATTTCGGCCCGGTGCCTTGCGACAGATCCGGTTGCCATATTGTATCCATGACAATGTACCTCTGGAAAGTTTTCTGGGCCCTTTGTATCAATACGCCTATCGGATTTCCCCGATTGTATCAATACAAAGTTGAGAAAGCATCATGTCAAGCCTGGCTCTCACCCAACTGTCCCGTCATCCGCTGGCCCGCCTGGTTCTGCGTCTGCCGCAGACCGTGGTTGCCTGGGACCATCGCCGCCGCACCCGCGCCGATCTTCGCGCCTTGGATGCGCATATGCTGCAAGACATTGGCCTGAATTGGTCCGACGCCAAGACCGAGGCGCAAAAGCCGTTCTGGCGCGCCTAAGGGCCCCTGCCATCCCCGTCCTCGTGGGATTTTCCCCGACTGGGCCGCGCCTGCCGCGGCCCCCTTTTCATTTGCAACGCGGAGTATCAAGGCGCATCAAGTACATGATTCATATGCATGAGGCACCCATGCCCGCCGTACGCAAACCCGTCAACCTTTCCATCGATCCAGAACTTCTGGTGCTGGCCCGTGAATACGAGGTCAACATCAGCCGCGCAGCGGAAGATGGCCTCCGTGCAGCCATTTCTCGCGCGACGACTTTGGCCTGGCAGACCGAAAATGCCGAAGCCTTGGCCTCATCCAACGCCTATGCCGCAACGCACCGCCTGCCCATCGCCGGGAAACGCCCGTTCAGATGGCGCGTTTTGACGTCTGCCGTGGCGAGTCCGGATATTTCCTCGATGTTCAGGCCGACGTGTTAGAGGTTCTGACGACTCGCATCGCCGTGCCGCTGCTAGCCCCCGGTGACGCACCGCTTCCCGCTCGACATTTGAATCCGGTCTTTGTCGTCGCAGATCAGCCGCTGGTCATGGTTACGCAGTTCATGTCAGCTCTGTTCAGGTCTGAACTCGGGCCTGTCGTGGCCTCCCTCGCCCACGAAGCCGACGCAATCACCCGAGCCCTCGACATCGCTCTCCAAGGGTTCTGACCCCAAAAGAAAAGGCCCACCAACCGGCGGGCCTTTAATCTTCCGTAGGGTGCGTGCTTGCACGCACCACTCTTAGCGCTTGGAGAACTGGAAGCTCTTGCGGGCCTTGGCCTTGCCGTACTTCTTGCGTTCCACCACGCGGCTGTCGCGGGTCAGAAAGCCTGCAGCCTTCAGGGCGCCGCGCAAAGCGGGCTCGTACAGTTGCAGCGCCTTGGACACGCCGTGCTTCACTGCACCGGCCTGGCCCGAAAGACCGCCGCCGGCAACCGTCGCCATCACGTCGAACTGATCCTCGCGGCCGGCAATGGTGAAGGGCTGACGCAGGATCATCTGCAGCACCGGACGCGCGAAATACTCCGCCATCGTCTTGCCATTCACCACGACCTTGCCGGTGCCCGGCTTGATCCAGACGCGGGCGACCGCGTTCTTGCGCTTGCCTGTGGCATAGGCCCGCCCCAGCTTGTCGCGCACCGGCACCCGCACCGGGGCCACTGCCGCAGCCGGAGCCGCCGCAACCGCCGACTTCAGATCGTCCAATGACTTGATATCGGCCATGCTCATGCGCTCCGGGTGTTCTTCGGGTTCAACGCCTTGACGTCGAGAACCGTGGGGGTCTGGGCTTCATGCGGATGTGTCGCGCTCGCATAAACCCGCAGGTTGGTCATCTGGACGCGGCCAAGCTTCGAACGCGAGATCATGCGCTCGACAGCCTTTTCCACGACGCGCTCGGGATGCGCGCCTTCCAGCACCTGCCGCGCGGTGCGCTGCTTGATGCCGCCCGGATGGCCGGTGTGCCAGTAATAGATCTTGTCGGCCCGCTTGTTGCCGGTCATCTGGATCTTGTCGGCGTTGATCACGATCACATTGTCGCCCATGTCCATGTGCGGCGTGAAAGTCGGCTTGTTCTTGCCGCGAAGGATAGAGGCGACGATCGTGGCAAGGCGGCCCAGAACGACGCCTTCGGCATCGATCAGGATCCATTTCTTCACGATATCCGCAGGCGTTGCGGTAAAGGTTTGCATATCGAACCCATGCTTCGGGGCGGATAGGATCACCCGCCGTTCAAGGATGGGGGCTTATGCCGCGAGGCCCCCGCAAAGTCAAGCAAACCGAAGAAGATTTATACGCTTCATTTCAAGGCTTTGCAAGTTACGGTATCATGATACCCCATCATTTCCACCGTGGAGGCCGCGCCTTGTCCATCCCCGGCCCCACCGGGGGCAGGGCAGGCTCCGGCGTGGGGCGCTCGGCCACATGGCGCTGGCCCACCCGGCGCAGGCTTTCGGTCAATTCCGCCCCAGGACCGGGAAATGCCACGTCCAGCGCCGCGGCATCCAAGCCCGACAGCGCCAGCGCTTCGGCCACCGCCCGCGCCACGGCCGCTTGATCGCGCAGGTCCACCCCGACAAATGCCAGAAGATGCCCGCGCCGCCCGCCCGCCCACACGACCTCCGCCAGCAATGCCTCCTCCGCCAGACCCGAGGCGCCGGCAATCGCCGCCACCACTGCGGCCTGTGCCGGCCCGGTCAAGTTCGGCGGAAAGGCCGACAGCGGCACACCCTCGCTCTCTTCGGGTGGCCCCATGTCCAGCTTCTCCAGCAACCATTCCAGCGCATCCGGCGGCAGAACCATTTCCGAAGCCGCGCCCGAGCCAAGGTTCAGCCCCAACGACAGCCCCTGCCCCGCCGCCAAGGCAGCCAGCACCCGCCCCGGCAGCGCCGCATAGGGCACCGGCAGTGGCGAGAATCCCGCCATACGGTCATCGCGGTCAAAGGCCAGCACCATTGGTCCGTCTGAAAGATCATAAACCTGCGGGCTCAGATCGGTCCCTCGCGGCTCTTCCGTCAACAGAAGGAACAGATTGGCATCGGCAAAGGCACGCCAGAACGCCCAAGGCTCCGCCCCGCCCACCGCCTGCGCCATGTCCAAAGGGGTCTCGTCCATACCGCATCTCCTTCCGCGCCCGGGTTAAACTCACCGCCATCGGCATGTCCAGCCTCAGCCCAGCACCTCGGCCACCGCCATGCGCAGCGCCGGCACCAGGTCCGCCTCGAACCAGTTGTTGCGCTTCAACCAGCCGGTGTTGCGCCAGGAGGGATGCGGCAGGCACCAAAAGCCCTGACCCGCCAGTCGCCGCCAATCCTGCACCCGCTCTGACACGGGCCCCTTCCCCAGATGCCATGCCATCGCTGCCCCGCCCACCAGCACCTTCATCTGCAAATCCGGCATGGCAGCCAGCACCTCTGCCCGCCAGGTCTTCGCGCAGATCGGCGGCGGTGGCAGGTCCGATCCCTTGGCATCATAACCCGGAAAGCAGAACGCCATCGGCACGACGGCAACCCGGTCCCGGTCATAGAACGCCGCGCGGTCCAGCCCCAGCCAATCGCGGAGCCGATCCCCCGATGCGTCATCGAACGGCACGCCCGAGCCATGCACCCGCATCCCCGGCGCCTGCCCCGAAATAAGCAGCCGCGTCGTCCCGCGAAACCACGGCACCGGCCGGGGTTCATGCGCCGTCGCCGTCGTGGCAAACCGCTCCGCACACAAACAGCAGGCCGAAATCCGACCCGCCAAAGCCTCGGCCGTCATGACAATGCCGTCATGGCATTTCGGTGCGGTTCAGGATCGCCGGGTTCCAGAACCGGATCACCGGCGGTTGCCGCATCCCGGCAGCGGTCGCAGGGTCATCCGCCCAGATCGCCGCTGCCTCGGCCCGGCTGGCCACATCCAGCACCATCACGCTGCCGACCGGCGTCTTGCCGTCATCGCTGCGCAAGGAACCTGCCGCCAGCACCTTGTCCTTGATCGACAACTCCCAAGCCCACATCCGCGCCATCAGCGCCGTGTCGCCCCGCAAACCCGCCGCCCCGGCCCGATCCTCGGCCATGATCAACCACGCCATGTCCCCTCCCGACTGTCCTCCCCTACCATAACGTCAGCCAAGGCCACTCCAACCCCTGTTTCCTTCCCCATCACAGTGAAGAGAAATACCTCCGGGGGTCCGGGGGCAGCGCCCCCCGGGCGCTGGCCAAGCGCACACAGCTTGCACTCCCATCGCCCCTCCACTATCCCAACGCCTAACAGAAGGCCCCGCATGTACCGCGTTTCCTCCTTTGTCCGGCACTTTGCCCGCGCCCTTCTGGCCGGGATCGCCCTGGCCACGCTGTGGGTGAACCTGTCGCCCGACAGCTATTATGACGCGATCGAATTCCGCCTGCTCGACCTGCCATTCCCCGAGGGCTGGACGGCACTTCCCAGCAGCGTCACGCCCCTGTCCGTGGTGACCGGCGGGCTGATGGCGCTGGTACTGGCGCTTCTGGGCAAAGAGTTCTGGGAAGCGCTCGCCCTTGAAACCGGCACCCTGCGGCGGGATCCTGCGCTTGGACGGCCGGCGTTGGTGCCGCTGGCGGCGGTGTTGGGCGGCGCGGGCGGCGCGGTGCTGGTCTGGCTGACGATGTCGGCTGCTTTGCCGATGCCGCTGGAAGCCTGGCCCGGCGCGGGCTGGCCGGTTCCCATCGGCGCGGATGTCGTGCTGGCCTATGCGGCGGGGCGCTTCACCTTCGGGCCGGGCCATCCGGCGCTGCATCTGCTTTTGCTCATCGCCATAGCCTTTGACGTGCTGGGTCTTCTGATCGCGGGATTGGTTGATCCTTCCGCCGGGCTGATCCCGCTCTGGCTGCTTCTGCCGCTCGCCTCCGTCCTTGGCGTCTGGACCTACTCCGGCCGCCACGCGCGTCCGGACGCGTCCGAGCGGTTGAAACGCCGGGCCGCGCGACTTTGGCCCTACATGCTGGCCGGGGTCATCGCCTGGGCCGGCACCGCCTTCTCCGGCCTGCCCGGCGCGCTTGGCCTCTTGCCGCTGATCCCGGTGATCCCCCATGCCAATCGCACCTTCGGTCTGTTTGCCGAGGCCGAGGCCCATTTGCACGACCCGTTGAACCGTCTGGCCCAGGCTGCCGTGCTGCCCGTCACGCTCACCTTGTTCCTGTTCGGCCTGACCCATGGCGGGTTTGATTTCGGGGCCGAGGCGACGACGTCGTGGGTGACGCTGGCGGCGTTCCTGATCGGCAAACCCTTGGGGCTTCTGGCAGGGATTTTCGCGGTCCTCGCACTGGGCCTCGCCCGCCTGCCGGCCGAGGTCAGTCGCGCCGATCTGGGAAAACTGGCGGTTCTGGCCGCAATGGGTTTCACCATCCCCGCCCTGGCGATGACCTCCTCCCTGCCCGGCGGCGCGATGACCGAGGCCGCCCGCCTCGGTCTTGCCATGACGCTGCTGCCCGGCGCCCTTCTGGCGCTTTGGTCCTGGGCCCGGCGCAAAGGCCAGATCAAGCAAAGGTGACCCCTGTTGCCTTTGCCGCTGCAAATCCGACATAATCCCGTCGCAGGACTGCGATTGCCTTTGGAAATAGCAACAAATGCGCGCCAAGCCCTGCATCGGCAGCAAGACAAGGTTAACGGTTCAGGCGTAAACAGGTTTCAGGCCTGTGCCACGACCAGACCCGTCAGGCGATGAATACGGGCGAAGAATGCGGGTGGTGAAATCGGGCGACGAAGGCGAATCCATAAAAGCGCATGATCGAGTTCGAAAACGTCAGCAAGTCGTTCTGGACCGGGAAGACCCGCAAGGTCATCCTGGATCGTGCCTCGTTCCGGGTCGAGATTGGCAATTCCCTTGGCATCCTTGCCAAGAACGGCGCGGGCAAGACCACGATCGTCAACATGATGGCCGGGCTTGAAAAACCGGATGAGGGCAAGGTTACCCGCACCAGCCGGATTTCCTTTCCGCTCGGGTTCATGGGCGGCGTGGTGTCCAAGCACTCGGGTACCGAAAACACCCGTTTCATCGCGCGGCTTTACGGGCTGGACCCTGATTACGTCGAAAGCTGGGTGCGCTGGCTTTGTTCCATCGGCGAATATTTTGACCAGCCTGTGGGCGTCTATTCCTCCGGCATGCGCGCGCGCTTCAACTTCGCGCTGACACTGGCGCTGGAATTTGACATCTATCTGATCGACGAGGGCATGCCCGCGACCACGGATGTGGAGTTCAACCGAAAGGCCGGCGGGGTGCTGCGGGAAAGGCTGAAGAATGCCACCGTGGTGATCGTCAGTCACTCGCCCAAGACGCTGGAAAAATTCTGCCGCTCGGCGGCTGTGCTGCGCAACGGGCAGCTATACATGTTCGACACGCTGGAAG